>ERZ777010.316-NODE-316-length-55809-cov-32.442390_pt1 | contig 55809 bp, 55 predicted proteins | sample MGYA00374963_ERZ777010 | MGnify/ENA primary metagenome ERZ777010 (study PRJEB29309, sample SAMN06268256) | bioreactor metagenome | isolation source: Joint BioEnergy Institute, California, USA | place: USA:Joint BioEnergy Institute, California, USA | collected...
AGTAGCACAAACCTTGGCCTAGGTCTGTACTACTAATGTTAGTATGTTTTTTATGGGAATGGTATACTGAAATTATAAGGATGAGCCGTATTGGAGGGAATAGGATGACGCGATTAAAAGAAGTGGAGGCGCCGAAAGAAAAAGCGATATTAGTCGGCGTCAATTTAGGCGATCCAAATTTTGAATATTCCATGGAAGAATTGGCAAATCTTGCGGAAGCTTTGGAAGTGGAAGTGTTGGGGCAAGTGACACAAAATTTGGAACGCATCAACCCTTCGCATTATGTGGGAAAAGGAAAAGTGGTTGAAATAAAGAATTTCTTTGATGAGACGGGAGCGAACCTCATCATATTCAACGATGAACTTTCTCCATCTCAAATTCGCAATTTGGAACATGATTTGGATTGCAAAGTTATTGACCGGACAACATTAATTTTGGATATTTTTGATCGGCGTGCAAAAACGAAAGAAGCAAAATTGCAAGTGGAGTTGGCTCAGCTGCAATACATGCTGCCAAGGCTTGTGGGACTGCATTCTTCCTTATCGAGACAAGCCGGTGCGACAGGCGGTAGTCTCCGGAACAGAGGGCTTGGTGAAACAAAGTTGGAGCTCGATCGCCGGAAAATCGAGGACCAAATTGCAAGGCTGCGAAAAGAGCTTGAGGAAGTGGAAGAGCAGAGGGAGACCCAGCGAAAGAAACGGCGAAAAAATGAAATACCCGTCGTATCGCTTGTGGGGTATACAAATGCCGGAAAATCGACGATCATGAACAAATTGATTGGGAAATTCGGCCATGCGGAAAAAGAAGTATTTGAAAAGGATATGCTTTTCGCCACATTGGATACCTCAGTCAGAAAAATTGAATTGCCGGATAAAAAACAGTTTTTGCTTACGGATACCGTTGGATTTGTCAGCAAGCTTCCCCATCAATTGGTAAAAGCTTTCCGTTCCACATTGGAAGAAGCAAGGGAAGCGGATCTGTTGCTGCATGTTGTTGATGTTTCCAACAAGGAATACAGGTTTATGATGGATGTGACAAATCAGACGTTAAAAGAAATCGGGGTTGAAAATGTGCCAACCCTTTACATTTATAATAAGTGTGATTTGGCTGGTGTCCCTTACCCACAAGTTTACGGAGATGACCTCTGGATTTCTGCAAAAGAAGAAAAAGGGCTGGATGAGTTGATCGATTGTATTCGGAAACATATTTTCTCCGATTATTATACGTGTGAAATGATCATCCCTTTCCATCGAGGGGATATCGTTTCATATTTGAATGATAATGCATCCATCATTTCGACGGAATATGAAGAAGATGGTACGAGATTAAAAGTGGAATTAAAGGAAGCGGATTTTAAAAAGTTTGAGGAATATGTGGTGAAATAGTATAAAAAAGAGCGGAAGGAATCTAATTTCTTCCGTTTTTTATTTTAATTGAACTATGCGGAAGGTTATAAGTTATTTTAATATAGGAATAAAACGGAATGTAATTTGAACGAAACAGTTGGAATGATTGGAAATTTAGAAAAATGCGAAATTAACTTAAAATTTAAACATTATGCAAATATATTGAAAAAGTTTTGGTTATTATTTATAACTAGTTAATGTAGTTGAATCTAAGTGGCGGAATTTTCAGAAAAAAGAAAAAAGTGTAATAAAGGAAAGAAGGAGAATCAATGTTATCCAAGGAAGAGATTGTTAAATCGGTCCCCCAAAAGGGATTTGTAGGACATCCTAAAGGATTGTTCACATTGTTCTTTACCGAGTTCTGGGAACGCTTTTCCTATTATGGAATGCGGGCGATTTTAATATTCTACATGTATTATGAATTGAACGAAGGCGGTTTGGGACTGGACAAAGGTACCGCAAACTCCATTATGGCCATCTATGGTTCGTTGGTATATATGTCCGGCATTATCGGCGGTTGGTTCTCTGACCGCGTATGGGGCCCCCGCAAGACGGTATTTTATGGCGGCATATTAATTATGATAGGGCATTTTATTTTGGCTTTGCCTCTTGCATTGACCGGCCTTGTTATTTCGATGGCTTTCATCATTATTGGCACAGGCCTATTAAAAACGAATGTGTCCTCGATCGTTGGTGACATGTATGCCGAAAATGATGCCCGTCGCGACTCCGGTTTTAGTATTTTCTATATGGGAATCAATATGGGTGCGTTTTTATCACCGTTTATTGTTGGGACAATCGGTGAAACATACAGCTTCCATTTAGGATTCGGTTTAGCGGGTATTGGTATGTTGATCGGGTTGATTACTTACTTGGCAACCCAAAAGAAAAATCTTGGTCTGGCAGGGGTTCAAGTGCCAAACCCATTGAATGATTCTGAAAAGAAAAAAGCCGTCATGTATTTTACGTTGATTTTTGCTGCAATTGCCGTTGTACTGGGCGGATTGTACATTTCCGGTAATTTGACAATGGCGGTATTCAGCACAATCATTACAACATTGGGTGTGTTGATTCCAACAGCGTTCTTTATCATCATGTACCGAAGCCCGAAAACGACAAAGGATGAAAAATCCCGGGTGTTGGCATATATTCCATTATTCATTGCCGCGGTGATGTTCTGGGCAATACAGGAACAAGGGGCAACAATATTGGCGACATATGCTGATACGAGAACAAATTTGAATGTCGGGGGTTTTGAATTAAAAGCTTCCTGGTTCCAATCATTAAATCCATTGTTTGTCATCATCTTCGCTCCGGTTTTCGCATGGATATGGATAAAACTTGGCGATCGCCAGCCATCAACCCCGCTCAAGTTTTCCATTGCCCTATTCTTCGCAGGAGCATCTTTCTTAATCATGATGATTCCATCCAAGCTTTCCGGTGGAACAGAATTGGTAAGCCCATTATGGCTGGTGTTATCATTCTTTTTAGTTGTTATTGGGGAATTGTTGCTTTCTCCGGTTGGATTGTCTGCAACGACAAAACTTGCCCCTCAAGCCTTTGCATCTCAGACAATGGCCCTCTGGTTCTTGACAAGTGCGGCTGCGCAAGCAATTAACGCACAGCTTGTAAGACTTTATGAAGCAGTAACGGAATTTACTTACTTCGGAGCATTGGGCGGATTGTCCATTATCTTGGGCATGATCATATTATTATTGACTCCAATCATTTCCAAAGCCATGAGAGGAATTAAGTAAAAATTTACAACTTATATATGTATTATTAATTTGACCGATGGAAAATTTTCTATCGGTCCTTTTTTATTAGCTTGTAATCTTTTCATATGGAATTGATTTTTTATTGTTTTATCATTATAATGATAATGTACTCGAAGATGAGAATCATTTTCATTCTCATTTGAAAATATAGGGAAATTTGGGGATAAAAAATGAGGCTATGGATGTTGATACTTACAGCAATCATCCTGTCGCTCGTTTCGCTGTTTATTGGCGCGATTGATATAAAACCGACTGATTTATTGGACTGGGAATCCCAGCAAACGCAAATATTCCTGATCAGTAGGGTGCCAAGGCTGATGGCGATTATTTTGGCAGGCGCAGGAATGAGTATTGCTGGTTTAATCATGCAAAGTTTAAGTCGCAATAAGTTCGTTTCACCAACTACAGCAGGCACATTGGATGCTGCAAAACTGGGAATTCTCATTTCCATCTTGTTGTTTTCACAAGCTGCATATATGGAAAAAATTCTTTTTAGCTTCATCTTTGCGTTCGGCGGTACCATTTTATTTATGCAAATTTTAGATCGCATCAAGTTTAAAGATGCCGTTTTTGTTCCGCTGATCGGTATCATGTATGGAAATATTTTATCTTCCATTACAACTTTCTTTGCATATGAGGGAGACTTGATTCAAAATATCAACACTTGGTTGATGGGCAGTTTTACATTGGTCATCTCCGGGCGGTATGAACTGCTGTATGTAAGTGTTCCTGCCATCCTATTGGCTTATTTATATGCAAATAAATTTACGGTTGCCGGAATGGGCGAGGATTTTGCCAAAAACTTGGGGCTCAGTTACAAAGCCGTATTGAATCTTGGTTTAATTCTTGTTGCCGTCATTTCAACGACAGTCGTATTGACGGTCGGTGTAATCCCTTACTTGGGGCTGATTGTTCCGAATATTGTGTCCCTTTATATGGGGGACAACTTGCGGAAAACGATTCCTCATACAATTATGTTAGGAATTGTGTTCCTGTTAATTTGCGACATTATTGGCCGGGTAGTGGTTTATCCTTTCGAAATTCCGGTCAATGTGACAGTCGCAGTAATAGGCAGTTTGCTCTTCTTAATCATGTTGTTTAGGGGGAGAGCATATGCGAAATAATATATTGAAACTCATCATTTTAGCGGTTATAGCAATCATTTGTATCTTGCTTTACGGATTTTATGATATCAAAGGCGGTTTCAGTTATGCTTTCCCTCGGCGTATGATGCGTGTTGGCGCGATGGTTGTAACCGGTTTTGCGATTTCTTATTCAACTGTCGTATTCCAGACAATCACCCATAACCGGATTTTGACCCCATCGATTATGGGGATTGATTCGATGTATCAAGTTGTCCAAACGCTCATTTTCTTCTTTGCGGGATCAGCGTCGATTTGGGTAGCGAATCAATATTTGAATTACTTTACGGCATTAATTGCAATGGTGGTTTTTGCCATTTTACTATACCGCACACTATTTAGAGCGGATAAGTATCCAATCTTTTTGCTTTTATTGATCGGGATGATCATTGGCACTTTCTTGGGAAGTCTCGTATCTTTCCTGCAAGTGTTGATCGATCCGGTGGAATATTTAAGTTTGCAGAACCTGTTGTTTGCAAGCTTTACGAGAATCAAAGTGGAACTTCTATACATTTCATGTGCCATTTTATTCATCGCTTTTATTGTTGGTTACAAATTGTTGCATCAATTGGATGTGGCGATATTGGGCCGGGAAAATGCCATTAATTTGGGCGTGAACTACGATCGTTTGGTAATGAATGTGCTGGTTTTATCTGCGGTGCTTATTTCAACATCGACGGCGCTGGTTGGACCAATCACCTTCTTTGGGTTGATTGTTGCAAATCTTTCTTATCATTTATTCACAACATATAAACATTCCGTTTTGATTTTAGGCGCCGGTTTAATCAGTGTGATTGCATTGGTTGGCGGACAGTTTTTAGTGGAACATGTTTTTGAATTCAACACCACTTTGAGTGTCATTATCAACTTTATTGGTGGAGTCTACTTCATTTATTTATTACTAAAGGAGAGTAGGGCTGCAGGATGATTGAAATTAAAGGGTTGACGAAAAAATACAATAATAAACCGGTCGTTAGTGATGTCTCATTGTCTATCAAGCCTCATGCGATCACTTCCTTCATCGGGCCGAATGGTGCCGGGAAGTCCACGTTGTTGTCCATGGTGAGCAGACTGATTGATGCGGATACAGGTGAAGTATTATTGGATCAACAAAATGTGAAGAAATGGAAATCCAATGAATTCGCAAAACGTGTATCGATTTTAAAACAATCGAATTTTATTAATGTCCGTTTGACGGTAAGAGAATTAGTATCTTTTGGACGTTATCCTTATTCAAAGGGCCGTTTGACGCCTGAAGACGAGCAGCATGTAAATCAAGCCATTGAGTACATGAATTTGCAGGAAATAGAACACAAATTTTTGGACCAGTTATCTGGAGGGCAAAAACAGCGGGCATTTATAGCGATGGTGATTGCGCAAGATACGGATTATATTTTGTTGGATGAACCATTGAACAATCTGGATATGAAACATTCGGTGCAGATTATGAAAATATTGCGCCAGTTGGTTGATGATTTGGGAAAAACCGTTGTCATCGTATTGCATGATATCAACTTTGCTTCCGTATACTCGGATTACATTGTTGCCTTAAAAGACGGAAGAGTCGTGAAAAACGGGCCTACAGAAGAGATCATCAACTCGGAAGCGTTACGTGAAATTTACGATATGCATATTCCCGTCCAAGAACAAAATGGTTGCCGTATTTGTGTATACTTCAACTCTCATACGTGATACTAAAAATGATTTAGAAAAGCAGACTGCTGCTTTTCTAAATCATTTTTCTTGAAAAAACATATTGACGAACCAAAATTTGATAATTATAATTAGTTTCAGTTATTGAAAATGATTATCAATATCACAAATGTAAAAAATAGGGATAGGAGAGAAAGGTCAAATGAAAAATTGGAAGTTTTTTGCTGTCATTTTAGCCATGCTAGTCTTCGTTTTAGCTGCATGTGGCGATGAGAAAGCTGAAGAAGGCACAAATACAAATGAAGGTACAAAAGAAGAGGCACAAGGAGATTTCCCGCTAACAATTTCACCAACAATTGCTGAAAGCAAGGACGAAGAATCTGGTCAAACTACAGTATTTGATGATGTAACTTTCGAAAAATTGCCTAAGAAAATCGTGGTATTCGATTACGGTTTCCTGGATACACTTGATGCATTGGGCGTTGAAGGAATCGTGGGTGTACCAAAAGATAACGCATTGCCAAAGCATCTATCCAAATATGAAAACGATGAATTTGCGAACGTTGGCAACCTAAAAACTCCAAACCTTGAAGAAATTGCGGCATTGGAGCCGGATGCAATCTTCATTTCAGGCCGCCAAGCCACATTCTATGACCAATTGAAAGAAATCACTCCAAACGTAGTATTCGTTGGTACTTCCCAAGATGATTACTGGGGTACATTCGAAAAATCTGTTGATATCGCGGCAAAACTTTTCGGCAAAGAAAAAGAAGCGGAAGAACAGTTGGCAAAATTCGATGAAAAACTGAATGAACTAAAAGAATTGGCTGGCCAATACAAAACTTCATTAGTCACAATGTACAACGAAGGAAAATTATCCGGATTCGGCACAAATTCACGTTACGGATATGTTTATGACATTTATGGATTCACTCCTGTATCAGACGACATCGAAGCTTCTTCCCACGGATCCGATTTCGGGTTCGAATCGATCTTAAAATTCGATCCGGAAGTATTGTTCGTAATTGACCGTACAGCAGCTGTAGGTGGACAATCCAACATCGAAGCGGACATGGAAAACGACATCATCAAAAAAACCAAAGCTTACAAAAACGGCAAAATCGTTTACTTGGACGGTCCGCTATGGTACTTGGCTGGCGGCGGTTTACAATCTGAAATGATGAAAATCGAAGAAATCTTAGATGAATTAAAATAATCAAAAATAAAGCTGTCCATTTCCGGACGGCTTTTTTTATATTAAAAATATAATGGATATGCCAGCCATGTATCATTGATACATGAAAAAGGCAATTTAAAAAATGAAAAAAATCATCTATTCAGGAGAGGGAAACGTTGAATAACCGGATCATTCTTGCAGGCATTATCACTTTTGTTTTGTTTTTGATTTTAAGATACACATACGATTCTCCTCTGTTTGAGTCCTTTGATGAAAATATGCAATTATTGGTTGGCGGGAATCGGTTTATCGGCATTTTCCATTATCTAGGGGAAATGAAATTTATTATTTTCATTACATTGGTTTTGTTGTTGTGGCTATGGTTGAAACTTCACCATTACCGGGGGATGCTTTTGGTGATATTGACTATTCCAATGGGCTTTTTGCTTAATCAGTTGGTGAAACGATGGGTGGAGCGCCCAAGACCTGAGATCGAAAATCAGCTGAAAACCTTCAGCTTTCCATCGGGTCATGCGATGTTGGGAATCCTTTATTTGTTGACAATCGCTTATTTATTGTCAGAGCGCACACATGATGAAAAAAAGAAATGGTGGTACTGGATTGGTGCAATTTTTATTGCCTTTTTCGTTGGGTTATCAAGAGTGGCGGAAAGCCGGCATTTTGCAACGGATGTGATTGCCGGATGGTGTTTAGGTATTACTTGGCTATGCATTTGCATATATTGGTATAAACATAAGGAAAAGGGGCATACGGGTATGAAACGCTGATCAAGCGTTTCTTTTTTTATCACAAGTTTTCCAGGTGCACAAAATATAGTTTCATCAAAAAAAGTTGCACTAAGGAAAAAATCATGTGTATAATAAACAAAGGATACAGGATGAAAGGATGTTCATATGAACGACATCGTTTTAGCGTTTGGCTTGACGTTATTGGCGGGATTGGCGACAGGCCTCGGTGCGCTCATTGCATTTTTTACTGAGCGGACAAATAAAAAGTTTTTATCAGCCGCATTAGGATTTTCAGCAGGAGTTATGATCTATGTTTCATTGATTGAAATTTTCTTTAAAGCAAAAGATGCCTTAACGGTTGCATTGGGAGATACAAAAGGTTACTGGATGACGGTGATCGGCTTTTTTGGAGGAATGCTGTTCATCGCGCTGATTGATAATTTCATTCCGACCAAAACAAATCCCCACGAAGTCAAAACGGTGGAGGATGTACATCGGGCGGAACAGACGCATAAAGAGTCCGAAGAAGCAAAGTTAATGAAGGTTGGTATTTTTACGGCACTTGCGATTGGCATTCATAATTTCCCTGAAGGAATTGCGACTTTTATGTCAGCGATTCATGATCCGAGCGTCGGCATTGCCATCGCCATTGCCATTGCCATTCACAACATCCCTGAAGGAATCGCCGTGGCAATCCCGATATTTTATGCAACAGGGAAGAGAAAAAAAGCTTTTAAATTGTCCTTCTTTTCCGGATTGGCGGAACCTGTCGGGGCATTGGTCGCCTATTTAATTTTGCTGCCATTTTTGAATGATGTGATGTTTGGGGTTATTTTTTCAGCGGTTGCGGGGATTATGGTGTTTATTTCCCTTGATGAACTGCTTCCTGCCGCGAAGAAATACGATGAGACCCATTCGTCCATCTATGGGCTGATTGCGGGGATGGCTGTCATGGCCGTAAGTTTGATTTTATTAGCTTAAAAGGGAAAGGAGTTGTTCGAAAGCTTTGGCCCCCGAACAACTCCTTTATTATTTTGCATTGGATACGCTTGAGATTTCTTCTACATGAACGCCGCGTTGGTCCGGTTTTGTAAGTACGATTTTATGCGTCGGGAACAGTTCCTCCATTTTTGCAACGAACTGTTCGCCAATGGAGCGCGGTATAATCGAAATCATGGTTGGCCCGGCGCCGCTCAATGCAGTGCCAAAGGCCCCGGCTTTTTTCGCTTCTTTGCGGATTTCATGATAGTGAGGAATTAAATCTGCCCGGAATGGTTCATGGAATAAATCCGATTCCATATATTTTCCGACACGTTCATAATCTTTCAAAACCAATGCAGCTGCAAGCATATTCGCCCCGGCGCTCGCCTGAACGGCATATTGCCGCTGGAATGTTTTCGGCAATACGTCCCTTGCCTCGGAAGTTTTTAATTTCACATCAGGGATAAATAGCACAAAGGATGCATCAAGATCATGGATGTGAATTGTATCCACATTCCCATCCTCATCCATTGTGGAGATGGTCAATCCCCCTAAAACAGATGCCGACGCATTATCCGGGTGGCCTTCAATCTGTGAAGATAAATTTAATTTATCCTGAACAGTCAAATGAAGGTCACAAAGGAGATTGGCGATCTCAATGCCTGCAACAATCGCTGCCGCACTGCTGCCGATTCCTCTGGCAAAAGGCAATTCGCTTGTCATTTCAATTCGGCAGCCTGGCATCTCTTTATTGAATCTTTTGGCTGTTTCATTGGCGATTTTATAGATCAAGTGATCCTTTAATTCAAATTTTTTCGGCAAGCCTTCTGATAAATGGATAATTTCCCATTCGTCCTGTGGGGAAACCGTTAATTCCAAATACAAAGATAGACTGAGACCGATTGAGTCAAATCCAGGTCCTAAATTCGCAGTGCTGCCAGGAACTGTGATTTTCCATTTTTTACTCATACTAAACCCTCAATATAGTTTCGAATTTCTTCCATATCGTTTTTCAAAGAAACGACTTCCACCGTTGACGCGTTCATCGCTGTATCAGGATCTTTTAGTCCGTTTCCTGTAAATACAGTGACCACTGTGCTGCCTTTTGCGATTTTACCGTTATTCACGGATTTGATGACGCCGGCAAGGGAAGCGGCGGAACCCGGTTCTACAAAGACACCTTCGCTTCTTGCGATTTCTTTGTAGGCTGCAAGGATTTCATCATCCGTTACCGAATCGATGATACCGCCTGATTCATCGCGGGCAGCTTCTGCAAATTTCCAGCTTGCCGGATTACCGATGCGGATGGCAGTCGCAATCGTTTCCGGATTGGCAATCGGTTCGCCTTTTACGATGGCTGCCGCCCCTTCCGCTTCGAAGCCGTACATTTTTGGAAGACCGGTATTTTTGGCTGCATGATATTCTTTAAAACCTTTCCAATAGGCAGTGATGTTTCCGGCGTTACCGACAGGGATGCATAGATAGTCAGGAGCTTTGCCTAACGCATCAACGATTTCAAAGGCCGCCGTTTTTTGTCCTTCAATGCGGTACGGATTCACAGAGTTTACGAGCGTCACTTTTCCTTCTTCACTGATTTTGCGGACGATGGACAATGCATCATCAAAATTACCGTCAATTTCGATGATTTTTGCACCATACATGCAAGCTTGGGCAAGTTTCCCAAGAGCCACTTTTCCTTTAGGGATGACAACGATGGATTGAATGCCTGCCCGGGCAGCATAAGCGCTGGCCGCTGCAGAAGTATTTCCAGTCGATGCGCAAATGACGCATTTTGCACCTTCTTCCACCGCTTTTGCCACTGCAACCACCATGCCGCGGTCCTTAAAGGAGCCGGTTGGATTTAATCCTTCATATTTGCCGTATAATTCAATACCCAGTTTTTTTGATAAATTTCCCAAATAAATCAAAGGAGTATTTCCTTCGTTCAAAGTTAATGCAGGTGTTTTATCTGTCACAGGTAAAAATTCTTTATATTCTTCCAATAGACCTTTCCACATAATAAATGTCTCCTTTTGTTTTCGCTGGATGAACAATTGTTTTCATATAAAAGACATTTTAACGCACAATAATAGTATATTTCAATAGGAAACCAAAAATTTAAAGGATTATTAACAATATTTTTTATCATTTTTCATCATGCCGATGAACTTGAAAAAGTTTGGTAATTTGCTTGCGATAAAAAGCGAATGGGTATATTGTAAAAGTATCGATTCAATTGTAAAGACAGGTGGAAAAGCAGATGAAGAATCATTCGGAGCAAAACACCGGCCCTGGAATTTCCCGCAATAAATTGCTGGGGGTAGCAGGCATCGGCTGGTTATTTGATGCAATGGATGTAGGCATTCTGTCATTTATCATTGCTGCATTAACGGTTGATTGGAACCTTTCATCCAATGAAATGGGATGGATCGGAAGCATCAACTCCATCGGAATGGCGGTGGGTGCCTTTCTTTTTGGGTTGTTGGCAGACAAAATCGGGAGAAAAGCAATTTTTATTACGACTTTATTATGTTTCTCCATCGCCAGTGGGCTTTCTGCCTTTACAACAACATTGGCTATGTTTTTAGTATTGCGCTTCATCATCGGCATGGGGCTTGGAGGAGAGCTTCCCGTAGCCTCCACACTGGTTTCTGAAAGCGTTCCTGCCAAAGAGCGCGGACGGATTGTAGTATTGTTGGAAAGCTTTTGGGCTGTGGGCTGGCTATTGGCCGCAATCATTGCTTATTTTGTCATTCCAAGCGACATTTGGCCGGTTGCCGGATGGCGTGTAGCATTGATTTTGACGGCAATTCCCGCTTTATATGCGGTGTTCCTTCGCTTGCATTTACCGGATTCTCCTCAGTTTTCCGCGAAACCGGAAGCGAAAAGGCGCACCTTCATTCAAAACATTGCCGGGGTATGGTCCAAAAATTATGCCAAATCCACGTTGATGTTATGGGTTCTTTGGTTTACCGTCGTGTTTTCCTACTATGGCATGTTTTTATGGCTTCCAAGTGTCATGGTTGGAAAAGGGTTCAGCTTAATTTCCAGCTTTAAATATGTATTAATCATGACGATCGCACAGCTTCCAGGTTATTTCACTGCGGCATGGTTTGTAGAAAAACTCGGCCGAAAATTTGTGCTCGTCACTTATTTATTGGGAACAGCGGCAAGCGCTTATGTGTTTGGACAAGCCGAATCTGTGACGGTACTATTAATTTCGGGTATTCTATTATCGTTCTTTAACCTTGGTGCGTGGGGCGCATTATATGCTTATACACCGGAACAGTATCCATTGTTGATTCGCGGTACAGGAGCCGGTATGGCAGCGGCGGTTGGACGCATTGGCGGCATATTTGGACCGCTCCTTGTAGGTTGGATGCGTACAGCGGAATTTGACTTCGGAACGATATTTGCTGTATTCTGTGTTTCGATTGTGATTGGAGTAGCGGCAGTGGTATTTTTAGGAAAAGAAACGAAACAAGTGGAATTGGAGTAATTTTCCTAAAGGAAGCTTTTTAAGAGGAAAAAGCTTCCTTATAAATTTGACAAATTCATGAACATTGGTATGTTACTCTATCATATTTTCTGAAAACTCATTGTATTCAATCAATATACGTGCTAACCTACTTTATTATAACTTGGATATAATTTTGAATCTCATGAAGGAGGAATTTTAAAAGAAAATGAGTTTTTGTGATGAAGTGAAGAAACGCTTTATCCGGCTTTCAAGGGGGCAGCGGAAGGTGGCGCAACTTGTGATCGAAAATCCGAATGTCGTTGCCACCCATATCGCCTCTGAAGTAGGAAAATTCATTGGTGTAAGTGAGTCGACAGTAATTCGTTTTTGCTATGCGATGGATTTATCCGGCTATAGCGAATTGCAAGAAAGAATTCGGAAAGATTTATCCGAATCAAAGAAGGTTGTAACAAAGGAACCGCTAACCATCGGGAAAAAACACGAATATTTATTCAGTGAAATCATGAATCGGGATGTTACAAGCATTTTAAATACAATCCAATATGTGGATGCTGAGAACTTCCAAAAAGCCACGCACTACTTGCATGAAGCGGAAGAGATTTATACTTTGGGATTCAGGCAATGCGCCCCTTCAGCAAGTTATCTGACTTCAATGTTAGAAAATTTCGGAAAAAAGGCATCCCAAATCCAATTTGATGTCAATGATATAGTGAAACAGATAAAAAGAATGGATAAGGATTCACTGCTGTTTGTAATAGCTTTTGATTCTGTATTGGAAGATGTATTGACAATTTTGAAAATTGCAAAAAATAAGAAAGTTAAAGTGATTGCTATTACGAATTCAACAATTTCTCTTGTCCGTGATTATGCAGACATCAGCTTCGTTGTGGGAACACAAAAACAATTTTCATTTGAAGCGGACACTGCCGCCAGCGCGATCGTACATGCTTTGATTGAAGGAATGACTTTGCTTAACAGAAACCATTATAAAAAATACTACAATCTTAATGAACAATTGGATCATGATCTCCGGCTATTGGAAGAGGAAACATTCGCGACGAAGTGATAATAACAGCATATTCGTAAAACTTTGAATTTTACGAATATGCTGTTATTTTATGGCCAAGTTGCAGGTTACGTTTTTCTATTTATAGGAAGTTGTGATAAAATAATCGGGGATGATATACAAGATTGGGAGGAACTAATTGTATGAGCAAAGTATTAGTTTTTGGACATAAAAATCCTGATACAGATTCCATCACATCTGCTATTGTGTATGCGTATTTGAAAGAACAGCTGGGAGCTGAAGTTGAAGCGGTAAGACTTGGCGAAGTAAACAACGAAACAAAATACGCTTTGGAAAAATTTGGATTCGAAGCGCCGAGATTGGTTTCCAATGTGGCGGAAGAAGCCAAAGAAGTCATTCTTGTGGACCACAATGAACGTCAACAATCCGCTGACGGAATCGAAAATGTAAAAATTTCGGAAGTTATCGATCATCACCGCATTGCAAATTTCGAAACAGCGGATCCATTATATTACCGTGCAGAACCTGTCGGATGTACAGCAACGATTTTAAATAAAATTTTCAAAGAGAAAAATGTTGAAATTCCTTCAAACATTGCAGGTCTGATGCTTTCAGCCATCATTTCGGATACATTATTATTCAAATCCCCTACTTGCACAGATGAAGATGTGCAAGCCGGGAAAGAGTTGGCGGAAATCGCGGGCGTCAATGCGGAAGAGTATGGTCTTGCCATGTTGAAAGCCGGTGCGGACCTTTCTGATAAATCATTGGAAGACTTGCTCACTTTAGATGCGAAAGAATTTACATTCGGCACAGTGAAATCCGTTGTTGCCCAAGTGAATGCGGTGGATGTGAACGATGTATTGGGCAGAAAAGAAGAATTGGTGAGCCTGTTAAACAAAAATGCTGAAGAAAAAGGTCTGAATTTATTCTTCTTCTTTGTGACTGATATTTTAAACAACGATTCCGTAGCGATCGTTGCAGGAAATGCGGCTGAAGATGCCGCAAAAGCGTTCGGCAAAGAACTGGTGGACAACCAATTCGATTTGCCAGGCGTTGTATCCCGCAAAAAGCAGGTAGTTCCAGTATTGACAGATGCATTGAGCTAAAAAATAAAAACGGTGTCCAAGGAAAAATCCTTGGCACCGTTTTTTATTCTAAAATGAGAGGATACACTGCCGGCCCTTCGATGACATTGCCGTATTTATCAAACCGGGATCCGTGGCAAGGGCAATCCCAGGTTTCATCCGCTTCATTCCATTGGGTTTTGCATCCCAAATGGGTGCATTTTGGAGCTTCCGCCCGTATTAAATAACCTTCCGCAAGATTTGATACCGTGAAGCCGATCGCCTTCAACATCCGCATAAACGTTTTGCCAAATAAATTTCTTGAAGGGCTGTACAGGTGCTGGGCTGGATGTTTTCCACTTGTCAGTTCTGTGGAAATGATTTCTCCCGCAACAAGGGAGTTGGAAAGTCCCCATTTTCGGTATCCTGTGGCAATATAGATTCTCGGTTCACTGTCCGAAATGCGTCCGATGTACGGAATATAGTCGGCAGTGTTCGGATCTTGCGCGCTCCACAAATATTCCGGTTTAGGCAAACCATATTCCGAAACAAGCTCTTTCTCCAGCATTTCATAATATACTTGTGTATTTTGCACAGCCCCTGCTGTGTGGGAACTGCCTCCGAAAATAAAGTAAGGCTGATTGTCAATGAAGGCCGTTCGCACCGTCCGGGAAGATGAATCGGTGGACAAATATTGCCCTTTCAATAATGCCGAAGTTTTTGTTGCCATTAAATAGGAGCGGTCAATAGATAACTTTGCAATATGCAGTCCCTTGATTGCTTCGATTGGATAGTGGGTTGCAAGAACAACCGACTTGAAATTCACTTCAAAATCATTCTCTGTCAGCAGGCGATGTTCATCAACGGCCAGCTTCGTAACCCTTGTATTCACATATAATTTAGCCCCGGCTTTCAATGCCAACTCGGCAAAATGTTGGGCAAAGTTGACGGGATGAATTTGATAGGTGTTTTCCATCTTCAATGCGGTCTTCACTTCGAAGGGAAGTTCCGTCTCCGTTGTTTCGATGCCTTGTATACCAACTTTATGATAAGCTGCCAATTCCTTTTTTATTGTTTCCGCTCCTTGGTCTGTCGTTGCATACAAGTAAGAATCGGCCTGCCGGAAAGTTTCTGCCGCCGCTTCCCGAAGAGCGTTTTCGATCGCGTTCACATTCGCTTCATAATAAGTCCGTACTTCCTCTTCATTAAAAGTATTCAACAATAGATCAAAGACTGCTCCATGTTGAGGGGTTAATTTTCCAGTGGAATGCCCCGTTGTGCCGGAAGCGATTGAGGAGTTTGCTTCCAACAAAACGACATCGACCCCTTTTTTTGCAAGGAGATAGGCCGTATATATCCCTGTCAATCCCCCTCCCACAATGCAAACATCGCAATTCAATGAAGAGGATAAAGAATTCAAAGAGGTAGGGGCCACATTTTGCAACCAGAGCGAATTTTGCATAAAAAATCCTCCTAAATCACCGTTTTTTAGGAGTATGCTAAAAAAACTGGCACATTATTCAATGAAAGCAAATCTGTTGTTGTTTTAAGAAGGGAAAAGTAAAATAGCGGAAAAGGGGGAGAACACATGAAAGTTGAAGTTTGGTCAGATTTCGTTTGTCCATTTTGTTATATCGGGAAGAGACAGCTTGAAAAAGCCATCCGAGATTTGGGGTATGCCGGTCAAGTGAAAGTGGAGTTGAAAAGTTTTTTACTAGACCCGACAACAGATGAAAATTCGAATGAATCCACCTACGAGCATTTATCCAAAAAATACGGGATGCCGTTGGATGAAGTGAAGAAAATGACAGAGAGCGTCGTACAGCGGGCCAAGGAAGTGGGGCTCCAATATAATTTCGAGCAATTAAAAACAGCGAATACGTTAAAGGTCCATCAATTGGCCAAATGGGCTTACACAAAAGGAAAAGGTTCGGAGTTTAGTGAACGGGTATTCCATGCCTACTTCATTGAAGGCAAGGAGATCGGAAAACGGGATGTGTTGATCCGGTTGGCGGAAGAAGTCGGGCTGAACGGGAAAGAAGCCGCAGAAGTATTGGATGGCAATCAATTTTTGAAAGAAGTCGAAAAAGAGATCCAACAGGCGCAAGTCTATGGCATCCGGGGAGTTCCGTTCTTCGTCATAGAAAATAAATATGGCATTTCCGGAGCTCAGCCGCAGGAAATTTTCGAACAGGCGATTAAGAAAGTGGCGGAAGAAAAAGGGATGAAGCCATCATTGCAAATGGTTGGAGAAGAAGGAAACTTCTGCTCTGATGGGCAATGCGATCTATAAATTCAGCCAAAAGTATGAGAGGTGCTTTCTTGATATAATGTTTGGGCTCCTTTATACTATTTAACGTATCTTGAAACCGAGATATTTGAAAATAGGGAAAGGAGCCGTTAGACAGCATGAAAAATGTATTAGTCATTAAGGCAAATAACCGACCAGACGGGATTTCTACAAAAATGTTCGAAACATATATCGAAGAAGCGAAAAAAGTGGAAGATATCAATCTGAAAATTTACGATGTTTTCGAAGAGGATATGCCATATTTTGGACAACAATTATTTGATGCATTGGCGAAGCAAAGTGAAGGAAAAGCTTTGACGGAATCAGAAGCCCGTTTGCTTGCAGCCAAGAAGAAAGCGATGGATTTGGTAACAGAAGCGGAAATCATCGTTCTTGCGTTCCCATTATGGAACTTGACAATTCCTGCTCCGTTGCATACATTCATCGACTATATTTATCAAGCCGGATTCATGTTTAAATACAATGAACAAGGGCAATTGGTGCAACTATTGACAGACAAGAAATTTGTCATTCTAAATGCCCGTGGGGGATACTACTCTTCACCGGAAGCACAACCTATGGAAATGAGCGTAAATTATATTAAAAATGTATTAGGCAATATTGCGGGTATGGAACTTCTTGATGAAGTGATTATCGAAGGCCATAACGCAGAGCCAAATCGAGCAAATGAAATCATAGAAGAAGGGTTGAAACGGGTAAAAGGTTCCGCGCAAAAATTGGCGGCTGTGACAGTTTAATGGAAAAGGGAAGCATTTATTGAACAAGCGATCTTAATTTTGATTTTGCAGATTCTTTATAATCGTTTCATCAAGCATAATGCGGTGATGATTTGGAAACCGAAATAACCGCAAGTTTTATCTCCCGATGGAAAGATGGATGGATGCATTCATTTTTCTAATTGGGAGTATTTTTTTATAATGGAGATGGCGGGCAAAAACGCCTGAATTCCAGCGCTTAAAATTCAATGTAACCGATTGTATAAAAAAGGGATTTTACAACATAGGATATTGTTACAGAAACAATACTTCCAAGTATTATGTATCATCACTCCAAAACTTTTGCAATAAAATGAAACATGGTACACTTATTGATAACAGCTCGGCTATTGCAGGCAATAGTCGAAAAATAGCCATAAGTTTTATGGAAGTGAAAGCATATAATTATTTTTCAGAAAGTATACAATTACAGATACAAGGTTTAATACAAGAAAGGAATATGCTTTTATGACAATTGATCAATGGGCTAAGGAGTTAGCGGACATTACAAGTCAAGAAAATATAAAAATCAATGAATCGTTGAAAAAATATACTATGACGAAAATTGGCGGAAATGCGGATATATTGGTGATGCCTGAAACGGAAGAAGAAGCGGAAGGGATTGTAAAATATACACACAACAATAAAATCCCTTTATTAATCCTGGGGAACGGTTCCAACATGATTGTGCGTGACGGAGGCGTCCGGGGCATTGTCATGAATTTATCGAAGCTGAATGAAATCCGGATTGAAGGAACGGAAGTGTATGCCCAAAGCGGCGCGCTGATTATGGATGTTTCGAAAAAAGCGGCGGAAGCAAGTTTGACAGGTTTTGAATTTGCTTGCGGCATTCCAGGGTCTGTCGGCGGAGCCATGGCGATGAATGCCGGAGCTTATGGCGGGGAAATCAATGACGTCATTGTTCATTCAACTGTTTTGACGAGGGAAGGCGAAAGACTCGTATTATCGAAGGAAGAACTGGAATTAGGATACCGAAAAAGTATCATTGCGGATAAAAACTATATTGTTCTTTCATCGCTATTCCGATTGGAGAAAGGGAATAAAGAAGAGATTGATGCGAAAATTGCGGATTTGACTTTTAAACGGCAATCGAAGCAGCCATTGGAGTACCCTTCAGCCGGAAGCGTCTTTAAACGTCCGCCGGGATATTTCGCCGGAAAGTTGATTCAAGATAGCGGCCTTCAAGGAAAAGGGGTTGGCGGAGCGGAAGTTTCCACAAAACATGCTGGTTTTATCATTAATAAAGGAAATGCTACAGCGACGGATTATATTGAAACCATAAAAATGGTTCAAAGAACGGTTAAGGAAAAGTTTGGCGTCGATTTGGAACTGGAAGTGAAAATTGTAGGCGAAGATTGATTTCAGAAAAAGTAAAAAGTATCGTGAAAATTTTTGATTCATAGGGAGACAGCATCCTTCGTAAACATAAATGGCTGCTGCTCCTTTATTTTGTGCAATGAAAGAATTTCCATACATAGCAGGTGAGATTATGAAATTTGTATCATGGAATGTCAATGGGATACGGGCTTGTTTGAAAAAGGGGTTCTTGGATTATTTTAATCAAATGGATGCGGATTTTTTCTGCATCCAAGAAACAAAATGCCAGGATGGACAAGTAGAGTTGCCGCTTGAAGGCTATCATCAATTTTGGAACTATGCCGAGAAAAAAGGATATTCCGGGACGGCCGTATTTACAAAGCATATGCCTCTTTCAGTCAAGTATGGTGTCGGTGAAAGAGATTCGGAGCCAGAAGGACGAATTATCACTTTGGAATATGATTCATTTTATTTAGTAAATGTTTACACACCAAATTCCCAGAGAGATTTGGCGCGGTTGGACAAACGATTGCAATGGGAAGATGAACTGTTTATTTATTTGAAAGAATTGGATGGAAAAAAACCCGTTATTTATTGCGGCGATTTGAACGTGGCCCATCAAGAAATCGATTTGAAAAACGCAAAATCCAATATTGGAAATTCCGGATTTACTTTTGAAGAAAGGGAAAAAATGACAAGGCTATTATCGGCCGGGTTTACCGATACGTTCCGATTTTTGTATCCAAATCGGAAAGATGCCTATACATGGTGGTCATATATGAATAAAGTAAGAGAACGGAATATTGGATGGCGCATAGACTATTTTATTGTTTCTGATCGGATTAGGGAGGCTGTCGTTGACAGTGAAATCCACTCGGAAATTTTGGGAAGCGATCATTGCCCAGTTGTCATGGAATTGAATGAATCCCGGATGCATTTTAAAAAGGTGGAATGATCATCAACCACACTTCAATAGGTCTAATAGCACAGGAGATGTTCAATCCAATATGGAATCAGCGCTGAAAAAAGAATCTAATAACGGAAAATGTTGTTAAAGACCTATATGTTTTTTAGAAAATTAAGAAAAATAGTCCTCTTACTATTGAGTATTTTGTATTAAATGTATATAGTTATAAATATAAAATACTAATTTTGAATAGGGAGGGTAAATATGTCACGACAAAAGTTGGTGAACGTCATGGAAGAAATGGTCAGTGGTCTTGTCCGGTACTTTTTGCGCAGTCCTGATTATCAAACATTTTGCAATTGTGATGAATGTGAATTGGAAGTTGTGGCAAAAGCGCTGAATAATTTACCTCCGTATTATGTAGCGTCCAAAACCAATCGGGAAAAAATCTTCAATGAATTGAAAGTTTCGAAAAACATTGAAACCATCAACAAAGAAATCATCCGCGCCATCTATGATGTTGGAAAAAGAAGAAACCATGTGGTATGAAAAGCCCAAAAAGTGATGAAAAACTTTTTGGGCTTTTTGCTTTTTGGAAAGCCTTTAACTGTTACATTTTTTCCTTATATTGTAGTAAACTGAATATGATAGATGGAAAGTGAGGGGTCATGTTATGCCTACACCAAGCATGGAGGATCATATCGAACAAATATATTTATTAATTGAAACAAAAGGATATGCCAGGGTGTCTGACATAGCGGAAGCTTTATCGGTTTTGCCTTCCTCCGTAACAAAAATGGTGCAAAAATTAGATAAAGATGGGTATTTAGTATATGAAAAGTACAGAGGGTTAACACTAACACCAAAGGGAGAAAAGCTTGGGAAGAGGCTGGTGAAAAGACATGAGCTTCTTGAACAATTTTTGCGTCTCATTGGTGTTGATGAAGATAAAATCTACCAGGATGTGGAGGGGATCGAACATCATTTGAGTTGGAATTCCATCGACCGCATCGCCGATTTGGTCCAGTTGTTAGAGGAAGATAAAGAAATCGTAAAAAAGCTTGAAAAAATGAAACAACAACAATAATGATTGGTGGAAGGAAAGCGATAATGGAAGAATTGAAAGCTGGTCAAGCAGTAGAGTTAACAGTCTTAGAAAATGCCGGGTCGCGTTGGATTTTAACCGATGGCAATACGGAAATTCCGTTGAATAGCTCGGAAGTCACTACACCCCTTGAAGCCGGGGATCGTATAAAAGTATTTTTGTATGCGAATCGTCGTGGAGAGCTGTCAGCAACGACATTTATACCGCATATTGTGCAAGGAACCTATGGCTGGGCAAAAGTGATGAAAGTGACAGAGGAAGGTGCCTTCGTGGATATCGGCACTTCCCGGGAAGCGCTTGTAAAAGCCGAGGATTTGCCCAAACTGCGCTCACTTTGGCCAAAAGCGGGAGATCATTTATACATCACCTTATATACAAACCGAAAGGGAGAATTATTTGGCCGCCTCGTTACGGAAGAAAAGGTGAATGAACTGTATGAAGAAGCTTCGGAACAGTTGTTTAATAAAAATATAAAAGCGCGGGCCTATAGGCTTTTGCCGGTTGGGTCTTTTTTGTTGGGAATTGATATTCCTTACCGCATTTTTGTGCATCACAGCCAAATGGAGGCTGAACCAAGGTTAGGTCAAGATGTGGAAGTACGGATCATCGGAGTAAAAGAGGACGGAACAATGAATGGCTCATTGCTTCCGCGCAACTATGAAAGATTGGGAAAAGATGCCGAAAAAATTTATGAATACTTGAAAAGTGTGGGAGGCAAGATGCCGTTCAGTGATGAATCGACTCCGGAAGAAATCAATGCTATGTTCGATATGAGCAAAGGGGCATTCAAAAGGGCATTAGGCGTTCTGATGAAACAGAAAAAAGTGAAACAAAAGGATGGTTGGACAGAACTTATATAGGGCTTCTATGAATACACAAAAGGACGATGACGGAAACCTTTTGTGTTTTTTGTCGTACTAATTAATGGCAAACCTGAAAGGATAGGTTTGAAAGGAGAATGATCAATGAAGAGATGGCTGTCTATTCTTGCCGCATTGTTTTTGGTGGCATCGTTTATTCCTCGACAAGCATTTGCAGCACCCAAAGCGATTAATGAAAAATTGGGAGTTCCAATTGTAGTTTATGGAGCAAACCTTTCTGATTCTGAAAAAGAAAAGGTAAAAGAAGTTTTGAGAGTAGATGAAGAACCGGAAGTCGATGAAATTACGGTCTCCGGCCAGGACTTGGCAAAATATATCAGCAATAGCAATCCAAATGCCCGGATGTATTCCTCCGCAAAAATTACCCGTGAAGAAGAAGGGAAAGGTCTTACCGTAAGCATTGTGACGCCTGAAAATATTACAGAAGTGACTTCTGAAATGTATGCGAACGCCATGTTAACAGCCGGACTCAAAGATGCAACGATCGAAGTGGCAGCACCCAAACCGGTAACAGGACATTCCGCTCTTGTCGGAATTTACAAAGCTTATGAAGTAAAGACAGGGGAAACATTGGACGTAGAAAGAACAGATGTTGCGAACGATGAATTGCAAGTCGCAACGGAACTGGCGGATAACGCCAATATCACAGATGAACAAGTGGCCCAATTATTGACGGAAATTAAAAAGCAAATTGCCGAAATCGATCCTCAGACGAGAGAAGAAGTGGAACAAATCGTACAAGATCAACTATCAAAACTGAACATTGAGTTGAGTGATGCCGACCGTCAAATGCTGATTGATTTAATGGACCGCATTCGCAAATTGGACATCGATTTTTCCCAATGGAAAGACCAATTGTCAGATTTGAGTTCAACAATCGAAGAAAAGCTGGGATTTTTGAAAGATGAAGGATTTTGGGAAAAAGTGAAAAACTTCTTCAATAAATTGATCGATACGATTTCATCATGGTTCTCCTCCAAGGAAGAAAAATCAAATTAAATTACAATATCCACTCCCTGTGATATAGTAATTTCAAAAGGGAGGAATGTGAATGGAGTTCAAACTTGTTGAAAGAGGAACGAACTATTTTGCTTTCGAGTATGAAGAAAATGGGGAAATGTTGGCTGAAATCACATGGAATGAGCATGATGGAACGATGGATATGACCCATACTTTCGTTTCTCCTAAACTCCGCGGCCAAGGGGTTGCAAAAAAGTTGCTTGAGAAAGCCGTGGCCTATGCAAGGGAGCATCAATATAAAATGAATCCAATCTGCTCCTATGTGGTGGCTGAATTCCAAAAAGGTGAATATGACGACGTAAAAGCGTAAATGATAAGTGACATAAGAACAGTTTTGTTTTTATGTCACTTTTTTATTGTTCAGAATGAAAATAAGAAAGATGGGAAAAAGTAAGTAATAAAGATGGAAAGGAGAAAAAACATGGCAAAAGGGAAAGGCGTCTTGATGACTGCGTTTTTGGCGGGTGTGACAGCCTATTTGAGCAAAAAAGAAAATCGTGACAAAACGGTGAGGATGATAAAGAATATGAGATCCGCTTTCTCAAAGGAAACCGACTTCGGTGAAAAAAGATATAGCAAAACCAATAATAATGATTTGAGGGAAATTGCGGAAACGGCAGCGGATGATACGGAAACAAAAATCAGAGAAAATAATATGATCGCTGAAAGCGGGTTGCAAACAGCCGTTATTTATTACAATGAAAACAATCAGGAAGTGCAATAGCCAAATATTAATAAGAAATAACAAATAGCCGCAACAGCTATTCATTGTGCGGCTATTTCGTTTTAAAAGTATCTTGCAATTTCCCTTTAATTCAATGGAATGATGCCTGTAAACGAAACCTTCCTTTGGATCCCCGAATTCTTCATAAATCCATGAAGGAGAAGTTTTGCAACAGTTCCTCTTGAAAGCGCACAGCCCCAACTGGAAATTCCTCATCAACGCAATTCACATAGCGCATAAGTGGAGATACTTGATGAAACATGCGGTCCAGCAAAAAAATAGGACAAACCAAAATGTTGGCTTGTCCTGTTAAGGTGTGCAGTGATTATTTAACTTCTACATTTTTTTTCATTGTATTGTTTTTCAAAAGATTGATGTGCCAGCTTAATGCTTCCTCAAGGATATGAGGAGTTTGGGAATTGCCTGTTGCTTCAACAGCGCGGTTGTAGTAATCCCATAATTGATCTTTGAAGTCTGGATGTGCACAGTTTTCAATGATCAATGGCACACGTTCTTTTGGAGCAAGACCGCGTAAATCGGCAATACCTTGTTCAGTCACGATTACATCAACATCATGTTCTGTATGGTCAACGTGTGAAACCATAGGAACGATGGATGAAATAGCGCCGCCTTTTGCATAAGATTTTGTAACGAATACTGTTAGGCGGGCATTTCGGGCGAAGTCGCCGGAACCGCCGATACCGTTCATCATTTTTGTACCTGCTACGTGTGTAGAGTTTACGTTACCATAAATATCCACTTCAAGAGCGGCATTGATTGAAATTAATCCGAGTCGGCGGACAACTTCTGGATGGTTGGAAATTTCTTGTGGACGTAAGCAAATTTTATCCGCATATTTTTCAATGTTGCCATATACTTTTTGTTGTGCTTCAGCAGTTAAAGTAATGGATGTTGCTGATGCAAAGTTTACTTTTCCAGCGTCAATCAAATTAAATACTGCGTCTTGCAGACATTCAGAGTATACTTGCAGATTTTCGAATTCAGATTCTTTGAAGCCGTCCAATACAGCGTTTGCTACTGAACCTACACCTGATTGGATTGGCATTAATTCGTTTGTCAAGCGTCCAGCTTTGATTTCAGAACGGAAGAAGTCAAGCAATAGATCTGCCATTCTTTGTGTTTCTTCATCTGGCGCTACGATTAATGATGGAGCATCTGGCTCTTCGGAAATGACAATCGCTTTTATTTTGTCAAGGTCAACGCGGATACCTTTTTCACCGATGCGTTGATTTGCATTTGTAATAGGAATCGGTTCACGTTTACCTTGTGGACCTGGTACATAAATATCATGAATACCGATTAATGTATCAGAATGTGAAATATTTAATTCAAGAATAATATTTTCAGCGTATTGAGCGAAAATCGGTGAGTTACCTACAGAAGTTGTCGGAATCAATAATCCGTCTTCAGTAATCGCACAAACTTCGATAATTGCATATTTAATAGGGCCGATGATTCCTTGGCGAACCAATTCGGCATTGTGGGAAAGGTGGGCATCTACATATAAAATGTCCCCTTTATTGATAAGGTTGCGCATCGCTTTTTCACTTTGGTATGGCCCACGTTTGCGAATAACGCCCGCCTCAGCTAAATAATGGTCTACTTCAGGTCCAAGGGAAGCACCTGTATAGACGTCAATTTTGAATTTCTCTTTTTTCGCCCGTTCAACAAGAGCCATCGGAACAACTTTCGCATCCCCAGCACGTGTAAAACCGCTCAAGCCCACAACTGCGCCATCAGGAATAAGGGCAGCTGCCTCTTCAGCAGAAACAATACGATCTCTTAGTTTTGGTACACCAATTCTTTTTTCAATGATTGAATCCATAGTATCCTCCCCTTTATTTGTTATACAGAGAAAACTTTGTAAGAATTTTCAGTATATTGGGCGAGCAATTAAACTGCGCTCAAAAGTAAATTAATAATAGCACGTCTTTGTCACACAATCTTCATGTGTTGCATGAAAATGCTTAATAAAAGTATTAACGAGAAAATACGAGATTTTTCGACAAATATATTATTTTGGAAAACCAAGATTCGGTAAACTTAATAACAAATTGAAAGGACAAAAAAATCACCATTTTCCGTTTCGGAAAAATGGTGATTTTTTTACCATAGAAATAGAAAGAGAAGCCATATATATTTGATACCAAATCAGAATCCCAATGAACGACGGAAGTAGCTTGCATATCTTTGGCTTACAGGAATTCTTGTTCCATCTCTCATCACTAAAAGGAATGTCGAATGGGAATCAGGTTGAATTTCATCGATAAAATCAATATTCACAATGTAAGAGCGATGGCAACGAATGAAATGGTCGCTGGACAGGAATAACTCAAGATCGCTGAGATTTAAACGATGGAATCCTTCTTTATCCATTGTTTTGACGAAAGTTTTGCGAAGTTGGGTTTCCAAATAAACAACTTCATTATGTTTGATTGGGTACCAGCAGTCATCGATTTTAATTGTGATGTAGTTTGTCAAAAATGGTGATGGCTTTTGAGGGAAAATAGCAGTGACTGCCCCTTTAATTTCTCCTTCAGTGATTAAAGGGATGCTCATTCCGTAGTAAGGGACTCCAAAAACATCCGATTCGATGTAAGTGTTGATTTTTTTTCCGTACTGTATCGCTTTATAGGCAGCAGAACCTTCTTTGATCGGATCACCAGGTTTAATTTTCAAGTCTACAAGTTTACTTGGCTGATAATATATATATTCTTTAGTATCTGAAATAGCGATGGATGTATTTTCCGGGAAGAATTCTTTAATCACATCCATAATTTCTTCTATTTCTTTTGGATCCACTTTTAAACACCTCGTTTGTCCACATTAATGTTTTAATATTTTTATTTTACTACATATTTTTAGAAATGAAATAGAGAAGAATGTATAATTGTGAGAACATTTTGTAATGAAATTTATTTTTTCTTGAACAATAGCATAGTTTATTTTAAAACATTTTAGCAATATTTTTTTAGTATTTTTTTATGCATTTATGATATTTTACATAGTGTAAACAATATATAATATTTTTCAGTAATTTAATTTGCTAAATAGTGTTGAAAAAAAAACGAAAATTATGGTAATATTCACTTTAGTTATAAATAATTATTTAAATTTTTGAATTTTTTGCGATAATAGATAAAATTTTAGCATTTTATACTCAAAAAGGCACCTTTCGCATGTTAAAATTTTTTTATTTTTATCAGATTTACGCTGAATATACCAGTATAGTGATTATGGACATATGATGCAAATTTCATTCTGAAGAAAGATGGGGTTAATGATGCAGTTACAGCAACATTCAATTTCTGAAACAATTTCGAAACGATATTTTCAGGAAATTGATAGTATTAATCAATATAATGGGATTGAAGACTTTTTTAATATTGAATCAAAACTGTTGTTTGAAATATTTCATTTAGATGCGGAAAAAGCAAAAAAGTCATTGCATGAAATTATTGATATTTTATCGATTCGTTTTGGAAAACAAGTCATTAAAGAAGTAAGAAATTATTTTATGACCCTTTCGTCCATAGTTGCTAGAAAGCTTATGGAGAACCAAGTGCCTTCGAAAAAAGCTTTTGCCTTTAATGTTGCTTGCATTGACATGATTCAAAATAAAATGAAGGATGCGGAATTTTTACAATTTGCAGATGAGTTGATTGACTTCTATGTAAGTTTTATCGCCGACCGGAAACAGCCTACATTCCGCCATCAAACAGTCAACAAAGTCATCATGTACATAAATGATGAATTGGAAAATGACTTGACGGTAGAAAGTATCGCACAAAAATTCCACATTAGTACAAGCCATCTTTCCCGGATTTTCCGAGAACATGTCGGGATCACGTTGGTGGAATATTTAAATGTGAGAAGAGTTGAAGAGTCGCAATATTATTTGAGACATACGAATAAAAGCATCACTTCAATTTCTGAACAATTTCATTTTTGCAATCAAAGCTATTTTACTCGAATTTTTAAGAAGTATACGGGAGTTACGCCAAAACACTTCAGAGATGAATTGCATCATGAATTTTATCGATTCGAATTTCCGGAAACAGCGAATGTCGAAAAAGAAAAATAAGATGCTGTTCATTTTGACACCAGCTATTTGAAATTATAATGTTTATTCCGTATACTTCAATTTAGTGAAAAATAATTAGTAGGTGGAAAAATGAAGAAAATAATGATATTTTTACTTTTCGGCATTGCGCTGTTTGTTTTGTCGGGGTGCCAAGCAGTTGAAAATCAAGAAGGATTCTTTTACCACACATTTGTCAAGCCGATGGATTGGTTATTGAATACGTTGGGCGAATGGTTCGGCGGCAGTTACGGATTGGCCATCATTGCGATTACAATTTTTGTCCGCCTCATTTTGATGCCTTTTATGTTGCGCAATTATCGTCAACAATCCATCATGAAATCCAAAATGGATATCATCAAACCGAAAATGGATGAGATCCAGGAAAGATTGAAAAAGGCGAAAACAAAAGAAGAACAAATGAAAGTGCAACAGGAAATGATGGCCTTATACCGCGAACACAATATCAATCCATTGAATTTAGGTTGCTTGCCTATTTTGATTCAAACACCGATCATCATGGGATTATATTTTGCCATCCGCTATTCCGATGAAGTGCTGTCCCATAAATTTTTATGGTTCAATTTAGGAAACCCTGATCTCATTATTACAGCCATTGCGGGACTTGTTTATTTCGTTCAGGCAAAAGTCTCATTATGGACAGTTCCGGAAGCCCAAAAGCAGCAAATGAAGATGATGGTTTATATTTCGCCGATCATGATTGTCGTTTTCTCGCTTTCATCAATGGCTGCTTTACCTTTATATTGGTCTGTCAGCGGTTTATTGCTTATATTCCAAACTTACTTGGGAAGAAAATATTATTCCGAACATCCTGTTGAACAAGCAAAATAAGCACAAAGGTCGAGTCTTTACGGCTCGGCTCATTTTTTTGCAGTAAAACTATGAAATTAGTGATAAAATAAAAGAGCAAATTTTTCAGATAGGACGGAATCAGGTGATGATATGAAAAATAACAAAAAGAATTATATACTGATCGGTTCATTGCTTGTGGCGGTGGTTGCCATCGTGGCGATTATATTGGCCGTCAATATGAACCGCGATGCAAATGAGTCATTGAAGGATGAGGAAGAAAATGTTGCCGTAAGTCCTGAAGAAAAAGAAAATGAGGCAGATAAAGAAGAACCTCAGGAAGAAAAGGACAAATCCGGCGAATTGCAGGAAGAAGCCACTCCTTCAAAAGAAGAACCGCAGGAACAACCGCAAGTCAAACAGCCGGAACAACAACAACCTAAAACTGAACAACAGCAAAAAGAGCAGGGAACAAAAGGGAACAACGGATATATTGAAGGTCAACAACTTCCAACTAAGCCGACGTATATTCAAGGCGTGCTGATCGCCAATAAAAAATACCCGCTTCCAAAGGATTTTGCTCCAGGGGAAAACAAAGAAGCCCGGGCAGCCTTTGAAAAAATGGCGCAAGATGCAAAAAAACAAGGATTTGAGTTAGTGGCATTCAGCACCTATCGTTCTTATGAATATCAAGCGACGCTTTATAACAATTATGTAGCGAGGGATGGAAAAGAAAAGGCGGACCGCTACAGCGCGCGTCCAGGATATTCCGAACACCAGACAGGGCTCGCCTTTGATATTGGAGAAAAAGGGCGGGAAGATTTATGGTTGGAAGAAGCATTTGGAGAGTCGCCTGCCGGCAAATGGCTTGCTGAAAATGCTCATAAATACGGATTCATATTAAGATATCCGAAGGGGAAAGAACATATTACAGGCTATATGTATGAAGCATGGCATTTCCGTTATTTAGGAGTGGAGCTTGCCACGAAAGTAAAAGATTCCGGACTGACATTAGAAGAATATTTGGGGATTAATTAATAAAAAGAATTCGTTTTTCCAAGGGGAAAAGTCCCTTTTGGAGAAACGAATTCTTTTTTATAGGATCGGGGAGAGCAGCCTTGAAATGGATTCTTTGAATTTAATGCCATATGAACGGTTATCATAATGCTCCAAAGTCAATTCCCGGGAATCCAAAATATCCTTTTCAAAGATTTCGGCCAATTCATGGGAAATTTGACGATCATAGATAAATGCATTAACTTCAAAGTTCAATCTGAAACTGCGGACATCAATGTTGGCAGTGCCGACTGAAGCGGCTTCGTCATCGATGACGATCATTTTCGCATGAATGAAACCTTTGTCATAAATATAGACTTTCGCCCCTGCCTTCAACAATTCACCGATGTAGGAATACGTGGCCCAATAAACGAACATATGGTCAGGTTTGTTTGGAATCATGATGCGCACATCAATCCCGGAAAGGCTGGCGACTTCTATGGCATTCAAGAAACTGTTATCCGGAATAAAATAGGGGGTTTGTATATAAATATACCGTTTCGCTTCCATCAATAATTTCAAATAAGCATTTTTAATGGCAGGCCAATCCGTATCCGGGCCGCTGGAGATGATTTGCATTGCCACATCCCCTTTTTTCGGGATGGCCGGAAAATAGCGTTCCGCATATTCGATTTTATGTTCGCTCGCCTGGTTCCAATCCAATATAAACCGCGTTTGAAGAGGATGAACCGAACTGCCTTCAATGCGCAGATGGGTATCTCTCCAATAACCGAATTTGCTGTTCAAACCGATATATTCATCACCGACATTGAATCCGCCAATGTATCCGATACGGCCATCAATCACCACGATTTTCCGGTGGTTTCTGAAATTCAGCCGCGGATTCAGTAGGGGGAAAATGGAAGGGAAAAAGACTTCAACTTCTCCGCCCAATTCAATCAGCTCTTTAAATTGTCTTTTTTTGATTCCCCTTGACCCCATTTCATCGTACAGGATTCGGACCTTAACCCCTTGTTTTGCTTTCTTTTTCAGCACATCATAAATTCTTTGCCCTAAATTATCGAGCTTAAAAATGTAATATTGTATGTGAATATGATCTTTGGCATTGGAGATATCATTGATCAAAGATTGGAATTTTTCGACCCCATCATCAAAGATCCGGATCTTATTGTCTTGGGTCAGGACTGCGTCTCCGGTAATCAGGTTCATTTGAATGAGGTTTTTATAATTTTTCACATAGTCCTCATTAAAATGAAAAGTATCACTTTCAAGCGCATCAATTTGATACTTAATTAAATTGTCGATGCCAATATCCTTTTTGCCATCCCAACGGAACAAATGCTTTTTCCGCAACTGTCTGCCAAGCATTAAATATAAAATAAATCCAAGTAACGGCAGGAAAAATAGCACAAGAATCCATGCCCAAGTGGAAGATGCATCTCTTCTCTCCAAAAAGATAATGGTGATGGCGAGAATAATATTTAAAACAAATAAAATTGGAATGAAAGGAATTGAATTAATGATGACACTCATTCCATACCCACCTACTCCCCCGCATTATTATATATCATTATAACTTAATTACCATTCAAATAGAAATTATTGGTATATAAAAAGGCAACCTTCTTTTCAGTTGGTTGCCCAATCATCAGTATTGTTCAGTTTGCAAATAAATATCAGTAAAGTCACCTTGGGCGAGCTTTTTGCTATTGATAAAAAACTTGATGATTCCCGAGTCTCCCCACATGATGTTTTGTTCATCATCCGAAACGATTTGTAAAAGCAGCGTATCATACCGCTTTAGAAGGGTTGAATGACTTCTGGTATCGTAGTGAATAAAGTATGGATAACCGCCGATTTTATGTTCCGCTCCCAAAAAATGTTCAAAGTAGTGTTCTTCAAGAGTGCGTCCGTCATGAAGACGCTTCGTAAGATCACCGAGGCCGATATATTTTTTCAGCCGATAATCCATGGCGGAGACAGGTTCGATTGAATTGATAAATCGAAGCGCCATCGGGTGTTTAAACGGGGAGTATGTGGTTTTTGGCAAGAACGAAAAATCGGTGGCCAGTTCCTTTTCGGGCAAAATGGTTGGAAAATACCGCACTTTAAAATATTGCTGAAAAATTTCTTCACCCTTCTGATATGTAACAAAAGAAGGGGAGATGAAAAATTGTAAAATCCCTTTTGAAGGAAAAGGATGAAATGAATGAACTTGTTCAAAATTTATTTGGGCAAGGAAAATCAAATGATTTCCATCAATGTCTTTAGGATAGTGCATTGTTTTTGGCAAGTACGGAATCCCGGAAAATTTGCTGTCCGTAAGACCGGTTTGTTGTATTTTAGGATAGATATTAATCGTTTTCAACGATGATGCTTCAAGTCTTGTTCGGATTCCTTCAAATTGGGATGGCAGAGGGAATGAATGTAAAAAGTCCAAGTTTGATCCTCCAACATAATTTTTATATTCTTATAACCGTTTATAAAAAATATATGCACCATTTAACATGTTTTTTAAAATTATTGATAAAAAAGCGCCTGGAGAATCCAGGCACAGATCAGTTTTACAAATTTTTTTAAGATAAGTTGTTTCTGAATGGAGTTTATCCAATCAACCTTCATACTCTGCACGAAGAGATTTCTTTGACTGTTTGAAGAAGAAAATTAAACCGATTACAATCAGGGCTATCACTGTTGCAACATAATAAGTCAGATTTGTTCCGAAATTAAATAATCCGGTAAAAAACAGCGGGCCGATAATTCTTCCCAAGTTATCCATGGAGTAGGAAAGTCCGGAAGCGAGACCATACTTTCCGCCGGATTCTTTCGTCGTTAAAGAAACGACACAAGTTCTGGCTAATGCATTTCCTGCTGTGAAGACACAGAGAGCAACACCCGCCATTACCAAACCGGATGTCATGGTGATTAATACCAGTCCGATGGCAGAAATGATCTGAGCTGCAAATAACCATTTTGTTTCAGTACCATCTTTGATTCGACGAATGATGCCTCCTTGAACGAATGCATCGACGAATCCGCTAAACATAAATAAAGATCCTAATTGCGACGGTGTGATATCGATGCGATCAATTTGGAAAAGCTGGAATGTGGCTTCTACACCGGCTAAGATGAATGTAACGAAAAATGAAAAGAAGAATAAATAACGGACACGATATTTAAAAAGTGTAGATGCCCCTTTTGGAAGCAGTTCCCGTTTCGTTGCCTCCCCTTTTCTTTCCGGCTCTTTCAACAAAATCAGTGCAATAATAAAGAGAACGGCAATCAATGCGGCAGAAATTGTAAACGGCAAGTGCAGTTGAATTTCACCGAGCACACCGCCTACAGCCGGTCCGAAGATGAATCCAAGACCGATCGTCATTCCCATAAGTCCCATGTATTTGTTTCGGTTTTCGTTTGCGGAAACATCGCTGATATATCCAGTAACGGAAGTATAGAGCGCACCAGAGAACAAACCGCCAATAAAACGGGAAAGGTATAAAATGAATAAATGATCGATAAATAGGCTGAAAATAAGAAAACTTAAACTAAAACCGACCAAACCTACCAGTATCAATGGCTTTCTTCCGATTTTATCCGAAATGTTTCCCCAGAAAGGGGCCGTGAAGAAGCTGGCTAATGCATAAACCGTCAATAATCCGCCTACATGAACATCATTCCATTGATTTTCCACAACCACTTCCGGCAAAACAGGAATGATGATTCCAAAGCCCAAATAGACGAGAAATTGTATGGATAACAATAGGGATATATTTTTCATAATCTTCCTGCCTTTATTTTTTAATTAGTATGAACATGTACATTGTAACTTTACCTTTTTTTGAAAACAAGTAAATGGTATACTGTAAAAAATCCCCTTTTTCATAAACTTGTAATATATTTGAAAAATATAAAGGAAGATTATCATGTTACAATAACTTGAAGATGTAGTGCGCGAAACTTTTCCACTATTTGAACGTTATTTATAATATATATTTTTAAGGGATAGGTGGTAGGTATGGCGAAGGACGTGGATTTGAGGAAAATCGCTTTGAAATTATCAAAAACAGGTGTAACGGTAACAGTAACGAAATCACGGTTGGAATTGTTGAAAGTATTGGCACCACCAAAAACAACTACCCAATGTTAATTCGGATGAACAAAAATAAAAATTCCCGCATAGCGGGAATTTTTTTATAAATCATCCTCATCTTTTGCCGAGAACATGTATTTTCTGTAATGGTACTTCATGCTGAAGACAAGTCCGATCGCCAGGGCGTTTCCCATGAGTGAACTTCCTCCGTAACTGATGAAAGGCAAAGGAATACCCGTGATTGGAAGTAATTGGATCGTCATTCCGATGTTTTCGAATACATGGAAAGTGATCATTGCGATAATTCCGGCACAAACATATGTACAGAATGGATCTTTTAAGGTAAGGGTGATTTTGGTTAAATGGTAAATCAACAGGAAGTAAAGGCAGATAACAAAACTTGCGCCGATAAATCCCCATTCTTCACCAATGACTGAAAAAATGAAATCGGTGTGGTTTTCGGCAACATAAACTTCCCGGTTCATATACCCTTTGCCAAAGATTTCCCCTGATCCGATGGCGTTAAGGGAAGTGATCAAGTGATAACCCGCTTCATCCGCATAGGAATATGGATCAAGCCATGAATAAATCCGTCCAAAATGGTATGGCTTCACACCCAAGTGGTCTGCAAGGAAATCCTGCATATATAAAGCCATCCAAATTACGGTACTTCCTATAGCGGCGCCGCCTATAAAAATCGGAAGAATAATTTTCCAAGAAATACCTGCTGCAACAATTAACGCGGCGGTAATGGCAATAAACACCAATGAAGATCCCAAGTCGGGCTGTTGCATGATAAATGCAAGCGGAACGAATAAAGTGAGAGCGATTTTTCCTAATAATAATAAATCGGTTTTAATGGTTTTGATTGTGTATTTTTCGTGGTGAGCACTGATCAGTCTTGCGGCTGCCAGTATATAAAAAGTCTTCATGAATTCGGAAGGTTGAATGCTTCCAATTGGAAGGTGGTACCAGCTTTTGGCTCCGTTTTTTGGTTCACCGATTTGTCCTGGGCCTTCCGGCATAAAAATGAGCAAAACTAATAGAAAAATTCCGAAGCCATATAAATACCAAGACATTTTTTTGTATTGTTCCGGCTCGAAGTACATGACAAAAGCAATGATGAAGGCGCCGATGACGTACCATTGCAATTGTTTTATGACGAAATTTGTTTCGCCATATTGCCCCGTCGTTTGGGCTGAGGATATGGCCAACAAACTGATAATTAAAAATGTAATGAGTATAGCAGCAAGTTTCCAATCGAATCTTTCTGCAAAGTTTCTGTTATTTTCCATTTTGTCCACCTATGTTCTATAATATTGCATTTTACAATGTTCATCTATCAATATACTGTATCATATTTTATTATGCATTATCCCAAAAAAATGCCCATTACAGATTTAAACATTAGTTAAAGACGAATCCAATATGAAATTGTTTCAAAAAAACATAATTACATCATATAATAAACTTAACGGTTGTGGTAATGGAGAGTGATTGGATGGCAAAAAAACATAAGACGGTTGACGACTACTTTTATCATTTGTTTATACATATGAATGATGTCGATCGGTTTGTTATTTTTAGCGGTTTGACTTTGAAACAGTTTATTGGATCTGTTGATTCCATAAAAAATATTTTGCTTTTAAAGCACAATTACGAAGATGGTTTATTTAATATGCATACCCAGCTGGATTATATTCCGAATGACGAAATAAAAAACTTTGTGAAAAAGATGGAAGATTCAAATCGTGACTTATGCTGGGTGGATTTTTCGGACGAAAAGCAAATCAATCAGCTCACTCCCATGGAGCAGGCAGAATTATTATATTTAGGGCATAAAAAAGAACCTGTCACTACACCATTTTTTGTGAAATTGCAAAATCGTTATGTGTATTGTTCATCTGCGGATGATAAAACAACGAAAATTTACTTCCGTTATTTGGAAGATTTTGAAATGCTGATCTCAACCCTCATCAATAATATTATAAAGGAAAACGGTGGTAATGGAGGGTTCTGGCGAAGAAGATCGAAAGAGAGAATCCCAAAAATGGATGCCGCTTCATTAAAAGCATATCGCAGTTATTTCAAAGAGGGCGCACTTATTTCGATCTACAAGATGGAAAAACCGGAAAATCATTTTGGTGTTGAAATTCGCACACTCTCCGACTATGATTACCCTGATGAAGTATGGAACGATTTGAAAATCATTCTGAAACAGGACTATGACGAACTGATTAAACTGACGTAAACTTCCCTGTCCAAGGGTGCAGATGACAGGGAGTTTTTCTTTTGTATTCATGAAGACATTCTTTTCATGATAAACTAGTATTACTTAAAACTTGGAGGTCGAACAATGAAAAAACGGATCGGATTATTGTATGGGGGGAAATCCGCAGAGCATGAAGTATCATTGATTACTGCCACTGCGGTAACGAAAGCCATTGATTTTGACAAATATGAAGTAATTCCGATTTATATCACCCTTGACGGTGAATGGTGCAGAGGTCCCCAACTGACAAAACCGGCGGAATCTGTTGAAGAATTGAAATTTACGAAGGAAGAAAGCAATCCGAATTATATTCTCGAGTTCATTTTAGATGAAAATGACAAACAAGCCAAATTTGATGTGGTTTTTCCTTTGCTCCACGGCACATATGGAGAAGACGGCACTGTTCAAGGGCTTCTTGAGCTGTTGAATCTGCCTTATGTTGGAAATGGTGTATTATCTTCCGCTGCCGGCATGGATAAAGTGATCATGAAGCAATTGTTCAGCGTAGCAGGATTGAACCAAGTGCCATTCGTGTATTTTATCCGCTACGAATGGGATCAAAATAAAGAAGCGTTGCTTTCAAAATGCGAGAATGAATTGACTTATCCGATGTTCGTCAAACCGGCCAATTTAGGTTCCAGCGTCGGCATCAACAAAGCATCCAATAGAGAGGAATTGGAAAAGGCCATCCACATCGCTTTTAAATATGACCGGAAAGTTGTTGTTGAACAGGGGATCGAAGCGCGGGAAATCGAGATGGCTGTGCTTGGCAACAATGAACCGAAAGTGTCTGTTCCAGGCGAAATCAAACCGACGACGGAGTTTTATGATTACGAATCAAAATATAAGGACGGATCCACCCAATTGATCATTCCTGCCGAAGTTTCTCCGGAAGTGGAAGCGAAAATGAAAGATATGGCCATCCGTGCATTTAAAATCTTGGATTGCGCCGGCTTGGTGAGAGCCGATTTCTTTGTGCGCGGAGATGAAGTATTGATCAATGAAGTGAATACAATGCCAGGTTTTACGCCGTTTAGCATGTATCCGCTTTTATGGCAGAACACCGGATTAAATTATCCGGAATTGATTGATCAGCTCATTGAACTTGCGATTGAACGACACAAAGAAAAACAACAACTTCAATTTAACAGAGAATAGTTGGGATGAACGATGAGAAAAAGAATTCAAGACATTGCAAAATGGTTAAATATTGATGCCGGAAATGACGGCGAGAAAATTGTAACGGGGGTTTCCATCGATACAAGAACCATTAAGGAAGGGGATTTGTTCATTCCTTTTCGCGGAGAAAAAACAAATGGGCATCAATATGTACGTCAGGCATTTGAAAAAGGAGCAAGCTGTTCTCTATGGCTGAAAGATGAACCGAATCCCCCAAAGGATGTTCCGCTTCTTTTCGTGGAAAATTCCGAGGCGGCGTTGCAGCAAATGGCGCGCAAGTACCGCGAAGAGTTGAAAGCGACTTTTATCGGAATTACCGGTTCAAACGGGAAAACATCTTCAAAAGATATTTTGGCAAGCTTGCTTTCCCCTTACTATAAAGTGCAAAAAACGATCGGGAACTTCAACAATGAACTGGGCTTGCCCCTGACTATCCTGTCTCTTGATGAGGATACGGAAATGGCCGTGTTGGAAATGGGGATGAGCGGGTTTGGCGAGATTGAATTTTTATCCACACTCGCGAAACCGCATTATGCGATTATTACAAACATTGGGGAAGCCCATATGCAGGAGCTCGGTTCCAGAGAGGGGATCGCGAGGGCGAAATTTGAAATTATCAAAGGTTTCGATTCGGACGGCGTTCTTTGTTACGACGGCGATGAACCTTTATTGAGGGCGTTGGTTGAAAAAACGCCTCAATTAAAGTCAAAAGCATTCGGTTTTGGAACAGGCAACGATTTGATGGTCAAAGCAATCGAAACGACGGAAAAAGGAAGCCGCTTTATTGTCGAAGGAGAGTTAAACGGAGAATTTTTCATCCCGATTTTAGGCAAACATCAAGTGAAAAATTCCTTGGGCGCCATGCTCGTGGCCAAATCTTTGGGCTTGTCCGAAGAGCAAATCCGCAAAGGTTTGTCCCAAGTTTCTTTGACAGATATGCGGATGCAGCTTATTCCTTTGGGAGATGTCTTATTTATTAACGATGCATACAATGCAGCTCCGACATCCATGAAAGCCGCCATTGACTTTGTCCAAACCACATCGATGCGGAAGGATAAATGGCTTGTTTTAGGAGATATGTTGGAGCTTGGGGAAAAAGAGCGCGAGTTCCATGAACAATTGGCGGAGTATATTGATGAAAACCGGATTTCGAGAATTTGTTTGTTCGGCCCCCGGATGGAATGGTTATATCACCGGCTGGCTCCAAAATTTTCAGGACGCATTATTCATACGAAAGAGGATTACGGAAAAATCATTGAGTATATCAAACAGCATGCAAATGAAGATTCGCTGATTTTATTAAAAGGATCCCGGGGCATGAAGCTGGAAACCATCTTAAGAGCTTTTCAACAAAATAAATAAGGATTCATCAAGAAAGTGAAATTCATGGAGGCTCCACCGATTAAAATGAACCAACGGATGGTCGAAGTGAATTTCACTTTTTTATTGAACAACGGGGGGATTGCTGTGTCTATCGGTGTATTAATGTTGCATGGATTTTCCGGAGGGCCTTATGAAATGGAGCCTTTGACGGAATACATCAAAAACAATACGGATTGGATTGTGGAAACACCAACATTATGCGGCCATGGTGAGGAACTTTCATTAAAAGGTTTCACTGCGGAGCATTGGCTGATTGATGCGGAATTGGCCTATAAAAGATTGTCCGAAAAGGTGGAAAACGTCTATGTTGTGGGCTTTTCCATGGGAGGAGTCATCGCATTATATTTGGCGATGCGTTATCCGGTAAAGAAACTTGTGCTTCTGAGTGCAGCTGTAAAATACATCGCGCCGAAGCAGTTGATTGTGGAGCTGCAAAAAATTGCCAAGGAAGCGGTGGAAGGACAATTGAAAAATAATGAATTATTTAAGCAATATGAGTACAAGCTAAGAAGTGTACCTGTTAGTGCTGCAATCCAATTCATGCGAATCGTTCGGCGGGTGGAACCTTATATTGAAACAATCGATATCCCGACATTCATTGTGCAAGGTAAATGCGATGGGATCGTCCCGTATTCGACGGCTCAATATCTATATGACAAACTTCCCACAACGGAAAAATATATTTATTTTTCATCTTGCGGAAAACACCATATTTGCTTCAGTGAAGATTGCGACACATGGTTTTCGGATGTTTTGCATTTTTTAAAGTCGTAAAAATGATACTTTTTAAGCAATATCATTGCATCCTTTGTGAGTACCTGTTAGACTAGGGAAAGCAATGGATACATTTTGTACCAAAGGCTCTTCAAAAGGTGTGAAGAGTACTTTTTTTTGAATGAATCGGTTTTATTCTATCCAAAACTGAGAAAAGCATAGAATGGAACCGCTCGGCAAAGACCGGGCTTTCCTTTTCATATAATTTGAATTATCTGAATGAGAAAATGATTATTTTGACGCAACGTTTCAATTTATAGCTCGACATTTGCCGACACTTCATCTGAAAAATGTAACCATTTGTCGACTTAAGAAAAAAGGAGATTGAAGAGTTTGACAAATTTTTCAGAATTTAATATCAGCGAATCTACATTACGTTCATTAAAACGGATGGGATTTGAAGAAGCAACACCAATCCAGGAAGGGACAATCAAGTTTGCTTTGGAAGGTCGCGACATTATCGGTCAAGCACAAACAGGTACAGGTAAAACGGCGGCGTTCGGTATCCCGATCATTGAGAAAATCGATACGAAAAATCCTGAGATTCAAGCTTTAATTATTGCACCGACACGTGAGCTCGCGATCCAAGTGTCAGAAGAACTTTATAAAATTGGATATGATAAGCGGGTGAAAATTTTATCGGTTTATGGGGGCCAAGATATCGGGCGGCAAATCCGCGCTTTGAAAAATAAACCTCAAATCATTGTAGGTACGCCAGGCCGGATCATTGACCATATCAACCGTCGCACATTGAAACTTGATCAAGTTCAAACCCTTGTTTTGGATGAAGCGGATGAAATGTTGAACATGGGCTTTATCGATGATATCAATGCGATTTTGGAGAAAGTGCCTAAAAATCGCCAAATGCTGTTGTTCTCTGCAACAATGCCGCCGGCGATTCGCAAAATTGCAACGAAATTTATGAGTAATCCGCAAGAAGTGAAAATTAAATCCAAGGAAATGACGGTTGAAAATATCGAGCAATACTTTGTAAAATCCCAAGAACGGGAAAAATTTGACATTTTAACCCGCTTATTGGATGTCCATCAGCCTGAACTCGCGATTGTTTTTGGCCGGACAAAACGCCGCGTCGATGAATTAGCGCAAGCGCTGAACATCCGTGGATATTTGGCGGAAGGCATTCACGGGGATTTAAGCCAATCAAAACGATTATCTGTGTTGCGTCAATTTAAAGAAAATAAAATTGATATCCTTGTTGCAACGGATGTTGCGGCACGGGGACTGGATATTTCCGGTGTTTCTCACGTCTACAATTTTGACATTCCGCAAGATCCGGAAAGTTATGTTCACCGCATCGGGCGAACTGGCCGTGCGGGGAAATCAGGCATTGCCGTTACGTTTGTAACGCCTCGGGAAATGGGATATTTGCGAATTGTGGAAGAAACAACGAAAAAACGCATTTCGCCCCTTCGGCCACCCACGCAAGATGAAGCTTTGGCAGGTCAACAAAAATTGGCTGTTGAAAGGCTCATCGAAATTGTTCAAGCGAACGACTTAAAAGATTACCGCATACTTGCGACGGAACTTTTGGAAAACTATGAAGCGGTGGATCTTGTAGCTGCAGCGATCAAATCATTCACAAAAGAGCCGGATGCTACACCGGTAAAAATTACAGAAGAAGCTCCTCTTCCAAAACGAAGAGAACGCTCCACAAGCGGTCGTGGAGGGGGACGCGGCGGGGTACGGAAAGAAGTCCGTGGCCGAAAAGAGAGAAGCGGACGCCGCAAAGGCAGATAGGAAATGAAAGAGGCTGGGACAAAAGATAAAAAACACCATTTTCTCCCGGGAGAAAATGGTGTTTTTTTGATAATTGAAGAAAATTGATTTCCGTTCCGGGGACGCTTTCCGCGGGCCCGGCTCGAGCCTCCTCGGAGCTCAATCCTTCGCTCCTGCGGGGTCTCGAGACTCGGGCTGTTCCCGCAGGAGTCGCCCCGTCACTCCAATCAATTTTTTACAAAAATTCTTTTTGCAGCTCGTTCACTTTATTAGTTATGTCCCAGCCTCTTTTATATTTTTTATACTTTTTGGATTGATTCGACATATTGTTTGCGCAATTGGACTTTTTGGATTTTACCGGACGCTGTTTTTGGCAATTCATCCACGAAAGACGCGCTTTTGATCGCTTTAAAGTGGGCCAATTTCGAACGGGTGAAGTCAATGAGTTCTTGTTCAGTAACGCTGTGGCCTTCTTTTAATACAACGATGGCATGTGGCGTTTCCCCCCATTTTTCATGAGGAACCGCGATAACAGCCGCTTCCTTCACGGCTGGATGTTCATAAAGAACGCCTTCCACCTCGATGGAGGAGATATTTTCCCCGCCGCTGATGATGATGTCCTTTTTGCGGTCAGTGATATCGATGTATCCTTTTTCGTCAATTGTTCCTACATCACCGGTATGCAGCCAACCGTCCACAATTGTTTCCATAGTGGCGGTCTCGTTTCTCCAATAACCTTTCATTACACCGTTGCCGCGGACAACAATTTCACCCATCGTTTTTCCGTCATGAGGCACTTCTTCCCCATTTTCGTCCACCACTTTTACTTCCGTACCGATAAATGGCGTACCCGCTTTCGCTTTCAACCGGAATTTTTCTTCTTCCGGCAAATCCACGTATTGGGAAAGAATTCGGGAACCTAAACTGAGCGGTGAAGATTCCGTCATTCCATATACTTGAATGAATTCCCATCCCAGGTCTTTTTCAACTCGTCCGACAAACGCAGGTGGCGGAGCAGAACCCGCAATGACAACCCTGATATTTTTAGGAGTTTCAGGTTTGTGTTCATCGTAATATTGCAATAATGTATTTAATACCGTTGGGGCCATATGAATAACCGTTACATTGTATTTTTGGATGGCATCAAAAATTTGATCGGCTGCAACCTTTCTCAAAGTGACATGGGTTGCTCCGTTGGCAGTATAATAAAACGGTGAACCCCAGCCATTCACATGGAACATTGGCAGAACGTGCAAATATACGTCTTGATCTGTGACGCGCAAGAAATGCATCGAACTTAAAGCATGCAAATAGTTGTTGCGATGAGTGAGAAGAACCCCTTTTGGATTTCCGGTTGTTCCGCTTGTATATAATAAACTGCACTCATCATTTTCATCCAATTCCACACGGTCGAATTTCGAATCGTCGAAGCCTGCAAGCCACTCGTCATAACCGATTTCATTGGTTTCGTTATCTTTGTTATGAACAATGATTGTTTTTACGGTAACCAATTTTTCTTTGATCGGTTCAATTAAATGATAAAGCTCCTGGTCAACGAACAAAACTTTCGATTCGCTGTGATTTAAAATAAAAAGATAATCTTCCGGTTTCAAACGGATGTTTAAAGGCACCATCACTGCACCAACTTGGTAGATGCCATAAAAGCCCTCCAGCATTTCAATAGTGTTTGGCGCAAGATAAGCCACTTTATCGTATTTTTGGATGCCCAATGATTGCAGGCCTCTCGAGAGCTGGTTCACCCGATTATTGAACTCCCGATACGTGAAGCGCCGATCCCCTTCATAACCGATGACTGCTTCCTTGTCCCCATATAGTGCTACGGCACGATCTAAGAAATGGGTTAAAATTAAAGGTACATTCATTCTACATACACTCCTCCAATTCTTTTAAACGTGAACAATTCTCGCAACTTCATTGAAGATACAATAAGTTTATATGAATTTACATACCATAAAATGAGTCTTTTTCAAAGAGAATTTTGAATTTTGAAACAAATTTGAAAGTGAATCCGTATAGAATAGGAGTGACGGATTAGAGGTGAGGACAATGAGAAAAGAACTTGAACATCAAATACCACGAAAAGGGTTGACCGTGTGGCGGCTGTATGGTCTTATTTATACTTTGATTCTATCAATCATTGCAGGGATCCTTTGTTTTTTAACTTATCAATTGGATTGGTTGGACATTTTTTATTACATAGCGATAGGAGCAGTGTTGATCGTTGGATTCGCCTTCATTTGGCTGTTCCCAAAAATCCGGTGGGATCATTGGCGGTATGAGGTGAGGGAGCAGGAAATTGAAATCCAGAGCGGTTTGTTTGTCGTGAAAAGAACTTTAATCCCTATGGTTCGCGTACAACATGTGGACACCACACAAGGACCGATTCTCAAAAAATATGATTTGGCCAATATTGCGATTTCCACAGCGGCGACAACGCATGTGATCCCGATGCTGATAACGGAAGATGCCGACCAGCTGCGGGCGAGAATTTCCGAATTGGCGAGGGTGGCTGAAGATGATGTATAAGAAATATCGGCTCCATCCCATCTCTGCAGTCATTGGTTTTTTGAAAGGACTCAAAGACCTTTTTCCACCATTGCTTATTCTATTGATAGCGAACGGATTTAATTTCCGTGCGGATGCGAAACATTTTTGGGAGTACATTCCTGTTATCATCTTTATAGTGGTTATTATTTTTTATTTGATTTCCGGAATTATCGAATGGAGGACTTTTGTCTATTGGTTTGAAGATAATGAACTGCGGGTGGAATATGGATTGATTGTCAAAAAGAAGCGTTATATCCCTTTTGATCGGATTCAAAGCTTCAACTATAAAGAGACGATACTCCATCGCCTGTTCGGACTCGTGGAAGTCAATGTGGAAACGGCAGGGACCACATCCGGAAAGCCGGAAGCGGTATTCACCGCCATCACAAAAGAGGCTGCGGAGATTATTGAAAACGAAACAAAAAGAGCAAAAACCGGACAAAAACCGGGCGATGAACCGTTGGATGAAGCTGTTCAATCCAATCCCGAGGAGGAAGTATCGCAACCATCCCATGTGATATATAAAATGGCGCCAAAGGATTTGATATTACTTGCGACGACTTCCAATAGCATCGGTGTCGTTATTGCGGGGGTGGCGGCCTTTTTTTCCCAGTTTGCGGATATTATCCCGTCCGACTGGATTGTCGAAGAAGTGGCCGCAATTGTTCAATTCGGAATGATGTTCGTCGCGTTTCTCCTTTTCATCGCATTTTTCATTGCCTGGATACTGTCGGTCATGATCACATTTGTGAATTATTATGATTTCACGGTTGTACAGGAAAATGATCGGATCATTATTACACGGGGGCTGTTGGAAAGAAAGCGGATTATTATTCCACTCAATCGGGTGCAGGGAATCAAGATCATCGAGAATCCTTTGAGACAGCTTACCCGTTATGCAACGGTCGTTGTGGAAAGCGCGAGCTGGGGATTTGGAAAGAATGATACAAATATCGCGATGTTCCCGCTCATTTCAAAAAAAGAAATGTACGAACCATTGCGGCGTTTATTTCCACAGTTTTCGCTCCAATTTGAAAACGGATTGATCCGTCCGCCAAAAAAATCCCGGCCGCACTTTTACAGAGTGTATATCATAGGTTTGATTCCAATCATTGCGATATGTTCATATTTCTTTTATCCGGTCGGGTTATTGTCCATCTTGCTCCCATTTCTTGTTTTCGTGTTGGGTTTGTGGCAATACAAAACAAATGGCTATTTGATTTCCGGAAACCAGTTGACATTAAGGTATCGCATCATCAGCCGGTTGACATTTATCGCCGAAAAGAAACGGATTCAAGTCATTCAAAAGAAACAAAATTATTTTCAAAAAAGGAAAAACATCGCTACCGTTCAGGCAACGGTCATGTCCGGAATTGGTGGTGCAACAGGGAAAGTCGCCCATCTGAACGAATCGGATGTCGATACGATCCTGTCTTGGTTTGAACGGTCCAAAGAAAATAAAGGGAAGGCAGAATAAATTTTCGATATATCAAAAAAACATCATTTTGGTGTTGCGCCAAAATGATGTTTTTTGCATTTGTCCCAGCCTTTAATAAATCATTTTTTGTTGTCCAATTTTAGTGTTATTTCATGCGCCAACGTAATATATTTTTTGGTGAGAAGTAAGCAAGTCCCAACAAGAATCCGGTAATCAATCCACCAATGTGGGCGTAAATGTTAATATTTGGCTGTAAAAAGGTCATAATCAACCCAATAATAATGATCGGCATAATGATTTGTTTCAGTTGAGGCATTGTGTTTCTGGTATAGTAGACAAGTGCTGCATAAGCTCCGAAAATGCCATAAATCGAACCACTGGCCCCCACACTTGCATATTCCCCGGATTGAAAAATGAATGTCGCAACGTTACCGAATATTCCCGAAAACAAATAAATGGTGATAAAACGCAGTTTCCCTGCAATTCTCTCCAATTCTGGCCCGAATAAAAACAACGAAAACATATTAAACAATATGTGGAAAAACCCTGCGTGCAAGAATGTGGAAGTGATGACCCGCCACCACTCGCCTTCAGCAATCAACCAATTGACGCTCATTCCCATGTAAAATATCGTATCACCAATAACAGGAATCATTGTTAGTATATAAATGATAAGATTTAGCGCAATAATCGTTGCAACAACCGGATAATATTTGATATATTGCCTGAAATTTTCTGTACGAACAAACATAATCGTCACCTCAATTTATAAAATTATTATACATTGTTGTTAGAGATTAATAAAAGGAGAACTTCATCATATGATAAAAGGAATAGGTTTGGACATAGTGGAGATTGAACGGATCAAGGAGCTGATGAATCGGACTGATAAATTTCATAAGCGCATTTTATCGGAGCGGGAGTTGGATATTTTTAATCATCTTTCTGAAAAAAGAAAATATGAATTTTTAGCAGGGAGATTTGCAGCAAAGGAAGCTTTCTCAAAAGCCAATGGCACTGGAATAAGGGAGGGATGTGAATTTCATCAGATTGAAATCTTAAATGATGAACTGGGAAAACCGGTACTTTACTTTCATGGCCAAGCAGTCAATGGTTTTGTCAGCATCACCCATTCAAGGGATTATGCTGCGGCACAAGTGATCATTATGAGTTCATGATGCCATCAATGATTTTTTGTTGTTGTCCAATAGTGATAGCATAAACCTCTATTTGCCTTCATATATTTGTCCTATCCAGTTAGAGTAGAAAGGATGGAGTTTTGAGACAGAAGTTAACGATATTTATTGTTTTGCTGTTAAGTGTCATCGTACTTGGTGCTTGCGGTAAAGATTCAAAGGAAGAAGTTTTGGAGAAGTTGCATGAAAAATGGGCTGAAGGGAAAGGCTATGAACTGGATGCGACGATGGAAATCAAAACGGGAAGCGAACCGAGAGTGTATGATGTCAATGTATGGCATACACGGCCGGATTTCTATCGCGTTCAAGTTTCACAAAAAGATGAAGATGTAACGCAGATGATCATCCGCAATAAAGAAGGAGTATTCGTAGTCACGCCTTCGCTCAAGAAAACGTACAAGTTCCAAAGCGAGTGGCCGAAACAAAATAGCCAGCCGTATTTAATCGGAGCGTTGGCCGAGGATTTGTTGGCGGATAAAAATGTGGCGATGGAAGAAACGGATGACAGCTACATTTTTACAGCGGCAACGAGAAACAACCATAAGAGCATCATGCCGACACAAAAGGTGACTGTAGATAAGAAAACGCTGTTGCCGAAATCCGTTTCGATCCTGAACGAAGCTGAAGAGGAGCAAATGCTCATCACCTTCAAAAAGATTGATTTAGGCGTCCAACATAAGGAAAAAGAATATGCAGTTGAGCAATTTACAAAAGATGAAGAAAATGTGGCAACTGAAGAAAAGGAAAGCGCCGATTTCCAAACATATTATCCGGTGCTTGCTTGGGACAACACGACTTTAGTGGATGAAAGAAGAATCGAAGGCGAAGATGGAGTCGAACGGGTGATTTTAACATTTGAAGGGGATAAATCCTTCACATTGGTACAAGAACCGATTGAAATAGGTGAATCCGCAACGATTCCGGTATTCCAACCAGGGGAATTACTGGATTTGGGCTTTACAATCGGAGCTATTACGGATCATTCCATCAGCTTCGAAAAGGATGGCATTTCCTTCTTCATTGCATCCAATGACTTAACGCAAGAAGAAATGATAGAAGTGGCAGCTTCCATTACGGCAGGCAGTCTGAAATAGTAATTCGTTGCGTTGTTGGACGGAGAGTTTTACAATACAAGAAGAAAACCTATAGAAATTTCATGGTTTAAAAAAAGAAAAAGAGGGAAAACTAACAAATGCGTAACAATAAGCACTTCCGTCCAACAAAAGCTATCATCGATTTAGATGCAATCAAATATAATGTTTTACAATTAAAAAAACATATCCAACCTAATGTGAAAATTATTGCAGTTGTGAAGGCAAATGCTTATGGACATGGTGATGTGGAAGTGGCGAAAGCAGCCCTTGAAGCGGGGGCAAGCATGCTCGCAGTGGCCACTCCCGAAGAAGCGCTTCATGTTCGTAAGCATTTACCCACTGTTGATATATTGGTATTAGGATATTCGCCTGTTTCATTTGCCGAATATGCGGCAAATGAAAATATTACATTGACGGTTTATTCTTCCGATTGGGTTGAAGAGGCCAAAAAAAGTTGCAATAAACCATTAAAATTACATATTAAAGTCGATACCGGAATGCATAGGATCGGCGTAACATCAGAAAAAGAATTGCGCTCACTGTATGAAAAGATACAATCTGCCGAACAATTTATTTTGGATGGGATTTTTACCCATTTTGCGACTGCTGATGAAGAGGATGATTCCTACTTCCAAAAACAAGCCAACCGATTTGAACAATTCCTGAAAGCATTGCCGGAAAAGCCGAGACTTGTGCATGTTGCGAACACGGCAACCGCTTTAATCAAGGATGCACGTTTACAATATGATGCAGTACGTTTCGGCATATCCATGTATGGCTTGGCACCTTCCGAATTTGTCAAATCCAAATTGCCTTATCCGTTGAAACCGGCCTTTTCTTTGGAAACGGAATTAGTTGCCGTTAAACAAATCGGGCCTGGTGAGTCAGTTGGCTACGGTGCCACTTTTACCGCAGAACAACCAACTTATATCGGTACATTGCCGATCGGTTATGCAGACGGATTAATTCGTAAATATAGCGGACAGGATGTTTTGATCGATGGGAAAAGAGTTCCCATTGTGGGAAGAATTTGTATGGATCAATGTATGATTGCATTACCTGCTGCATATAATATTGGTGAAAAAGTCGTTTTAATAGGAAAACAAAAAAACGAAGAAATTACAATTGATGAGTGGGCTGCCAAAGTAGACACTATAAACTACGAAGTTCCTTGCATCATCACTTCTAGAGTACCCAGAATTTACTACAAAAATTAATAAATATCGACAAAAACCTCAACAAAAACTGTGAAAAACCAAAAAATTGTAACATCTTGTCTTTTCTTCTCTAATTGATGGTGTTAGAATGAGAGAGAGTGATGAGATTAGGTTATGGTTTTTGTGGAGGTGCTTATTGTGTACGCAAAGAGAGTGAATGATGCAAAGGAAATTACGGTGGCTCTTCCTCACGAAATGATGAAATTTTGCGGTGTGGAGAACGAAAACAATGAGGTAATTGTTTACGTTTCTAAACGCAGAGTGGTTGCATGTAAACCAAATCAAATACGGGAGGCTTTAATCAGAGGGTATGTAGAAATGGGACAAATTAATTTGTCGATTTCAAGCGAATGTCTACATGCCGAGTATGAAGCAGAGCATACAGTGGAGCGTCTCGTAAGCGGGGGATGACATTATTGATTGTTAAACGTGGGGACGTTTTCTTTGCAGATCTGTCACCTGTCGTTGGTTCTGAACAAGGTGGCACTAGGCCTGTCTTGATTATCCAAAATGATATTGGTAATCGATTCAGTCCTACTGTGATTATTGCAGCGATCACTGCGCAAATTCAAAAAGCAAAATTACCTACCCATGTCGAAATCGATGCGAAAAAGTACGGTTTCGAAAGGGATTCGGTAATTTTGCTTGAGCAATTGCGTACCATCGATAAGTCCAGATTAACAGACCGAATAACCCATTTGGATGATGAACTAATGGAAAAAGTGGATGTTGCTTTAGAAATTAGTCTAGGGTTAATAAAATTTTGAATACATAAGAAAGGGTGGCTGATAAAGCGGACAACGCTTTATCAGCTTTTTTTGCAAAAAAGAGGAGATTGGCATCCCAATTCAGAAAATAATATATTCACTGGGCGAAAAGGGGAAATCGGACAAATTCCCTTTATGCTACTAGTATTAAGTATCCAATATAATTTATGTCATTGATGGAAAGTAATTCAATACGTTATGATAAATACATACTACGATCCTTTTTTAAAAATTTTTCTCTACATAATAAATTCATAGATATAGAGAGATAGTAATCGTTAGGGAAAATCAATGGGGGTGTTAAAAATGAGAGATCACCCGACAGTAAAGATTGTGACAGAATTAGATATTGTTGCTGCACGTCGATTAAGTCGCTATATGGCGAAAGAGATCGGATTTGGAGTTGTTGATCAGGCGAGAATCGCCACTGCCACCAGTGAATTGGCAAAAAATATATATTTATATGCCACCACAGGCGAAATTATTGTAGAGAAAATAGAGAAAGACGGGCAAAAAGGGATTGCCATAACAGCGATAGATAGTGGTCCAGGCATTGCGAATCCCCACAAAATACTGGAAGACGGTTATGCAAAATCAAGCAGTCAAGGCGCCGGACTTCCAGGTGTAAAGCGATTGATGGATTCAATACAAATCAACTCGGAAATCGGTAAAGGAACTGTCATCAGGATTGAAAAGTGGGTGAAATAGGGGAGTGTATTCTTCTTGAAAGAATTGAAAGTTCAGTACGAAAAAGTGTTGTCAGATTATCTGTTGAATCAAAATGAGAGCAATTTATATATTGGCCAAAATCTGGTGCGGGAATTAATGAGAAGCAATGTTTCACCGGAAGATTTGGTCAGCATTCATAAACAATCGATGGAAAATATCGTTCCAAACCTTCCTGAATCCGTTTCGAATTCTTTCGACTTTTTAATCGAAGTGATGGTTCACTTTGGGCTCAAGCTGAAGGAACACCAAAGTCTATTATTAAAGCAGGAAGAAATCCGGATCGAAATGGAAATAGCGGCAAAAATCCAAAATTTATTGCTTGAAACGAAAATTCCAAAACCAAATGGACTCGATATCGGAATGGTTTCTGTGCCGGTCCGGAAAATGAATGGAGATTATGTCCATTTTATGCATGATGACGGAAACTATTTCAGTGTTGCGGTGACAGATGTGGTTGGAAAAGGTGTGCCGGCAGCACTGTGCATGTCCATGGTGAAATATGGGTTGGATACGTTGGAATATGCAAACAATAACCCATCTTATGTACTTGAAGTGCTGAATCGCATCATCGAAAAAAGTGTCGATGACAGCATGTTTGTATCGATGTTCTATGGCCGGTATGATTTGGAGAACGATATCTTCACTTTTGGTTCAGCCGGCCATGAGCCTGCACTCTACTATAATTCTAAAGATCAAACTTTTTCAGACCTGGATTCCAAAGGATTGTTGCTGGGAGTATTGCCTGAAATCAAGTATTCCCAAAAAGACATTCATCTATCAGAAAACGATTTTATCATTTTGATTACAGATGGGGTGACAGAATTCAGAAATATGGACAATTTTGATTCCCGCGCCTATATCAAAAGGCTGGCGAAATCGTTAAGCCATTTAAGCGCACAGGAAATGTGCAACAAGATATTTGAAAATTTGAATAAATTGCATAATTTTCAATTGGCGGATGATTTTACGATTGTTACTATTAAAAAATATTAAAAGGTAATATATATTCAGGTTTAATCACTAAGAATTTTGGGAAAGGTACTATAGTCAATTTGGAGGTGTCCTGGATGAATGTCAACGTGCAATTTCGGGAAGAGGAAAATAGAATTTATGGAATTATAGAAGGGGAAATTGATACTTTCACGGCTCCTATTTTAAGAGATGAGCTGGATATTATTTCGATCAAGGAAAACATGAACATTGAATTGGACTTATCAAAGGTTACTTATATGGATAGTACAGGATTGGGTGTGTTTGTTGCATTTTATAAGAAGGTATTGAAAGAAAATGCCAATTTAAAGTTGGTACGCCTATCTGGTCGCTTAGCCAGACTTTTTGAAATCACAGGGCTGAGTGAATTAATGGATATTGAAACTGATAAAAAGGTGGAACCTGCAAATGAGTGCATTTGACTATGTAGAAATTCGAATACCTGCTAAACCGCAATATGTAAGCGTCATTCGTCTAACAATCTCCGGATTAGCTGCCAGATTAGGTTTTTTGTACGATGAAATAGAAGATATGAAAATCGCGGTGAGCGAAGCGGTCACAAATGTGGTGCAGCACGCCTATCAAGGTGTGGATGAGGGGGAAGTTGTTATCGGATGCGCATTGTACAAGGACAAAATGGAAATTATGGTCTCCGATTACGGCAATGGGTTTAATTTTGAGGAAATTAAATCAAAAATCGGACCATATCGGGAAGATGAAAATATCTCAAGTTTACGCGAAGGTGGACTTGGCTTTTATCTAATGGAAACTTTAATGGACGAGGTGAGAGTGAACAATGAAGGTGGAGTTACTGTTTTCATGACGAAATTTGTCGCAAGAGAGCAGGTGAATGAAAATGTCCACAAGATCCCAATCACTTAGACCTGAAGAAGAAGTCATTTCCGACATCCTTGAATATCAAAAAAACGAAGATGAAGAACTTCTGACAAAGATAGTCCTTTATTATGAAGATTTAGTGGAATCCATTGCTAAAAAATATTCGTACGGAAAATCTCTCTATGATGATGTGTATCAAGTAGGGATGTTAGGGTTATTGGGGGCAATCAAACGCTACGATCCTTCTCTCGGAAAAAAATTTGAGGCTTTTGCCATCCCTACAATCATAGGTGAAATCAAACGTTTTTTGCGGGATAAAACTTGGGATGTGCACGTTCCACGACGCATAAAAGAACTGGGACCGAAGATCAAAACAGCAGTTGAACATTTGACGATTAAGTTGCAACATTCTCCATCCATACCCGAAATCGCAGAATACTTGGGCGTTGAAGTGGAAGAAGTATTGGAAGCGATGGAAATCGGCAAAAACTATCAAGCTTTATCGATTGATCATTCCATCGAATCGGATACGGACGGAAGCACTGTGACATTATTGGATATGATTGGACAGGAAGATGATCGCTATGAACTGACCAACAAAAGGATTGTCTTTTCCGAAATCATCAATGTATTATCCGAACGGGAGAAGAAAATCATTCAACTCACCTTTTTGGAGCAATTAAGTCAAAAAGAAGCCGGTGAAATGTTGGGAATATCTCAAATGCATGTTTCCCGAATCCAGAGAAAGGCGATTGAAAAATTAAAAAGTGCCATTGCGACAAACAGTAGCGTTTCAATTTGATAGTTTCATAGATTGTGGACAAGCCTGCTCGTTTATTTTTGGAGTAGGCTATTATTTTTTTTGCAAAAATGCGTATGACAGCTATCTTCACTAGTACAGCAGAGATGATAATGTTACAATAACCTTGTCTATTTCCAAATTTGATTATTATATCGGAAGGCTGTAACGTAGAAAGGCTGTGGAAAAATGGATGAAAAGCAAATGTTTCAATTGATCGCAAAGGATACGAATGTGAAACCATCCCAAGTGGAGGCGGTCATCAAGCTGTTGGAAGACGGGAACACCGTGCCGTTTATAGCCCGTTATCGTAAAGAAGCAACGGGTTCCCTTGACGAAGTGCAAATTAAATCAATTGAAGAACGGTATCACTACGTACAACAACTGGAGCAAAGAAAAGAAGAGGTCATCCGGTTAATTGATGAACAGGGAAAACTCACGGAAGAACTGGCCGCTGAAATCCGGGCAGCTACAATACTGCAGCGGGTGGAAGACTTATATCGTCCATACAAACAAAAACGCCGCACGAAAGCGACCGTTGCAAAAGAACGGGGGCTTGAACCGTTAGCGGATGAATTGATGAAATTTGGGATGGATCCGATAGAAACTCTGGCAAGTCCATTCATGAACGAAGAAAAAGAAATATTGACGGTGGAGGATGCCATCAATGGAGCCAAAGATATTTTGGCGGAGCGATTCTCTGATGATGCCAAAGTCCGGGATTTACTTAGAAAGCTATCATGGAGGGAAGGGATTATTACTACCTCCGTAAAAGATGGGGAAAAAGATGAGAAGAAAGTATTTGAAATGTATTACGAATACGAAGAACCAGTCAGAAGCATCGTTCCCCATCGAACGCTCGCCATCAATCGGGGAGAAAAAGAAGAAGTGTTGAAAGTGTCCATTCATGTACCATTGGACAAAGCGCTGCAAATCATGGAGAAAGAATGGATTCCATCAAAATCAATCTCCCCTTCAATTGTACCGGTAAAAGAAGCGATTGAAGACAGTTATAAACGGCTCATCCAACCTTCCATCGAGAGGGAAATTCGTAATGAGTTGACAGAAAAGGCAGAGGCTCAAGCAATCCATATTTTTTCAGAGAATTTGAGAAGCTTGCTTTTGCAACCGCCAATGCGCGGCATTACTGTGCTTGGGGTGGACCCTGCTTATCGGACTGGATGCAAATTGGCCGTTGTGGACGAAACCGGGAAATTGCTGGAAGTGTCAGCAATCTATCCGCATCCGCCTGTATCGAAAGTGGAAGAGTCGAAAGCGATAGTAAAGGCGCTGCTAGATAAATATCCCATTGATATCATTGCGATTGGCAATGGTACGGCATCAAGGGAAACCGAACAATTTATTGCAGATGTATTAAAAGAAGTGGATCGGGATGTATCTTATGTCATCGTCAATGAAGCAGGAGCTTCCGTATACTCCGCTTCCGAAATTGCACGGGAAGAGTTTCCGGATTTGCAGGTTGAACAGCGGAGTGCCGTATCCATTGCACGACGTCTTCAAGATCCGCTGTCCGAACTTGTGAAGATTGATCCAAAAGCGGTGGGTGTAGGCCAATATCAGCACGATGTATCCCAAAAGAAACTGGCGGAATCATTGTCATTTATTGTTGAGACGGCCGTAAACCAAGTGGGAGTGGATGTAAATACCGCATCGAGCTCACTATTGCAATATGTATCGGGACTTTCGAAAACAGTGGCGGAGAATATAGTTAAAATGCGCATCGAAAATGGGAAATTTACATCCCGCACCCAGTTGAAGAAAGTGCCAAGACTTGGCGCGAAAACATATGAACAAGCGATCGGGTTCTTGCGCATACCAGACGCCAAAAACCCATTCGATGCAACGGGAATTCACCCGGAAAGTTATGAAATAGCGGAAAAAATTCTTGAACTTTGCGGTTTATCCAAAAATGATATTGGCACCGAGAAATGTGAGCAGACTTTAAGCGACGTTAACATTAATCAGTTAAGCGAGCAATTGGGCGTTGGCGAAATTACGGTAAAAGATATCGTTGATACATTAATGAAGCCGATGAGGGATCCCCGTGATGAGTATCCGCAACCGCTGTTAAAAACAGATGTATTAAAAATGGAAGATTTGAAAGCGGGAATGGAATTGCAAGGAACTGTCAGAAACGTTGTTGACTTTGGAGCTTTTGTTGATATCGGTGTGAAACAGGATGGCCTTGTGCACATTTCAAAATTGAAAAAAGGAAGGGTCAAACATCCCCTTGACGTCGTTTCATTGGGAGACATTGTGACGGTTTGGGTTGAAAAAGTGGAGAGCGAAAAAGGAAGGATTGCTCTAACAATGATACCGCCGGAAAAGCAAACCGTTGGAAATGAAGAAGCAAACTAAAAAATCAATGTCCGTTTTCACATTGCTTGATATGTTAAAAGGTGAGGTGTCTAACAAATTAGGCACCTCTTATTTTTGGTATGCTAACATTATTGCAGATAATATTATTTATGATATTGAGAAAAAAGATGGTGAAGAAAATGACGGATCAGGAACTTCAACTATTAGTGGAACAAATGTCTTTGGAATACTTTGGGCGCCGTTTTTTACATAAAGCATATTTTAATCCCCGATTGAAAACGACTGGCGGCCGGTATTTGCTGAAAAGCCATAATATTGAATTGAACAGAAAATCATATGAACTCTTTGGCATGGAAGAATTGAGGGGCATCATACTTCATGAACTTTGCCATTATCATCTTCATATTCAAGGAAAAGGGTATAAACACCGGGATAAAGACTTCCGAAATTTAATGGCAAAAGTCGGGGCACCGAGATATTGTTCCAGAATTGAAGAAAGCTATCGGAAACACAAAACGGTGCATCTGTACGAATGTGCAACTTGCCATCAACAATACATACGAAAGCGAAGAATGGATGTCAGAAAATATCGTTGCGGCATTTGCCGAGGGCCATTAAAAAAAGTGAGCGAATTTAAGAAGAATTAACTTTACAACATTAATTTTTCGTGGTAAATTAATTAGCGTTGTCGCAAGATATACTTTATAATAATGCTTAGAAAATATGGGGAATATCAAAGATTTTTCCGAATGAATAAATGAAAAAAGTTGTTGACTTTTATATAGACAGTCATTATAATAATAAAAGTCGGCAGGGAAAACCGATAAATAAAATCATTATTCCGAAGTAGCTCAGTGGTAGAGCAATCGGCTGTTAACCGATTGGTCGTAGGTTCGAATCCTACCTTCGGAGCCATGGCCCCTTGGTCAAGTGGTTAAGACACCGCCCTTTCACGGCGGTAACACGGG
>ERZ777010.317-NODE-317-length-55795-cov-7.560962_pt1 | contig 55795 bp, 46 predicted proteins | sample MGYA00374963_ERZ777010 | MGnify/ENA primary metagenome ERZ777010 (study PRJEB29309, sample SAMN06268256) | bioreactor metagenome | isolation source: Joint BioEnergy Institute, California, USA | place: USA:Joint BioEnergy Institute, California, USA | collected...
AACTCGAGGAGTTCCGCCGCACCCAGACCCAGCGCGTCCTCGAGCACCCCGACCCGAGCGTTCCGCCGTCGGGGAACCCGGCATCAACATCGGGCCGGTAGTAAGAGATCCCGCTTCGGCTCCGGCTCCCTCTCCCATGGGCGGGATGGAAGAGGGCTGGGGTGAGGGCCCCATGGCTTCCCTCCACAATCGACATGGCTTCCCGGCCCCACCACCTACCATCGCTCCACTCTCTGAAGCCCCTCCCTCAGGGAGGGCGCTGGAGGGGGTTCCTTCACTCACCTTTACCGTCGCCGTCGCCACCCGATACTCCATGCCTTCCTTCATCCACTCCGCGATCTGGATAGTCCCAGCATGACCCCGCCCACCAGTTCTCCCCTCATCAGCATCCTCGGCGGCGGCCAGCTCGGCCGCATGCTCGCCCTCGCCGGCTACCCGCTGGGCCTGCGCTTCCGCTTCCTCGACCCCTCCCCCGACGCCCCCGCCGGCGAGGTCGGTGAACTGGTCGTCGGCGACTACGAGTCCCCCGCCGCGCAGGAAGCACTCGCCGAGGGCGCGACCATCATCACCTACGAGTTCGAGAACGTCCCCGTCGCCACGGCACGGGCCCTGGAACGGCACGCACCCGTCTACCCGCCCCCCGCCGCCCTCGAGGCCGCGCAGGACCGCCTCGCCGAGAAATCCCTCTTCCGCACGCTGGGCATCCCCACGCCCCCCTTCGCCCCGATCAACTCGGAGGAGGAGTTGCACGCCGCGCTGGGGCGGGACGGCATGGGCTTCCCCGCCGTCCTCAAGACCCGCCGCTTCGGCTACGACGGCAAGGGCCAGGCCCTCATCCGCGAACCCGCCGACCTCGGGCCCGCGTGGCGGGTCCTGGGCTCCGGGTCCGTCCCGCTCATTCTTGAGGGCTTCGTCCCCTTCGAGCGCGAGGTCTCCGTCCTCGCCGCCCGCTCCGCCGCCGGCGAGCACGCCGTCTACCCAATCGTCCAGAACCGCCACGCCCGCGGCATCCTCCGCGAGTCCGTCGCCCCCGCCCCCGGCCCCACCACGCCGCGGATGCAGGCCCTCGCCGAGGAGTACGCCCACCGCCTCCTCGACGCCCTGAACTACGTCGGCCTCCTCGCCGTCGAGTTCTTCGAAGTCGATGGCGCCCTCCTCGCCAACGAGATGGCCCCGCGCGTCCACAACTCCGGCCACTGGACGATCGAGGGCGCCGAGACGAGCCAGTTCGAGAACCACCTCCGCGCCATCCTCGGCCTCCCCCTCGGCCCGACCGCCCCCGTCGGCGCCAGCGTCATGCTCAACCTCATCGGCCAGACCCCCGCCCCCGCCGACGTCCTCGCCATCGGCGGCGCCCACCTCCACCTCTACGGCAAGGCCCCCAAACCCGGCCGCAAGCTCGGCCACGTCACCGCCCGCGCCCCCGACGGAAACACCGCCGCGGCCATCGCCGCCCGCCTCCGCGCGCTCATCGGCATGGACTGACCCCGTGGCACGGGCTGCCAGCCCGTGCCCCTACTTCTCCCCCCGCTCACGCCGCGGCTCGTTCGCGACCCCACCCACGCCCCCCGCATCCGCACGCCGCCCCGGCGGCTCCTCGCGGATCAGCGACTCCACCTGCCCCGCCCGCTCCCCGGCCCCGACAGGGCGTTCATCGACGCCCGGCCGCCGCCCCTGACCAACCCGGTCACGCCCACGCTCCGCCTCCTCGCCGGGGCGTCCCCCGCGCCGTCCCTCTTTCTCCACCTTCAGCGCTTTGATCGCCGGCCCGTTGATCACCCGCCCCTGCGGGTCGTACCTCGACCCGTGGCAGGGGCAATCCCAACTCTTCTCCGCGTCGTTCCACCTCACGATGCACCCCAGGTGCGTGCACGTCGCCGACAACTCCGTCACCGACCCGTCAACCCCGCGGTACACCGCCACCTTCCGCAGCCCCCGTCGCATCACCGCCCCGCTCCCGGGCGCGATCTTCTCCACCGAGTCCACGTCCCCGCCGCTGAACCAGCCGGCGTACTGCTTCGCGACGTTGAGGTTCTCGCTCCAGTACGTCCCCGCCCCGCTCGCCACGGACCGCCCCGGGTCGTACAGGTCCGTCCAGGGGTTCTCCTTCCCGCGGATCAGGTCCGTCAGCAGCATCCCCGCGATCATCCCGTGCGTCATCCCCTGCCCCGAGTCCCCCGTCGCGATGTACATGTTCTCCGCGTCCATCGTGTTGCGCCCGATGAACGCGATCCCGTCCGCCGGCTCGATCACCTGCCCCGACCACCGGTAGAGCACCCCCTTCGCCTCCGGGAAGACCACCCGCGCCCACGCCTCCAGCCGCGCGAAACGCGCCTCGTAGTCGTCCGCCTGCCCCGTCTTGTGGTCCTCCCCTCCCACCAGCAGCACGTCGTACCGCGGCTCGGGCCCCTCCCCGAACTCCGCCCCCGACGGACCCGGCGTCAGCCGCACGTAGTGGTACGACGCATCCTCGTTCGTCCAGCACCCATCCCAGTACAGCGCGTACGGGACCGCCCCCCGCTCCACCCGCAGCCCGAGCACGTACGTCCGGTACGCCGCCTGCTTCGTGTGCACCCGCACCCAGTCGTTGACCGGGGTGTTGGTCGCCACGACGATCGCGTCCGCACGCACCGTGTGCCCGTCCGCCGTCTCCACCCGCGCATCCGCCCCGCCGCGGATCTTCACCGCTTTGGTGTTCTCGTAGATCCGCCCCCCCGCGCTCTCCAGCGCCAGCGCCAGCCCGCCGAGGTACTTCAGCGGGTGCATCTGGGCCTGCCGTCTGAACCGCAGACACAACCCCGTGTCGTACCGCTTGATCGGCGCCCGCGCCGCCCGCGTCACGCTCAGACCCGCCCGTTTCGCCGCCTTGATCTCCCTCTCGATCAGGTCCGCCCCCTCCAGCGCGTGCTCCGCCGGCAGGAACAGGTACCCGTCCACCCGCCGCCACTCGCAGTCGATCCCCTCCCGCTGCACGATCGACTCGATCATGTCGATCGCCGCGACGTGGCTCTGCGCCGCCAGCCGCGCCCGCCGCTCCCCCAGCCTCCTTTCCAACAGGTACAGCCGATCATCCAGTGCGCTCGCCAGTTGCGCCGTCGTCCGGCACGTCGCCCCTCCCCCGACCGCCCCGTCGTCCAGCACCACCACCCGCATCCCCTTGCGCGCCAGCATGTACGCCGTGCTCACCCCGGCGATCCCCCCGCCGACGACGCACACGTCCGCATCAACATCCGACCGCAGCGGCGGCCGCATCGGCAGCTCCGCCGTCTGCATCCACACCGACACGCTCCGCCCGGAATCGTTGATCATCACGCCGCTCCAACCGCCGGGCGGCCCCCGCGCGCCCGCGCCTCTGTGCGAACCGTCGGCCGCGACGATGAACCCCCCGTGAGCCCCCAGTGACTTCCCGTCCACCACGCCCTTACTGGCCGGCCCGGGCGAACCGCGAGTCAGGCGTCCCGCCCCGTGCTCCCCGATCAACGCAGGACGCCCGCGAGCGATCGGTTCGCGGGCGTTCCCAGAACGATGCTCATCCTCCCGGCGACCCGCCCGAGCACTCGTGCGACCCTCGCCGGTTGGGTTTGAAGCCCGGTTATCGAGCGACCGCCCGGTCTACATCGCCGACGAACGTCTCCGTCACGGCCCGGAGTTCGTCCGGCACACGGTCGTAGAACGCGTACGTCATCCGCCTGATCCCGGTGATCTGCTGCGGTTTCCGTCCGCCGCCTGATGGATCGGTGAGGGCGACCGTTCGCCACTCGCGCAACTCCGGCTCGCCCGCCGCGTTTCGAACCAGCAGCATGAAGTCCACGCCTGCGGCGGAGGCCGTCGGGCGCGCTGTCCCCGTCCCGCTCCGCCCTCTCCCGGAAGGCGTCCAGGCACACGCTCGCCTGCGCCGGGTCCAGCGTCCTTGCGCCCGGTGAATGTCGTGCTGAATGTGGTATCGCCCCAGCACCCGGCCCGGCGTGCGCCGAACCGCACCTCGCGGCGACGGGCTGACGCCCCGATGCTCCGTGGCGTGTTCGGAACCGGCAGCAGCCGCACAGGGCCTGGATGCACAAAGACCCGCCCAAACAGGCGGGTCCAGTGCGAATCGGGGTGGGCGGATTCGAACCGCCGACCTTTTGACCCCCAGTCAAACGCGCTAACCAAGCTGCGCTACACCCCGGACCCGGGCGCAAAAACGCCCGGCCTTGGAACCGTAGGGTAGAACCCCCGCGCCCCGCGGTAAAGCACCCCCCCCTCCCCTTCCGTGCCTCACCCCTCCCGGCCGCCGGCTCCCCATCCCAACCCCTGGGAACCCCTGTACCCTACCCGGCCATGTCAACCCTCCTCATCGCCGGCGGCCGCGTCCTCGACCCCGCCTCCGGCACCGACCGCGTCGCCGACATCGCCTGCATCGACGGGACCATCGCCGCCATCGGCCCCAGCCTCTCCCGCTCCGGCATCGACACCATCATCGACGCCACCGGGTGCCTGGTCACCCCCGGCCTGATCGACCCCCACGTCCACCTCCGCGAGCCCGGGCGCGAGGAGGCCGAGACCATCGCCACCGGCACCGCCGCGGCCGTCGCCGGCGGCTTCACCACCGTCTGCTGCATGCCCAACACCACCCCCGCCATCGACGGCGACTCGATGGTCGAGTTCATCTTCAAGCAGACCGAACTCACCGGCCGCTGCCGTGTCTTCCCCGTCGGCGCCGTCTCCCGCGCCCGCAAGGGCGAGGAACTCGCCGAGATCGGCCTGATGGCCCGCGCCGGCGCCGTCGGCTTCTCCGACGACGGCGACTGCGTCGCCTCCGCCGGCCTCATGCAGCGCGCCCTGGCCTACATCAAGTCCACCGGCCTGGCCCTCATGCAGCACTGCCAGGAGCCCACCCTCACCCGCGGCGCGAGCATGCACGCCGGCAGCATCGCCACCCGCCTGGGCCTGGGCGGCTGGCCGCGGGTCGCCGAGGAGGTCATCATCGAGCGCGACGTCCGCCTCAATCGCTCCATCGGCTGCCCCTACCACGTCCAGCACCTCTCCAGCGGCGGCAGCGTGGACATCGTCCGCCGCGCCCGCGCCGAGGGCCTTCCGGTCACCGCCGAGGTCTCCCCACACCACCTCCTCCTCACCCACGAGGAAGTGGAGAAGAACGGCGGCTACTGGACCAACGCCAAGATGAACCCGCCGCTGCGCGAGCGCAGCGACATCGACGCCATCATCGCCGGCGTCGCCGACGGCACCATCACGATCCTCGCCACCGACCACGCCCCCCACACCGCCGAGAGCAAGGAACTCGAGTTCGACGCCGCCCCCTTCGGCATCATCGGCCTCGAGACCGCCCTGGCCCTCTACATCGAGGCCCTCGTCACCCCCGGCGTCATCTCGTGGATGCGCCTGATCGAGATGATGACCGTCGAACCCGCCAGGCTCTGCGCCCTCACCTCCCGCGGCCTCGGACGCCTCGCCGTCCACGGCCCCGCCGACATCACCGTCATCAACCCCGACCTCGAGTGGACGATCTCCGAGAGCGACCTCGCCGGCCGCTCCCGAAACACCCCATTCCTCGGCCGCAAGGTGAAGGGCCGCGCCGTCGCCACCATCGTCGCCGGGCAAATCCGAATGCGCCGCGAAGCCCACGCGTAGCCCCCTCTCCCCCTCGCGCGCCGCGCTCTCCGGCCCCAAATGGGCCACGGAATGAGCCAACAGCCGAGCGGCCCCGCTCCGCGCGTCAAGGAACCCGCGGACAGCCGGAGCCGTCCCGCTTCAACGGCGCAGGCCAGCCGGTCCCCTCGATTCCGCCGCGGAGGCAGGCCACCGGCGCCCCGCGCCGATCGCTCAATAGTCCGCCGGGAACCCGCGGCACTTCGGGATCAGCACCCGCTCGATCGGCGACTTCCCCTCCCCGTCCGTGCCGAACACCCCCTCCAGGAACGCCGTGATCTGACGGTTGAGCGTCTGCCGGTCCGGCTCCTTCAACTGCGCGTGCTGCGCGCGGCTGAAGATCTGGCTCAGCCCCTCCTGGATCTCCGCGTTGCGCCGTTCCAGCGTCTGCTCGATCTGCCCGGCGTTCTTCGCCTTCACCTGCACGTACACCGCCGCGTCCCAGATCCACACCCGCCCCGTCTGAAGGTTCTGGAACTTCTCCTCGGCGATCAGCACCTCCAGCGTCTGCTCCCCCTCGTCGTTCACCAGCTCGCGCGCCGCCTCCGCCGCCTCCCCCTTCGACGGCCCCGTCATCCCGAGCACCGCCAGCAGCACCGCCGCCTCCACGACCATCACCGCCGCCACCGCGCCGACGGCCTTGATCGGCAGCTTCTTCGTGCTGGCGCTCCCCCCTTCGCCGCTGGTCGTGTCGGTCTTCCTCTCCGCCATGAGCCTGCATCCTCGCCCGACCGCCCCCGCGACGGCGCACCGCCCTCGCTGTGACGGTCTATCGGCACCCCGGCCGCCTCGAATAAGCCTGGCCTCCCCCCGCCACCGTGCGCAGCGCCGATAACCCCGCCCCGCGACGCCCCGTTACGCCGCGCGCCTCGCGCCATTCACCCCGTCCGCCGTCGTCGGCGGCAGCAGCAGCCGCAGCTCACGCTCCACCTCCAGCGGGCTCGTCCCGGACGCGATCAGGGTCACCCCGCGGATCGCGATCGTCCGCGCCAGCACCTCCCTCGCCTCGCGCTGCGCCAGTTCCGCCGGCGTCGCCGGCCGCACCGTCATCGCCAGCATGCACGCGAGCAGCCCACCGAAGACCCCCGCCGCCGCACCGGTGCCCAGCCCCGCAGGCGTCCCCCCCGTCGCCGCCACCCCGATCACGATCGCCCCCACCGCCACGGCCCCGCCGATCGGCGCCGCCGCGAGGAGCACCTCGCGCACGCCTCCCCTGGCGTGACGCTCCAGCGTCTCGTCCAGCTCCCGCTCCATGATCCGCTTGATCGCCGCCGGCTCCTCCCCCGAGACGACCAGTTGCAGCCCGCGGCGCAGCCCCGGGCAGTGCCGACCGATCACGACGGACCCGAGCCCCCCCACGCCCGACCTCGCCGCGTGCTCGGCGCAGCGCACCACCTCCGCGATGACCCCCTCCGGCTCGGCGACCACGCCGCGGGCGAGAAGCCTGTCCAACCCCAATCCCGCCGCGACGCCGAAAGCAGCCGCGCACGCCGCGATGAGGAACGTCGCCACCGCGGCCGCCTGCGGCAGCACGCCGGCCACGCCCAGCGCCGCCGCGCCGCACGCGCCAAGAGCCGCGATGGTGATGACCGCCCGCCGCTGCGTCACGACAGCGCCCTCCGGCCCCGACCGCCCCGGGGGACGACCCAAGGTCGATAACCCCGTCAGGTTCCATCGACCCGCGCCGGAGGCGACTTGATCCCGTTCCGCGACGCCGCGCTCGCCGGACCCGCTCAACGTCCTACCGCCCCAGCACCAGCAGCTGCTGGAACAACTGGTCCGTCGTCGTGATGACGCGCGACGCGGCCGAGTACCCCGTGGACGCCAGAATCAGATTGATGAACTCCTGCGAGAGTTCCACGTTCGACAACTCCAGCGCACCGCTCACGATCCGCCCCGTCCCGAGCTCCCCCGCCGTCGTCACCACCGCGGGCCCGCTGTTGGGCCCGACGCTGAACAGGTTCGCCCCCTCGTCCACCAGCCCCTCGGGGTTGGCGAACTTCGCCATGGCGATCTGCCCGAGCGTCCGCATCAGCCCGTTGTCGAACGCGCCAACGATCGTCCCGTCCGGCCCCACCGCGTACGCCGAGAGCGTCCCCAGCGGCGAGCCGTCCTGGTACGTCGCGGCCAGGGTCGACCGCGACGACGCCAGCGCGGTCACCCGGTCCGACTCCGACGCGAACGACAGCGTGAACGCCAGCGGGCTCACCGCCCCCGTCCCCGTCCGGTCGATCATCACCTGCGCGTCCGCGGCGCCCGCGATCTGACCGAAGGGGTCGAACTGCACGACGCCCGTCGCCGCGGCCAGCGCCACGCCCGCTGCCTCCGCCGACTCGATGTAGTACCGCCAGGTCGTCCCCGCGTCCCCGCGCCCCTCCAGCACCATCGTCACGTCCACGTCCAGCGGCGTCCCCAGCGAGTCGAAGACGACGAAGGTCGTGCGCACCGACTCCCCGTCCGCCGACGCGACCTTCGTCGGCGTCAGCGGCTGGCGGACGATGTTCCCCGCCGCGTCCAGCACGCGGATGTCCGACAGGTCGATGTCCAGGTCGTTGATGCTCCCCGTGTTGCCGACGAGCGTGATGACGCCCGTCGCCGGGTCGAGCGTGGCCCCCGGCATCCGCCCGTCCGGGTTCGCCCCCGCCTCCGTCGAGATGCCCAGCGCCTCAGTGAGGAAATCCAGCAGGTCCTGCAACGTGGACGCCGCCGTGACCGCAAGGCTCGCCGGCGGCAGCAGCCGGCTCCCCTTCTCGACGCCCCGGACCTCGATCGTCTGCCCCTCCGCGAACAGCGGGTTCCCCGGCGCGGCCGGGTCCTCCACCTGCACCAGCAGGCTGTTCACGTCCGGGGGCGCGCCGCCGAAGAGCGCCAGGGCTCCGAACGTCAGCACGCTCCCCTGCGTCGCCAGGTCACCCCCGGAGTTGAGGTTCCCCGTGAAGCGAACGTTCCGCGTCGCCTCCGCGATCGTCATCGTCCCTATCGGGATGCTCAGGTCCACCAGCCGACCGGGGACGATGTTGAACTCCTCGTCCACCCCGAACCCCTTGACCCGCTCCCCCGAGATCGTGACCAGCTCGTTGAGGCTGTTCTGCCGGAAGGCCCCCGCGCGGGTGAAGAGCGTCTGGTCCCCGCGCCCGACGATGAAGAACCCCTCCCCCTCGATCGCCAGGTCGCGCGGGTCACCCGTCGGCGAGATCGTCCCGCCGGTGAAGTTCCGCTGCGTCCCGGCCACCGAGACGCCGAGCCCGATCTGCCCGGGGTTGGTCCCGCCCTGCTCCTGCGTCGGCTCGCTCCCGAGGCTGAACGTCCGCGAGAGCGCCGTCGAGAACATCAGCCGGCTCGACTTGTACGCCGTCGTGTTGACGTTGGCGATGTTGTTGCCGATCACGTCGAGGCTGCGGGCATTGGCGATCAGCCCGGAGAGGCCCGTGAACATCGCGGTCGTTGAGGCCATGGCTCACCTTCCCGCCCCGCCGGGGCGATTCGTGCTTCGGTCATCCCGGCCGCTCAGCCGGCCGTCCGCTCCGTCCCCTCCCCGCCGCGTGACGCCAGCAGCGCCAGCAGCGACGGGTTCTCCGCCAGCCCCTGCCCCGGCGGCAGCAGCACCGCCCCCGTCGGCGCCCCCGCCCCCGACTCCCCCACCGTCACGATCCCGTCGATCCCGGTCAGCACGCCCGCCGACAGGTCCACGCGGCGCATCACCGTCCGCGTCTTGACGTCCATCACCAGCGTCATCCCGTCCATCATCACCGCGGCCGACTGGATCCCCTCCGCTTCCGCGCGATCCGCCGCCAGCGACAGACGCGCCAGCTGGTCCTCGCTCAGCGTGACCCCCGCCCCGGGATCCACCGTCACCGGCACGCCGCTGACCAGTTCGCCGCTGGCCGCCTTGCGCAGCAGTTCCGCGAACTCCCCCGTGCTCGGCCCCGCCTCCTTCGCCGCGCCCGCCGCCCCGCTTGCGCCGGCCCGGCTCACGCCCGCCGCGCGCAGCAGCCCAAGCAGGTCACCGCCGCCGGTCGTCATCGCTCACTCCCCTCCCGCCGCGCCCGCGTCCTGCGCCGCCGGCGCCTCGGCCATCTCGTCCACCTTGGAGAACGCCACACGCGCCCCGTTGTCGAGGTTCAGCACCGGACCGTCCTTCGTCCGGCTCACCGACCTCACCACGCCGAGGATGCGCTCCCCCGATTCCGCCAGCCCCGAAACGACCTTGCCGATCAGCCCCCCCGCCGCGGCCAGTTCGTTCCGCGCCGTCAGGGCGTCCAGCCTCCGGCCCAGTTCCAGGTCCGACTGGATCGAGCGCAGGTTCGCCATCTGCTCCAGCAGCGCCGACGAATCGTTCGGCTTCAGCGGATCCTGGTTCGAGAGTTCCGTGAACATGATCTTCACGAACTCTTCGCTCGTCAGTTCGCTGAACGCATTGGGCGTGTTCGGCGCAGCCTGCACCGCCGCGCTCCCGCCCAGGCTCGACACCGCACTCATTCGGACGCTCCCGTGCGCCGCGCCCGCCCACCCAAAGCCGGGTCAGGCGACCGCGTCCAGACCGAGGTACATGACCTCGTCCTGGTGCCCCGCGCCGATGGCCGCCTCCGTGCGATCATCCGGCGCTCCCGCGACGGGCCGCTCCGCGCCCTCATCGCGCACACGCTCCCGCGCGCCGGACTCCCCGGCGCGCCCATCCGCGGATCCTCCGCCCGCCCCGCCCCCGCTCCCCTGCTCCCCCGACGAAAGGCTCTCGCTCCACCCGCCGCCCGCGTCGCGATCCTCCGCGGCGCGATCGGCGCTCTCGGCCTGCGGCGCAAGTTCCACCTGCAACCGCTCCACGCTCAGCCCCTTCGCCTCCAGCGAGGAGCGGAGCGCCGCCATCGTTGAATCCAGCAAGTCCCGTGCCGCGGCGTTGGTCGCCTCGAATCGAGCCGACACCGCCCCCCCATCCCCCCCCACGCGCACCGTCACGGCTCCAAGGTGCTCGGGCGTCAGCCGCATCGTCATCGTCCCGCCCCCTCGCGCCGCCGCGGCCGAGAGGATGCGCGTCATCTGCGCCGCCAGCGCGGCCCGCCGCGCAGCACCCGACGCCGGCTGCCCCATCTCCATCTTCGCGGCCCTGCCCACAATCCCCCCACGCCCCGCGCCGGCCACCGTCCGCACCGTCAGCACCGTCGGCCCAGGCGCCCCGGCGCCGCGTTCGCCCCCCTTCACGCCCCCCGCCTGCGTTCCCAGTCCCCGCGCCGCAAGAATCCGCAGCGGGTCCACGTTGCCGCCACGCCCCCCCGTGGCGGCAGCGTGCCGCGCGGCCCCCTCGCGCCCGCGACCATCCTGCGACGCCGCATCGCCGCCGCGCTGCCCATCTCCCGCCTCGCGGCCGCCGGCTGTCTTCACCTCCGCACCGGTGCTTGCTCTCGTTCCAGCGCCGACCTCCTCCCGCCCCTGACCCTTGGGTGCGGCGTCATGCCCAACCCCCGCGGCCGGATCCTTCACCCCGCCCGACTCCGCCGCGCGACCACTCCCTTCACCCGCGCTCCCCGCTCCGTCAGGCCCTGGCCCCTCTTTCGGCGCCACCGACCGCAGTTCCCTCCGCGCAGCATCCCCCGCGCGCCCGCCGCCGCGGCCGACCAGCAGCAACGCGTTCAGTCGGTCGATCGTCAGCGGCGCCGCGACGACCCCGTCCGCACTGACGGCCTCTCTCTCCCCCGTTCTCCCCCCGTCGCGCGCCTCCGGCTCCTCCGCGGCCCGATCGTCCGTCTCACGCGGACGTTGCGCCTCGCCCGCCGGATCCTGCGCCACCAGCGCGGCCGCTGCGCTCACATCGGCCTGCGCCACGCGCCGCAGCGTCTCCCCAAAGTCCCCCTGCCCCGCCGGCGCTGACGCCGGCCGATGGCCCGCCCCCTCGCCCCCGCCCCCGCCAATGCCGACCGGAATGAAGAAGTTCGCACTCGCCGTCACGGTGCCGGTGCCTCAGCGTCCGCGAGCTTCGTGCCGCGGGTCCTGAGGCGCTCGAGCAACTCCGCTGCCAGACGCGGGTCCGACTTCACGAACTCCGCCATGATCTTCCCCCGCGCCCGGTCGTCCATCGCCCCCAGGTACGCGATGACCTGCTCGGTCTCCCGCTGGTCGATCATCACCTGCAGAACGTCCTTGGCGTCCTTGGGCTTCTGCGACTCCAGCGTCGCCAGCGCCTTCTTGAACTGGTCCGCCCCCTCGATCTCCGCCAGCCGCCGCCGGTACTCCTCGAACTCCTGCTGCGCCCGCGCGAGCCGGTTCTCATCCTCGATCAGCCGCGCGCGGTCCCGCTCCAGCGTCCGCCGAAGGTCCTCCAGTTCCCGCTGCTGCCGCAGCACGTGCTGCAGACGCACCTCCTCCGCCTCCTGCTGCTGCGCGATCCGGGCCGCGGCCGGCTCCGGCGGCGCCGCCATCCGCTGCGCCGCCGCCTGCACCTCCGCCTCCGCCCGCGTCCTGGCCTCCTCCGCCGCCTCCGCCGCGGCCTGCTCCTGCACCGTCGTCGCGAAGATCACACGCACCCGCTCGATCCGTTCGCGGCTGAGCCGGTCCGTCATCCCCAGCCACGCCACGAACCCGATCAGCGCCAGCACGTTCGCCACCGCCACCGTCGAGATGACCGTCCAGATCGTCCTCATGGCCGCTCCGCCTCTTCCCTCGCGGCCAGCAGGCGCAGCCCCGCCGCGATGTCGTCAAGATCCGCGATCTCCCGCCGCCCCATCTCCTGGCGCCACTGCTCCAGTTGCCGCTCGCGCAGCAGCTCGACCGCCTTCCGCGCCGCCGCCGCACGCAGCAGCTCTCCCCGCGCCGACTCCAGTCGCTTCATCACCCCCGCCAGTTCCAGCGCCAGATGGTGCGCCCGCCCCATCGCCGCCATCGCCGCCCCCGCCTGCAAGCGCACACCGTGCACCGCCACCGGCCCACCGGCGCTGAGCATCTCCCGCTGCTCCTCCCGCGCCGCCTCGATCGACCGCTGCACCGCCCGCAGCTTCTCCTCCACCTCCAGCCGCTCCCGCTCCAGCAGCGCCACCACCCGCTGCCGCTCCTCCTCAGCGCGGCGCCGCATCTCCAGCACGGGCTCCAGCCTGAACGCAAACTTCCGCACGCCCACCGTCTCCCATGCCCTCCCCCTCCCGTGGCACGGGCTTTGGGGGGGGCAGCCCGTGCTCTCTTTCTCTCTCCCTCCTCCCCGCCTCATCCGCCTCCCCCCGCTCCTCCGGGCGCCACAGCCGGGCGCTTGGGGGCGCCCGGCCGTGCTCTTCTCCTCTCCCCCCGGGAGAGGGCAGGGGTGAGGGCTCCACGGCTTCCCTCCCCCTCTCCATGGCTTCCCGATTCCTTCGCTCTACTCCCTCCTCACCTGCTCACCTCTTCACCTCCACATCCCCTCCCCCCCTACCTCTTCCCCCTCCCCGCCGCCTGCAGCGCCGCCCCCGCCTCCACCGCGATCTTGATCATCCGCGACCGCGCCGACTCGAACGCCTCCGGCTCCTCCGGGCTCTGCTGCAGCAGTTCCAGCAGCCGCGGGTGGTACGCGATCGCCACGTCCGCCTCGGGGTTCGCCCCCCGCGCGTACGCCCCGATCTGGATCAGGTCCTCCACGTCCCGGTACAGCGCCAGCAGCCGCACCACCTGCCGCCTCGCCGCGATGTGCGCCTCGTCGCTCACCTCGTCCGCCACGCGGCTGACCGAGTCGAGCACGTCGATCGCCGGAAAGTGCGCCCGCTGCGCCAACTTCCGCGACAGGATCAGGTGACCGTCGAGGATGCCCCTCGCCGCGTCCGCCACCGGCTCGGTCATGTCGTCCCCCTCCACCAGCACCGTGTACAGCCCGGTGATCGAGCCCCCGGCCGCTCCCCCGCGCCCCTCCACCGCGCCGGCCCGCTCCAGCAGCCGCGCCATCACCGAGAAGACGCTCGGCGTGTACCCGCGCGTCGCCGGCGGCTCGCCGACGGAGAGGCCGATCTGCCGCTGCGCGTGCGCCAGCCGCGTCACCGAGTCCATCATCAGCAGCACCTGCCGCCCCTCGTCGCGGAAGTGCTCCGCGACGGCGCAGGCGACCATCGCCGCGCGCACCCGCATCAACGGGCTCTCGTCCCCCGTCGCCACCACCACCACCGATCGCGCCAGCCCCTCCGGCCCCAGGCTCTCTTCGATGAAGTCCTTCACCTCGCGCCCACGCTCGCCGATCAGCGCGACGACGTTGACGTCGCTCGCGGCGTGCCGGGCGATCGACCCCAGCAGCGTGCTCTTGCCCACCCCGGGCCCCGCGAAGATCCCCAGCCGCTGCCCACGCCCCAGCGTCGTCAGCAGGTCGATCGCCCGCACCCCCGTGTGCAGCGGCTCGCTGATCCGCCGCCTCGCCAGCGCCCCCAGCGGCGGCGGGTCGATCTCCCGCGGCGACGTCCCCGCGATCACCCCGCGCCCGTCGATCGGCCGCCCCAGCGCATCGATGCCCCGCCCCAGCAGCGCCCCCCCCCCCCCCCCCGTCGCCGCGGCCTGCCGCCCCACCACGCGCGCCCCGGGCCTCACCCCCGTCGCCGAGCCGAACATCATCACGATGCTCCGCCGCTCATCGAACCCCACGACCTCCCCCATCCCCCCCTCGCCACCGCCCGCATCCTCGACCTCGACCAGCGAGCCCACCGGCAGCGGCAGGTCCTCCACCAGCACCACCAGCCCCCGCAGCGCCGCCACGCGACCGACGACCCGCGCCGGCTGCAGCCGCTGCACCGTCCGTATCGGCGCCTCCAGCACCGTCACGGCCCCGCCCCCCCCGCCGGCTCACCCGCGCTGCTGCCGCGATCCTCGCCGGGGAGCAGCGCGGACACGATCCGGTCCAGTTGCGTCGAGATCGATGCGTCGATCTCCCCCCCGCCGACGCCGTCGTTCCCACGCATCCGCGCCACGCACGATCCCCGCTCCAGGTTGGCGTCGTCGCGCAGTTCCACGCCCCGGACCGTCCCGAGCCTGGCCATGACGCCGGGGAGCACCCGCTCCACCACCGCCCGGTCCTCAGGGTTGATGCTCAGCACCACCTCCGTCGGCCGCGCGATCAGCCCCAGCACCGACTCGACCTGCGCCGCCGCGACCCCGGGGTCGATCCGCACCACCCGCTTGGTCACCTTCTCGGCGATCAGCACCGCCAGGCGCAGCACGTCCATCCGCGCCTCCAGCAGCATCGCCTCGCGCCGCTCCGTGAACTCCGCCAGCGCGGCCTCCCACGAGGCGCACAGCGCCTCCGCGTGCTGCCGCGCGGCCTCCATCGCCTCGGCGTGCCCCTCCTCGCGCCCCCTGGCGCGCCCCTCCTCCAGCCCCCGGGCCAACCCCTCCGCGTAGCCGCGCTCCGCGGCCCCTGCGACGAGCCGGTCCCGCTCCGCCTCCGCCTCGCGGACGATCGCCGCGGCCTGCTCGCGCGCGCGCTGGATGATCGCCTCGCCCTGGCGGCGCAGGTCCCCCAGGTCGAGCACGATCGCGCCCTTGGTCAACTCCTTCGCGTTGGCGTGCTTGATGAGGGCCATGGCTAGCAGGAGGGGCACGAAGGCGCGGAGGCGCAAAGGCACAACGTGAGATACCCCGGGCGGCGGCCGTCCGGCAGGTCCTTCCCTTTGCGGCTCTGTGCCTTTGTGCCTCTGCCCCTTCTCACACGATCAACTCGCTCTCCCCGCCGCGGCCGGAGATGATGATCTCCCCGGCGTCCTCCAGCCGGCGGACGATGTCCACGATCCGCTGCTGCGCCTGCTCCACGTCGCTGACGCGCACCGGGCCCATGTACTGCATGTCCTCCTTGATGAGCGACGCCGCCCGCTCCGACATGTTCCCGAAGATCTTCTGCTGCAGCTCCGGGCTCGCCGTCTTGAGCGCCAGCGCCAGTTCGTCGTTGTCCACCTCCTTGAGGATCGTCTGGATCCCCTTGTCGTCCACCAGCTTGATGTCCTCGAAGACGAACATCAGCCGACGGATCTCCTCCACCAGTTCCGGGTCCTCCGCCTCCAGCCCCTCCATGATCGACTTCTCGGTCGCCCGGTCCGCCAGGTTCAGGATCTCCGCCACCGTCGGGATCCCCCCCGCCTTCTCCATGCTCTGCGTGAGCATGTTCGACAGCCGGCTCTCCAGCCCCTTCTCCACCTCCCGGATCACCTCCGGGTTGGTCTGCTCCATGTTGGCGATCCGCTTGATCACCTCGATCTGCTTCTGCATCGGCAGCCCGGAGAGGATCTCCGCCGCCTTGTGGTGCGGCAGGTGGCACACGATCAGCGCGATCGTCTGCGGGTGCTCCTCCTGGATGAACGTCAGCAGGTTCTCGCTCTCGGCCTTCTGAAGGAACGAGAAGGGCGTCTTCTGCACCTGCGTCTGGATCTGCTGCAGCACCCGGTCCGCCGCGCTCGGGTCCAGCGACTGCTTCAGCAGCACCTTCGCGTAGTCCAGCCCCCCCTCGTTGACGTACTCGCTGGCGATCGAGATCGAGTAGAACTCCTCCACCACCGCGTGCCGCAGCTCGTCCGGCACCCGCCCCAGGCCCGCCAGCTCGCGCGTCACCTCCTCCACCGCCTCCGGCGAGAGTTTCTTCAGCAGCTCCCCGGCCACCGACGCCTCCAGCGTCATCAGCAGGATCGCCGCCTTCGTGAGCCCCGTCAGCTCCGCCGGGTTCGTCGGCAGTTTCTCGTTGGGCTTCCTCGCCACGCGCCGTCTCTCCAACCCCCCGACGCCCCGCCCTCGCTCCTCTCACCCGCCCCGCCTCACGACTCCGTCGAGATCCACCGGTTGAACAGCGACGCCGCCTGGTCCGGGTTCTTCTTCACCAGCTCCGAGACCTGCTCCAGCATCTTCTTGCTGCGCAGCGCCGTGTCGTCGATCTCGATCCCCGTCATCGCCGTGTCCCCCTCACCCGCCTCGCCGATCACGTCCATCCCGGGGTCCAGCGGCGGCGGGATCCCCGTCAACTCCTCCGCGCTCGGCAGCGGCTCGCGCTTGCCGGCCTTGAGGACCATCATCCCCATCATCAGCAGCGACGCCGCGGCGAGCGCCCCCAGCACCACCGTCTTGATCGCCCCCGACCGGATCATCCCCCCCACCACTCCCCCGCCGCCGAAGATCCCCGCCACGCCCCCCGCCGCGGCCTCCACCGGCGCCCCCAGCCCCGGCACCGCCACCGGGATCATCGACACCACCACCGTCCCCTCGCTCCGCGCATCCCCCAGCGTCGCCTCCACCAGAGGCTGCAGCGCGGAGCGCAGACGCTCCTGCTCGATCGCCCACGCCGCTTGCACCTCCTCCTCGGTCGGCTCGCCCCCCGCCGCCCCCTTGCGCTGCCGCGCCAGCCCCTCCGCCCAGTTCCGCGGCACGCTCACCGTCGCGTTGATCCGCGTCGGCCGACCACGCGGGTCGATCGTCAGGTCCGTCTGCGTCCCGAAGGCGTTCTCGAACGCCGTCTCCGTCTGCTCCTCCGACAGCGACACCCCCCCGCCGCCCCCCGGCGAGCCCAGGTCCATCGACGTGTTCGGCCGCACCCCCGGCTCGTACGCCGCCGACGCCTGCCCCTGCGTCACCGTGCTCGTCGTCTCCCGCGCGATCAGCGACTCGGTCCCCTCCCCCTTCGGCAGCACGCGGTGCGTCTTGGTCTCGCGGCGCGACCCGTCCACCTGCGCGTTGACCGTGACGATCACCCCGTCGATGTACCGCAGCGCGTCCATCAACTTGTCCTGGATCCGCTGCTCGATCTTGATCACCTGCTCCAGGTACTCCGACGCCGATACGTCCCCCACGTCCTGCGCCCGGTACCGCTTCCCCTTCGCGCTGTCGATGATCCGCACCTCCCCCGCCTCCAGCCCCGCCACGCTCCCGGAGACCAGGTCCGCCAGCGAGTTGACCATCTCCGTCGTCAGGTACACCCCCGGGCGCGTGTGAACCGTCACGTTCGCCGTCGGCTTCCGCGCCGCCGCCCCCAGCCCCCGCGGCTCCGGGTTCGACACGAAGACGCTCGCGCTCTCGATCCCGGGGAAGTTCGAGATCACCAGCGCCAGCTCGTTCATCAGCGCCTGGCTCGCCAGCTGCTCCATCTGGCTCCGCGGCATCATCCAGTGCTGCTTCTCAGCCAGGTTCGCGAACAGCAGCCGCGTGTCCGCCGGCATCTTCCGCCCCTGCTGCAACTGCGCCAGCGCGGCGTACTTCGCCTCCGCCGGCACCAGCACCTTCCCCTCGCGCTCGATCGCGTTGATCCCCACCGTCCGCAGGTACGCCACCGCCTGCGCGCGGTCCTCCGCCGTCGCCCCGGGCAGCAGCTCCGCCAGCTCCGACCGGCCGGCGTACAGGCTCACGATGAACAGCGACATCAGCGCCAGCACCATCAGGCTGCCGATCAGCAGCTTCTGGGTCGCCGTGAGCCGACCCAGGTGCATCTGGATCGTCGCGAGGATGCGGCGCACCTGCTCCATCAACCGGGCCTCCCTGCCTCGAGCGCCCGCGCGCTCCACGCGCGGGGTGGCCCACCCCCACATCGAGCGACAGGGGCCGGCCGCAACCCCTCAATTCGGCCCAATCCCCCACGCCCCTTGAAAGGCGGCGCCCTCACGCCCCCCGACCCGCCGCCCCCTCCCGACTCAGACCCGGATCTGCTTGATCTCCTCGAACGCCGCCTGAACCTTGTTCCGAACCTGCAGCAGCATCCGGAACGCCGTGTCCGCCTTCTGCGTCGCCAGCAGCACCCCCTCCAGGTCCCCCCGCCGACCCGTCTGCAGGTCCTCGATCGCCGTCGTCGCCTCCTGCTGAAGCCTGTTCACCTGCTCCAGGTTCTTCAGCAGCACCTCCTTGAACGACGGCCCTTCGGCGGGCGCGGCGTTCCCCCCCTGCCGCGACATCGGCAGGCTCCCCCCGACGCCCCCCATCCCTCCAACGCCCCCCGCGCCCGGTCCGATCAGTCCCAACGGGTCCGCCATCGTCTCCTCGCCCTTTTTTACGCGATCAGGCGCAACGCCTGCGCGGTCATCTGCTTGATCGCCTCGGCCGCGGCGACGTTCGCCTCATACGCCCGCGCCGCCTCCACGGCGTTGATCTGCTCCACCACCGGGTTGACGTTCGTCTCCGCCACGTACCCCTTGTACGGCCCGTCCTTGTAAGCGTACGGGCTCTCCGGGTCGTACTTCCGCGGCTGCGGCGGCGTCGGGTCCAGTTCGATCGCCGCGACCCGCACCCCCATCACCTCCCCCCCGCGCCCCGCCTTCGCCGGCGCAAACCGCACGATCCTCCGCTGGTACGGGCTCAACTTCCCCTCCGCATCCAGCAGCGTCCCCTGGTTCGCCAGGTTCGCCGCGATCACCTCCAGGCGCGTCCGCTGGGCGATCATGCCGCTGGTCGAGATGTCAAGCGCCCCGTACATCCGTCCACCTCATCCGCCCGCGCCCCCGTTCAGCCCGTTCCTTCCTTGCTTACACGCGCTCCGAGATCGCCGTCCCCAGGATCTGGTACCTGCTCCGCAGCAGGTCCGTCGCCACCCGGAACGCCGCGGCCGTCTCCACCAGGGCCTGCATCGTCGCCTCCAGATCGCGGTTGTTCCGGTCGTGCGCGAGGATCCCGCGGCTCGCCGTCCTCGGCGTGACCGTCATCGACCCGTCGCACGCCACCGACACCTCCCGCCTCCCCTTGAACTCCAGCGCCCCCCACTCCCCCCCCGTCCGCGCCCGACGCCGGTCCACCGCCTCCGCCAGCGCCTCCTGGAACGCCCGCGGCGACACGTCCATCGGCCGGAAATCCGGCGTCGAGATGTTCGCGATGTTGTGCGCGATCACCCGCTGCCTCGCCGCGGCGAAACGCACCGACGCCTCCAGCGCCGGGATCGCACCCCAACTCGTCAACTCCTCGATCAGCACGCGGACAACACCTCCGCCCCACCCTCCCGCAAACGCCGGGCCACCCCCCCCCGCGCAACTCCTGCCCCCCCTACCTCGGGCGCCACGGCCGGCCGCGCCGCCTCCACCTACAGCGTCGGCTCCACGAGCTTCGCCTCCTTCCACTTCTTCAGCTTCAGCCCCAGCGTCCGCACCCCGATCCCCAGCGCCTGCGCCGCCCGCTGCCGGTGGCCGCGGTACTGCTGGAGCGTCATGACGATCGCCTCACGCTCGATGTCCTCCAGCGGCCGCCCCAGCACGGCCACCATCCCCGGCTGCGCCGCCGGCGCCCCGCCGGCCACACCCGGGGTCTTCGTCTCGACGATCACCGATCCGCGGTGACCGTTGCCGCCGCCGTCGGCCGCGGGCGGGGCCATGAGGTGCGGCGCCGCGGGAACCGCCGGCAGCACGCTCCCCTCCGCCGGCACCGGCGCCTGCGCCGGCGCGCCCCCCAGCCACGGCTCGACCAGGTCGCGCCCGATCACCTCCGAGCGCGACAGCACCGCCGCACGCTCGCAGATGTTCTGCAGCTCCCGCACGTTCCCCGGCCACGAGTACGACATCAGCGCCGCCATCGCCGCATCGTCGAACCGCCGCCCCGGCCGCGCCTCCCGCTCCGCGATGATCCGCAGGAAGTGCTCCGCCAGCGCGGGCACGTCCTCCAGCCGGTCCCGCAGCGGCGGCAGGTGGATCGGGAGCACGTTGAGCCGGAAGAACAGGTCCTGCCGGAACTCCCCGCGCGCCACCGCCTTGGGCAGGTCGCGGTTGCTCGTGGCGATCACGCGCACGTCAACCCCGATGGAGATGCTCGAGCCCACACGCTCGAAACTCCGCTCCTGGAGCACACGCAGCAACTTCGCCTGCACCTGCGTGGAGACCTCGCTGATCTCGTCCAGCAGCAGCGTGCCGCGATCGGCCAGCTCGAACCGCCCCTTCCGCAGCCGCTCCGCCCCCGTGAACGCCCCTTTCTCGTGCCCGAACAGCTCGCTCTCCAGCAGCGACTCGCTGAGCGCGGCGCAGTTCACGGCCAGGAACGGCTCCGACGCCCGCGGGCTCAGGTCGTGGATCGCCCGCGCGACCACCTCCTTGCCCGTCCCGCTCTCCCCGTACACCAGCACCGTCCCCGCGCTCTCCGCCACGGCCATCACCTGCTCGCGCACCCGGCGCATCGCCGCCGACGTCCCCACGAGCCGGTCCAGGCCGCGCATCCGCCCCGCTCCCCCCGCCGCCGCCCCCTCCTCCCCAGCCCGGCGCAGCAGCGCGTTCTCCCGCACCAGCCGGCCGTGCTCGATCGCCCGCTTCACCGCCACCACCAGCTCGTCCCCCTCGAACGGCTTGGTCAGGTAGTCGAACGCCCCCAGCTTGATCGCCTGCACCGCCGTCTCCACCGCCCCGTACGCCGTCATCAGCACGACCGGCAGGTCCTCGTCGATGGCGCGGATCTTCTCCAGCAGCTCCAGCCCCGTCATCCCCGGCATCCGCAGGTCCGTCACCACCGCGTCCGGACGCCGCCGCGCGATCGACTCGATCGCGGCGTTCCCGTCCGTCGCCGTCACCACCCCGAGCCCGGCCCGCTGCAGCGTCGCCCCGACGCTGTCCCGCATCATCTCCTTGTCGTCCACCACCAGAACCGTGCTCATCGATGCCTCCGTCCGGTCGCACGGGCTTCCGTCCCGTGTCATCGTCCTCTGTCTCCTTCCCCGTCCCCCCGCGTCACTCCCCCTCCTCCCCTCGCGGCAGCAGCAACTCCACCACCGCTCCCCCATCCTCGTGGTTCTTCACCACCACCCGCCCCCCGTGCGCATCCACGATCCGGTGCACGATCGCCAGCCCCAGCCCCGTCCCCGTCGCCCGCGTCGTGAAGAACGGGTTGAACATCCGCGACCGCACCTCCGCCGTCACCCCCGGCCCGGTGTCGCGCACGCTCAGCACCGCCATCTCCCGCGCCCCGCCCTCGCGCCCGCGGATCCGCCGCACCCCCGCGTCGATCGTCAGCTCCCGCCGCGCCGACCCGCTCCCCACCATCGCCTCCACCGCGTTGCGCACCACGTTCACCATCGCCCGGTGCACCAGCCCGCTGTCGCAGTCCAGGACGATCTCCCGCTCCAGGTCCAGCCGCCGCACCGTCACCCCCGCCTCGTCCCACGCCACGTCCTGACGCACCTCCGCCAGCGCCCGCTCGATCACCTCCGACGCCGCCACGTGCACCCGCCCCACCCGCATCTCCCGCGCGAACGTCAGCACGTCGCACACCACCGCGTCCAGCCCCCGCACGCTCGCGATGATCTTCCCCGCCGTCTCCCGCTCACGGGGCCGGTCCGCCAGCTCCTGCTCCAGGATCCGGGCGTAGAGCCCGATCGACGCCAGCGGGTTCCGCACCTCGTGCGCGATCCCCGCGGCCATCTCCCCCAGCGCCGCCAGCCGGCGCGACCGCTCGATCTGCTCGTTCGCCTCGCGCAACTCCTCCTTCAGCCGCCGCACCTCCGCCCGCAGCGCCTCGTGCGTGGACTCCAGCCGCGCCGTCACCTCGCTGAACGCCGCCAGCAGCTGCGCCAGCTCCCCCTCGGCGATGACCGCGCCGCCCGCCCCCTCGCCGCTCACCGCACGCCGCTCCGCTACTCCGATCGTGCTCATCCGCGCCGGTCCTCCGTTCCGCCGAGCCGCGCCGACGCCGCCCCGCCCCCGGACGCCGCGCCGTACGCCGCGAGCGCGCCGCGCCCGCGGCTGATCTCCCCGAGTTCCTTCGCCACCGCCGCCCGGCGCGCCTCCAGGCTCGCCCGGTCCGCCTCGTCCCGCGCCCCGATCGTCTCCATCAGCCCGCCGATCTCCTCCACCAGCGCGGCCACCCGCCCACGCACCTGCGGCTCCAGCATCGACGCGCTGCGCTCCCACACCCCCCGCAGCGGCTCCAGGTCCTCGCTCAGCCGCGACAGTTCGTCCACCACCCCCTGCCGCTCCCCCAGCACCGACAGCAGCCCGTCCGTATCCCCCGCCGCGATCAGCTCCGCCTGCCGCCGGCTCATCACCTCCAGCCGCGCGCACAGGTCGCGCTGCGTCTCCAGGATCCGCGTCAGCCGCGCTCCCCACACCGATGGGTGCAGGTGCACGCCACCGTCGTTCGCGTCCCCGCCCCACGCCCGCTCAGCCCCGTTCCGCGCCTGCGTCATCCTGACTCCAATCACCCGGCTCCGCCGAGACAATCCCTCCCACCCCGCCCCCCTCCCCCCGAACTCTTCGTCTCCAACCCCTCCCCGCCTCTTCACCTCCACGCCTCTCCACCCCCGCACCCCCTCCCTCCCCCCCCGCCGCCCTTCGCTCCAGCAGCGTGCTCGACCTCAGCCACGCCTCCCAATGCCGCCGCTCCATCGGCAGGCTCGGGTCATCCCACACCGACGCCGGCATCGCCTCCAGGTGCCGCCGCGCCCGCGCGTTGGCCGTCGCCGCCTTCGCCCAGTCCCCCTGCTCCACGTACGCGTTGACGATCTGCACCATCGCCACCAGCGACGCCGGATCCGTCTCGTACCGCTGCCGCGCCGCGTCGTAGTACTCGATCGCCCGCGCGTAGTCCCCGCGGTCGAACGCCACATCCCCCAGGTAGAAGTAACTGTTGCGGAGTTGCACACGCTCCAGTTCGCTCAGCCGCGACGGGTCCTTCGCCTCCAGCCCCCGCCGCGCCGCCAGGTAGTGCTCCATCGCCAGCGCCAGCCGCTCCTCTCTCGCCCGCGTCCACTCCGCACGCTCGTCCTGCGTCAGCGCGATCGTCTCGAGGTCCTTCGCGATCGCCGCGGCCGACAGCCGGTAACTCTCCGCCAGCCGGTACCGCAGCGAGTGCGCCTCCGGATCGTCCGGGTACCGCGCCACCGCGTCGCTCAGCCGCTCGATCGCCTCCGCGTACCGCCCCGTCTCGTACAGCAGCCGCCCCAGTTCGACCAGCCCGTCCCGGTACTCCATCGCCTCCGGAGAGAGCGTCCGCCCGTCCACCGCCGTCCGCAGCCACTGCTCCGCCTTCTGGTCGTTCGCCGCATCCGCGTCCCGAAGCAGGCACTGGGCCAGCGGCACCAGGCTCCGGTCCCCCCACGGCCCCGCCGTCCCGTTGCCCCTCCCCTCGATCAGCCCCTCGTACAACGCGGCCGCCGAGGCGTACTCACGCTGCGACTGCAGCACCTGCGCCAGCCGGAAGCGCGCCTCCGGACGGCGCGGGTCCGTGTCCGTCGCCCCGTCGATGTACTCGCCGAACGCCGCCGCCGCCGCCTCCGCATCCCCCGCCAGGTCGTACGAGTCCGCCGCCTCCCACAGCGACGCCGCGTACACCGCCGCGTCTCCCTCACGCACGCTCCGCGCGTGCTCGCGGAAGAACCGCCCCGCATCCAGCAGCCGCAGCTTCACCTCCTCGCGCGTCACCGCGCTGACCTCGTCCATCCACCGCGCCCCCTCCTTCCCCGCCCGCGCCTCCGCCAGGATCTCCTCCGCCAGCCGCCGGTGCGTTCGCGCCAGCGCCAGCAGCACGTCCGGCGGGGTCCTCCCCTCCGGGTGCAGCATCGCGGCCAGTTCCGCGTACCGCAGCGCGATCCGCGTGCTCCCCGGCGTCCCCGCCCCGAACCGGTCCGCGTGCACGCCCATCAGGCCCGCCGTGACGCTCTCCACCGTCACCCCGTGGCGCGCCCCGTGGCGCCGCAGGTCCTCCACCGCGTGCTCGAACGATTCCAGCGCGGCCTCGTGCTCCCCCAGCGCCGCCAGCACCCGCCCCAGCCCCACCCGCGCCGGCAGCGCGCCCGCCGACTGCGGGAACTGCTGCACGACATTCTGGTAGTGCTCCCGCGCCCCCGGCTGGCCCCCTTCCTTCCCCTCGCCCAGCCGCCCCGCGCGCTCGTCGATCCGCCCCAGCAGTTCCTCGACCTCGCCGCGGAGGTCGTCCGTCGGGTCCAGCAGCGCCCCCGCCTCGCTCAGGTGCGCCGCCGCGCCGGCGTCGTCCTCAACCGCCAGGTACGCCCGCGCCAGCAGCACACGCAGCTCCGCCTGCTGCGCCGGCGAGATCTGCCTCAGTTGCTGCAGCTCGCGCAGCAGCCGCGCCACCGCCTCCGCCGCGTGCCCGGCGCGCAGCTGCAACTCCGCCCGCCGCGCCACCGCCCACGCCCGCTCCTGGTCGCTCAGCCCCGGGTCCGTCAGCAGTTCCGCCAGCAGTTCCAGCCCGCGCCCCCGGCCCTTGACCTCCCCCGCGCCCGACAGTTCGCGCTCGACGATCAGCCGGAAGATCCGCCGCCGAAGCTCCCCCTCCCCCGCGGGAAGCGACCTCGCCCGCTGCACCGCCGGCCCGACCTCCCCCAGCGACACGTGCGACCGCGCGAGCTGGTACACCTCCACCGGCTCGAGTTCCGCCCCCAGTTCCTCGGCCCTGTGGTAGTTCTCCACCACCGCGCGGTGGTTCGCCTCGATGTCCTGCCCCCGCACCTCCTGCCCCATGAACAGCGACCGCGCCCGCAGCCGGAGCAACTCCCGCTGCTGCTCCAGCGTCGAGTACCCCGCCCTGATGATCGGCAGCGCATCCTCGTTGAGAACCCGCAGCGCCGACTCGAACTCCTGCCGCTCCACCAGCGCGCGGGCCTCGGCCAGCGCCCCCGACGGGTCCGGCCGCGGCCTCGACATCATCGCCGCCACCAGCCCCGCCCCCAGCGCCCCCAGCGACACCACCAGCACCGCCGCCGGCGCAACCACGCGCCAGTTCACCGCCCCCTCGCGCCCCGCCCCGTCCTGGTGTGGTGCCTCCGCCAAGTTCTTGCCGTCCGTAGAAAGACCGCTTGCCCCCCGGATCCTCCGGGAAGCCGGCCGACATCGACGTGGACCGCCGCGGCCGCGCAGCGAAACCGCCGCGCACCGACTTATCGGGCAAGACGCCCCCCTCTCTTCACCGAACCGTGCCGAATTTGCGCAGTCCCGGGACGCCCCCGGCCCCGCCTCACCCTTCCCCGGAGCCGCCCCGATCCTTCGGCGGACTCCCGCCCGCCTCCCCCACCCCCGCCTCGCCGCGGACGACCACCACCGTCCTCGCCAGCAGGTCGCCGGGGTGCCGGCTCGACGGGTCCGCCAGCAGCCACAGCGCCAGCGGCGGCAGCCCCCACCGCACCGCGTTCCGCGCCGCCGCCTGCCACAGCAGGGGCCGCTGCTCCGTCGCCATCATCGCGGGCGTCCTCCCCTCCTCCTCGTCCCCGCCCGCACGCGCCGGCGCCCGCTGCACCCGCACCACCTCGCACCCCGCCATCGCCTTCCCCAGCGAGCGGCCGAAGAGCCACTCCGACACCGTCGAGTGCACGAACGTCAGCCACAGGGCCAGCAGCAGCGCCCCCGCCACCCCCTTCGACCCCAGCAGCACCACCGGGCTGAGCATCTCCGACCCGCTCACCCCCGTGATCGCCGACGACAGCATCACCCCCAGCAAAAAGTCCGCCCCCGCCGCGGCGATCCGCCGCCCCGGCTCCGCCACCGCCATCCCCGCCGGCAGCGACGTGGCCTGCTCGCCCGGCCGCACGATGAACAGCAGCACCGTCGCCATGATGACCACCAGCGCCACCGCAAGAATCTGGAACTGCCGCGTCTGCACGAGCCCGCCGCTGCTCCCCGCCCCGGTGTACCAGATGCGCCCGGAGAGCGCCGACACCTCGCGGATCACGGCTCCCCCTCGCGCTCCCGACTCGCTCCCCTCCCCCTCGTTCCACATCATCACCAGCGACGCCGCGCCCCGCATCGGGACGATCGTCGCGTTCGGCGGAACATCCTCGTACCGCGCCACCTCGAAGACGCCGCCCCCCGGCCCCGGCCGCAGCAGTTCCACCACGCGCCCGGCGCCCTCGACGTGCCGGTGCCGCAGGATCTGGTCGTCCAGCGCAAGCACGCTCGCCTCCCCCACGGCCCCCCCGTCGTTGATCACCTGCTCCTCCCACGCCGCGTCGATCCCCCCGTCCCCCGTCGCCGTCATCCGCGCCGACCACACCGCCCCTCCCCCCGCCGCGCGCTCGACCACCAGCGCGGGCCCATCCGACAGCGCCACCAGATGCACCCGGTCGCCCGCCTCCAGGGGCCCCGCCGCCTCCCCAACCCATGGGTGATCGACCGGCACCCACCGGTTCCGGTGCAGCACGAGCAGCCGCAGCCCCGCCGCGGCCGCCCCCATCCTGTCCTCCCGCAGCAGCGCCGCCGCCCCTGCCAACATCCCCACAAACCCGACAAGTTCCCCCTCACCCGGCAGCGAAGGATGGACGCGAAAGCGTCCCATGGGATGGTTCTCCCAGATCCCGGCGACCAGGGGGGTCGCGCTCATGCTCACGACGTGCCGTAGCGTCCGCCCGCCCGGCCCCGTCTCCGGCCTGAAGACGAGGTAGACGTGGTTCCCCCACCCGCCGAGCCACTCCGGCTCCTCGTTCAGCCACGCCACGAACCGCACCGTCCCCGGCTCGACAGCGTTCTCCCCCGAACGCGGGGGCAGATGGACCAGTGCCGGCCGCCGCTCCGGACCCGTGCGGACGATCGTCCAGCCATGCCCCGCCCCGGTCGCGGGCGCCGACGCAATCGCCTGCGCTCCCGCCGCGCCGGGGAACGCAAGCAGCATGACCGCCACCACGGCGAGAACGAGAGCGACCGGGCGGAAACCGGATGATGAAGAACGCGAAAGCATGCTGGCGGGACGCATGAGCGCGATCATAGACCGCGCTCGCCCGACTGCCGGCCGCGTCAGTCACCCGACCGTTCGAGCGCCTCAAGCCCGACCGGAAGCATGCCCGGGCCACGTTGCCCCGGTCCCGGCTCGCCCCCCGCCCGCATCGGCTCGTCCAGGTCGATGACCTCATCCGCCCCGAGCGCCCGCCGCAGCGCCTCGAAGTTGAACGCGTCATCGCTCACCCGGCGCGTCCCCTCCTCCGGCGCATCCAGCGTCAGCCGGACCTCCGTCCCGCTGGGCACATCCAGCACATGGATCCGTTTGGCCACCCGCGGCCCGCCGCCCCCGATCCCGCTGATGGGGATGTAGTCGTACATCTCCAGGTCCGCGATGACGATCGGGTGCTGCCCGGCGTCGAAGAGTTCGATCTTCTCCGCCTCCAGTCGCTCCGGGTCCAGCCACAGCCGCTGGTACCCGCCGCCCCGGATCCGCGTCGTCACCCCGAGCAGCCGGCCGTCGTCCGACCACTGCGTCATCCCGCCCCCTTCTTCCGGCGTCGGCAGCGGCAGGATCCCCAGCACCCGGATCAGGTCGAGCGGGTGGATAGCAAGCCCGATCCGGTCACGCACGCCCCCATCGAAGAACTCGTGCCGGCCGACCATCACCCGCCGGCCGTCCACGAGGTCGAACCACCAGTACTGCTCCTCGTTGCCCCCCAGCCAGAAGAGCCGCTTCCCGGCCTTCTTCAGGCTCAGCGCGAGCTTGTCAGGCAGGCGGACCTGCAACGTGGCGTCCCCCTGCTCCTCGCGCTTCTGCCGCTCCTCGTCCAGGTACGTCAGCCGCACCGTCCCCGCCGCGTAGAGCGTCTTGATCGGCGCGAGCCGCTCGTTGTACCTCGCGGCGACCTCGGCATACGGCGGCGGCGCGTCCCGCAGGATCCGGCCCGATCCCTCCCCCTCCCTCGCCTGGCGCTGGCCCTCGCACCCCCCGATCAGGGCGAGCGTTATGAGCCCGACCACCGCCGCCGCGCAAGCCCGACGCATCTATCTCGCCCCCTTTCCCTCCCCCGCAGCCCCGGCGCCCGCCGCGGCCTCGGCCCCCGGCTCGTCGCCGACGATCGCCCGCATCTGCTCGATGACCGCCGCGACGGTCTCTTCGTCGAGCGAGGGGTCAACCACCTCGATCAGCGGCGGCCCCTTCGGCGGCCGCTCCACCCCGCGCGGACGCACCAGCAGCGCCCCCTTCCGCGTCCCCTCCACGACCAGCAGCCGCCGCCGCACCAGCAGCAGCGCCAGCACGAACCGGAACGCCACCTTCCGCGCATCCGACTCCTCCCCGAGCTGCTCGAAGAGGTCCATCAGCGAATCGTCGTCGGCCAGGAGCTTGCGAGGGGCGTTGGGCTCGGGGACCCGAGCCCGCCAGAAGCCGAAGAGTCGCCGCCCCTCCCCCGGTCGCGCGCCCGCCTCCCACGCCTCCAGGGAGTAGTCCTCCCGCTCCAGGTCGTCGCTCGCCTCCGGCTCGACGAGCGTCGCGATGTACGTCTCCCCGACCGCCAGGGTCCGGCCGGTGGCCCGGCAGACCCCCGTCGGCGAAGCGATGTGGAAACTCGGCTTGCCCAATGGTGCCATCGCGAGCAGTGTAGGGGCGGCCCATCCGCCCGGGTCCGCTCGGATCCGAGCCCGCGCTTAGCAACTGACCTCAAAGGCCCGCTGCGACGTCCCCCCCGGCCCGACCATGAATCGGATCGTCTTGGCGCACCTCGGGCACCGCCCCATGTACCCCGTCCCCGCCGCGTTCCGGTAGGCCCGGACGTACGTGTTCGAGCACCGGAACCACAGCGACAGCCACGGCCGCCCCGTCAGGCCGCCCCCACCCTGCCCGGCCCCGCCCGCACCCGGCGGCGAAGCGGGCGCGGCCGCCGGGGCCGGGTGGACCCCGCTCGAGAGTTCAACCTGGTCGCGCGGATCGGGCATATCGGCCCCTTGTCTATCGGCCGCGAGGGGCCCGAATCATCGCCCCTCGCCCCTCCTCCAGCCGTAAGGCCATGTTTGATAACACCTTGCGTCTCACCCGGAGCCGGGGAGCCCGCCCCCCGGCCGCCCGTTTGTCATTGTCCAACCCCACCACATGCCGATATGCTTTCCGCGAGCAAGCCTTGGAAGCCTCGACGGTCGGCCGCGGCGTGTGGGAGCATCGGCACGTTCCGCCGTTGACAAGTCGCCCACACCGGCGCGCCGCCGAAGACGGTAGAGCGATGACCGGAACGATCACCATCCTGCCCGACCCACCGCCGCCGCCCACCCCCATCGGGCTGATCGCCGGCGGAGGGCGGCTGCCTCTGATGGTCGCGGAGGGGCTCCGCCGCATGGGCCACCCCGTCCACGGCCTGGGCCTGCTCAATCAGTACGACAAGGCCCTCCCCGCCCTCTGCTCCACCTTCCGCACCGTCGGCGTCCTGAAGGTCGGCGCGTGGGGGCCGCTGCTGAAGCGCCGCGGCGTGGAGCACGCCATCATGGTCGGGCTGGTCGATAAGGCCCGTTTCATGTACAACCCTTGGGTGATCCTCCGCAACCTCCCCGACTGGAGGACCGCCAAGGCCTGGTACCACCACCTCCGCCACGACCGCCGCTCTCACGCCGTCCTCGCGGCGATCGCTGAGGAGCTTGGCCGAGCAGGTGTCCACTTGATCGACTCCACCGCCCCCATCCCGGACTCGCTCGCCCAGGCGGGCGTCATGACCCGCCGCCACCCCACCGCCGAGCAGCGCGGCGACATCGCCTTCGCCTGGCCCCTGCTCAACCAGACCCTCAAACTCGACATCGGCCAGGCCATCGCCGTCCGCGGACGCGACATCATCGCCGTCGAGGCCGTCGAGGGGACCGACCGGATGATCGAACGCGCCGGCCAGCTCTGCAAGCAGACCGGCTGGACCCTCTGCAAGGGCGCCCGCGCCGGCCACGACCGGCGCAGCGACGTCCCCACCATCGGCGTCAAGACCATCGAGAACCTCCACCGCAACGGCGGCCGCTGCCTCGCCCTCGCCGCGGGCGACGTCATCATGGTGGACAAGGCCGAGGTCCTCGAACTCGCCGACCGCCTCGGCATCGCCATCATCGGCGTCCCGGCGGCGCAGGGCTGAGCGCCGAGCCACATCATCTCCCCTCCGTGCCGCACACGACCTCTCCCCCCCGTGCCGACGAGAGGTGGACTGAAGTTGATGACGACGTGGGCTCTCTACGGACCTTCGGGGCCGCCGTCGATCTCGATCTTCAGCCGCGGCAGTTTCTTTCGCAGGAACTGAACGCTGTCGGCTGAAACCGCCGTTGGCGATCTCACCTCTATCAGCCCAGTCAGCCCCGACAGCGGCGACGTCTTGCCCGATCCCCAGTCGCCGTAGATGCCGATCGTCAGGGGCGTCTGCGTGCGCGGGTGGCGGACGATGCCGTACACCCCGCCCAGCCGCTGGCGGAGGTTGAACTCGTCCAGGTGCGCCGCCCCCTCGGGGACGCCCGGCAGTGCACCGGCTCGCCCGGCCCCCCAACCCCCCTCCCGCGGTTCCGTCCGATATCCTCCCGGCGTGCCCGCTGACCCCCCACACCCCTACGTCAGCCGCGGCGGCCTGAAACTCCGCCACGCGTTGGACCACTTCGCCCTTGACGTGACCGGGTTCGTCTGCGCCGACCTCGGCTGCTCGACCGGCGGGTTCACCGACTGCCTCCTCCAGGCCGGCGCGGCGCGGGTGGTCGCCGTGGACACCGGCTACGGCGTGCTCGCGTGGAAACTGCGGCAGAACCCGCGGGTCGAGGTGCACGAGCGGGCCAACGCCCTGCACCTGGAGCCGACGGCCGCGGCCGACCTGGTCGTCATCGACCTGGGATGGACGCCGCAGCGCCTGTGCATCCCCGCAGCGCTCCGCTGGCTCAAGCCCGGCGGGAGGATCATCACGCTCATCAAGCCGCACTACGAGGCCGCGAAGTTGCCGGGAGCGTCCGCCCGCCCCGCGCCCCCGGTCCTCCCCGAAAACGAGGCCGAGTCGGTCCGCGACCGCGTGCTGGCCGAGATGCCCGCGCTGGGCGTGGACGTGCTCGGAGTGACAAAGTCGCCGATCACCGGGAGCAAGGGCGCGAAGAAGGGGAACGTCGAATACCTCGCGCTCCTCCGCCCCCATCGTGCCACGGGCTTTTAGACCGTGACTTCTCCTCTACCGTGGCACGGGCTTCCAGCCCGTGCCTCCCCCCTCTTCCTCTCCTCCCCGCCTCAACCGATCCCACGCACCAATCCGCACGCCCCAACCAACCACCCCGGACCGGCGATGCTTCTATCCGCCGCGCAGAAAAACACGGGCGGCGGAAGACCGCCGCCCGTGGCGCCCGCTCGAACAAGCATGCCCCCTACTTCGTCTTCCACCCCTCCACCTTCCGGTTCAGCGCCCGCCACACCGCCTCCAGCAACTCCCGCGTCCCCATCCTCGCGGCCGCGCTGATCGCGAAGACCTCCTCGTTCGCCCCGAGTCTGAGCCTGGTCCGCAGCCTCGCCACCGCCTGCTTCCGCTCCTCGTCGCTCGCCAGCAGGTCCATCTTGTTGAGCGCGATGATCTCGCGCTTCTCCACCAGCGCCGAGGAGTACCCGGCCAGCTCGCGCCGGATCAGGTTGTAGTTGTCCACCGGGTCCGATCCGTCCGGCGGCGAGACGTCCAGCACGTGCACGAGGATCCGCGTCCGCTCGATGTGGCGCAGGAACTCCAGCCCCAGCCCCGCCCCCTCGCTCGCCCCCTCGATCAGCCCCGGCAGGTCCGCGATCACCAGCCGGCGCGTCTGGTCCAGGATCGCGATCCCCAGCTGCGGCGAGAGCGTCGTGAACGGGTAGTCCGCGATCTTCGGCGTCGCGTCCGTCAGCGCGGCCAGCAGCGTGCTCTTGCCCGCGTTCGGCAGGCCGACGAGCCCGACGTCGGCGATGAGTTTCAGGTCCAGCCGCAGGTCGCGCTGCTCCCCCGGCTCGCCGGGGGTCGCCGTCTGCGGCGCCTGGTTCGTCGCGCTCTTGAAGTGCTCGTTCCCCCATCCCCCCCTGCCGCCTTTGGCGATCACGACCCGCTCGCCGGGGCCGATGTCGGCCAGCAGCTCGCCCGTGTTGCGGTCGTAGATCATCGTGCCGGGGGGAACGCGGATGATCAGGTCCTCCCCGTTGGCGCCGTGCTGCTGCTTGCCGCGCCCGGCCTCCCCCGGCTGCGCCTCCCACTCGGGGCGGCCGCGGAAGTCCAGCAGCGTGTTGATGTTCTCGTCGCCGACGAAGACGACGTCCCCCCCCTTGCCCCCGTCGCCCCCGCTGGGGCCCCCCTTGGGGATGTACTTCTCGCGCCGGAAGGCGACGCACCCGTCGCCCCCCTTCCCGCCACGGACCCGGATCTCGGCTCGATCGACGAACATGGGGGGTAGGTTAGGCAGGCCGGTCCTCGGCGCAAGACGCCATCCGGGCACACAGCGCCAGGCTCGCCTACCTCGCCCCCTGCACCCACCGCTGAACCCGCCGCTCCAGCACCGGCAGCGGCAGCGCCCCCGCCCCGAGCACCACATCGTGGAACTCCCGGACGTCGAAGCGCTCGCCCAGCTCCCGCTCCGCCATCGCCCGCAGCTCGCGGATCTTCAGTTCCCCGATCTTGTACGCGCACGCCTGCCCCGGCCAGGCGATGTACCGGTCCACCTCGCGCTCGATGTTCAGCGGCGTCAGCGCCGAGTTCTCCAGCATGTACTCGATCGCTCGCTCGCGGCTCCACCCCATCGCGTGCATCCCCGTGTCCACCACCAGCCGGCACGCCCGCCACATCTCGTACGTCAGCCGCCCGAAATCGTCGTACGGATCCTCGAACATCCCCCTCGGCCCCTCCCCCATCTCCAGACCCAGCCGCTCCGCGTACAGCGCCCACCCCTCCACGAACGCGCTGTACCCCAGCAGCGTGCGGAACTCGTGCGCTCCCCCCTCCAACTCCTGCGCCAGCGAGATCTGCAGGTGGTGCCCCGGCGCCGCCTCGTGCAGCGTCAACGCGATCATCTCGTACTTCGGCCGCTGGTCCAGCCGGTACGTGTTCGCGACGAAGTACCCCGCCCTCCCCGCGCGCAGCGAGCCGGGGTAGTAGTACGCCGTCGGCCCCGTCCGCGCCGCCAGCAGCGGCATCTCCCGCACCCCGTAACTGTTCCGCGGCAGCGTGCCGAAGAGCCCCGGCAGTTCCGCGTCGATCCGCTTGGCGATCTCCCGGTACCCCGCCAGCAGCGCCGCCTCGCTGTCGTAGTAGAACCGCGGGTCCGTCCGCAGGTGCTCGACGAACGCCCTGAACAACTCCTCCCCCTCCAGTTCGCCCTTGCGCGGGAAGTCCGTCCGCGCGATCGCTTCCATCATCTCCGCCCGTATCCGCGCCACCTCCCGCAACCCGATCTCGTGGATCTCCCCCGCCGTCAGCGGCAGCGTCGTGTACCGGCGCAACCGGTGGTTGTACCACGCCACGCCGTCCACCGCGTCGCTCGCCGCGATGCTCTCCCGCGCCGCCGGCAGGTACTCGTCGCGCACGAACGCCGCGAACTCGCGGAACGCCGGCACGATCCCCTCCGAGATCGCCCGCCGCGCCCGCGCCGCCACCGGGTCCCCCTCCGGCCGCCCCAGGAACGGCTTGTAGAACGGGCTCGTCTGCGGATGCCTCTCGACGTCCTCCGTCGCCAGCGACAGCGCCTGCTCCACCACCCCCCGCAGCGCCGCCCGCGGCGGCATCCGCCCAGCCGCCATCCCCCGCCGCATCTGCTCCATCGTCTGCTCGATCAGCCGCGGCACGCGCTCCAGCCTCGCCGCGTAGTCCACGTAGTGCCGCTCCGACGGAAAGACCAGCGAGTCCGCCAGTTGCGGCAGGCTCACCTGCACGCCCCAGAGCGCGTCCACCGGCATCTGCTCCGGATGGAACCTCGCCCCCTCCAGCTCCAGCGTCAGCTCGTACGCCAGCAGGTCCGCGTCGAGCCGGTCCTCCTCGGTGAACGCGCTCGTGTCGATCGCCTCCAGCCGCGCCAGACGGTCGCGCACCTCCGCCCGCCGCCGCTCGTACGCCTCCGGGCTCTCGTCCCGCAGTTGGTCGTTGAACCGGAAGTCCCCCCGCGTGCTCGCCTGCGTCGGGTTCTCCCGCATCAACCAATCGACATGCTCATCCAGGATCGCCAGCAGTTCTGGCGAGCGCGCCCCCGCACGCTCAACCCCCACGCCCGCCGCGCCCGGCCCGCCGGCCCCACCGGCGACCCGCTCCACCACCACCCCTCTCCCCGCCGTCCCCCCCACCGCGATGCTCACACCGACAACAACCGCCGCGACCCAGGTCCCGTTCATGCCCACAGGCTACCACCCCGCACGCCCGGTCGGGTATCCTGCCGGCGCTATGACCCGCACGCCGCCCCTCCGACGCTCACGCGCCGCCATCCTCCCGCTCGCCGCCGTGGCCGCTCTTGCCGCCGCCGGGTGCGAGCGCAAGGTCGATCCCCCCACCGCCGAGGTCGAACTTGAGCGTCAGCGCGAGTCGCTCATGAAGAGGATGGACGAGATCGCCGCCGAACACGCCGCCGAGCAGGCGACGGACCCGGCCGCCGTCCCCGCCGTTCCCCCTGCCGCCACCCCCCATCCCCCCGCCAGGCCCCCCGAAGCCCCCCCCGCCTCCCCCCCTGCCGCCCCCCCCGATCCCGCCGCAAGTCCCCCGGAAGCCCCCCGTGCTTCCCCCCCGGATCCGGCCCCGTCCACGCCTGAAAACGGCCCATAACCCCGACTTCCCTTCCCCCCTTGTCTCGCCGCCGCCGGGCGGTAGCATTACCACGACACGACCGGCCCGCCCCCCGCGGCGGCCGCGACGCTTGGGGATTGGTGTAACGGTAGCACGACTGACTCTGGATCAGTTAGTCTAGGTTCAAATCCTAGATCCCCAGTTTCTCCCCCTTTTCCAGCGTGATCGACCCCGACCAGGCGTGCCATGCACGTCTGTTTTGTTCTTGGCGCGCACCGCCGGCGCGGCCCCGCACCGGACCGGCGGTCAGCCTCGTCCCGCGGCTGGGAGAGAACGTGGGCGAGAACCGAGAGGGCTCAGCGTGCGGCGGGCGCCTCCCGCTGGCACGTCTCGTAGAGGAACCACGTCCGCTCCTCGGTCTCGTCGATCCACTGCTCGATCAGGCTGGTCGTCGCGACGTCGCCGCGCTCCTCGCAGATGCGGTGCGCCTCGCGAAGGCTCGCCGCGAGCCGGCGGTTGTCCTCGCACAGTTCGGTGAGCATGTCGTACGGATCGACGAAGTCCGCGTCGTTGTCCTCGATGCGCTGCAGACGCGAAACCTGGCCGATCGACTTGATCGTCGGCCCGCCGATCTTGCGGACCCGCTCGGCCATCGGGTCCGTCATGGCCAGCAGTTCCGACGCCTGCCTGTCGAGGAGTTTGTGGTACTCGCGGAAGTGCGGGCCGGTCATGTGCCAGTGAAAGTTCTTCGTCTTCAGGTACAGCGCAAAGACGTCGGCGAGCGCCGGGTTGATCACGTCCGCGATCTCCCGCACCGCCTCGGCCGGAAGGTCGGAGGGAACGGCCAGCGGAGAGGACTGACGCTGCCCGGCGTCACGCATCCTGGACGGGGTGTTGGCTCGCATGTGCGGTCTCGCTGTGCTCGGGTTCGTTGCCGTCAAGACACCTGCGAGACTCTACCCGCGAGCCTCTCCCCCGTGTGAAAGCGGCGAACATGCGGAACCTCGCTCCACGCCCGGTCGCTCGGCCGTCCTTACCGGGCGCCGGTCTGCGAGGCGCGACCGGTCAGCAGTTCGAGGACCGCCTGGAGGTCCGCCGCATCGAACTTGCCATCCCCGTTGACGTCCACCGGGTCGCCGGACGCGGGCGACATCATCCGGCAGCCGAGTTCGGCCACGTCCGCCGCGGTCACCTCGCCGTCGCCCGTCAGGTCGGCACGCCGGAGCCGCACCGCTCGCGCGACGAGTTCAGCGCGAACCTCGCCGACGCCGGGGGGCGCCTCCGCGTCCTCGCCCCGGCCCTCGCAAGCCAGGCGCAGCGTGCGCTCGACGTCGCCGGGCGAGCACGACGGATCGATGGAGGCGACGAGCGCGGCCAGGCCCGCGGCGTACGCCGCAGCGAAAGAGGTTCCAGCCACCTCGACGGTGTCGCCGGGGTGTACCCCGGCGCGCCGCACCGGTCGAGCGTGGTGATCCCCTCGCCCCGGGCGACCAGGTCGATCCCCGGGCCGCGGGAGCAGAATGCCGAGAGCCGCCCCGCACCGTCAACCGACCCGACGGCCAGGACGCACTCAAGATCCGCGGGGAAGCAAACCGGCAGATCCGGGGCGTTGCCGGCCATGGAGATGTGGACCATGCCGGCGGCTCGCATCCGCTCGTACGCGGCGGCGACGGCGCTGGAGCGGAACCCGTAGCGGTTGCTGTTCAGCGAGACTCGCGCCCCCTCCGCGCGAGCCCACCCCAGGGCGCGAACCGTCCAACTGGGCCGCCCGATCCACTCTCCGTCCGGACCGGTCGGAACAAGGATGCGCGCCGACAGGATGTCGCACTCGCAGCGCGGGCCTCCCGCCCACTGCGCAGCCCCGCGTGCGAAAGCGTCGGCGACGCACCCGGCCAGCGCCGTCCCATGGGCGTCGAGATCGGTCCGCGGCTCGCCGCGGCCGGGAGCCTGGAACGTGAAGTCGCGTCCTCGCACCGACGGGAGCCGCGGGTGATCCAGGTCCACACCATCGTCGAGGATCACCACCGGCGCGCCCCTCGTGAGCGAGAGCGCCGCCGCGGGATGCTCCCCGACGAACCGCGGTTCGTCCGACACGGGCCGGGAGCGGCGCGCCAGCGCCGAGTTGCGCCCGCTGAAGATCATGTCGGCTTCGGCGAGATCAACGGCCTCGCGCTCCGCGAGCGAGTTGGCGATCTCGAGGGCCGCCCAGCCGCTCTCAGCGCCGGAGTCGATGAGCCAGAGCCCGTCGATGCCGGCAAGGTCGGATTCAAGGATCATCGCCCGCGGCGCTGCGTCGGCGATGAGCGCGACGGCGTCGGCCGGATCGACGCCGGCGGCGCGAACCAGCACCTCGCTGGGGATCCACATGGGCCCGCCGTCCTCGCCCACGAGCACCGGCGACACGTAGAGCCCGGCGTCGCGGAGAGCAGCGGCGAGGTCCCTCGTCGGACCGGACTCGGCCATCTCCGGCGCCAGATCAACGAACCACCAGCCGGGGTATGGGGCGGGAGAGGCGGCGACAGGAATGCGAGCGTCGATCAGCAACTGCACCACGTCGGCCTGCGAGTCGATGGCGCGGATCGCAAGACGCGATGGATCCAGCGGGATCGACCGCCACTGCCCCCCAAACCGGTAGCGCACCGACGAGCCATCCCCCCCGCCGCCCAGCCCTTCCCGCGGCCCGTCGCCGCCGGGACGATCGGCGTTCGCGACGCCCGCCGCGGCGGTGGACGGTCGCCCGTCCGGCCCGACGCCGCCGTCGTCGTCGCCGCCGATCCCAGGCATCCCCCGAAGGCACGGATCGGGGATGAATCGGGCGTCGAGCCGGCGCAGCGAGAGGACGCGGTCCACGTCAGCCTGATCGATGCGGCCATCCCTGTTCACGTCGGCGCGGACATGGTTGGGGTTGCCCGGATCGATCGCCTCCGTGCCGCGGAGCGAGAGCACCGCGCCGACGTCGGTGTTGTTCACCCGCCGGTCGCCGGTGGCGTCCCCCTCCAGGACGGTGAAGACGAGGCGGCGGTTCTCGATCAGCGGGTTCCCCTGGAGGTCCTGCACGCCGACGAGCGTCACGCAGTATCTCGCGGCGTCGGGAAGCCGGCCGGTGAACGAGATGCGCCCGGACGTGCCGCCGTCGGAGATGGACGTCGTCCACGAGACGCCGGCCGCGGCCAGATCGATCGGGGCCCCGCTGAGGCCCACCGCCGCGATCACGACGTTCTCCGGGGTGAACGTCGCGCTGGCGATCGGCTCGCTGAACTCCACCAGCAGGTCGCGCACGCCGCCGGCGCGGGCCTCGCAGTACTCCGGCGTCTGCGCGGCGCTGAGGGCGACGAACGGAAGATCATCGCCGTGGCCCGTCGAGGCGCGCCACGCCGTGACGGAAGGGGCGAGGGTGTCGGGCTCGAAGGTGAGCGTGTAAACGGCCCCGCCGCCGGGGAGCCGGTCGAAGAGGTGCACGCGGTGAAGTCGCAGCGGCGCCTGGCCCGTGCGGTAGGTTCGATCGGTCTGCCACACGTTGAACTCCGGGTCGAGCACGCGGCCGTCGTCGCGCACCGCCCGGACAAGGCGGTACGCGCCGCCGAAGGGGTCCGGGAACTTGATGTACGCCGGTCCCTTCGCCGACGAGGGAACCGTCACGGTCGCGGTGAAACCCTGCGTGGAGACGACCGGGTTGAGGATGACGTGGACGCCCCGGTGAACCGTGCCGTCGCTGAGGTGAAGGGTGTCGGGCAGGCCGCGGCGGTCGGGGTCGTCCGGATCCTCGCCCTTGGCCGTCTCGTCGGTGAGGAAATCGGGGACGCGGTCGTCGCCCTCCTCCTGCGTGCGCACGGCGCGGACCAGAGGGTAGATGTCAAGGCTGTCGATGAGGGACAGGCGCGGGTCGCCGAGGCCGTCAAGGTGCTCGTAGGTGGCGCTGTAGCCGATGAAGTGCCCCTGAAGACTGGAGGTCATGAGCCAGCGGGCGACGGCGACGCCGCCGGGGCCGATGTCGCCGAGGTTGACGTTCAGGGCCGGCAAGATCGGCTCCTCGCCGACCTGGGCGCCGATGAGCTGGAAACTGATGACCAGGCCGCGCTCGTTGTCCGTGATCCGCGGCTGGGCTGAGGTGACGCGGACGTTGTGCGCCGTGCCATACCCGGCGTTGGTCATCATGAGCCCGATGGAGAAGGGCTGGGCGGGCTCGACCTCCGGCGTGAAGGGGTCGTCGCTGAAGACGTCGCGCTCCCAGAAGTACTTCACGCGGAGGCTGGGGTTCGGAAGCACGGCGAGGTGCTCGGGGACGAAGGGGATCGTGACCGTCCCGCCGCCGGTGGTGTAGGTGAGCGTGCCGCCGAAGCCGTACGTCAGCGGCTCGGTGGGAGCCGCCTCGTCGGTGGGGACGATCGTCCACGCCGCCGTCCCCGACTGGCCGGGGCCGAGGACGCCGCCGCCGTCAACGCCCGTCAGCCCGGTGAGGGTCGGCGGGAAGATCCCGAAACGGTCGTTGGCGGGGTTGCCGTCGGGATCGCGGATGTCGAGCGCGACGCCGATGCCGGTCAGCGGCTCGTCTCCGGCGTTGTCGAGCGTGAGCGTGGCGCGGAAGGCGTTTCGCGTGATGACGGCCTCCTGCTCGAGCCGGACGCCGACGCGGGCGCAGACGCCGTCTTGCGCCACGCACGGCAGACATACGATCATCTGCAAATACGCAGCCGCCACAGCAATGAGCAATGTGCGGACCACTCGATGATTCATGAGCGATTCTCCATCGCTTCGGCGAATGGTTCAGTCAGTCATTGAAGTCCAAGTAGATTCCGGGCCTGACCGACCACGAGGTCGACAAACTGCTGCTTCTCAATGATGTCGCCGTGATTCGAGTTCTCGATGAAGATGTGCGGCGAACCGGCGAAGAAGTGGCCGAAGAGACACTCAGGTCGCACGCAGTCCCACGAGGGGATCGTGCACGATTGACACACCGGATCGACGCAGCCGGGATTCTGGAACGCAGGGTCCCGGGTGGCAAGCGCGTTCATCACCAGATTCGGAGGCGGCGCGAACTCGAACTGGCGCTGGTGGGTGCAGAACTCGTAGGGAGGCGCCTGATGGACCAGACTCACGAGGGCGCGATTGATCGGGTCTGCCGCGATGCGCACCTGAGCATCAATGGATGCCGCTGTTCCTGATCGTATCGCCCCCGTAACTATGCCCGACCAGCATCACCTTTGGCGGCGGATCACATCCGATGCTCTTCCAGGTAATCCAGGCGTGGGCCGGGATCAACTGATCGGTCGCAGTCAGCGCTGGCCCCACGACCAGGTAATCCACTCGATCAGGCGCCAGCGCTTTCACCCTGTCGCCGATGGCGCGAAGCGCCGAGCTGCCGCAGTCGCCGCACACAAACCTTGTCGGGCCACCGGTGAAGAAGACGACGAGGAGATCAGGGCAGGAGCAGGGGCGCGGCACCTGCGGGCTTCCCGGCTCGTTCACGTGCGGCCTCCCCGGACTTCCGGGGGAGCCCGGCTCGCCTGGCGTGCTCCCGCCGCCGCCGCCGGACCCGGGACAGAAGACTTCCGGCAATCGGAAGCTGACTGCCTCAAGGTAGTACCGTCGAACATCGCAGACCAGGTAGTGCTCGAAGTAGCCGGTGATACGAATACCGCAGATATCCCCTCCACCGACGCCGCGACGCACGTCACGGAAGATCACGGGAACAACGACGCTCTGCCCCGGTTCGATGTCGCCGATGTCCTCAACGAGCGGCGACACCTCGAAACTGTCGTCACCGCTGAACCGAGCACGGACGCCGTTGGCCCGGATCAGCCCGTGATTTGTGACGGTGAAGTTGACCTGCGCCGTCGTTGACTCGAACTCGGTGACGTCGACAAACGGCGGATCGATCACCAACTGCGGAATCGGAACGTTCGTCTCGAACTCGGTGTCGATCACGAACCGGTACCGGTCCTCCACCGCGTCCGGATCGACCCGCCACGAGTACCTCACCACCTGCCGCGGCAGGAACGCGGCGTGGAACGTCTCCCCGCCTCGCGACACCGTCGCCAGCCCCCGGTACGTCCCGTGCCGCTCCGCGCGCACCTCGACGCCGTACGCCCCCTCCGTCAGGTCGCTGAACCTGACCGTCCCGTCCGCGCCCGTCAGCCCGGTGATCACCGTCTGGTGCGTCTGCGGGTCGATGATGCGGACCTCGGCCCCCGCCAGCGGCGGGTTCCCCTCGGCGTAGTACGTGAACTCGTCCTCCGCGTACACCACCAGGTCGCCGACGCCGTCCGACGTGTTGATGAACCGGAACGGCGCCACCAGGCTCGCCGCGGAGCCCTCGAGCACGATCGTGCCCGTGTACGGGCCCAGCGGGAGCGTCGCCGCCGGCGCGAGCGTGAGCACGACCGTCGCCGCGCCGTCGGGCTCCAGCGACGGCAGCAGCGCCGGGGACGCCAGCGTCATCCACGGCGTGGACGGGATGCGCACGTGGATCGGCCCCGTCGGTGAGCCGCCGACGTTGCGCACGGTGAACTCGACGTTCGTCTGCCGCACCTCGTCCGGCTCCCCCGGCGCGCCGGGGACGGCCCGGAGCATCCCCGCCTCCAGGCTCGCCGGGCTCGCCTCCAGGCGGGCGCTGGGCGGCTGCACCCGCACGGAGAACTCCGAGACAACCGCCGCCCCCGCCCGAACGCCGCCGAACCGCCGCCGCCGCGCCGAACACCGCGGCCAGCCACGCCCCCGGCGACGGCACGACGACCAGTTCGAACGCCGGCCCCGCCGCGGCGGGGACCTCGTCGAACCCCATCGCAAATGTGTCCGGCCGGACGGTGATGAGCACCGTCTGCGCCGGGAACGCATCCGGCACCCGCAGAGTCAGCGTGGCCAGCACGCCGACCCCGAAACCGCCCGACTCGGCAACGTTCGACAACTCGACGTCCACCACGCCGTCGGGATACCCCGGACCCGTGAGCGTCCCCGGACTCAGCGTCGTGGGCAGGTCGTCCAGTCGCGGAAGGCTGTCGTCGAACACCGTTCCCGCCGCATACGGCGCCGCCCACGTGTATCCCAGGTACTCCAGGCCCGGCGTCGAGAACTCCAGCGCGAAGATCGCGGAGTTGTGGACCGCACCCGTCGGCGACGCCAGGACGACGTCGAGTTCGAAGGTCGCCCCCGGCGCCACGATCGCCCCGCTCTGGCCGGCCACCATGGGCGAGACGATGTACGCCCCCTCGGCCCTCACGGACGCCATCGCCATGCCGATCACCCCGGCCGCGACGCAGGCCGCCCACCCGGACCTGCCCGTCCCGCGCTGAAGCCGCCCCGCGCCGTCTTGTGCGTCGGAACCAGTTGGCGATAGAATGGTCGTCAACTCTCGTACCTCCACTGATCGCCGTCCCCGTCCCGACGCGGCGAATCCCCGAACTGCAAGCTTGCAGCCTTCACCAGGAAAGACGACAATCACGGCGTGACCCCGCAGCCGAGTCGGGCCTTTCTTCGCCGGTACCAGACCTATGACGCCCGGCCCGAATCTCACCGCCCTGCTCACCCTCGCCAGCCGCGGCGATCCTGACGCCTCAGCGGAAGCGATCCGGTTGGTGTACGACCAGCTCTACGAGATCGCCCGCGAGCGATGCAGATTCCAGGACGGATGGGACGGCGTCTCCCCCACCATCCTCGTCCACGAGGCGTACCTCCGCCTTGTGGACGGCCGATCCGCCATCGAGTGGAACGACCGCTCCCACTTCTTCGCGGTCGCCGCGATCGTGATGCGGCGGATCGTCCTCGACGCCGCCAAGGCCCGCAGGCGGCTCAAGCGCGGCGAAGGGTGGAGGCGGATCCCGCTGGAGGCCATCCAGGCCCAGGCCGCGGCCCCCGCGTACGACCCCCTGGAACTGGCCGACGCCCTCCGCCACCTCGCCGAACGGCGGCCTCGTCAGGCGCGCATCGCCGAATGGCGGATCTTCGTCGGCCTCTCCCATCCGCAGATCGCCAGGCTGCTCGGGGTCTCCGTACGGACGGTCGAGGCCGAGTGGGCGCTGGCGCGGGCGGAACTGATGCGAGAACTCGGAGATGGGGCGTCGCTATGAGACGCCCGCACGCCGCCGCTCCCGACCTGGAGGAGCGCGCCCGCCAGGTCTTCCTGGAGATCTGGGGCCTCCCCCCCGGCGAGCGAGATGCAGCGCTGGCGGAGCGGTGCGGCGGCGACAGCGACCTCCGCGCCGCCGTCGAGGAGTTGCTCGCCCTCAGCGAGAAGGCCGCGGGCCTCTTCACCGCCCCGGCGCTCCGGCCGACGCACGCCGACCTCATCGACGCCGCGATCGACGGGTTGTCGCTCGCGGCCACCCCGCCGCCGACCGCCGGCATTCTCCCGGAGCGCATCGGCCGCTACCGCATCATCCGCCTGATCGCCATGGGAGGGATGGGAACGGTCTACGAGGCCGTGCAGGACGCTCCGCGCCGGACCGTCGCGATCAAACTGCTGCGCGCCGACCTCCTCTCCCCGACGACGATCCGCCGCTTCGAGTACGAGGCCGAGGCCCTCGCGAGCCTCCAGCACCCCGGCATCGCCGAGGTCTACGAGTTCGGCTCCTGCCGCCCCTTCGGGCCCGAGCAGCCCTTCTTCGCGATGGAACTGATCCGCGGCCTGCCGATCACCCGCTACGCGGACGAGCGGCGTCTGGACGCCCGCGCCCGGATCGCCCTGATGGCCGAGGTCTGCGACGCCGTGAGCCACGCCCACCAGCGCGGCATCATCCACCGCGACCTCAAGCCGGCCAACATCCTCGTGGACGAGTCCGGCAGACCCAAGGTCGTGGACTTCGGCATCGCCCGACCCATCGACCACGACCTCGGGGCGACGATGAACACCTCCCCCGGACAGATCCTGGGCACCCTCGCCTACATGAGCCCCGAGCAGCTCGCCCCCCTGGAGGGCAAGGGCCGCGGCGTCGAGGTTGACACCCGCGCGGACGTCTACGCCCTGGGCGTCGTGCTCTACGAACTGCTCGTCGGCCGCCTGCCGTACGACCCGCCCTCCGGCTCGCTGCTCAAGCTCGTGCACGCCATCCGCGTCGGCGCCATCGACCGACCGGGCAGAAGAGGCCGCCACCCCTCCCTCCGCGGCGACACCGGACGCGTCGTCCGCGCCGCGATGGCCCCCGACCGCAACCGGCGCTACCAGTCCGTCTCCGACCTGGCCACGGACCTGCGCCGCCTCCCCCGCAACGAGCCCATCCTCGCCCGCGCCCCCAGCCCGCTGTACGTCGCCGGCAAGTTCCTCAGCCGCCACCGCCTCGGCGCCGCCTCGGCCGCCGCCGTCGCCATCGGCGCCGGCTCGCTGCTGGGCGTCTCCATCGTGCGCATCAGCCGCGCCGAGCGCGAGGCGACCCGGCAGTACCTCGCCCTCCGCGACCAGGTGGACTTCCTCGTGGACGACGTCATCGACGAGTTGGAGCGCATCAGCGGCGCCGGCGTCGTCAACCGGCGCGTCATCGAGCGCCTGCTGGAGCATTCCGCCGACAGCCTCCGCCGCCACGATGCCGACGAGGCGCTGCTGGAGAACCACGCCCGGCTCCTGGGCCACCTCGCCAACATCGACCAGGCCGAGTACCGGCCGCAGGCCGCCATGGCCAGCCTGCGCGAGTCCCTCGCCCTGCGCGAGCGGCTCCTCGCGGCCAGGCCCGACGACCCGGACCGCCTCATGGAACTCGGCCTGACCTTCGTTCGCATCGGCGACGTCGCCAACCAGCTCGGGGACCTGGCGACGACGCGCCGCATGTACCTGCACGCGCTGGAGATCGACGAGCGCCTCGTGGCCGCCCACCCGCACAGCCGGCGGTACCTCGACAACCTCGGCTACAGCTACGAGCGGGTCGGCTTCCTCGCATGGGAGGAGAACGACCTCGAAGCCGTCCGCGCCGCCCTCATCCGCAGGCTCGAGATCGCCGAGCAGGTCTACGAGCGCTTCCCCGACAACCCCAAGTCCCTCCTCGGGCTCTGCAGCGCCAACGCGCAGATCAGCACGCTGCTGACGCAGATCGGCGAAACCGCCGCGGCCCACGCCCACGCCGTCCGGGCCGCCGAGTACGGCGACCGCCTCATGCGCGCGGAGCCGCACCACCGGTATTACGCCCGTTACGCCGCCAGCGCCCACCACATCGCCGCGGTCTCCGACCCCGCGCGCCCCAGCCCCGAATCCGTGGCGCACCTCCGCGAGGCCCTCGCCATCGCCGAGCGGATGGCCGCGTCCGCCCCCAACGAGGTCTGGCCCTGGGAGTCCATCATGTGGACACGCAAGGTGATGAAGGAGGAAGCCACGCTCCGCGGCGACCACGCCGAGGCCGCCGAGCACGCCCGCGCGATCCGCGACGCCGACGCCAGGCTCCGGGCCATGGGCGTCACCCCCAGCCCGCCTCTCGCCGATTGAGCCGCCTCCCCACGCGCCGACGAGCCGCGGCACACGCCATCCGGTCCTCAAAAAGAAAACCGCCCCCGGGGTCGAGCCCGGGGGCGGTGGGTGGACCGCTTCAGCGGCCGGTGTCGGCTCCGAGGAGCCGCCGCCGGATCAGCAGCCCTGCTGGACGGCCTGGAGCCAGGCGCTCAGGAAGGCGCTGATGTCGTTGGAGTTGACCGAGCCGGAGCCGTCGAAGTCGGCCTCGAGGGTGCCGTTCTGGACGCTGACGAGCCACGCCGACAGGAACGCGCTGATGTCGTTCGAGTTGACGGAGCCGTTGCCGTCCCAGTCGGCCGGGCACTCGGGCCCGCCGCTGCCCTCGCAGGTCAGCTTCAGCGTGTACTCGCTGCCGGTGTTGTCACCGCAGGCGATCTGGTCGCCGAAGGCGGGCACCACGATGATGGTGTAGGTGCCCGGGCCGAGCGTCATCTCGAGGGACTCCTCCTGGCAGCCGCCGATCTCGAAGGCGGGCGTGATCGCCATGCCCTCGGGCGCGGTGGCGCAGTTCAGGTTCACGATCGGCGCGCCGTTGACGCCCACGAAGCCCGCGAAGCCGAAGAACTCGGCGTTCACGCTCATCGTGACGACCTGCTCCTCAGTGAGGGTGAACTGGTACCAGTCCGTGTCGCGCAGCTCGCCGTTGAAGGCGACCGTGCCGCGGTACGTCTGGCCGCAGGTGATCTGGCTGAACGCCGGCGCGTTCTCCGGCAGGTTGTTGCACCCGCCGTTGACCAGGTCGCCGAGCGGATCAAGCCCGCACAGCGGCTCGTTCTCCTGGGTCACGCCGCCCGGGATGGTGATCTGGCAGGGGGGGTCCTGGCAGGTCCGCCCGACGACGGGGCCGTCGCTCAGCAGGTACCAGAGGTTCGAGATCGAGGTGCCCAGCGGGCCGCCGTCCGCCACCGTCGTCGGAGTCCAGACGCCCGGCACCGCCCCGGAGCTGCGGCTGGCGAAGCGGCGATCAGCCGCGGGAGCCGAGCTGGTGGTCAGAAACCAGTGCCAGATCGGAACGATCGGCTGACCGATGCCCTGGACAGCCTGCACGCGCCCGACGGAGACCCAGCTGCACGCGTCACCGGGCAGCTCCACCGGCGGGTGCGTGATCTTGACCACCTCGTCGCCGTCCCACTGGAAGGTCACGCCGGGATCGCCGATGCCGAACTCGGCCATCGCGATCGGCGCCCCCGGGACGCCGGCCACCGACGAGTTGGTGAAGTAGGCGACGCGGAACTGCGGATCGGTCGGAGGCGCGACGGCGACCGCCTGGCCGTCGTCGTTGAAGCCGAGCCAGAAGCCGCCGAAGCAGATGCTCGTCACCGTGGTGTTCGTGTTGAAGGAGATGTTCTCGGCCCGCTGGAAGCCGCCGACCGAACCCGGGAAGTCGGCCCGCATGCCGTAGGGGGTCGTTCCGTCGTACGGGATGCCGTTGGCGTCGCTGTTGTCGCACACCGGAGGCATCGGGGCGATCTCGCACCCGAAGCCCGTGCGCACGCCGCCGCTGACGCAGATGGCCCGGTCATAGTCCACGCGAGTGAAGAGCGTGTACGCCCCGTCGATCGCCTGGAGGCTGAACAGGTCGTTGCCCTGGGTGGACGCAACCCAGCCCCAGTTCACACCGACGCTGGCCGAGCCGATGCAGGTGATCTCAATCCAGTAGCACCCGTTGCCGTTCATCGGGAAGCCCGCGTCCACCGTCGCGGAGTAGACGTAGTGGCCGCCCGAGACAGGGTCCGACGTGCCGGGGCAGGCGTCGCCGTCAAGGCAGTCGTAGTCCAGCTTGTTCACACCCGGCGTGCCGGAGAGCGACGAGAAGACGCGCTGGAAGATCGGGCCGTTGTTCAGGTCCGGGAAGCCCCCGGCGTCGTTGAAGATCCGGATCTCGAACTGCTCGTCGGCGACCGCCGGAGCGACGCGATTCGCGTAGCGGCCGATCCAGCAGATCTGCGTCGGGTTCGAGGTCGCCGGCGTGACGTTGTCCATCACGCGGTAGTTGCCCGCCCCGCCGTTCGAGAAGTTCGCGCCCAGGGTGATGTCCGCCGGGTAGCAGTTGTTCAGGTCGTTGATGACGTCGCACCCCGGCAGGCCGCGAAGACCCGGACGGAGATTGTTCAGGCCGAGCTTGTTGGCCAACTCCAGGGAAGCCATGTCATCGACGTAGATCGGAGCCGGCAGCCGGCGGGCGATCGTGTCGGGGGAGTGGTTATCAGTCGTGACAGGATCGATGCTCTGGGCCAGCGCAGCGCCGGACACGCACGCGCCGGCGACGGCCATCAGGCAGGCAAGGCGGGACTTGTTACACATAAGAACGGGTACCTCCTCTATCGTTTGGTGCGATTACAAACGGGACGCCTTGGGTGCGCGGGGGGAACGCCCTCGCGTGAACGTACAAGAATGCCTCATACACATGGTCCCGGCAAGGAAACCGAAACCGATCGAAACTGCGGTCGTGCGATTCCGCCGCTGATCGTCCGGACCCGGCCTCTCAGCGGCACGCGTACGGGAGACGATTGCGGACGTTTGTGTCGCCATCGACCCCGACGCCGCAACGCACCGTAGGCCAATATACGCGCAATCCCCACTCAGTGTTGCAGCCCGGGATCGTGCGCGCGCCGAATCAATGAGTGTCCCCAGCCCGTCAACCCCCCTTTCCTTCGGCCGCGGCCCTGCACGTCTGTGGTGGTAACTCGGCGTCTGCAAAGGATCTCCATCTCTCCGATCCGCGGTTCCGCAACGGATCAGCACGCCCTTCTTCGGTCGCTTCCGGCATCGCCTCCAACGCAGGCCCGAACTGACATGCCGCCCGGCCCCAAGACCGCGAAGAGCCTCCCCCTACCGCCTCCGACCCGCCGGTGTAGACTCCCATCCAGAACCCCCATGTCCCCCCGCCTCGTCCAGTTCGTCGCCCTCCTGGTCACGCTCGCCCAGCTCGCGAGCGCCGCCGGTGCGGGACTCTGGACCGCGGCGTTCGGGCACGAACCGGAACCCCTCTCCCATCGCTGCACCGGCCCGGCGGCCGTGGCGGGCACGTGCGGCCACGATCACCCCCCTTCCCGGCCTCTCCCCCACTCCCGCCACGCCCACTGCACCCCTGCCGCCCACGCAGACTGGATCGCCCCGGTCGCATGGACCGACGGCGACCCTTCGCACTGCTGCGAGTGCCCCCACGCCCACGACCATCGCGGCCCGCAGGCCCCCGCCTCCCCCCGCGACGGCGATAACCCCCTCGCGCGCCCCGCGCCCGCGGCCATCCTCGCCGTCATCCCGCCGGGGCTCCCCCCCACGCCGGTCCATCCCGCGATGGTCCGATATCTCATGGCGGGGCTCCCACCCCCCATCGGCCTCAAAACCACGCGCCTGCTGATCTAGCCACGCGCCAAAGGCCCCGGTCGCCCGCCGCGCAGCGCTGAGGCTGCGCCCGCGCCGATCCTCGCGCCCCCCCTCCGGACTCCGCGTCCCCCGCCAAACGCCCGATCCGCTCGCCCGCTCCTCCCGGAGACCTTCCATGCGCTCCCATGCCCCCCCAGCCCGACGATGCCGGGCCCTCCCGCCGGCCGCGGCCGTGGGCCTTGCCGTCGCGACGCTGGCCGGCTGCCAGACCTACGCCCCGCGACCTCTCGACCCCGCGGCCCACCGCGCCCAGTGGGCCGCCCGCTCCCCCGACGCCGCCGGCGTCGCCGAGTTCGCCCGCCGCCTCGCCGCCCCCGGCGAGCCCGCCCCCTTCGACACCTCCGACGGCCTCTCCCTCGCCGAAGCGGAAGCCGTCGCCCTCTTCTTCAACCCGCGCCTCCGCGTCGCCCGCCTCCGCGCCGGCGTCGCCGCGGCGACCGCCGAGAACGCGGGCCTCTGGGACGACCCGACGCTCGATTTCGACGGCGAACGCATCCTCGCCGGCGTCGATCACCCCTGGGTCGTCGGCGCCACCATCGGCCTGACCATCCCCATCTCCGGCAGCCTCAGCGCCGAACGCGACCGGGCGGACGCCGAGCACCGCGCCGCCTTGGCGCGCGTCGCGCAGGACGAGTGGGAGGTGCGGTCACGCCTGCGGGCCGCGTGGCTGGAGTGGTCCGCCCACACCCTCCGCGCCCAGCAGACGCGGGAGTTCCTGGACGAACTCGACGCGATCGCGGCCGTCGCCGCCCGCCTCGAAGAAGCCGGCGAGATGCCGCGGACCGAATCTCGCCTCTTCCGCCTCGAACGGCTCGCTCGCCAGGGCGACCTGCGCCTCCACGACGCCCGCGCCCGCGAGTCGGAACTCGCCCTGCGGGCGCTGATGGGCCTGACCCCCGATGCGCAGGTCGCGCTCGTCCCCACCCTCGCCCGCCCGCCGGTAGCAACCCCGGACTCCGTCCTCGACGAGGCGATCGAGGCCCGCAGCCCTGTACTCGCGGTGCTCCGGGAGGAGTACGCCGTCGCCGAACTCACCCTGCGGCGCGAGATCCGCGAGCAGTACCCCGACATCACCATCGGCCCCGGCATCGGCGAGGAGGACGGCGACAGCCGCGCGCTCCTGGCCGTCTCGCTCCCGATCCCGCTCTGGAACCGCAACCGCCAGGGCGTCGCCGAGGCCGCCGCGCAGCGCGAACTCGCCCGCGCCGAATACGAGGCCGCCGTTGAGTCCCTCGCCGCCGACCTCGCCGCGGCCGCCGTCCGCGCGGAGGCCCTCGCGGCCCAGCGGCAGGAGATCGAGTCCCTGCTCGTCCCCCTCGTGGACGAGCAGGACCAGGAGATCACCCGCCTCGCCCGCCTCGGCGAGTTCGACGCCCTGCTCACCCTCGAAACCCTCGTCCGCCGGCACGAGACCAAACTCCGCCTCATCGACGCGCGGCTGGAGGAGGCCCTCGCCGCGGCGCGGATCGAGGAACTCCTCGGCCCGCCCCCGCCGCCGTCCGCCCCCGCCGCCGCCGACGCCGACGCCGACGCCGACGCCGACGCCCCCATCACCGCACCACCCACCGGAGGGTCCAACCCGTGATCCGCCGCACCGGAACGTCGTCCACCATCCTCGCCGCCGCGGCCATCCTCGCCGCGCTGCTTCCCGGCTGCACCGACAGCCGCGGCGCCGCCGGCGCCCCCGCGCAGAACGAACCCCATTCCCCCGCGCCGACCAACCGCATCGACATCCCCGCCCCCGTCCGGCGCAACCTGGGCGTCACCTTCGCGAGGGTCGAGCGCCGCGCCGTCGCCAGCACGCTCCGCCTCCCCGGCAGATTCGAACTCCTCCCCGACGCCACGCGCGAGTACCGGGCCATGCTCCCCGGCCAGGTCGAGCCCGCCGTCGCACAGTTCCAGGCCGTCCAGCCCGGCGACCTTCTCTACCGTCTGCGTTCCCCGCGCTGGCGCGAGATGCAGCGCGAGATCGCCGACGCCGAGGCCGCCATCCGCGCCGCCGCCGCGGCCTCGGCGACCATCGGCCCCCTGCGCGACGCCCACCACGCCCACGAACGCTCCCTCGAAGAGTCCGTGCGCATCTGGACCGACCGCATCGAGCAACTCGAGCGCCTCCGCGAGGCCGCCGGCGGCAAGGCCGACGAACTCGCCGCGGCAAGGGCCGAACTCGCCACCGCACGCGCCGGCCTCGCCGAGGTCCTCGAGAAGGACGCCGAACTCGAGGCCCGCGAGCGCGAGATCGCCGCCCAACTCGACGTCGGCCGCTCCCGCCTCGCCCTCCTCCTCGCCACCGCCTCGGCGATCACCGGGCTCCCCGCCGATTCGCTCGCCTCGACCGATGACAACGGCGAGCCCCGCTGGCGCACGATCGACGTGATCGAGGTCCGCGCCGACGCCCCCGGCGTCGTCGCCTCCATCCCCGTCGCCGGCGGCGCCTGGGCCGACGAGTCCGGCCTCGTCCTCACCACCGTGCGGCCCGACCGCCTCCGCTTCCACGCCCGCGCCCTCCAGAGCGACCTGGCCCGTCTCCGCGACGGCCTCCCCGCCCGCATCGCCCCTCCCGGCGGCGCGGCCGACCTCCAGGACGACATGCCCGCCACGCTCGCCGTCGGCATCGGCGGCGACCCGGAGGCACGCACCATCGACCTCTACGCCACCCCCGAATCCCTCCGCCCCTGGGCCCGCCCCGGCGTCGCCGCGTACCTGGAGGTCACGCTCGAAGGAGGCAGGGAAGAACTGGCCATCCCGCGCGGCGCGGTCACCCGCGACGGCCTCACCCCCGTCATCTTCCGTCGCGACCCGCGCGACCCCGACAAGGTCATCCGCCTCCAAGCGGACCTCGGCGTGGACGACGGCCGCTGGGTGGTCGTCAGGAGCGGCGTCCGCGAGGGGGACGAGGTCGTCGTGGGCGGCGCGTACCAGCTCATGCTCGCCTCCTCCGGCAGTGCCCCGAAGGGAGGCCACTTCCACGCCGACGGCACCTATCACGAAGGCGAGCACTGACCCATGCTCCAGCGCCTGATCGATTTCTCCCTCCGCCGCTCCGTCCTCGTGCTCACGCTCGCGGCGATGCTCCTGGCCTTCGCGGCCTACCAGGTCCCGCGGATGCCCGTGGACGTCTTCCCCGAACTCAACGCACCCACTGTTGTGGTGCTCACCGAGGCCGGCGGCCTCGCCGCGGACGAGGTCGAGCAGTACATCACCTTCCCCATCGAGACCGCCGTCGGCGGCATCCCCGGCGTCCGGCGCGTCCGCAGCGCCAGCGCCACCAGCCTCTCCATCTGCTGGATCGAGTTCGACTGGGGCGCCGACATCTACCGCGCCCGCCAGATGGTCTCCGAGCGCCTCGACGCCGTCCGCGGCTCCCTCCCCCCGGACGCCCACGCCGAGATGACCCCCATCACCTCCATCACCGGCGAGGTCATGCTCCTGGCCCTCTCCTCCCCCGACGGCAGCGTCAGCGACCTCGACCTGCGCGCCTACGCCGAGTTCGACCTGCGCAACCGCCTCCTCGCGATCCCCGGCGTCGCCCAGGTCGTCGCCGTCGGCGGCGAACTCCCCGAGTACCAGGTCCTCGTCCGCCAGGAGCGACTCGCCCTCTACGGCCTGACCATCAGCGACGTCGCCGCCGCCGCGGCCGGCGCGCACAGCACCCGCGCCGCCGGGTACCTCCCCAGCGTGGACCACCAGGAGATCCCCATCCGCCAGTCCGCCCGCGTCCGGAGCGTCGAGGACATCAAGGCCACCGTCGTCCGCATGCACGACGGCGCGCCCGTCACCATCGGCCAGGTCGCCGACGTCGTCCTCGGCCCCGCCCCCAGACGCGGCGCCGCCGCCGACGGCGCCCGGCCCGCCGTCGTCCTGAGCGTCCAGAAGTCCCCCGGCGCCAACACCCTGCTCCTGACGCGCCGGATCGACGCCGTCCTCGACCAGGTCGAACGAGCCCTCCCGCCCGGCATGCGCCTCAACCGCGACGTCTTCCGCCAGGCGGACTTCATCCAGCGCTCCGTCCGCAACGTCATGCACGTCCTCCGCGACGCGACCATCATCGTCGCCGCGATCCTCATCCTCTTCCTCCTCAACGTCCGCACGACGATCATCACGCTCACCGCGCTCCCCCTCTCCCTCGCCGCCGCCCTGCTGCTGCTGTGGTGGCAGGGGCTGACCATCAACGTCATGACCCTCGGCGGCCTCGCCGTCGCCATCGGCGTCCTCGTGGACGACGCCATCATCGACGTCGAGAACGTCCACCGCCGCCTCCGGCAGAACGCCGCCGCGCCGGAGCGCGAGCGCCGCCCCTTCGTCCGCGTCATCTTCGACGCCAGCAACGAGATCCGCCCCGCGATGGTCTTCGCGACCATCATCATCGTCGTCGTCTTCGTCCCCCTCCTCTTCCTCCAGGGGCTGGAGGGACGCTTCTTCCGCCCCCTGGGCGTCACCTACATCGTCTCCATCCTCGCCTCCCTCCTGGTCGCCCTCACCGTCACCCCCGCCCTCTGCAAGCACCTGCTCCGCGGCCGCCCCTCCTCCCCCGACGGCGGCCACCGGCACGCCGACGGCCCCCTGGTCCGCTGGCTCAAGCGCCGCTACGAGCCCGCCCTGCGCTGGTCCATCCGCCGGCGCGCCGTCGTCCTCGCCGTCGCCGCGATCGTCACCATCGCCTCCCTCCTCCTCGGCCGCACCTTCGGCGCCTCCTTCCTCCCCGAGTTCAACGAGGGCGCCTTCACCGTCTTCCTCATGGCCCCACCAGGCACCTCCCTCCAGGAGAGCGACCGCCTCGCCCGCGGCGTCGAGTCCCGCCTCGTCGAAATCCCCGGCGTCCGCAGCGTCACACGCCGGACCGGCCGCGCCGAGCGCGACGAGCACGCCGAGCCCGTCAGCAGTTCCGAGATCGACGTCACCCTCCACCCCGACGCCTCCAACGCCGCCGTCCGGCGCAAGATCGACGCCATCCTCGCCGGCCTCCCCGGCGTGACCACCATGGTCGGCCAGCCCATCGAGCACCGCCTCAGCCACATCCTCTCCGGCACCCCCGCCGCCATCGCCGTCAGCGTCTACGGCGACGACCTGCCCACCCTCCGCGCCCTCGCCCGCCAGATCGAAACCGCCCTCAAGGCCCTCCCCGGCGCCCGCGACGTCGCCGCCGGACGCGAGGTCCTCGTCACCTCATTGCCCATCCGCTACCGCCACCAGGACCTCGCCGCGGCCGGCATCACCCCCGCCTCCGCCGCCGAGCAGGTCCAGCAGGCCCTCTACGGCCAGCGCGTCGCCGAGGTCAACGACGGCCCCCGCCGCTACGACCTCGTCGTCCGCCTCCACCCCGACGAGCGACAGCGCATCGACCAGCTCGAGAACCTCATCCTCCGCGGCCAGGGCGAAGGCAGGGATGGACAGGGCGCCGCCGTCCGCCTCCGCGACGTCGCCGACATCGGCCCCGAGCGCACCAGCAACCTCATCGCCCGCGAGAACGCCCAGCGCAAGGCCGTCGTCTCCTGCAACGTCGCCGAGGGGCACAACCTCGGCCACCTCGTCGAGCAGGTCCGCGCCGTCGTCGATCCCATCGTCGCCCGCGCCGGCTGCACCGCGCACTACGGCGGGCAGTTCGAGGCCCAGCGCTCCGCCAGCCGCACCATCCTCCTCGCCGGCGCGGGCGTCGTCGTCCTCATGCTCATGCTCCTGCACCTCTCCACCGGCTCCATCCGCGCCGCCCTCCTGGTCATGGTCAACCTCCCCCTCGGCGTCATCGGCGGCGTCGCCGCGATCTACCTCACCGAGTCCCCCGACCCGCTCGCCAACACCCTCGCCCTCCTCGGCCTCTCCGGCCGCGCGTACGTCGCCCCCGTCGTCTCCATCGCCAGCATGGTCGGCTTCATCACCCTCTTCGGCATCGCCGTCCGCAACGGCATCCTCCTGGTCAACCACTACCGCCACATCATCGAGGTCGAGGGCGCCCCCCTCTCCGAAGCGATCGTCCGCGGCTCGATGGAGCGCCTCGTCCCCATCCTCATGACCGCCCTCTCCGCCGCCCTCGGCCTGATCCCACTGGCCCTGGCGATGGGCGAACCGGGCAGCGAACTCCTCGCCCCCCTCGCCGTCGTCGTCCTCGGCGGCCTCATCTCCTCGACCTTCCTCAACCTCATCGTCGTCCCCGCCGGATACTCGCTCGTCTTCGGGGGACGACCCCGCGCCACCGGCCACACCGGCACGCCGCCCCTGCCGCGGCCGCTCATCACCCTCCCCGATCACCCCCAGCACAAGGAGCCGACCTGATGAAGCCCCCCCACGCTCGCCTCACCCCCATCGCGGCCATCGCCGCCATCGCCCTCCTCGCCTCCCTCTCCGCCTGCGAGAAGGCCCCCGCCCCCTCCCCCGGCGCGGAGACCCACTCCGCCGCAACCCACAACCACGATCACGACCACGACCACGCGGACCACGCCGGCCACGACCACGGCCACGGCGAGCCCATCCCCCTCGGCGAAACCGCGGCCGGGCCGTACCGCGTGCGCGCTGCACGCGACCGCGGCGAACTCGCCCCCGGCGGCGACGCCGCGATCGACGTGTGGATCGAGCCCGCCGCGGACGGCGCCCCCAGGGTCGCCGCCGTCCGCCTCTGGATCGGCGCCGAAGACGCCGCCGGTTCGATCAAGGCCCGCGCCGAGATCGAAAACCCCGCCAACCCCGCCCAGTGGCACACCCACGCCGAACTCCCCGACCCCCTGCCCGAAGGAAGCAGGCTCTGGATCGAGATCGAGGACGACTCCGGCGCCACGACCCTCGCCTCCTTCGACCTCAAGTAATCATCCCCCCCACGGCCCGCGCCCCAACGGGCGCGGCCCGCTGTCCCTTATTCGTCGTCCCCGCCCCCGCCGCCGACCGCCTCGGCCCCGGCGATCCTTCCTCCGTCCGCGGCGGCTTGCAAGACGGCTCGCCGCGGCGGCACCCGGGATCGCCGCCCAGATCGATCACTCCACCGCCAACCGGCGGCGACTGCTCGGCGGCAAGACGGTCCTGACGGAGTTCCAGTTGCTCGTCAACGGCTTCCTGACGGCCCACGGCTACGACGCCGA
>ERZ777010.327-NODE-327-length-54427-cov-9.116714_pt1 | contig 54427 bp, 53 predicted proteins | sample MGYA00374963_ERZ777010 | MGnify/ENA primary metagenome ERZ777010 (study PRJEB29309, sample SAMN06268256) | bioreactor metagenome | isolation source: Joint BioEnergy Institute, California, USA | place: USA:Joint BioEnergy Institute, California, USA | collected...
TGCCCGGGCTCGCGCGCCCGGGCTTCGTCCGCAGCGTGCGCACCCCGCAGTTCGAGGGCATCACGTTTCACGAGGTGCTGGCCAAGAGCGCGCTGAACAAGGTGCCCGACGCGGCGATGCTGCCGTTCCGCTGGACGGTCAACGGCTACCGCGGCTGCTCGCACGCCTGCCGCTACTGCTTCGCCCGGCCCACCCACGAGTACCTCGACCTGGACTGCGGCGCCGATTTCGACAGCCAGGTGGTGGTCAAGACCAACGTGGTCGAGGTGCTGCGCCGCGAACTGGCGCGGCGGTCGTGGCAGCGCGAGACGGTCGCGCTGGGCACCAACACCGACCCCTACCAGCGGGCGGAGGGCCGCTACGCGCTGATGCCGGGGATCATCTCGGCGCTCGCCGACTCGGGCACCCCGTTCTCGATCCTGACCAAGGGCACGCTGCTGCGCCGCGACCTGCCGCTGATCGCCGAGGCCGCCCACCGGGTCGACGTCAGCGTCGCGGTGTCGCTGGCCGTCGGCGATCCGGAACTGCACCGCGACGTCGAGCCGGGTACCCCGTCGCCGCAGGCGCGGCTCGGGCTGATCTCGGCGATCCGCGACGCCGGGCTGGACTGTCACGTGATGGTCGCGCCGGTGCTGCCGTACCTCACCGACTCGGTGGAGCATCTCGACGGGCTGCTCGGGCAGATCGCCGCTGCCGGGGCGACGGGGGTGACGGTGTTCGGGCTGCACCTGCGCGGATCGACGCGCGGCTGGTTCGTGCAGTGGCTCCAGAACTCGCACCCGCAGTTGGTGCCGCGCTACCGCGAGCTGTACCGGCGCGGCGCCTACCTACCGCCGGACTACCGAAAGATGTTGCACGACAGGGTGACGCCGCTGATCCGCCGGCACCGGCTGAACCGGGCGGTCCGATCCCAACCGGCGCCGCGCCAGCACGCCGCGCCGGCGGCCGTCGCCGCGGTTCAGCCCGCTTTGTTCTGAGGGAGATGGGCGATCGCGCCGGAGAACTCCGCGATAGAACCGCCGGCGGCGATCTTCTCCCGCGCGCCGACCTCGGCTTGCTCCTTGCCGCGCAGCAGCGCGCCGAGGCCGACCGCTTCCTGCGGCCGCAGGAACACCACGCCGTCGGAGTCGCCGAACACCACGTCGCCGGGGTGCACCACCGCGCCGCCGACGCTCACCGGCACGTTGATCGCGCCCTCGATCCCGCCGATCCGAGTGGTCAGCGGGCTGTAGCCGCGGGAGAACACCGGGAAGTCGTAGGCCAGCGTCTCGTCGTAGTCGTTGATGCAACCGTCGATCACCGCGCCGGCCGCGCCACGCGCCTTGGCGGTGAACGACACCAGCCCGCCGAAGCAGGACCGGCTGTGGTCGCCGCACTGGTCGACCACCAGCACGTCGCCCGGACGCAGGTGATCGACCGCCAGATGCACCGCGGTGGAGTCCAGGTGCGGGATGCGCACGGTGACCGCGCTGCCGAGCACCTTGACCGGCCGCTTGTTGGGTACCAGCCCGAGCGCGAAGCCGTGGTCGCGCAGATGCCCGAGGGTGGACACGCACACGTCCTGCAGTTCGGCCAGTAGCGCCGGATCGACCTGTGGGGGCATGTCTTTCATCGTGAACATGTCTGAAACACCTTTCGGTTCATGTCGTTTCATTTCGCGCCGGAGGCCGACGGCAGGAACGTGACGATGTCGGGGAACAGGATCAGCAGCGCCACCACCGCCAGATCGGCGACCATGAACGGCACGATGCCGCGAAACACCCGGTCCAGGCCGGCCTCACGCACCACGCCGGAGTAGACGAACGCGTTCATCCCGACCGGCGGGGTCACCAGCGCCATCTCGGCCACCTTGACGATGAGCACCCCCAGCCAGATCCCGTCGAAGCCGTAGCCGATCAGGATCGAGTGCAGCAGTGGCGCGGCGATCAGGATTATCGAGATGCCGTCCAGAAACATGCCCAGCGGCAGCAGCGCCGCCAGGCACAGCACCAGCACCAGATACGGCGGCAGGTCCGCGCCCGTCACCACCTCGACCAGCGCGGTGCTCGCCCCGGAGAGCGCCAGCACGTAGGTGAAAACCCCGGCGCCGACCATGAGTAGGAACGTCATCGCGGTCAGCCCGATCGCCTCCCGCAGCGACTCGGTGACCTCGCGCAGCCAGGCCGGTGGCCGGTTGCGCAGCAGCAGCGCCACCAGCGCGGCCAGCGCACCGAACGAGGCCGCCTCGGTCGGGGTGGCCACCCCGAGGTAGATCACCCCGATTGAGACCGCGAAAATCACAGCCAGATAACCGAATCCGACGAAATCGAGGCGCGGCTGGGCGGGGTCGTCGGAGGTCGGGTCGGAGGCGGTGTCCACCGGCGCGACGACGGCCGGCTGCGGGGCGCGACGGTACCGGCGCAGTACCAGCAGCACGACGGTGACCGCGTAGGCCGCGATGGTCAGCAGCCCGGGACCGATCCCGGCGATGAGCAGCTGGCCGATGCTCTCCTCGGTGACGACGCCGTAGAGCACGAGCACGATCGACGGCGGGATCAGCACGCCGAGCGTGCCGCCGGCACACACCACCCCGGCGGCCAGCCGGATGTGGTAGCCGGCCCGCACGATCGCGTCGGTGGACACCCGCGCCATGGTCGCGACCGTGGCCACGCTGGAGCCGGTGACCGCGGCGAACAATCCGGAGCCGGCCAGCGAGGCCAGCGCGGGCCCGCCGGGCAGCCGTCGCAGCGTGATCGATGCCAGGTCGAAGCCGGCCTGCGCCAGACGGGCCCGCACCGCGAACACGCCCATCACGATGAACAGCGGGATGATCGTCAGCGCGTAGTCGGCGGCGGTGGAGAACGGCTGGTTGGTCACCGTGCTCGCCGCCGCGCCGGTGCCGCGCAGTAACAGCACCCCGATGAACGCCGCGATGAGCAGCGACAACCCGACGTGCAGCCGGATTGCCAGCAGCGCGAAGAAGATTGCCAGGACGACGAGCAGGACGATGCCGGTGGTGACGGTCACGACCGCAACTCCCCGTCCCGGATCGCGGCGAAGGTGAGCAGCTCCTTCCACACCGCGACCACGAAGAACGCGGCGAAGGACACCAGCAGAACCAACTTCGCCGGCCAGGTGGGCAACCGCAGGATGTCGTTGGTGGTCTCACCGCGCTCCACCGCGCTGGCCAGCACCTCGCCCAGCCCCCACACCATCAGCAGGCCCAGGCCGACGAGCAGCAGCGCGCGCAGCACCGAGAACACCACCCGGGCGCCCGGACCCAGCCGCATCTCCACCAGTTCGACGGCCACATGCCGGCCGTCGGCTTCGGCGGCGGCCAGGCCCAGAAAAGCGATGGCCACCAACAGCATTGTCGAGATGTCGACCGTGCCGACGATGGAACGCCCGCTGGCGTTGCGGCTCACCACATCGGCGATGGTCAGGACGATCAGCGTGAGCAGCAGTAGACCGGCCACCGCACTGAGGCCCTGCACGATCACCGCCACCGGGCGGGGCAGAGCGACCTCGGGGGTCGTTTCGGGGATCGGGGTTGTCATGGGGTCGTTCCTTCGAGGCAGGCGATGAACGGGTCGGCGTAGCTGGACCGGGGGGTTTCCTCGGCGATGATCCGGCGGTAGTCGTCGAGCACGCGCTGGGCGTCGTAGCCGCGTTCGGTGTAGCGGGCGACCCAGCCTTCGGCGATGCCGGACCGCTGTTTCCAGGCCCGCACGTCGGCGCTGGGCATCCGCGCCATTTCGGTACCGGAGGCACGCAGGTCCTCGCACGCTTTCCGGCCGGCTGCGCTCATCTCCTGCAGGCCGGCGGCGATCGCGTGTTCCGACGCCACCCCGATGGCCTGCTGGTAGTCCGGCGGCATCGACTCCAGCAGTTCGGAATTGATTACCACGATCGACGACGAGTAGGCGCCGATCCCGGGGTCGACGAGGAAGGGGGTGGTCTTCGACAGCCCGAAGGTGGGCAGGTTGGCGATCGCCAGGGCGGTGTAGCCGTTCACCACACCGCGTTCCATCGCCTCGTAGATGTCGGTGGCCGTCATCGCCACCGGATTGGCGCCGACGGCCAGCAGCGCCTGCGAGGTCAGTCCGCCCGACCGGATGCTTCGCCCGACCAGCTCGTCGGGGTGGTAGGCAGGCTGCTCCAAGCCGATGAGGTCGATGCCCAGCGGCAGCGGGAACAGCAGGTGCACGCCCTGGCGGTCGAAGTCCTTACGGAAGGTGGCGTTCTCCTCGTAGAGCCGTTTGATGGCCGTCATCTGGACCTCGGGATTGCTTGTCTCGAAAGGCAATTCGATGACGGTGAACATCGAGAGGTCACTGGCGGCGTAGATCGAGCCCACCTGGGCCAGGTCGGCGCGGCCGTCCAGGGTGGCCTGCAGCGATTCGTCGGCCCCGACCAGGCTCTGGGAGAAGTGGAACTGCACCCGCACCCCGCCGTCGGTGAGTTCCTCGACCTCCTCGGCCCACCGCTTGGCGGTCAGCGACTGGTCGGAGGTGGGGGAGGAGTAGGTGGTGTAGTGCAGCACGTAGCGGCCGTCCTGGTTGCCGGCACAGGATGTCAGGGCGGTGGTGCACAGCACCGCGACGGCTGCGGTGAGTCCACGGCGCAGCCCCATCTCAGGCCTCCGGGACGACGCGGTAGCGGCGCAGTGTCAGCGCCGGGTTGATCGTGCGGACCTGCTCGATGCGGTCGCGTTCCAACCGGGCGACCGCCACCCCCGGCGCCTCGCCGAGCGCGGCCACCGGGATGCCCATGGGGTCGACGACAGCGCTGTTGCCGCTGCCGGCCGGGCCGGTCTGGTCGGCGGCCAGCACGTAGACGGTGTTCTCGATGGCCCGGGCCCGCACCAGGGTGTTCCAGTGGTATTCCTTGAGCGGGCCGGGGACCCACTCGGCGGGCAGCGCAACCACGTCGGCGCCGGCGTCGACCAGCGCGCGGGTGGTCTCCGGGAAGCGCAGGTCGTAGCAGGTCTGCATGCCGATCGTGAATCCGTTGAGCCGCAACAACTGTGGTGTCGTGGGCGCGGCGGCGAGGACCCTGTCGGACTCGCGGTAGCCGAAGGCGTCGTAGAGGTGGACCTTGCGGTAGACCGCGGCGATGCGACCGTCCTGGATGCCGACCAGGGTGTTGTGGATCCGGCCGTCCCCGGCGGACTCGTTGACCCCGGCGATCACCGTCAGGCTCAGCTCCGCGGCGGCCACGGCCAGCCGGGTCACCGTCGGCCCGTCCAGCGATTCGGCGCTGGCGACGAACCGGTCGTCCATCACCGGTACGGTGAACACCGCGTACTCGGGCAGCACCACGAGTTCGGCGCCGCGGTCGGCGGCCTGCCGGAGTATCCCGATGATCGCCTCGAGGTTGGCCGCCTTGTCCTCGGACGGGGCGAACTGGGCGACGGCGGCCGTCAGCGTCATCGGGCTCATCGAGTGCTCCTCATCTCTTCGCGGATCTCGTCGATCTTCTGCATGGTCGCGGTGAACCCGGTCAGCATGGCCCCGTACTGCATCGCCGCGACGACGGTGTGGGCGCCCTCCTGCAGCGCCAGCCGCTGCTCGGCCTCGCTCCAGGCCGGCAGCAGCCAGGGTTTGCCTGCGGCGTTGGCGGCGCAGGCCAGGCGGCGGAGGTCGTCGAGATCGGCGTCGGTGACGGCGTAGGCGCCCCGGTCACGGCGCAGCGACAGGTCCGAGGGGCCGATGAAGATGCCGTCGACGACCGGGAGCTCGAGGATGGCGGTGATCTCGTCGAAGGCCGAGGCGTCCTCGATCATCGGGTAGCAGTGGGTGCTGGTGTCCTGCACGGTCACCCACTCGTCGGTGAAGCCGCGGTAGTTGGACGTGCGCCCACCGGCGAAGGAGCGGTCGCCCAGCGGCGGGAACTTCGCGTACCGGCAGATCTCGGCGGCGTGCGCGGCCGAGGTGATGTGCGGGACCGCGACCGCGTCGGCGCCAAAGTCCAGCGCCTGCTGGATGGGCCCGCGTTCGGGGCCGAGCACCTTGGCGATGACCCGCATGCCGTTGGCGCGGATGAACGGGATCAGCCAGTCCAGTTCCCGCAGGTCGAATAAGCCGTGCTCGATGTCGAGCACGACGGTGTCGTAGCCGGCCAGCCGGCCCATCTCCACCGCTGCGGCCGAGGGTTCGGACAGCCAGATCGAGATGGACGGGCGGGGGCTGGTTTGTGGCGCTGACAACGCGAACCCTTTCCGAATGGAACGAACACAATGTGTGGATAGCTTGTATACACGGCGTACGCACCACGTGCAAGTGATTCAATAGGGAGGTGTCCAGCATTGACCGCCGCCCCGGCACCGACGGCGTGAAGGCCTCGGCCGGCCAGCGGGCGTACGAATGGATCCGCGACGCGATCCTCGGCGGCGCATTCGCCGAGGGGGAGTTTGTCGACGAGGTGGCGCTCGCCGATCGGGTGGGAACGTCCCGCACGCCGGTCCGCGAGGCGCTGCAGCGGCTGCAGGCCGAGCGCTTCGTCGACCTCGTCCCGAGGCGCGGCGCTCAGGTGCGTGTGGTCACGGTGGTGGAGATGCGCGAGATCTACCAGGCCCGGTTCGTGCTGGAATCCGATGCGCTACGCAACATCTGCCAGCGGCAGGCGGGCACGCCGGATGCCGCCCGGGAGCTGCTGAGCGAGATGGAGGAGGTCGGCCGGGCCGGCGACTGGAACCGGTTCGCCAGGCTGGACCAGCTGTTCCATTCCGAGATCGTGCGCAGGCAGGGCAACGCGGTGATCGCCGAGCTGTACGAGTCGTTGCAGCCGCGGCAGATCCGGCTGGCGATCCGCACGCTCAGCGAGGCGCCGTCCCGGCTGACGACCATCGAGGGCGAACATCGGGAGCTGGTCGACGCTCTCGACCGGCACGACGGCGAGGCCGCCGTGGACGTGTTGCGCCGCCACCTGCAGCTGATCCCCGAACTGGTCGACGCGTTCTCCGGCGGCCCCGCTCAGACGGGCTAGCTGCGGCCGCGCTTGACCTCTTTGAACGGGATGCCCCGGTCGGCGGCGTACTCGCGCGGGAAGCCCAGCACGCGTTCGCCGATGATGTTGCGCGCGATCTCGGTGGTGCCGCCGCCCAGCGCGGCGGCCTGCCGGGACAGGTAGCGCTCGCCGTGGCGGATGAGCCCGTCGTCGACATCGACGACACCGGCGCTGGCGGTGATCGCCAGCGCGGTGTCGAACTCCAGGTGGTGGACGTCGGCGTGGGCGATGCGGATGATCGACCCGGCCGCCGGCGGCAGCGACCCGTCGAGCACGCCGTGGTAGACGTGGTCGATCAGCTGCTCGCGCACCGCGCGGTGCACCAGGGCGCGACCGGCCATCTCCTGCAGCCGCTCGTTGTCGGCCTGACCGGTCTTCTCCAGCAGCTCCGCGTAATCGGTCGGCACATCGGACTTGCCCTCGGCGCCGACGCCGCTGGCGAACTCCGAGCCGCCGCCGACCGCGCGCCGCTCGTGGTACAGCTGGCGCGAGGCCACCGCCCACCCGTCGTTGACCTCACCGACGACGTCATCGTCGGTGAGTTCGAGGTTGTCGAAGAACTCCTCGCAGAACTCCACCGACCCGTTGACCTGTTTGATGCGGCGCAGCGTGATGCCCGGGCTGTTGATCGGCACCAGGAACATCGTCAGGCCCTCGTGCTTGGGCACGTCCCAGTTGGTGCGTGCCAGCATCAGCCCGTAGTCGGCGGCGAAAGCGCTTGTGCTCCAGGTCTTGGCGCCGTTGATCACCCACTTGCCGTCCTTGCGGTCGGCGCGGGTGATCACCCCGGCCAGGTCGGAGCCGCCGCTGGGTTCGGACAGCAGCTGCACCAGCACCTCGTCACCGCGCAGCACCGCCGGGATGTGCTTGCGCTTCTGCTCCTCGCTGGCGGTGTCGAGCAGGGTAGCCGCGCAGATCGTGAACGTCGGCGTGTTCAGGATGATCGGCAGTTCGTATTCGCGCGAGACCGCGTTGAACGCCCGCTGGTACTCGATCGGCAGCCCGAGCCCGCCGTACTCCTTCGGAAAGCAGATACCCGCGAACCCGCCGTCCCACAGCTTGCGCTGCAGTTCGCGGGCGCGCAGCCAGGGCTCCTCCTCGCCGCGGTCGTGCTCGGGCGGGTCGTTCGGGTCGATGCGCGGCATGTTGTCGGCCAGCCACGCGGCGGCGCGTGCGGCGAACTCCTCCACCGTCTCGGTGGTGGCCGGGGCCGATGTGGTCTCGGTCATGAGGCTTGCAGCTCCTTGGTGAGCGAGTAGACGCGCAGGTTGTGGTCCTCGGGGGTGCCGTACAGCGAGCGGTACAGCGTCGCGCGCCGCAGGAACAGGTGCAGGTCGTGCTCCCACGTCACACCGATGCCGCCGTGCAACTGCACGCACTGCTGCAGCATCGTCGGGGAGTGCTCGCCCACATAGGATTTCGCGACGCTGACCGCCATCGACGCCTCGGGGGAGCGGGCGGCCACCTTGGCCGTGGCGTTGTTGGTCGTCGCGCGGCAGGCCTCGAACCAGATCTTGAGATCGGCGTACATGTGCTTGAGCGCCTGGTAGGAACCGAGGGGCCGGCCGAACGAGTGCCGGTCGAAGCCCCACTGGATGGTGAACGCCAGCACGGTGTCGAGGATGCCGACCACCTCGGCGCACTGCAGCAGGATCGCGATCTGGCTCTGCCGCTCGATGAGATCCGGTGTCTGCCCGGCCGATCCGACGGCCGCCGCGGTGGCGTCGACCTCGACTCCGTCGAACGTCACCCGCGCGTAGCTCTTGACCATGTCGATGCTGCGCTGCCGCTGCACAGCCACCCCCGGCGCGTCGGCCGGTACCAGGAACTGGCGCACCCCGTCGGGGGACTGCGCGGTCACCAGCAGGATCTGGGCGTCGGCCCCGGCCTCCACCCGGTCCTTGACGCCGTCGATCCGGAAGCCGCCGCCGGTGGGCGTGGCGGTGACCGTCGGGGCGAGCGGAGCCCACTGCCGCCCGGGCTCGTAGACGGCCCAGGAGGCCACCTGCTCGCCGGCGATCAGCGCCTCGATGGTGTCCTCGTGGCCGGCGGGTGCCTCCACGAGCCCGGCCAGCACGGTGCTGACGGGGTGCAGCGGCCCGGGGGCGACTGTCTTGCCGCCGATCTCGGCGACCAGCGCCAGATCCTTCACCCCGTCACCGGAGACGCTGCCGCCGCCGAGATCCTCGGGCACCAGCAGGCTGGTCCAGCCGAGCTCGGCGGCGCGCCGCCACCAGTCGGGATCGAACGAGGTGCCGTCCTCGTGCATCTGCCGGATCCGGCTCAGCGGTACCTCTTTGTCGAGGAACGACTGGGTCGTCGAGGCGAAGAGCAGCACCTCGGGGTTGGTGTCGGTCACAGGCACCGGCTTTATGTCGGGAGGGCGGTCAGGCGGGGATGACGAGCTCGGGCACGCCCGGGTTGTGGACCACTTCGTTGGGCACCTTGAACAGCTCGATCATGTTGCCGCCCATGACTTTCCGCTGGCCCTCCGCGTCGAGGCCCTGCAGGTCGTCGACGAGGTGGGTGGGCTGCGCCAGCCCCTCGGGGTGCGGCCAGTCCGAGCCGAAGATGACCCGGTCGATGCCGATCAGGTCGGCCATCTCGGCGAAGTCGTCCTCCCAGAACGGGGCGACGTACACGCAGCGCTTGAACGCCTCGATCGGATGCTCGGCGAACTCCTGGGGCATCTTCTTGTAGGTGTTCTCGAACTGCTTGAACAGGTAGGGCACCCAGTCCGCGCCGTTCTCGATCGACAGGATGCGCAGATCGGGGTTGCGCGACAGCGCGCCGTGGCAGACCAGCGCGGCCATCGAGTCCTCGATCGGGCGCTTGCCCATCGCCACCATCCGGAATGCGGTGGGCCGGAACGGAAGGAACTCGTCGGCGGGCTCCCAGTCGTTGAGGTACTCCGCGTAGCCGGAGTCCGACGCGTGCATCGAGACCGGGATGCCGGCCTTCACACAGGCCTGCCAGAACGGGTCGAACTCGGGCAGGCCGAAGGACCGGGTGCCGCGCACGCCGGGCACTGGGGCGGGCCGCACCAGCACGGTCTTGGCGCCGCGCTCGAGGCACCACTCGAGCTCCTCGAGCGCGCGGTCGACGATGCCGAGGTTGATGACCGGGGTGGAGAAGATCCGGTTTTCGTAGTTGAACTGCCAGGTCTCGTACATCCACTGGTTAAGCGCGTGGATGACATCGGCGATCAGCTCGACGTCGTCCTTCATGCGCTCCTCGACGAGGCTGGCCAGCGTCGGGAACATCAGCGAGTAGTCCAGGTTGAGGCCGTCCATCACCTCGAGGCGCGCCGCGGGATCGCGGAAGGCCGGGATGGACTTCATCGGCTTGCCCATCACCTCGCGGAAGCTCTTGCCGCCGCTGCCGTACTTGAAGTACTCCTCCTGCGCGCCCGGGCGGGCCACCACCTCGAACGTCGGGTTGGGGATGTAGTCGCTGATCTGGTTGCGCACCACGATCTTGGTGCGCCCGTGCACGTCGATGTAGTCGATGACGCCCTTGCGGTGGTCGGGCAGGAACTTGGTCAGCGCCTCCTTCGGCTCGTAGAAGTGGTTGTCGGCGTCGAAGACGGGGAAGGAGAGCTCGCGCGACGGCATGATCGCCTCCTGAGAGCGTGATTTCCATAAGCGGTAATGGCGTTCCCATCTGTCTATCAGGACATACCAGTCACGGCAAGGGGGTGCGGCGCCGGGTTCGCCGTCCGCGCGGCCACTTATGAGAATGCCGTTACCGTTTTCGGAGATCGAAGTTAAGGTGTGGGGTCGTGGCTGGCCTCGAGTGGTTCCTGTTCCTGCCGCAGGTGCGGCTCTCGCCCGGGGAGATCGTCGAGCGGGCCCGGGCCGCCGAGGCGGCCGGCTTCGACGGCATCGCGTTCATCGACCACCTGGAGGCGCCGGGCGGGGCCGACCTGCCGATCTGGGAGGCGATGACCGTCGCGGCCTGGGTGGGTGCGCACACCGAGCGGCTGCGCATCGGGCACCTGGTGCTCTGCGACGCCTTCCGGCACCCGGCGGTGCTCGCCAAGCAGGCGGTCACCCTGTCGGAGGCCACCGGCGGCCGGTTCGAGCTGGGGCTGGGCTGGGGCTCCTGGCCGGCCGAGTTCGACCGGTTCGGCCTCGCCGACGGCCACGACGCCCCGGCCCGGGTGCGCCGGCTGGCCCGCACCCTGGAGCTGCTGCCCCGGTACTGGGGCGCCGACGGCGCCGGTGAGCTCGCCCAGCAGCCGCCGCCCACGCACCGGATCCCGGTGCTGCTCGGCGGTACCGGTCGGCGCACGATGGAGCTGGTGCGCCGGTACGCCGACTGGTGGAACGTGCCGGTCAACCAGCTCGACCGGCTCGACGAACTCGCCCCCACCGTCGAACGGGCCCGCATCTCGGTGCAGCAGCTGGTCGGCTTCGTCGGTGCCGGGGCCGACCGGGCCGCCGTGACCGAGGCCGCCCGGCGCCGCTTCTCCTACGTCGGCGACGGGTTGCGCTGCGGGGACGCCGCCGAGTTCGTCGACCACTTCGCCGGCCTGGCCGCCCGCGGGGTGCAGCGCTTCTATGTGTGGTTCGCCGACTTCGCCGCACCGGCGACCCTGGCCGAGTTCGCCGACACCGTCATCGCCGCACCCGCTCTGAAAGGACAAGCATGACAACACAATCCACGCGCTGGACGCTCGGGATGCTGCTCGACCTGTTCGACGTGACCCCGGACGGCGAGAACCGCTTCACCGCGCCGTCGGGCATCGCCGGCACCGACGAACGACAGGTGGTGGAGGGCTCGCAGGTGCTCTCGGCCGCGCTGGTGGCAGCGGCGAAACGCTTCCCGGACAAGTCGATCCGCTCGGCCTACGCGGTCTTCGCGCGGGTGGTGCTGGTCGGCCCGCCGCTGGAGTTCACCCTCGACGTGATCGCCGAGGGCCGGTCCACGGCCACCGCCGTGGTGACCGCCGCGCAGAACGGCAAGCGCTGCGTGACCGTCACGGTGCTGGCCGACGTGCCGAGCGAGGACGTCATCCGGCACGCGTTGCCGCGGCCGCCGGTCAAGGGGCCGGACGAGGCCAACGTGTGCGACATGCCGCTGGAGGGCCGGCAGGTGCGGCTGGTCGACATCGTCGACGTGAACAGCCCCGACGAGGTCGGCCCGCCGGAGATCCACGCCTGGCTGCACTACGACCCGATCCCGCAGCGCGCCGATCTGGCCAAGGCGCTGCTGGCGTATTTCACCGGCCACCTGGGGATCTCGACGACGATGCGGGCACACGAGGGGATCGGGACCGCGCAGTCGCACCTGACCGTCTCGACCGCGCCGATGACGATCTCGGTGAGCTTCCACGAGCCGGTGCGCTGGGACGGCTGGCTGCTCTACAGCCACGAGAGCACCCAGGTCGGCGCGGGCATGTCCTACGTGCGCGGCACGATCCACACCGAGGCCGGCGAACTGCTCGCGTCGTTCACCCAGGACGCGCTGATCCGCCCGCTGCGCCGCACCGACGCCGCGATCACGGAGCAGGCCCGGCTGTAGGATCGCCGGTCGTGCCGTTCACGCTCGATCCGGACACCACGCTCACCGCCGAGGTGCTGATCAAGCGGTCACGGTTCGTCGCCCGGCTGCGGCGGGCGGAGTCCGAGGACGACGCCGCCGCGCTCGTCGCGGCCGCCCGCCGCCTCGAGAAGGGCGCCGGCCACCACTGCCACGCCTACCGCATCGGCGACGACGAGGGCGACCGGATCGAGCGGCACAGCGACGACGGGGAGCCCGCCGGCACCGCCGGTGCGCCGATCCTGGCCGTGCTCGCCGGCCACGACCTGGTCAATGTGGCGGCCGTGGTGTCCCGCCATTTCGGCGGGGTGAAGCTGGGCACCGGCGGGCTGGTGCGTGCCTACGCCGGGGCGGTGGAGGCGGCCCTCGACGGTGCCGTGCTGCGGCCCCGGTCGCGGTGCGAGCGGTACGAACTCACCGCCGACCACGCCGACGCCGGGCGGCTGGAGGCCGAACTGCGCGGCCGGGGGTTCGAGGTCGCCGGGGTGGTCTACGGCGCCCGCGCCACCCTCACCGTGGTTTGCGCCGACGGCGACCGACTCCGTTGCGCGGTGGCCGATCTCACCGCGGGGGCGGGACGGCTGGTGGCCGCCGGTCAGGTCTGGCGCTGAATCGCGCGCAGCCGGTCCCCGCCGCCGGTGGCGATCGGGTCGCCGTGGCCGAAGCACACCGTCTCGACGTCGAGCCGGGCCAGCCGGTCCAGCCCGGCCAGCATCCGGGCGCGGTCCCGGTTGAACACCCCCGGCGCCGGCTCGCCCACGTTCGCGACGGTGTCGCCGGTGAACAGCACCCCGTATTCGGGCAGGTGCAGGGCGATGCTGCCGTCGGTGTGGCCGGGCACCGCCAGCACCCGTGCGCCGCCGCCGAAGTCGAGCACATCGCCGTCGGCGAGCTCGCGGTGCACCGGTGCCGCCGGGGCGGCGGCCGGCAGGTCCGCGGCCAGCCGCTCGTGCAGTTCGCGCTCGCCGTCGGCGAACACCGGCGGCGGCATGGGATCACCGGCCCGCACCACGTCGGCGTCCCCGGCACCCACCAGCACCGGCGCGCCGGTGGCCCGGTGCAGCTCGGCGGCCGCGCCGGCGTGGTCGACGTGGCCGTGGGTGAGCACGATCCGGGTCACCGTGCCCAGCTCGGCGGCGTGCGCCAGGATCGCCGAGCCGGAGCCGGGCCGGCCGGTGTCGATCACGGTCACCTCGGCGCCGTCGCACCACAGGTAGACCTGCCAGCCGTGGATGCGCAGCAGTCGCAGGTGCTCGGTGACGGACACCGCCTCCATACCCGCAGGCTAGTCGCTCAGCGCCGCCCGCAGCACGTCCAGCGGCAGCCCGCCCAGATCCAAAGCCTCGCTGTGGAACTCGCGCAGCGTGCAGCCGTGGCCCAGCGCCTCGTCGCGCAGCTGCTGCCAGATCCGCTGACCCACCGCGTACGACGGTGCCTGCCCGGGCCAGCCCAGGTAGCGGTCCAGCTCGAACCGCAGCGAGGCCTCGTCCATGGCGCAGTGGCCGCGCAGGAACGCCCAGGCCTTCTCGGCGTCCCACACCCCGCCGTCGGGATGGGGCAGCTCGCAGTGCACCCCGATGTCGACGACCACCCGCGCCGCCCGGAACCGCTGGGCGTCGAGCATCCCCATCCGGTCGCCCGGATCCTCCAGCCAGCCCAGCTCGGCCATCAGCCGCTCGGCGTACAGCGCCCAGCCCTCGCCGTGCCCGGACACCCAGCAGCCCAGCCGCCGCCACCGGTTGAGCCGGTCGGCCAGCACCACTGCGCGGCCGATCTGCAGGTGATGGCCCGGCACGCCCTCGTGGAACACCGTGGTGGTCTCCCGCCAGGTGTGGAAGGTGTCCACCCCGGGCGGCACCGACCACCACATCCGGCCCGGCCGGGTCAGGTCCTCCGACGGGCCGGTGTAGTAGATGCCGCCGGTGTGGGTCGGCGCGATCCGGCACTCCAGCCGGCGCAGCGGCTCGGCGATGTCGAAGTGGCTGCCGGCCAGGGCGGCCACCGCCCGGTCGGACAGCTCCTGCATCCAGCGCTGCAGCGCCTCGGTGCCGTGGATCAGGTAGTGCTCGTCGCGGTCGAGCCGCTCGAGCGCCTCGGCCACCCCGCAGCCCGGGTACAGCCGCTCGGCGATCGACTCCTGTTCGGCGACGATCTCGTTCAGCTGGTCCAGGCCCCACTGGTAGGTCTCGTCGAGGTCGACCACCGCGCCCAGGAAGGCCCGCGACAGCAGCCGGTAGGCGTCCCGGCCGAAGGCGTCCCGGGGCCGCGCGTGCGGGCCGATCTCGTCGCGCAGCACCCCGGCCAGCCGGCCGTAGGCCTCGGCGGCACCGGCCGCGTGCCGCCGGAGTTCGTCGTGCAGGCCCGGGTCGGTGACGGTGGCGCGGTCGGCCAGGTCGACGAACAGCCGCCGAAACTGCTCGGCCTGCTCGATTCCGCGCCGCACCTGCCGGATCGCCGGCGGCCGGCCGGCCGCCACCCGGGCACGCAGCGCGGCGGCGTAGGACTCGGCCCGCTCCGGGATCCGCGACAGCCGGGTGCCGATCCGGGCCCAGTCCTCGTCGGTGTCGGTGGGCATCAGGTCGAACACGTCGCGCATCGTCTGCAGCGGCGAGGCGATGACGTTGAGCTCGCCGAGGTCCAGACCGGCCTCGTGCAGTTCGACGGCGATCCCGAGCCGCTCGCGCAGCGCGGCCAGGGTCACCACGTCGACGTCGTCGGCCGGGGTCAGCCCGTCCAGTTCGCGCAGCGTGGCCCGCGCCGCCTCGGCGCGGGCGGCCACCGCGTCGGGGGAGTAGTCGGTGATGTCCTCGTCGTGGCCGGTGATCCCCAACTCCGTGGCCGCGCACGGATCCAGCGCGGCGTAGGTGTCGAGGTAGCGTTCGGCGGCCGCGTCGACCGCCGTGGGTTGCCTAACCGAGGTCACGGGTGGCGAACGTATCGCACCGGGCGGGATCGCCCGTCCGATACCCGACGGTGAACCAGTGCTGCCGCTGCCGCGACGAGCCGTGGGTCCACGATTCCGGGTTGACCCGGCCGGTGGCCGCCCGCTGGATGCGGTCGTCGCCGACGGCCGCTGCCGCCGAGAGCGCGTCGGCGATGTCGGCGTCGCTCAGCGGCTGCAGATACGGCTGTCCGGTCGCCGGATCGTCGGTGGTCGCCGCCCAGTGCGCCCACACCCCCGCGTAGCAGTCGGCCTGCAGCTCGGTGCGCACCCCGGCGCCGGACGCGCCCTGCGCGCCCGGACCGTGCGCCCGGGCCAGCGTGCCCTGCAGGTTCTGCACGTGGTGGCCGAACTCGTGGGCCACCACGTACTCCTGGGCCAGCGGGCCGCCGGAGGAGCCGAACCGGTCGCGCAGCAGGTCGAAGAAACCGGTGTCGAAGTAGGCGGTCTCGTCGGCCGGGCAGTAGAACGGGCCGACGTCGCTGGTGGCCGCGCCGCAGCCGGTCTGCACCGAGCCGGTGAACAGCCGGATGTGCGGCCGGGTGTAGCCGGGCAGCAGTTGCGACCACACCGCGTCCAGCGAGTTGCCGGTGGCCACCACCCGGCACTCGGCCAGCCGGTTGGCGTCGGCGCCGGTGCGGCACTGCGACAGGTCGAAGCCCTCCGCGTCGACGCCCTCGGTGCCGAGCTGCTGCTGTTCGGGCAGCACGGTGCCGGGGTCCACCCCGAACAGCAGCGCCACCACGACCACCAGCAGGCCGCCGAGCCCGCCCCCGATGGCGATCCTGCCCCCGGGCCCGCGACCGCCGCTGCTGGAGGCGGTGCTGGTGTCGATGCGGATGCCCTCGTTGAAGGTCATGGCAGAAGCCTCCCACGCGACCGGCTGCCACCGCCACGAACCGGCCGCACCCGGCCTGCCTCTAGACTGTGGCAGTCCCTGTCCGGCCACTTTCCCCAGGAGTTTTCGTGCTGCGCAGTCATGCCGCCGGTTCATTGCGGCCCGCCGACGCCGGTCAGCAGGTGACGTTGGCGGGTTGGGTGGCGCGGCGCCGTGACCACGGCGGCGTCATCTTCATCGACCTGCGCGACGCCTCCGGTGTCGTGCAGGTGGTGTTCCGCGAGGGCGAGGTCCTCGAGGCCGCCCACCGGCTGCGCGCCGAGTGGTGCGTGGCGGTCGACGGCGTGGTGGAGATCCGCCCCGCCGGCAACGAGAACCCGGACATCCCCACCGGCGGGATCGAGGTGAACGCCACCGCGCTGCGGGTGCTCAACGAGTCCGCGCCGCTGCCGTTCCAGCTCGACGAGGAGGCCGGCGAGGAGGCCCGGCTCAAGTACCGCTACCTCGACCTGCGCCGCGAGGGCCCGGGCAACGCGCTGCGGCTGCGCTCGAAGGCCAACGCCGCGGCCCGCGAGGTGCTGGCCCGGCACGACTTCGTCGAGATCGAGACCCCGACGCTGACCCGGTCCACCCCGGAGGGGGCCCGCGACTTCCTGGTGCCCGCCCGGCTGCAGCCCGGCTGCTTCTACGCGCTGCCGCAGAGCCCGCAGCTGTTCAAGCAGCTGCTCATGGTGGCCGGCATGGAGCGCTACTACCAGATCGCCCGGTGCTACCGCGACGAGGACTTCCGCGCCGACCGCCAGCCCGAGTTCACCCAGCTCGACATGGAGATGAGCTTCGTCGACGCCGAGGACGTCATCGCCGTCGCCGAGGAGATCATCGCCGCGCTGTGGCGGCTGATCGGCTACGAGGTGCCGCTGCCGCTGCCGCGGATCAGTTACGCCGAGGCGATGCGCCGGTTCGGCACCGACAAGCCCGACCTGCGGTTCGGCCTCGAGCTCGTCGAGTGCACCGAGTACTTCTCCGACACCCCGTTCCGGGTGTTCCAGGCGCCCTACGTGGGCGCGGTGGTGATGCCCGGCGGCGCCTCGCAGCCGCGGCGCACCCTCGACGGCTGGCAGGAGTGGGCCAAGCAGCGCGGCCACAAGGGTCTGGCCTACGTGCTGGTCGGCGAGGACGGCACGCTGGGCGGCCCGGTGGCCAAGAACCTGTCCGAGGCCGAGCGGGCCGGCCTGGCCGCCCATGTCGGCGCCGAGCCGGGCGACTGCATCTTCTTCTCGGCGGGCACCCCGAAGTCCTCGCGGGCGCTGCTGGGCGCGGCCCGGGTGGAGATCGCCAGGCGGCTCGACCTGATCGACCCGAACGCCTGGGCGTTCACCTGGGTGGTGGACCCGCCGCTGTTCGAGCCGGCCGACGAGGCCGCCGCCGCCGGCGATGTGGCGGTCGGCCACGGCGCCTGGACCGCGGTGCACCACGCGTTCACCGCGCCGAAGGCCGAACACGTCGACCGGATCGAGACCGACCCGGGTGCGGTGCTGGCCGACGCCTACGACATCGTCTGCAACGGCAACGAGATCGGCGGCGGCTCGATCCGTATCCATCGCCGCGACATCCAGGAGCGGGTGTTCAACGTGATGGGCATCGGCCCGCAGGAGGCGCAGGAGAAGTTCGGCTTCCTGCTCGACGCGTTCACCTTCGGCGCCCCGCCGCACGGCGGCATCGCGTTCGGCTGGGACCGCATCACCGCGCTGCTGGCCGGCTACGACTCGATCCGCGAGGTGATCGCCTTCCCGAAGACCGGCGGCGGCATCGACCCGCTCACCGACGCGCCCGCGCCGATCACTCCGGAGCAGCGCAGGGAGTCGGGCATCGACGCCAAGCCCAAGGAGCGCGAGCGCGGCTGACCGGCCCGATTCTGGGTACGCTCGGATGTACCCAGAAGGAGACGGACCGGAAGCGAGGCGGGTTCGGCGTGGAGATGCTGCAGGGCCGACTGGCCGACCGGGACAGCTGGTCGGCGGTGGGCGTGTGCCCGATCGAGCGGACGATGAGCCTGCTGGGCACCAAGTCCGCGATGCTGCTGATGCGCGAGGCCTACTACGGCACCACCCGCTTCGAGGACTTCTGGCGCCGGGTGGGCATCACCAAGGCCGCCGCGGCCGCCCGGCTGGCCGAGCTCGTCGACGCCGGCCTGCTGACCCGCCGGCCCTACCGCGAACCGGGCCAGCGGGTGCGCGAGGAGTACGTGCTCACCCCGGCCGGGCTGGACTTCATGCCGGTGGTCTGGGCGCTGTTCGAGTGGGGTCGGCGCCACCTGCCCGACAGCGCCCCGCTGGAACTGGAGCACGCCGGCTGCGGCGCCCCGGCCGCAGTCGAGATGCGTTGCGCCGAAGGACATCCGGTGCCGCCCGAGGAACTGCGGGTGCGGCTGACCCGCACCGCGGCCCGGGTGGCGGGCGGCGCCGCGGACTGACCGACTGCGTACGGTGCTTGCGTGATGGTGCCTGGCCCGACCACCCCGGTCGCCGATCCGGACCGCCTGCTGGCGGCCTACCGCGCCGCGCTGGCCCAGCGGCCGCTGTTCGGGCCGGAGTCGCGCGGGTACGGGGCGGTCGGGGGTCATGACGAGTTCCTCGACCCCACCGGCGCGGTCCGCCCGGCCTGGCGCGAGGTCGCCGAGTGCCTGGCCGATCGCGGCGCCGCCGGACTGGACCGGCTGCGCGCCGCGGTCGCCGAGCTTGTCGAGAACGCCGGCATCAGCCACCTGCCGCCCGGCGCGGCCGCCCCGCAGCCCTGGCGGCTGGACGCCGTCCCGCTGATCATCGCCGCCGACGAGTGGGACTGGCTGGAGACCGGGCTGGTGCAGCGCGCCCGGCTGCTCGACGCGGTGCTGGCCGACCTCTACGGGCCCCGCCACGCCGTCACCAGCGGGGTGCTGCCGCCGCAGCTGCTGTTCGCCCACCCCGGCTACGTGCGCGCGGCCGCCGACATCCGGCTGCCCGGCCGGCACCAGCTGTTCCTGTACGCCTGCGACCTCGGCCGCGACGCCGACGGCGACTACCGGGTGCACGCCGACCGGACCCAGACGCCGGTCGGGGCGGCCTACGCCCTGGCCGGTCGGCGGGTGGTCGCGCACGGCTTCGCCGACCTCTACGAACGCATCGCACCCCGGCCGGCCTCGCCGTGGGCGCAGGCGCTGCGGCTGGCGCTCATCGACGCCGCCCCGGAGGGCGCCGACGAACCGACCGTGGTGGTGCTCGGCGCCGGCGGGGACCGCTTCGACGACGCCTACCTGGCCGGGGTGCTGGGCTTCCCGCTGGTGGAGAGCGCCGACCTGGTGGTGCGCGACGGGGCGCTGTGGATGCGCTCGCTGGGCACCCTCGAACGCGTCGACGTGGTGCTGCGCCGGGTCGACGCCCTCGACGCCGACCCGCTGGACCTGCGGCCCGACTCCCGCACCGGGGTGGCCGGGCTGGTCGAGGCGGCCCGCCGCGGCTCGGTCAGCGTGGTCAACACCCTGGGCAGCGGCATCCTGGAGAGCCCCGGGATCGGCCGGTTCCTGCCCGAGCTGGCCAAGCTGCTGCTCGACGAGGAACCGCTGCTGGCCGGGCCGGTGATGTACTGGGGCGGCATCGCCGCGGAACGCTCACACCTGCTGGCCAACCTCGACCGGCTGGTGCTGCGGCCGGTCGACGGCGCACCGGCGGTGTCCGGCGCGGCGCTGAGCGCCGCGCAGCGCGCCGAGTTGGCCACCCGCATCGAGGCCGAACCGTGGCGCTGGGTGGGCCAGGAGCCGCCGCTGCTGGCCACCGCCCCCACCGACTGCCGCCCGGGCGGGCTGACGGCCGCCGCCGTCGGGTTGCGGCTGTTCGCCGTCGCCCACCGCGGCGGCTACGTGCCGCTGGTCGGCGGGCTGGGCTACGTGCTGCCCGGCGACGGACCGACCTTCCCCAACCACGCGGTGGCCGCCAAGGACGTCTGGGTGCGCGCCCCGGCCCGCACCCAGGTGGGGGAGGGCGCGGCCCCGGCGCCGCGGATCGCCCCCAGCCCCACCCGCGCGGTCAGCTCGCCGCGGGTGCTGGCCGACCTGTTCCGGTTCGGTCGCTACGCCGAGCGCGCCGAGCAGACCGCCCGGTTGCTCACCGTCGTCCGGGAACGCCACCACGAGTACCGCTACCGCCAGCAGACCCCGGACGCGGCGTGCGTGCCGGTGCTGCTCGCCGCGCTGGGCCGGATCACCGGCACCGACCTCGACCCGGCCGGGGCCGACGTGCCCGGGCTGCTGCTGGCGCTGACCGCCGACCCGGGCCGGCCCGGCTCGCTGGTCGCGGCGGTGCGTGAGCTCGGCCGCGCCGCCCGGGCGGTGCGCGACCAGATGTCCAACGACACCTGGATGGTGCTCGCCGCGGTGGAGCGCGCCCTGGCCCGCCGCCCCGACCCCGGCGACCCGGCCGCCGTCGAGACCTACCTGGCCGGCGCGCACAGCCGCACCCTGGGCGGCATGCTGGCGCTGTCCGGGGTGGCCGCCGAGTCGATGGTCCGCGACGTCGGCTGGTGCATGGCCGACATCGGCAAGCGCATCGAGCGCGCCCGCTGGATCACCCGCCTGCTGGGCGCGACGCTGACCACCGTGCGCGACCCGGCCGCCGACCGCGTCGTCACCGAGGCGGTGCTGGTGGTCTGCGAGTCGGCGATCATGTACCGGCGCCGCCATCCGGCCGGCGACGGCATCGCCGGGGTCGCCGAGCTGGTGCTGCTGGCCGCCGACAACCCGCGCTCGCTGGCCCACCAGTTCGCCGTGCTGCACGACCGGCTGGGTGCCCTGCCCGGCGCCCCGGCCGCCGGGCCGCTGCAGCGCCGCGCCGACGAGCTGGCCGCCCGGCTGCGCCGGGTGGACCCGGCCGACCTGCAGGAGGCCGGCGCCGACGGCCACCGCGCCGAACTCGCCGGGCTGCTCGACGAACTCGGCGCCGGCCTGGACGAGCTCACCGAGCTGATCGTGCGCACCGGGCTGTCGGTGCCCGGCCACATGCAGCCGATCTGGGGCCCGGACGAACGGCGGGTGCTGCCGTGAGGCGTTACGCGATCACCCACCGCACCGTCTACCGCTACGACGGCGACGTGCGCAGCTCCTACGGCCGCGGTTTCCTCACCCCGCGCGACACCCCGCGGCAGCGCTGCCTGAGCCACCGGCTGACCATCGACCCGGCCCCGGCCGACCGGTCGACCAGCCGCGACGTCTACGGCAACATCAGCACCTACTTCCATGTCACCGAACGGCACCGGGTGCTGACGGTGACCAGCGAGGCGCTCGTGGAGGTGGCCCCGCCGCCGCCCGGCCACTACGACGACGCCGCGGCCCGGGTGCCCTGGGAACGGGCCCGCCCGGCCGGGCAGGGTAGGGCGGCGGCGGTCGAGTTCACCCTGGATCTCGACCCACCGGAGATCACCGAGGCGGTGCGCGCCTACGCCGCACCGAGTTTCGTGCCCGGCCGCCCGCTGGTCGAGGTGCTGCGCGAGCTGACCGGCCGCATCCACGCCGACTTCACCTACCGCTCCGGGGCCACCACCGTGTCCACCCGGGTGGCCGAGGTTTTGGCCGCGCGGGAAGGGGTATGCCAGGACTTCGCGCGGCTGGCGATCGCCTGCCTGCGCGCCAACGGCCTTGCCGCAAGCTACGTCTCGGGGTACCTGGCGACCGACCCGCCCCCCGGAAAGGAACGGATGGTGGGCGCGGACGCGACACACGCCTGGGCCGCGGTGTGGACCCCGCAGCGCTGGCTGGGCCTGGACCCGACCAACAACACGCTCACCGACGAGCGCTACATCGTCGTCGCGCACGGCCGCGACTACATCGACGTCCCACCGCTGCGCGGCATCATCTTCACCGACTCCGGCCACAGCGAGATCGAGGTCTCGGTCGACGTGGCCCCGCTCGCCGTGCATCCCGATGCGTGACCTGGGCTGCCCCCGCTGCGGGCAGCGGCTGGCCTTCGAGAACTCGCGCTGCCTGCACTGCGGGGCCGAGGTCGGATTCGACCCGGCGGCCCTGGCCTTCCGGGAGCGCACCGCCGAGCGCGACTGGTGCGCCAACCGCGGCCTGGCCCAGTGCAACTGGCTGGCCGAGCCGGGCCGGCCGCAGTGCCTGTCCTGCGCGTTGACGCGGACCCGGCCGGCCGACGACGACACCGCCGCGCTGGCCGCGTTCGCCGCCGCCGAAACCGCCAAGCGCCGGCTGGTCGCCGAACTGGTCGAGCTCGGCCTGCCGATCGCCGGCCGCGACGCCGACCCCGAGCGCGGCCTGGCCTTCGACCTGCTGTCCAGCCGCGACGCGGGGGTGGTCACCGGGCACGCCGACGGCGTGATCACGCTGGACCTCGCCGAGGGCGACGACGTGCACCGGGAGCGGGTGCGGGTGGCGCTCGACGAGCCCTACCGCACCCTGCTCGGCCACTTCCGCCACGAGATCGGGCACTGGTACTACACCGTGCTCGTCGCACCCGATCCGGGCCGGCGGCGCCGGTTCGCCGAACTGTTCGGCGACCCCGACACCGACTACCGGGCCGCCCTGGACCGGCACTACCGGGACGGCCCGCCGCCGGACTGGAACGGTCGGCACGTGTCGGCCTATGCCACCATGCACCCCGCCGAGGACTGGGCCGAGACCTTCGCCCACTATCTGCACATCCGCGACACCCTCGACACCGCCGCGGCCTTCGGGTCGGCCCCGGCCGCGGGCGGGCTGTCCGGCGGGGCGGACTTCGACACCCTGATCGCGCTGTGGCTGCCGCTGACCTGGGCGCTCAACATGCTCAACCGCTCCATGGGCCGGCCCGACCTGTACCCGTTCGTGCTCGCCCCGCCGGTGCTGGACAAGATGCGCTGGGTGCACACGGTCGTCGAAGCGGGCGCCGTCGGGGCCGGGTCATAGGATCGGCCGGTGGCTGATCGCTATGGCAGAGATGTCCTGGCCGACAACCCGCACCGCCGGCCCCGCTCGGTCGAGCACCCCGTCGAGCTCGGGCTGGTCGTCGAGGACGTCGAGACCGGATTCGTCGGTGCGGTGGTGCACGTCGAGTTCGACCGGATGCAGCTGGAGGACCGGCACGGCCGGGTGAAGTCGTTCCCGATCGGGCCCGGCTACCTCATCGACGGCAAGCCGGTCATCCTCACCAAACCCCGCAAGCCCGCCCCGCAGCGGCCCACCCGCACCAGGTCCGGCTCGATCGCCGTGCCCGGGCAGCGGGCCCGGGTGGCGCGGGCCAGCCGCATCTACGTCGAGGGCCGTCACGACGCCGAACTCGTCGAACAGGTCTGGGGCGACGACCTGCGCATCGAGGGCGTGGTGGTCGAACACCTCGGCGGCATCGACGATCTGGCCGACATCGTGGCCGAGTTCCGGCCCGGTCCCGGGCGGCGGCTCGGCGTGCTCGTCGACCACCTCGTCGCCGGCTCCAAGGAGTCGCGCATCGCCGAGCAGGTGCGTCGCGGCCCCGGCGGCGAGCACACCCTGGTCGTCGGGCACCCGTTCATCGACATCTGGCAGGCGGTCAAACCGGCCCGGCTGGGGCTGGCGGCCTGGCCGGAGATCCCGCGCGGCACCGACTGGAAGACCGGTGTCTGCCGGGCGCTGGGCTGGCCGCACGCCGACCAGGCCGACATCGCCGCGGCCTGGCAGCGCATCCGCGGCCGGGTGCGGGACTGGACCGACCTGGAACCGGCGCTGATCGGCCGGGTCGAGGAACTCATCGACTTCGTCACGGCCACCGACTAGCGGTCGCCGTTGGAGTGGTAAGCCTGGAACCGTGTCCGACAGCCTCTTCGACCTGCCCGGCGGCGCACCCGAACCGGCGCCCGCCGGCGGTCTGTACGACACCGGCCCGAACGTGCCGCTGGCCGTTCGCATGCGGCCGGCCAGCCTCGACGAGGTGGTCGGCCAGGACCACCTGCTGAAGCCGAACTCGCCGCTGCGCCGGCTGGTGCAGGGCACCGGGGCGGCGTCGGTCATCCTCTACGGCCCGCCCGGCACCGGCAAGACCACCCTGGCCTCGCTGATCTCGCAGGCCACCGGGCGGCGGTTCGAGATGCTCTCGGCGCTGTCGGCCGGGGTCAAGGAGGTGCGCGAGGTCATCGACGCGGCGCGGCGGGCCGCCGTGCAGGGCCGGCAGACCGTGCTGTTCATCGACGAGGTGCACCGCTTCAACAAGGCCCAGCAGGACGCGCTGCTGGCCGCGGTGGAGAACCGGGTGGTGCTGCTCGTCGCGGCCACCACCGAGAACCCGTCGTTCTCGGTGGTCGCGCCGCTGCTGAGCCGCTCGCTGATCCTGCAGCTGCAGCCGCTCGGCCCGGACGCGGTGCGCACCGTGCTGCGCCGCGCCATCACCGACCCGCGCGGTCTGGGCGGGCGGGTCGAGGTCGACGACGACGCGGTCGAGCTCATCGTGCAGCTGTCGGCCGGCGACGCCCGCCGGGCGCTGACCGCGTTGGAGGTGGCCGCCGAGGAGACCGACCGGGTCACCGTCGAGACCGTCGAGCAGTCGTTGGACCAGGCCGCGGTGCGCTACGACCGCGACGGCGACCAGCACTACGACGTGATCAGCGCCTTCATCAAGAGCGTGCGCGGCTCCGACGTCGACGCCGCACTGCACTACCTGGCCCGGATGCTGGTGGCGGGGGAGGACCCGCGGTTCATCGCGCGCCGGCTGATGATCCTGGCCAGCGAGGACATCGGGATGGCCGACCCGTCGGCGCTGCAGACCGCGGTGGCCGCGGCGCAGACCGTGCAGCTGATCGGCATGCCCGAGGCGCAACTCACCCTCGCCCACGCCACCGTGCACCTGGCCACCGCGCCGAAGTCCAACGCGGTCACCACCGCGCTGTTCGCCGCGATCGCCGACGTCAAGGCCGGCAAGGCCGGCCCGGTGCCGGCGCACCTGCGCGACGGTCACTACTCCGGGGCGGCGCGGCTCGGTCACGCCCAGGGCTACAAGTACTCCCACGACCACCCGGACGGGGTGGTGGCACAGCAGTACCCGCCCGACACCCTGGTCGGCGTGGACTACTACCAGCCGACCGGGCGCGGGCGGGAACGCGACCTGGTCGAACGGGTGCAGCGCCTGCGGGCGATCATCCGCCGCAGGCGCTGACCCGTGCGCCCGGGTTTCGGGGTCCGGCTAGTGCCCGATCGCCCCGGGCCGACGCCGGCCCATGATCGCGGCAGCGATCGCCACCCCGATCACCGCGACCACGAGCTGCACCAGCAACTCCAGCCAGTCCACCCCGCTGGTGGCGGTGGGGATGCCGATGGCACGGGCGATCGCGGTCCCGATCAGTGCCGACACGATGCCGACCAGCACCGTGACGATCACGCCGATGTTCTGCTTGCCCGGTAGCACCAACCGGGCCAGGGCGCCGATGACGGCGCCGATGATGATTGCGCTGATGATGGCGGTGACGGTCATGTGTTCCTCCTGGGTAGCCGGTGCAGTGCAGATACCCGTCGCCGCAACGGCGCAAACCAATCTCGATCAGACCAGCTCGGGCACCCCGAGTCCGGCGACCGCCAGCTCGAACTCGGCGACGTCGACCGCCTCGGCGCCGAGCTCGCGCAGCCGGGCGGTGCGCAGTGCGGTGGCCGCGTCGCGGTTGCGGTCCAGCGCGGCGAAGCCGTCGAATGTCGTGGACGACACCGCCCGTCGCGCGCCGCGGTCGATCAGCAGACTCGCGCTGCAGAACCCGTCCAACCGCTCCAGCGCGGGCAGCACCTCGGTGCGGTAGAAGTCCAGCGCGTGCCGGATCCGGTCCGGGACCACCTTGATCCAGGTGGCCCGCACGCAGGCCCCGGCGCCGCCGGGGTGGTCGCGGTGCAGAACCGCGACCTCCCAGTCCTCGATCGCGATGCAGGTGCCGCCGAAGGCCGCGACGGCGTCCTCGCGGATCGGGCCGACCGCGTCCGCGCCCGCCGCCAGTGCCTCGGCGCCGTCCCAGGCGCTGGTGGCGATGCACTGCCCGGTGTCGCGGTCCACCAGCAGCGACAGCCCGACGAAACCGGGCATCGCCTGCAACCGGGGGATCGCCTCGGACCGGATGTGCGCGACGCCCGCGTCGATGCGGGACGGATGCGCCTGGATTGTGGTCGAGCGTGCGAACATCGCCCACCCCCTCGGTCGGGGCGGCGCCCCACCGGCGCCGCCGGTACCACGTTCCAGCCTCCTCCGCGCGGGCGTTGATCGCTACCGTTGAGGGCGTGGAATCGCAGGTGCTCGAGGTCGACACCGCCCGGCGGCGCATCGTCGACCTGACCGACGAGGTGCGGGCGTTCTGCGCGTCGCGCGCCGACGGGTTGTGCAACGTGTTCGTGCCGCACGCCACCGCCGGGGTGGCGATCATCGAGACCGGCGCGGGGTCGGACCATGACCTCGTCGACACCCTGGAGCGGTTGCTGCCGCGCGACGACCGCTACCGGCACCGGCACGGCTCGCCCGGCCACGGCGCCGACCACGTGCTGCCCGCCCTGGTGTCGCCGTCGGTGACGGTGCCGGTGCAGGGCGGGCGCCCGCTGCTGGGCACCTGGCAGAGTGTGGTGCTGGTGGACCTCAACCGCGACAACCCGCGGCGGACGGTGCGATTGAGTTTCCTGGCGGGTTAGGGCTTCCTCGGGGGACGGGGCGACAGGTCGGGCCGGTAGTGTAGTGCGGTCGAACATTGCCGGAACGGCCAGAACAGGACAGTAGGGACGTGCAGACACACGAGATCAGGAAGCGCTTCCTCGATCACTTCGTGAAGGCGGGCCACACCGAGGTGCCCAGCGCCTCGGTGATTCTCGACGACCCCAATTTGTTGTTCGTCAACGCCGGCATGGTGCAGTTCGTGCCCTACTTCCTGGGCCAGCGCACCCCGCCGTTCACCCGGGCCACCAGCGTGCAGAAGTGCATCCGCACGCCGGACATCGACGAGGTCGGCAAGACCACCCGGCATAACACCTTCTTCCAGATGGCCGGCAACTTCAGCTTCGGCGACTACTTCAAGCGCGAGGCCATCGGGTACGCCTGGGACCTGTTGACCAAGTCGGTCGACGCCGGCGGCTACGGGTTCGACCCGCAGCGGCTGTGGGTGACGGTCTATCTCGACGACGACGAGGCCGCCGAGCTGTGGCAGGAGGTGGCCGGTGTGCCGGCCGAGCGCATCCAGCGCCGCGGCATGGCCGACAACTACTGGTCGATGGGCATCCCGGGGCCGTGCGGGCCGTGTTCGGAGATCTACTTCGACCGTGGCCCCGACTACGGGGTCGACGGCGGTCCGGTCGCCAACGAGGACCGCTACATCGAGATCTGGAACCTGGTGTTCATGCAGAACGAGCGCGGCGCCGGGCCGGCCAAGGAGGGCTACGAGATCCTCGGCCCGCTGCCGCGCAAGAACATCGACACCGGCATGGGCGTGGAGCGGGTGGCCTGCATCCTGCAGGGCGTCGACAACGTCTACGAGACCGACCTGGTGCGCCCGGTGATCGACACCGTCGCCGCGCTCGCGCCGCGCGGCTACGGCCAGGGCAACCACGACGACGACGTGCGCTACCGGATCATCGCCGACCACTCCCGCACCGCGGCGATCCTGATCGGCGACGGGGTCACCCCCGGCAACGACGGCCGCGGCTACGTGCTGCGCCGGCTGCTGCGCCGGATCATCCGCTCGGCCCGGCTGCTGGACATCAACAGCCCGATCGTCGGCGACCTGATGGCCACCGTGCGCGACGCCATGGGCCCGAGCTACCCGGAGTTGGTCAGCGACTTCGACCGCATCCACCGCATCGCGGTGGCCGAGGAGACCGCGTTCAACCGCACCCTGGCGTCGGGGTCGCGGCTGTTCGAGGAGGCCGCCCGCACCACCAAGGCGTCCGGCTCCACGGTGCTGAGCGGCAAGGACGCGTTCACCCTGCACGACACCTACGGCTTCCCGCTCGAGCTCACCCTGGAGATGGCCGCCGAGGCCGGGCTGTCGGTGGACGAGGAGGGCTTCCGCGGCCTGATGGCCGAGCAGCGGGCCCGGGCCAAGGCCGACGCCGCCGCCCGCAAGCAGGCGCACGCCGACCTGTCGGAGTACCGCGAGCTCATCGACGCCGGCCCCACCGAGTTCACCGGATTCGACGAACTGTCCAGTGAGGCAACGATTCTGGGCATCTTCGTGAACGGCCGGCGGGTGCCGGTGGTGTCGCACCGGCAGCGCAGCGGCGACGAGCCGCCGGTCGACCGGGTCGAATTGGTGCTGGACCGCACCCCGCTGTACGCCGAGTCCGGCGGCCAGATCGCCGACGAGGGCACCATCACCGGCACCGGGGCCTCGAGCACCGCCCGGGCCGCGGTCACCGACGTGCAGAAGATCGCCCGCACGCTGTGGGTGCACCGGGTCAACATCGAGTCCGGCGAGTTCGTCGAGGGCGACACCGTGGTGGCCGCGGTGGATCCGGCCTGGCGCAAGGGCGCGACCCAGGGCCACTCCGGCACCCACCTGGTGCACGCCGCGCTGCGGCAGGTGCTCGGTCCAAACGCGGTGCAGGCCGGCTCGCTGAACCGGCCCGGCTACCTGCGCTTCGACTTCAACTGGCAGGGCCCGCTCAGCGACGAGCAGCGCACCCGGATCGAGGAGGTCACCAACGAGGCGGTGGTGGCCGACTACGAGGTGCACACCTTCATCGAGGACCTCGAGAAGGCCAAGGCCATGGGCGCCATGGCGATGTTCGGCGAGAAGTACCCCGAGAAGGTGCGCGTCGTGGAGATCGGCGGGCCGTTCTCGCTGGAGCTGTGCGGCGGCACGCACGTGCAGCACTCCGCCCAGATCGGCCCGGTCACCATCCTCGGCGAGTCCTCGGTGGGCTCCGGGGTGCGCCGGGTGGAGGCCTACGTCGGCCTGGACTCGTTCCGGCACCTGGCCAAGGAGCGCGCGCTGATGGCCGCGGTCGCGTCGTCGCTGAAGGTGCCGTCGGACCAGGTGCCCGAGCGGGTGGCCAACCTGGTCGACCGGTTGCGCGCCGCCGAGAAGGAGATCGAGCGGATGCGACTGGAGAAGGCCCGCGCCGCGGCCGCCGAGGCGGTCGCCGGGGCGGAGCGGGTCGGCGAGGTCAAGCTCGTCGCCCAGCGCGTGGAGGCCGGGATCTCCGCCGGCGACCTGCGCGGCCTGGCCGCCGACGTGCGCAACCGGGTCGGCTCGGATCCCGCCGTGGTGGTGCTGCTGGCCGTCGGCGACGACGACAGCGTGCCGTTCGTGGTGGCGGTCAACCAGGCCGCCCAGGAGCGCGGCCTGAGCGCCAACGACCTGGTGCGCACGCTGGGCGCGGCCCTGGGCGGGCGGGGCGGCGGCAAACCCGACATGGCGCAGGGCTCCGGGCGGGGCGCGGCCGGGATCGATGCCGCGCTGGCGGCGGTGCGCGCGGAACTCGAGCGGAGCTAGCCCGGTGCCCGGCCCCGACGACCGGCTCCCGGATCGGCCAGGCGAGACCCTCGATCCGCCCGACCCGGGCCGTGGACGGCGCCTCGGCGTCGATGTCGGCACGGTGCGGATCGGGGTGGCCGTCAGCGACCCGGACGGCATCCTGGCCACCCCGCTGGAGACGGTGCGCCGGGACCGGGCCGGCGGGCACATCGCCCGGCTGGCCGAGCTCGTCGCCGAACACGGCGCGGTGGAGGTGATCGTGGGCCTGCCGCGCACGCTGCGCGACCGGGCCGGCGACTCGGCCCGCGATGCCGTGAACGTCGCCGACCGGCTGGCCCGGCGCATCGCCCCGGTGCCGGTGCGGCTGGCCGACGAACGGCTCACCACGGTGGTGGCGCAGCGCTCGCTGCGGGAGGCCGGGGTGCGCGCCAAGGGGCAGCGCCGGGTGATCGACCAGGCCGCGGCGGTGGGCATCCTGCAGGGCTGGCTGGACCAACGACGGGCGGTGTCGGCGGCGACCGAGAGAGGTTGCGATGACTGAGGATTGGCAACACGATCGGGCGCAGCCGGTGCCGGTGGGCCCGCCGCGGCGGGTGCGCTCGCGGCGGGAGCGGCTGCGCGAGCAGCGGGCCCGGCGGCGCCGCCGGATCGCCACCGGGGTCAGCGTGGCCGCGCTCATCGTGGTGGTGATCGGCGTGGTGTTCCTCGGGTCGCGGTTGTGGCACGGCATGTTCGGCGGCACCGACGACTACGCCGGCGACGGGGTGGCCGACGTGGTGATCGAGGTCCGCGACGGCGACACCACCACCGCCATCGGCGAGACGCTGCGCCGGGCCAACGTGGTGGCCACCGTGAAGGCCTTCGTCGCCGCCGCCGCCGGCAACGAGGCGATCTCGTCGATCCAGCCCGGCTTCTACAAGGTGCGCACCGAGATCCCGGCCGCCGACGCGGTCGCCCGGCTGGCCGACCCGCAGAACCGGGTGGGCCGGCTGGTGATCCCGGAGGGCCGCCAGCTCGACGACACCACCGACGTCAAGACCAACGCCGTCACCTCGGGCATCCTCAGCCTGATCGCCCGGGCCAGCTGTGTGAGCCTGGACGGCGACCGGCACTGTGTGACCGTCGAGCAGCTGCGCGACGCCGCGGCCAACAGCCCGATCGAGGCGCTGCGGGTGCCGGACTGGGCCGCTCCGGCGGTGCACGCCATGGGCGACGACCACCGCCGCATCGAGGGGCTGATCGCCCCGGGCGCGTGGAACATCGACCCATCGGCCGACGCCCGCCAGATCCTGGCCACGCTCATCGCGGACAGCGCGCAGCGCTACGCCCAAGCCGGGCTGCTCGACGCCGGCCGGGCCGTCGGGATGGACCCGTACCAGGTGCTGACGGTGGCCTCGCTGGTGCAGCGCGAGTCGCAGCCGGACGATTTCGGCAAGGTGGCCCGGGTGATCTACAACCGGCTCGCGGTGGACCAGAAGCTGGAGTTCGACTCCACGGTCAACTACCCGCTGGACCGCCAGGAGGTGGCCACCACCGACGAGGACCGGGCCCGGCCCACCCCGTGGAACACCTATGTGCGCCAAGGGCTCCCGGCCACCCCGATATGCTCTCCGAGTGATCCGGCGCTGGCGGCGGCCGAACACCCCGCCCCCGGCGACTGGCTGTACTTCGTGACCATCGACAGGCAGGGCACCACGTTGTTCACCCGCGACTACGACCAGCATCTGGCCAACATCGAGGTGGCGCTGGACAACGGTGTGCTCGACAGCGCCCGATGACCGCGCGTAGAGCGGCGGTGCTCGGCTCGCCGATCCGCCATTCCCGTTCCCCGCAACTGCATCTGGCGGCCTACCGGGCGCTGGGCCTGACCGGCTGGAGCTACGAGCGCATCGAGTGCACCGCCGAGCAGCTGCCCGGCGTGGTCGGCTCGGCCGGCCCGGAGTGGGTCGGGTTCTCGGTGACCATGCCCGGCAAGTTCGCCGCGCTGGCGTTCGCCGACGAGCGCACCGACCGGGCCGAGCGGGTCGGCTCGGCCAACACCCTGGTGCGCCGCGACGGCGGCTGGCTGGCCGACAACACCGACATCGACGGGGTCAAGGGCGCGCTCGGCGGCGTGCCGGGCGCGGCCGGCCGCGCCGCCATGGTGGTCGGCGCCGGCGGCACCGCACCGGCCGCGGTGGTGGGACTCGTCGAGCTCGGTGTCGAGGAGATCGTCGTCGCCGCCCGCAACCCGGACAAGGCCGCGCCGCTGGTCGAGTTGGCCACCGGGCTGGGCGCGACCGCCCGGTGGTGCGACCTGACCGGCGGTGGCCTGGCCGAAGCGGTCGCCGGGGTGCAGGCCGTGGTGAGCACCATCCCCGCCGACGCCGCCGCGGGCTACGCCCCGGCGCTGGCGGCCGCCCCGGTGCTGCTGGACGTGATCTACGACCCGTGGCCCACCCCGCTGGCCGGTGCCGTACGGGCCGCCGGGGGCCGGGTGATCGACGGGCTGGAGATGCTGTTGCACCAGGCGTTCACCCAGGTGGAGCTGTTCACCGGCCTGCCCGCCCCGAAAGAGGCGATGCGGGCCGCGCTGCGCGCACCCTAGGTTCGGGATGTGGGGGTCGTACTGCTGGCGGCGGTGCTGGCCTGGTTCGCCGCGCTGACCGTCTGGGACATCCGCCGGCGCCGGCTGCCCGACGCGCTGACGCTGCCGGGTGCGGCGGCGGTGTTGGCCGGGGCGGCGCTGACCGGACACGGGCCGGCCGCCCTGCTCGGCGGCGCCGGGCTGGGGCTGCTCTATCTGCTGGTGTCGCTGGCCCGCCCGGGCGCGCTCGGCGGCGGCGACGTGAAGCTCGCGGTGGGCACCGGGGCGCTGGCCGGGATCTGCGGGCCGCACGCCTGGTTGTTCGCGGCGCTGGCCGCGCCGCTGTTCACCGCCGGCTGGGCGGTCGTCGCGCTGGTGCGGCGCGCCGGGCCGACCGTGCCGCACGGGCCGGCGATGTGTGCGGCCACCGCGCTGGTGCTGGTGCCCGTCCTGCTGTGAAATGCGCGCGGCCGAGCCGGAATCCGGCTCGGCCGCGAATCGGTCCAGCAGGCCCGGGCGTCAGAGCACGCCGGAGATCTCCGCCTCGACCGGGATGCCGCAGCGGTTGCGCAGATCGACCGCGGGCTGGCGGATGGCATCCAGTTCGGCCTTGACCTGCGGGTTCTCGGCGAGGTAGGCCTTGGTCTTGGCGGCCACGTCCTTCTTGTTCTGGCCCTGCAGGCTGGTGAAGAACGCGTTGACGTCCGGGTGGGTCCACAGGTAGGCGGACATGTGCGCCGAAACCCCGGTCATCACCGCGGTCACGTCGGCGGTCGTGCAGTTCGGCGGTTCGGCACCGGCGGTCGCCGCACCGCCGAACAGCGCGGCCCCGGCCGCGACGGCGACGGCGGCACCGCGGCCGAGCGAACGAGCGAAAGTCTTCATGTGGCTCCTCAGTCGTTGCATCCGGATTCCGCTGTCAACCTTAACGTGCGGGAATTTGTCGGGCGAGGAAACGCGGCGTGCGGGTTTGCCACTGTGTAGGATTCGCCTTGTCGACGAAAGGAAAACATCGACCATGTCGCAGATTCGCAAGCTTCTCGTCGCGGGCGCGGCCGGGCTGGGAATGGCAGCCGGGCTGGCGTTCGCGCCGACCGCCGCCGCCGAACCGTCGCTGCTGCCGCAGTGTGAGACCGTCGGCGGCAGTTCCGTGACCGGTGGTCAGACCACCGAGTGCGCGACCGAGGGCAACGCGCAGATCGTCTCGACCCCGCCGGTCTACCCGGGTGAGTACTTCTGGGGCTTCCCGGGTTTCGGGTTCATTCCCTGATCGGTCGGCACACCCCGACCGTTCCGGTGCACCCGAACCGGACGAAACCCCGGCGGATCCTGCCGCAGTTGCTGCGGCAGGATCCGCTGTCTTTCACCGGGTTTTGCCGGCGGTCGCGAGGTCGTCACCGAACCACTTCTGCTTGATGAGCTGGTAGGTGCCGTCCTCGCGCATCCGGTACAGCACCTGGTTGACCGGCTTGCGCAGCGGCGAGTTGAGCGCGAGCGCGAAGCCCTGGTGCTCGTCGCGGAACATCGGGCCGGCGGTGACCGCCACGCCCTGACCGCGGTGGGCGACGTAGTAGCGCAGCACCGGCGCGTCGTAGACCACGGCGTCGTAGCCGTCGTTGCGCAGCAGATCGTAGGACTGCTCGATGGTGTCGGTCTTGGTCGTGCCGATGCCCATGCCGTCGAGATACATGGCCGCGGTGGTGCCGGCGACGGTGGCCACCTTCTTGCCGTAGAGGTCGGCCGGACCGTTGATCTGGGCGTCGAGCTTGGTGACGGTCAGGGTGGCGCTCAGGCTCGCGGTGTAGAACGAGACGAACACGATGCCGGCGAAACTCCAGATCACCGCGATCGTCCGGGTGAGCGGTTTGGAGGCGAAGAGGCTCTGCCGGCCGATGAGTGCGCTGATGCCCCACTCGAAGGACTGCAGGATGCCGGGCAGGTAGGTACGTGCCACCCGGGGCTGCTCGCCGCGCCGCTCGACGAGCCAGAAGATGTGCGCGGGCAGCACACTCATCGCCATGGCCACGCCGAGCCAGATCAGCATGGGGCGGGAGAACAGCAGGCCGAAGAAGCCGTTGAAGGCCGGGGTGGTCGGGCTCGGGTCGTGGGCGGGAACGATGATCTGCAGCCCGGCCTCCAGCGTGGGGTGCGAGAAGTCGAAGCTCATCTGCCGGTCGGCGGTGATCGAGATGGCGCCCACCGCGACGTCGGCCGCGCCGGTGCGGACCGCGTCGAGCTGGCCGCGCACGTTGTCGGTCATCACGTACTCGGTCTCCCAGCCCAGTCGCCGGGCGACCTCCTCCCACAGGTCGATGCTGAACCCGGTGAGCTGGGTGCCGTTGGTGCGCAGGACGAACGGCTCCAGGGTGTGCACCACCACCCGGACCGGTTCGGTGCGCGGGTCGGTGGACGGGTCGCCGTCCGGCTGGGCGGACCCGGCGCCGACCGGCCCGAAGGTCAACAGGGCGAACAGGATCGCGGCCAACGCCGGCAGTCGGTGACGCATCCTCACGTGCGCTATCCTGCTGCATCGCCGCGCGTTCGTGTGGGAACGGCGTGCGGGAGAATCGGGTGATGAGCACCGACCCCGTCTCCGCCACCGTGACCGTCGCCGACCTGGAGGTCGCCTACACCCGCACCGGGGCCGGCGCGCCGGTGGTGTTCGTCCACGGCCTGGGCCAGGACCGGCACAGCTGGCGGCCGGTACTGGACGCGCTGGACGGGGTCACCGGCTACGCCTACGACCTGCGCGGGCACGGCGACACCCCGCTCGGTCGCGCCGACGGCACCCTGGCCCAACTGCGCGACGACCTGCTCGGCTTCCTCGCCGCCGTCACCGGCCCGGCGATCTGTGTGGGGTTCTCGCTGGGCGGCACGGTGGTGCTCGCCGCCGCGGCCGAACGGCCCGACCTGGTGACCGCGGTGGTCGGGCTGGGCACCTCCAGCGTGGTGGGCCGGGCCGCCAAGGCGTTCTACGAGCAGCGGGCGGCGCTGTTCGCCGAAGGCGACCGCGAGGCCAACCGGCAGGCGATGGTCGAGGACACCGCCGCGGCGCTGCACCGCCCCGATTCGGACGCCGCCGCGGTGGCCGCGGCCCGGCTCGCCGCGATCGGCGACGGGGCCGGGTTCGTCAACGCCGCCACCGCGATGGCCCGGATGGCCGACGAGCCGCTGACCCCGGCACTGGCCCGGATCGGCCCGGGCACCCCGGTGCGGCTCATCGGCGCCGACCACGACGCGCTGTGCCCGCGCCGGGCCGCCGACCTCATCCTCGAGGCCGTGCCGCACGCGACCTACGCCGAGGTCACCGACGCCGGCCATCTCATGCTCGTCGACCAGCCCGGCCAGGTCACCGCGCTGCTGCGCAGCGCCCTCAGAACGGCGGCGGCCGGCTGAGTTCGTCGACCAGACCGGCGTTTTCGCGCCGTTCGGCCGCGATCCGGCGGGCCAGCTGCTCGGCGCGGCTGCGCCCGCGCCGCGGCATCATCACCCCGCGCCCGGCGCGCGGCGGCGGGGCGGGCAGGTGCAACGGTCCGGTCGGCTCGCACAGCGCGGGGAAGTGCAGCGCACTGCCCGGCCGGGTGATGTAGCGGTGCCCGGTCGGGGCCGTCCACACCACGGTGCCGTCCGGGTGCTGCTCGTCGCGCCAGCCGTCCGGCCCGCCCCAGAACGTCTTGAGCAGATGATGTTCGCGGCACAGGCATTTGAGGTTCGACGGGTGGGTCGGGCCGAGGGGGTACGGCACGGTGTGGTCGAGGTCGCATGCCGTCGCCGGCCGGTCGCAGTTCGGGAACCGGCAGGTCAGGTCCCGGCAGCGGACGAACTCGGCCAGCGCCGCCGACGGCCGGTACCCGGGCTCGGGCGTCGGTGCCGGTCCGGGATGGCGTACCCGGAGAATCCGGGCGCGCTCGAGCACCGCGCGCAACAGCGGCGCGGGCAGCACCCCGCGGCCGAACACGTAGCCGTACGGCGCGGCCCCGGCCACGGTGTCGTCGGGTCCGCCGGTGACGGCGCCGGCGTCGGCCACCACGTGCACCACCACGTCGGGCGGGTCGGCGGCCGGGGCGGGGCAGTCGGGCCGGCCGCAGCGGCAGCCCGGCCGCCGGCCGGCCAGCAGTGCGGCGAGCGCGTCGCGGCGCCGCTCGCCGATGCTGCGCGGGTCGTCCGGGCACACGGCCCGGGCCAGCGCGTCGAGCCGCTGCTCGCCGGCCGCGGCGTCGGTGGACGCCAACAGCGCCCAGATGCTGGTGAATCCCGGCGGATCGGTCCGGCTGCCGAAGTCCACGTCCGCGCCGCGGGCCTTCCGCTCGGATCGGCGCAGCCCACCCGGATCGTGGCGCAACACGATCGCGTCCACCGCAGCTGCCGTCTTCTGTTCGGACAGCCGCGCCCACTGCGGTGCCCGGGCGGCCAGCTCGCCGTCCACGGCCGCCAGCGCGGCCGGGTCGGTGATCAGGTCGGTGCGGGCGACGATCGTGCGCACCGTCGCCTCGCTCACCAGGCCCAGCTCGAACAGCATGCCGAGCTTGGGGAACCGGTCCCGCAGCACCACGCCGCGGTGGGCCTGCGCCAGCGCCCGGCCGGCACCCACCCGCAGTGCCGCCGACAGTTCGGCGGCCACCGCGCGCGTCGGGTCGAGCCACCAGTCCGCCCGGTCCTCCGCCGTCACGCACCCGGTGCGGCGGACGAACAGCTCGGCGGCCGCGGCCAGCTTGCGGGCGCACACGGCGTTCTCCATCCGCACCAGCCCGGTCAGCACCTCGACGAGTGCCGCCTCGTCGAGCTCGCCGTACCGCCCGACGTCGGGCAGCACCCCGGTCAGCCCCTCCGGCGACAACATGTCGAACATGTGTTCGACGATAGGTCGTGGGTACGACAACCTGCGGCCATGGGAAGATGGGACGCGTGTTGCGATGGATTACGGCGGGTGAATCCCACGGGCGTGCGTTGGTGGCGGTGCTCGAGGGCATGGTCGCCGGCGTGCGGGTCACCTCCGAGGACATCGCGGAGCAACTGCGGCGCCGGCGGCTCGGCTACGGCCGCGGCGCCCGGATGAAGTTCGAACAGGACCAGGTCACCGTCCTGGGCGGGGTGCGCCACGGGCTGACCCTCGGCGGGCCGGTCGCCATCGAGATCGGCAACACCGAGTGGCCCAAGTGGGAGACCGTGATGTCGCCCGACCCGGTCGACCCGGCCGACCTGGCCGGCAGCGCCCGCAACGCGCCGCTGACCCGGCCCCGGCCCGGCCACGCCGACTACGCCGGGATGCTCAAGTACGGCTTCGACGACGCCCGTCCGGTGCTCGAGCGCGCCAGCGCCCGCGAGACCGCCGCCCGGGTGGCCGCCGCGACGGTGGCCCGCAACTTCCTCGAACAGGCGCTCGGTGTACAGATCGTCTCGCACGTCATCTCCATCGGCGCCTCCGAGCCCTATGTCGGGCCGCCGCCCACCGCCGCCGACCTGGCCGCCGTCGACGCCAGCCCGGTGCGTGCCTTCGACAAGGACGCCGAGGCGTCGATGATCGCCGAGATCGAGGCCGCCAAGCGAGACGGCGACACCCTGGGCGGGGTGATCGAGGTCGTCGCGCACGGGCTGCCGATCGGCCTCGGCTCGTTCACCAGCGGTGAGGACCGGCTCGACGCCCAGCTCGCCGCGGCGGTGATGGGCGTGCAGGCGATCAAGGGCGTGGAGATCGGCGACGGCTTCGAGACCGCGCGCCGGCGCGGCAGCGCGGCCCACGACGAGATCTTCCCGGGCCCCGGCGGGGTCACCCGCACCACCAACCGGGCCGGCGGGCTGGAGGGCGGCATGACCAACGGCCAGCCGCTGCGGGTGCGTGCCGCGATGAAACCGATCTCCACGGTGCCGCGGGCGCTGTCGACCATCGACATGGCCACCGGCGAGCAGGCCGCGGCGATCCACCAACGCTCCGACGTGTGCGCGGTGCCGGCCGCCGGCGTGGTGCTGGAGGCGATGGTGGCGCTGGTGCTGGCCCGGGCCGCGCTGCAGAAGTTCGGCGGCGACTCGCTGACCGAGACCCGCACCAACCTCGACGCCTACCTGCGTGCGGTCGCCGAGCGCGTCCCGGCACGGGTTGCGCAGGCCTCGGGCTGATGGCCCCGAAAGCGGTGCTGGTGGGGCTGCCGGGATCGGGGAAGTCCACCATCGGCCGGCGGCTCGCCAAGGCGCTCGGGGTGCCGTTTTTGGACACCGACGCCGCCATCGAGGAGCGGACCGGGCGCACCATCCCGGAGATCTTCGCCGCCGACGGCGAACCGGGATTCCGCCGCATCGAGGAGGAGGTCGTCCGCGACGCGCTGAACACCCACGACGGGGTGCTCTCGCTCGGCGGCGGGGCGGTCACCACTCCCGGGGTGCGCCAGGCGCTGGCCGGCCACACCGTGGTCTACCTGGAGATCAGCGCGGCCGAGGGCATCCGGCGCACCGGCGGCAGCAACGCCCGTCCGCTGCTGGCCGGACCGGACCGCGCCGAGCGCTACAAGCAGCTCGCCGCCCAGCGCGCCCCGCTGTACCGGCGGGTGGCCACCATCCGGATCAACACCAACCGGCGCAACCCCGGCGCGGTGGTGCGCCAGATCGTCGAACGCCTGCAGAACCCCACGCCGGCGCAGCCCCGCCGGCGGCGCCGCCCGGCACCCGCCGGTGCCGCGGCGAAGTCGACCACGCAGCCCGAAACCAAAGGGACACAAGATGACTGACACGGTGACCGTCGACGTCCACGTCGACCCGCCCTACCCGGTGCTGATCGGTTCCGGGGTGCTCGGCGAACTCGACCGGTTCGCCGCCGGCCGCCACCGGGTCGCGGTGGTGCACCAGCCGGTGCTCGCGGCGACCGCCGAGCGGATTCGCAAACACCTGGCCGACAACGGGATCGACGCGCACCGCATCGAGATCCCGGACGCCGAGGCGGGCAAGGACCTGCCGGTGGTCGGCTACATCTGGGAGGTGCTCGGCCGGATCGGGCTGGGCCGCAAGGATCTCGTCGTCAGTCTGGGCGGGGGAGCGGCCACCGACGTCGCCGGGTTCGCCGCCGCCACCTGGCTGCGCGGCGTCGACGTGGTGCACATCCCCACCACGCTGCTGGGTATGGTCGACGCCGCGGTCGGCGGCAAGACCGGCATCAACACCGAGGCCGGCAAGAACCTGGTCGGCGCGTTCCACCAGCCGATCGGGGTGCTGGTCGACCTGGAGACGCTGAAGACCCTGCCGCGCAACGAGATCGTCGCCGGCATGGCGGAGGTGGTCAAGGCCGGTTTCATCGCCGACCCGGTCATCCTGGACATGATCGAGGCCGACCCGCAGGCCGCGCTGGACCCGGCCGCCGACGTGCTGCCCGAACTCGTCCGGCGCGCCGTGGCGGTCAAGGCCGAGGTGGTCGCGGCCGACGAGAAGGAGTCGCAGCTGCGCGAGATCCTCAACTACGGCCATACCCTCGGGCACGCCATCGAGCGGCGCGAGCGCTACCGCTGGCGGCACGGCGCGGCGGTGTCGGTGGGGCTGGTGTTCGCCGCCGAACTGGGCCGGCTGGCCGGCCGGCTCGACGACGCCACCGCCGCGCGGCACCGCTCGGTGCTCACCGCGCTGGGCCTGCCGACCAGCTACGACGCCGACGCGCTGCCGCAGCTGGTGGAGTACATGGCCGGCGACAAGAAGACCCGGTCCGGGGTGCTGCGCTTCGTGGTGCTCGACGGACTGGCCAAACCCGGACGGCTGGAGGGACCGGACCCGTCCCTGCTGGCCGCCGCCTACGCGGAGGTGGCCCGATGACGCGGGTGCGGGTGCTCAACGGGCCGAACCTGGGCCGGCTCGGCAAGCGCCAGCCGGAGGTCTACGGCCGCACCACCTACGCCGACCTGGTCGCCATGATCGAGGCGGAGGCCGCCGAACTCGGCCTGGACGTGGTGGTGCGGCAGAGCGACAGCGAGGCCGAGCTGATCGGCTGGATCCACGAGGCCGCCGACGCCGGCGATCCGGTGATCCTCAACGCCGGCGCGTTCACCCACACCTCGATCGCGCTGCGCGACGCCTGCGCCGAGCTGACCGCCCCGCTGATCGAGGTGCACATCTCGAATGTGCATGCGCGCGAGGAGTTCCGGCACCACTCCTACCTGAGCCCGATCGCCACCGGGGTGATCGTCGGGCTCGGGGTGCAGAGCTACCTGCTGGCGCTGCGCTGGCTCGCGAACCGGCCGGCCTGACCGGCTACCGGGCCGGGTCGGCCTGCACCGCGGCGAACACGTCGGTGTCGGCGCCGTCCTCGTCGGTGCGCCGCGGCAGGTCGGGCTGCTTGCGGTCGACGAGCCAGCGGCCCAGCGCCACCCCGGCGAGCGCCATCAGGAAGGTCAGCAGCGCGGTGAACGCCGCGAACGTGGTCAACTCGTTGACCAGCGCCTCGACGTAGACCGCCGGGTAGAACTGGCCGATGAACCAGGCCACCGCGCCGCTGACGACGCCGGCGAACAGCCCGGCCAGCAGCCAGGTCATGGCCAGGTCGCCGCGCCGGTCCGGGTCGGGGTTCGCCCGCGCGTCGGCGCTGCCGTCGGCGATGCCCCAGACGAAGGCGACCACCGCGTACACCGCGACCAGGATCGCGCTGATCAGGCTCGCCTTGGTCTCCCAGGCGTTGATCATCGCGCCCTGCAGCAATCGCACCACGACCATCAGGGCGGCGAACACCAGACCGCGCAGCAACCACTTGCTCATGGCGCCCCAGCGTAGCGAGTAGCGTCGGGGACCGTGACGATATCCCAGCGCCGGGCGCGGCTCCGCGAACGGATGGCCGCCGCCGAACTGGACGCCATGCTGGTGACCGACCTGGTCAACGTGCGGTACCTGTCCGGATTCACCGGTTCGAATGCCGCCCTGCTCATCCGCTGCGACGACGAGGTGCCGGTGCTGGCCACCGACGGGCGCTACCGCACCCAGGCCGCCCAGCAGGTGCCCGATGCCGAGATCGTGATCGAACGGGCCTGTGCCACCCACCTGGCCGGCCGCGCCGCGGCCGCCGGGGTGCGCCGGCTCGGGTTCGAGAGCCAGCACGTCTCCGTCGAGGCGCACCTGGCCCTGCAGCACGCCGCCGGGGAGGCCGAACTCGTCCGCGCCCCCGGCATGGTCGAGGCGCTGCGCGAGGTCAAGGACGCCGGGGAGATCGCCATCCTGCGGCTGGCCTGCGAGGCCGCCGACGCCGCGCTCGCCGAACTCGTCGAGCGCGGCGGGCTGCGGCCCGGCCGCACCGAGCAGCAGGTGCGCCGTGACCTGGAGGCGCTGCTGCTCGACCACGGCGCCGACGGCCCGTCGTTCGAGACCATCGTGGCCACCGGCGCCAATTCGGCCGTCCCGCACCACCGGCCCACCGGGGCGGTGCTGGCCGCCGGCGACTTCGTCAAGATCGACTTCGGGGCGCTGGTGGCCGGCTACCACTCCGACATGACCCGCACCTTCATCCTGGGCCCCGCCGCGGACTGGCAGATCGAGCTCTACGAGCTCGTCGCCGCCGCGCAGCTGGCCGGCCGGGAGGCGCTGGCCGCCGGGGCGACGCTGCGCGACGTCGACGCCGCCGCCCGCTCGGTGATCGCCGACGCCGGCCATGCCGACCATTTCGGGCACGGGCTCGGCCACGGGGTGGGGCTGCAGATCCACGAAGCGCCCGGAATCAACGCGTCGGCCGCCGGTACACTGCTTGCTGGCTCCGTGGTCACCGTGGAGCCCGGTGTCTACCTGCCCGGCCGGGGCGGCGTCCGCATCGAGGACACGCTGGCCGTAGGCGAGACCAGCTGCGACTTGCTCACCCGGTTCCCCAAGGAACTGGCGATCCTGTAGGAGATTACGACCGTGGCAACGACCGCCGACTTCAAGAATGGCCTGGTGCTGGTTATCGACGGCCAGCTGTGGCAAATCGTCGAGTTCCAGCACGTCAAGCCGGGGAAGGGTCCGGCGTTCGTGCGCACGAAGCTCAAGAACGTCGTGCAGGGCAAGGTCGTCGACAAGACGTTCAACGCCGGGGTGAAGGTGGAGACCGCCACCGTCGACCGGCGCGACGCGACGTATCTGTACCGCGACGGTTCGGACTACGTGTTCATGGACAGCGAGGACTTCGAGCAGCACCCGCTGCCCGAGTCGCTGGTCGGCAAGGCCGCCGACTTCCTGCTCGAGAGCATGCCGGTGCAGATCGCCTTCCACAACGGCACCCCGCTGTACCTCGAGCTGCCCACCTCGGTCGAGCTCGAGGTCACCCACACCGAGCCGGGCCTGCAGGGCGACCGGTCCAACGCCGGCACCAAGCCGGCCACCGTGGAGACCGGGGCCGAGGTGCAGGTGCCGCTGTTCATCAACATCGGCGACAAGATCAAGGTCGACACCCGCGACGGCAGCTACCTGGGCCGCGTGAATGGCTGAACGGCGTGCCGACCGGGGACGCCGCCAGGCCCGCAAGCGCGCCGTCGAGCTGCTGTTCGAGGCCGAAGCCCGGGCAGTGACCCCGGCCGAGGTGGCCTCGGAGCGAAATGCGTTGGTGGACAAGGACCCCGACCTGCCGCTGCTGAACCCCTACACGGTGACCGTGGTGCACGGCGTCACCGAGCACCTGGCCCACATCGACGACCTGATCGCCTCGCACCTGCACGGCTGGACGCTGGAGCGGCTGCCCGCGGTGGACCGTGCCATCCTGCGGGTGGCGGTGTGGGAGCTGCTGTACGCCGACGACGTGCCCGAGCCGGTGGCCGTCGACGAGGCCGTGGAGCTGGCCAAGCAGCTGTCCACCGAGGAGTCGCCGGGCTTCGTCAACGGGGTGCTCGGCCAGGTCATGCTGGTGACCCCGCAGATCCGCAAGGCCGCCCGCGCCGTCCGCGGCGGCGGTGCCGGCGCGGGTTCCGGTGACGCGGACCCCGGCGCCGCGGGCCCGGGGGACGGCGGCGCTCAGTCCGGGTAGTCGGGCAGCTCGATCGACTCGGCGGCGCGGAACCACAGCCGGGCGGCCAGCGGCCGGAACGGCCGGCGCTGCATCCACTTCATCGCCGAGGCGTTGGACTCGATCTGCTTGCCGGTCAGCGGCAGGAACCGGTCGATGGTGTTCGGCAGGTCCTGGCAGCGGTCCACGTACGGCCGCATGCGCCGGTCGTAGGCGTCCAGCGCCCGGGCCAGCCGGTCGGCGTCGCACCCGGCGGCCGGGCCGACCTCGCCGGCCAGCAGGTAGGCACCCGCCAGCGCCAGGCCGGCGCCGGTCCCGGACAGCGGGGAGGCGCAGTACCCGGCGTCGCCGACCAGCGCCACCCGGCCGCGGGTCCAGCGGTCCATGTGCACCTGGCAGAACTCGTCGAAGTAGAAGTCCTCGGCGTCGCGGGCGGCCAGCAGCAGCTCCTCGCAGTGCCAGCCCGCCCCGGCGAACTGCTCGGCGAGCAGGTCCCACTGCGCAGCGCGGTCGTGCCGGTCGTCGTCGATCGGTCCGGCCCGGAACGCCAGGCCCGCCTTGGCCGAGCCCGGCTCCCGGGACGGCCGCAGTGAGGCGTTCAGCCCGCCCGGCGCCTGGTACATCAGGTACCAGCCGTCCAGGCCGACCGGGTCGGGCGCGGTGAACCATGCGCTGTAACCGCCGAGTCGGCGCAGGAAGCGCTTCTCGGGGCCGAACACCATGCGTCGCACCGCCGAGTGCAGCCCGTCGGCGCCGACGACGAGCGCGGCGCGCAGCTCGGTGCCGTCCGACAGCGCCACGGTCACCCCGGTGCCGTCCGGGTGCAGTTCGGCGATGCGGGTACCGAACCGGTACTCGACGGTGTCGCGGGTGGCCGCGTACAGCATGTCGACCAGATCGTCGCGCAGGATCTCCAGTTCGGACACCGGTCCGTTGCCGTCGAACGCGGTCACCGGCATCTCGGCGCGGCGGCGGCCGTCGGCGCGCACCCAGGCGATGCCGCGCTGGAACAGGGCGCGCCGGCGCATCGGCTCGGACAGGCCCATCCGGCCGATGACCTGCACGCCGGCGCCGCGCAGGTCCACCGTCTGCCCGCCCGGCCGGACGCCTGCCGCCGACTCCACCACCACGACGCGAAACCCGTTGCGGGAAAACCAGAACGCCGCGGCCGGACCGGCGATGCCGGCGCCGCTGATCAACACCGTGGGGACGGCCATGGGCTCGAACTAGAGGTCCAGCGCCTGGTAGGTGCGCCGGACGAACTTCGGCTGCACCGACTGCAGTCGCAGCAGCGAGGTGTTGCCCGCCACCGCGGCGGCCGCGTCGGCGGAGAAGTCCGGGAAGTTCTGGGTGAGGTACAGCACCACCAGGTTCGCCTCCGGGTCGGCCTGCCACCAGGTGCCGTAGGCGCCCGGCCAGCCGAAGGTGCCCAGCCCGCCCGGCCCGAACAGCGGCCGGGACCGGGCCGGGTCGGTCACCACCGACAGGTTCAGCCCGAACCCGCGGCCCACCCAGAACGGCATGCCCAGGAACGGGTGGCGCTTCTGCTCGGCGGTCAGCCGGTCGGTGCGCATCAGCCGCGCCGACCGTTCCGAGAGCACCCGCACCCCGTCGATCTGCCCGTCCGCCAACAACATCCGCGCGAACCGCAGATAGTCGTCGGCGGTGGAGAACAGTGCGGCCCCGCCCATGCAGAACGGCGGCGGGGTGACCGGCGGCGGCCCCACCACGTCGTGGTCGAGGGTGCCGTCCGGGCCGATCCGGTACATGGTGGCCACCCGGCCCCGGTTGCGCGGGTCGATGCAGAACCCGGTGTCGGGCATGCCCACCGGCCCCAGGATCCGCTCGGCGAGGATCTCGTGCAGCGGCCGGCCGGCCAGCCGCTCCAGCAGGATGCCCAGCACGTCGGTGGCGTTGCTGTAGGTCATCCGCTCGCCGGGCTGGTGCTCCAGCGGCAGCGCGGCGATCTCGGCCAGCCAGCGGTCGGCGTCCTGCTTGATCGAGATCCGCTGGTAGGCCCGCGCCAGCGGGCCGCCCACGGAGAAGAAGTAGGCCAGCCCGGAGCGGTGCGTCATCAGGTCGTCGACGGTGATCGGGCGGCGCGCCGGATGGGTCCGGTCCAACGGCCCGCCCGGGGTGTCGAGCACCCGCATGTCGGCCAACTCCGGCAGCCACTTCGCCACCGGGTCGGTCAGCGCGAGCCGGCCCTCGTCGACGAAGGTCATCGCCGCGGCGACCGTCACCGGCTTGGTCATCGAGGCGATGCGGAAGATGGTGTCGCGGCGCATCGGCAGCCCCGCGGCGACGTCACGGTGACCAAGTTCACCGACCTGCTCCACACGTCCGTCGCGCCACACCAGGGTGACCGCGCCGGCCAGCAGACCAGCGTCGATGGCCTCGGAAACGGGTTGCAGGTTGGCCTCGGATCGCACCGCGCCAGCGTACTGAGTCGCCGCGGCGGGTGATAGGCTCGCCGCAGTTCGACGTCCTTTAACGATCCGTCCCGTGAGGCGGAGAAGGAGGTCCGGTCCATCGTGGGGTCAGGCACCGATCGGGAGTTGATGTCCGCGGCCGACGTCGGTCGCACCGTCTCCCGGATCGCTCATCAGATCATCGAGAAGACCGCCCTCGACGCGCCTGACGCCCGGCGGGTGGTGCTGCTGGGCATCCCGACCCGCGGGGTCACCCTCGCGAACCGGCTGGCCGAGCGGATCCACGACTTCTCCGGTGTGCGCCCGGCGCACGGCGCGCTCGACATCACGCTCTATCGCGACGATCTGAACATCAAACCGCCGCGGCCGCTGGCCGACACCACGATCCCCGAGGGTGGCATCGACGGCGCGCTGGTGATCCTCGTCGACGACGTGCTGTACTCCGGCCGCTCGGTGCGGGCCGCCCTGGACGCGCTGCGCGACATCGGCCGGCCCGCGGTGGTGCAGCTGGCCGTGCTCGTCGACCGCGGCCACCGGGAGCTGCCGGTGCGGGCCGACTACGTGGGCAAGAACGTGCCGACCTCGCGCAGCGAGAGCGTGCACGTGCTGCTGGCCGAACACGACGGCCGGGATGGGGTGGTGATCTCGAAGTGACTGCCAGGCATCTGCTGTCGGCGGGCGATCTCAGCCGCGACGAGGCGGTGGCGATCCTCGACGACGCCGACCGGTTCGCCGCCGCGCTGCTCGGCCGCGAGGTCAAGAAGCTGCCCACCCTGCGCGGCCGCACCATCATCACGATGTTCTACGAGAACTCCACCCGCACCCGGGTGTCGTTCGAGGTGGCGGGCAAGTGGATGAGCGCCGACGTGATCAACGTCAGCGCCTCCGGCTCCTCGGTCGGCAAGGGCGAGTCGCTGCGCGACACCGCGCTGACGCTGCGCGCCGCCGGCGCCGACGCGCTGATCATCCGCCACCCGGCCTCCGGCGCGGCGCAGCAGCTGGCCGCCTGGACCGCCCCGGACGGCCCGGCCGTCGTCAACGCCGGTGACGGCGCCCACGAACACCCCACCCAGGCGCTGCTCGACGCGCTCACGCTGCGCCAGCGCCTCGGCGGCATCGAGGGCCGCCGGGTGGTGTTCGTCGGCGACATCCTGCACAGCCGGGTGGCCCGGTCCAACGTGCTGCTGCTGCACACCCTGGGCGCGGAGGTGGTGCTGGTCGCCCCGCCCACCCTGCTGCCGGTCGGGGTGGAGCAGTGGCCGGCCACCGTGTCGCACGACCTCGACGCCGAGCTGCCGGCCGCCGACGCGGTGGTGATGCTGCGGGTGCAGGCCGAGCGGATGAACGGGGTGTTCTTCCCGTCGGCCCGCGAGTACTCGGCCCGCTACGGCCTGTCCGAACAGCGCCGCAAGCTGCTCGGCGAGCGGGCGGTGGTGATGCACCCGGGCCCGATGATGCGCGGCATGGAGATCGCCTCCTCGGTGGCCGACTGCCCGCAATCGGCGGTGCTGCAACAGGTTTCCAACGGTGTGCACGTGCGGATGGCGGTGCTGTTCCACCTGTTGGTGGGTGCGGAGACGGAGGCGATCAGCGCATGACGACCCTGATTCGCGGGGTGCGGCTCTACGGCGAGGGGGACAAGGTCGACGTCCTGGTCGCCGACGGACAGATCGCCGGGATCGGTGCGCAGCTGTCCGCGCCCGTCGGGGCCGAGGTGATCGACGCCGACGGTCTGGTGCTGCTGCCCGGGTTCGTCGACCTGCACACCCATCTGCGCGAACCCGGCCGCGAGTACGCCGAGGACATCGAGACCGGTTCGGCCGCCGCCGCGCTCGGCGGCTACACGGCGGTGTTCGCGATGGCCAACACCGACCCGGTGGCCGACTCGGTGGTGGTCACCGACTACGTATGGCACCGCGGTCAGCAGGTCGGCCTGGTCGACGTGCACCCGGTCGGTGCGGTCACCGTCGGGCTGGCCGGCAAGCAGCTCACCGAGATGGGGCTGATGGCCGCCGGTGCCGGGCGGGTGCGGATGTTCTCCGACGACGGGGTGTGCGTGCACGACCCGCTGGTGATGCGCCGGGCGCTGGAGTACGCCCGCGGCCTGGGGGTGCTCATCGCCCAGCACGCCGAGGAACCCCGGCTGACCGTCGGGGCGGTCGCGCATGAGGGACCCACCGCCGCCCGGCTCGGCCTGACCGGCTGGCCGCGCGCCGCCGAGGAGTCGATCGTGGCCCGCGACGCGTTGCTGGCCCGCGACGCCGGGGCCCGGGTGCACATCTGCCACGCCTCCACCGCCGGCACCGTGGAGCTTGTCAGATGGGCGAAGGCGCAAGGGATCTCGATCACCGCCGAGGTCACCCCGCACCACCTGCTGCTCGACGACGAACGGCTGAGGAGCTACGACGGGGTGAACCGGGTCAACCCGCCGCTGCGGGAGCGCTCCGACGTGCTCGCGCTGCGGCAGGCGCTGGCCGACGGGGTGATCGACTGCGTGGCCACCGACCACGCCCCGCACGCCGAGCACGAGAAGATGTGCGAGTTCGCCGCGGCCCGGCCCGGCATGCTGGGCCTGCAGACCGCGCTGTCGGTGGTGGTGGAGACCATGGTGCGCCCCGGCCTGCTGGACTGGCGCGGGGTGGCGCGGGTGATGAGCGAGCAGCCGGCCCGCATCGTCGGACTGCCCGACCAGGGCCGGCCGTTGGCGGTCGGCGAGCCGGCCAACCTCACCGTGGTGGATCCGGACGCCACCTGGACGGTGCACGGGGCCGAGCTGGCCAGCCGGTCGGACAACACGCCCTACGAGGCGATGACGCTGCCGGCCACCGTGACGCTGACCATGCTGCGCGGCAGGGTGACCGCGCGCGACGGCAAGGTCGCGTCGTGAACACCGGCACGCTGATCGGGTCGCTGGTCATGGCCGCCGTGCTGGTGGTGGTGATCGCGCTGGTGATCCGGGCGATGCTGCGGGGCTGGCGCCGGCGCGCCGAGCAGCAGATCGCGGCGATCGGCACGCTGCCCCCGCTGCCGGACACCGTCGGGCCGGCGTTGATCGGCCCGACCAAGGGGATCTACGTGGGCAGCACCCTGGCGGGCAACTGGATCGACCGCGTCGTCGTCGGCGATCTCGGGTTCCGCACCAAGGCGGTGCTCACCCGCTACCCGGAAGGCATCATGCTGCAGCGTACCGGCGCGCACCCGATCTGGATCCCCGACGAGTCGATCGTGGCGATCCGCACCGAACCGGCACTGGCCGGCAAGGTCGTCGTCGGGGGCACGGTGACCGACGACAACGACGAGACACACGAGGCGATCCTGGCGATCCGGTGGCGGCTGCCGTCGGGCGCGCAGATCGACACCGGATTCCGCGGTGACGACCGCACACAGTACGGGCTCTGGCTTGGGAAGGTGACGTGATGAAGGCAGTGCTGGTCCTCGAGGACGGCCGGGTGTTCACCGGCACGTCCTTCGGGGCGGTCGGGCAGACGCTCGGCGAGGCGGTGTTCTCGACCGGGATGTCGGGGTACCAGGAGACGCTCACCGACCCGAGCTACCACGGCCAGATCGTGGTCGCCACCGCGCCGCAGATCGGCAACACCGGCTGGAACGACGAGGACAACGAGAGCCGCGACGACCGGATCTGGGTCGCCGGCTACGCGGTGCGCGACCCCTCGCCGCGGGCCTCGAACTGGCGCGCCAACCGCACCCTCGACGAGGAACTGGTGCGCCAGGGCGTCGTCGGCATCGCCCACATCGACACCCGGGCGGTGGTGCGGCACCTGCGCAGCCGGGGCTCGATGAAGGCCGGCATCTTCAGCGGCGACGCGCTGGCCGGCGTCGACGAGCTGCTCCAGCGGGTGCGCAACCAGCCGTCGATGCTGGGCGCGAACCTGTCGGCGGCCGTCACCACCCCGGAGCCGTACGTGGTGGAACCGGTTGGGGCGCACCGCTTCACGGTCGCCGCGATCGATCTGGGCATCAAGACCAACACCCCGCGCAACTTCGCGCTGCGCGGCATCCGCACCCACGTGCTGCCGGCCGGGACGACCTTCGAGCAGATCGCCGAGCTCAAACCCGACGGGGTGTTCCTGTCCAACGGCCCGGGCGACCCGGCCACCGCAGACCACGCGGTGGCCGTCACCCGCGAGGTGCTCGGCGCCGGGATCCCGTTGTTCGGCATCTGTTTCGGCAACCAGATCCTGGGCCGGGCGCTGGGCCGGTCCACCTACAAGATGGTGTTCGGGCACCGCGGCATCAACATCCCGGTGATGGACCACGCCACCGGGCGGGTGTCGATCACCGCACAGAATCACGGGTTCGCACTCGAGGGTGAGGCCGGCGAGGTCTTCGACACCCCGTTCGGGCCTGCTCAGGTCAGCCACACCTGCGCCAACGACGGTGTGGTCGAGGGCGTGCGACTGGTCAACGGCCGGGCCTTCTCGGTGCAGTACCACCCGGAGGCCGCGGCCGGGCCGCACGACGCCAACTACCTGTTCGACCAGTTCGTCGACCTGATGGCGGGGGAGAAGCAGAACTAATGCCACGTCGCACCGACCTCAACCACGTCCTGGTGATCGGCTCCGGGCCGATCGTCATCGGTCAGGCGGCCGAATTCGACTACTCCGGCACCCAGGCCTGCCGGGTGCTGCGCGCCGAGGGGCTGCAGGTCACCCTGATCAACTCCAACCCGGCGACGATCATGACCGACCCGGAGTACGCCGACCACACCTACATCGAGCCGATCACCCCGGAGTTCGTCGAGAAGGTCATCGCCCAGCAGGCCGAGCGCGGCAACAAGATCGACGCGCTGCTGCCCACCCTGGGCGGGCAGACCGCGCTGAACACCGCGGTGGCGCTGTACGAGTCCGGCGTGCTCGACCGCTACGGCGTCGAGCTGATCGGCGCGAACTTCGAGGCCATCCAGCGCGGCGAGGACCGGCAGCGGTTCAAGGACATCGTCGCCAAGGTCGGCGGCGAGTCGGCCCGCTCCCGGGTCTGCTACACGATGGACGAGGTGCGCGCCACGGTGGCCGAGCTCGGCCTGCCGGTGGTGGTGCGGCCGTCGTTCACCATGGGCGGGCTGGGCTCCGGCATGGCCCACACCATGGCGGACGTGGAGCGGATGGCCGGCGACGGGCTGGCCGCCTCGCCGAGCGCCAACGTGCTCATCGAGGAATCCATCTACGGGTGGAAGGAATTCGAGCTCGAGCTGATGCGCGACGCCAACGACAACGTCGTGGTGGTGTGCTCGATCGAGAACTTCGACCCGATGGGCGTGCACACCGGCGACTCGGTCACCGTCGCCCCGGCGATGACGCTGACCGACCGCGAGTACCAGCGGCTGCGCGACCTGGGCATCGCGATCCTGCGCGAGGTCGGGGTGGACACCGGCGGCTGCAACATCCAGTTCGCGGTGAACCCCAAGGACGGCCGGCTCATCGTCATCGAGATGAACCCGCGGGTGTCGCGGTCCAGCGCGCTGGCGTCGAAGGCCACCGGTTTCCCGATCGCCAAGATCGCCGCCAAGCTCGCGATCGGCTACACCCTCGACGAGATCCTCAACGACATCACCAAGGAGACCCCGGCCTGCTTCGAGCCCACCCTGGACTACGTGGTGGTCAAGGCGCCGCGGTTCGCCTTCGAGAAATTCCCCGGCGCCGACGCCACGCTGACCACCACGATGAAGTCGGTGGGCGAGGCGATGGCCCTGGGCCGCAACTTCATCGAGGCGCTCGGCAAAGTGATGCGCTCGCTGGAGACCGGCCGCGCCGGGTTCTGGACCGGGCCCGACCCGGCCGGCGGGCTCGACGAGGTGCTCGAGCGGCTGCGCACCCCGACCGAGGGCCGGCTCTACGACATCGAGTACGCGCTGCGGCTCGGCGGCACGGTGGAGCAGGTGGCCGCCGCCTCCGGCGTGGACCCGTGGTTCGTCGAGCAGATCAACACCCTGGTGGCGCTGCGGGCCGAGCTGGTCGACGCCCCGGTGCTCGACGGCGAGCTGTTGCGCCGGGCCAAGTACCACGGCCTGTCGGACCGCCAGATCGCCGCGCTGCGGCCGGAACTCGCCGGTGAGGTGGGGGTGCGCAAGCTGCGCGAGCGGCTCGGCGTCCACCCGGTGTACAAGACCGTCGACACCTGCGCGGCGGAGTTCGAGGCCAAGACCCCGTACCACTACTCGGCCTACGAGCTCGACCCGGCGGCCGAGAGCGAGGTCGCCCCGCAGGCGGAGAAGCCCAAGGTGATCATCCTGGGCTCCGGGCCGAACCGGATCGGGCAGGGCATCGAGTTCGACTACAGCTGCGTGCACGCCGCCACCACGCTGAGCGAGGCCGGCTACGAGACCGTCATGGTCAACTGCAACCCGGAGACGGTCTCCACCGACTACGACACCGCCGACCGGCTCTACTTCGAACCGCTGACCTTCGAGGACGTGCTGGAGGTCTACCGGGCCGAATCCGCCTCCGGGGCGGGCGGTCCCGGTGTGGTCGGGGTGATCGTGCAGCTCGGCGGCCAGACCCCGCTGGGGCTGGCGGCGCGGCTGGCCGACGCCGGGGTGCCCATCGTCGGGACCCGCCCGGAGGCCATCGACCTGGCCGAGGACCGCGGCCAGTTCGGCGAGGTGCTCACCCGGGCCGGGCTGCCGGCGCCGAAGTTCGGCACCGCGACGAGTTTCGAGCAGGCCCGCGCCATCGCCGCCGACATCGGCTACCCGGTGCTGGTGCGGCCGAGCTACGTGCTCGGCGGCCGCGGCATGGAGATCGTCTACGACGAGCAGACGCTGCGGGACTACATCACCCGCGCCACCCAGCTCTCGCCGGAGCACCCGGTGCTGGTGGACCGCTTCCTCGAGGACGCCATCGAGATCGACGTCGACGCGCTGTGCGACGGCACCGAGGTCTACATCGGCGGGGTGATGGAGCACATCGAGGAGGCCGGCATCCACTCCGGCGACTCGGCCTGTGCGCTGCCGCCGGTCACCCTGGGCCGCAGCGACGTCGAGGCGGTGCGGCGCGCCACCGAGGCCATCGCGCACGGCATCGGCGTGGTGGGGCTGCTCAACGTGCAGTTCGCCCTCAAGGACGACGTGCTCTACGTGCTGGAGGCCAACCCGCGCGCCAGCCGCACGGTGCCGTTCGTGTCCAAGGCCACCTCGGTGCCGCTGGCCAAGGCGTGCGCCCGGATCATGCTCGGCGCCACCATCGCCGAGCTGCGCAGGGAGGGCATGCTGCCGGCCGCCGGGGACGGCGCCAGCCCGTCGCGCAACGCGCCGATCGCGGTGAAGGAGGCCGTGCTGCCCTTCCACCGGTTCCGGCGCGCCGACGGCGCCCAGATCGACTCGCTGCTGGGCCCGGAGATGAAGTCCACCGGCGAGGTGATGGGCATCGACCACGACTTCGGCACCGCCTTCGCCAAGAGCCAGACCGCGGCCTACGGGTCGCTGCCCACCAGCGGCACCGTCTTCGTGTCGGTGGCCAACCGGGACAAGCGCTCGCTGGTGTTCCCGGTCAAGCGCCTGGCCGACCTGGGCTTCCGGGTACTGGCCACCGAGGGTACCGCGGAGATGCTGCGCCGCAACGGGATTCCCTGCGACGTGGTGCGAAAGCACTTCGAGGAGCCGGGTGACGGCCGGCCTGCGCAGTCGGCGGTGGACGCCATCCTGGCCGGCGAGGTCGACCTGGTGGTCAACACCCCGTACGGCAACTCCGGCCCGCGCCGCGACGGCTACGAGATCCGCTCGGCGGCGGTGTCGATGAGCATCCCGTGCGTGACCACCGTGCAGGGCGCCTCGGCGGCCGTGCAGGGCATCGAGGCGGCCATGCGCGGCAACGTCGGGGTGATGCCGCTGCAGGATCTGCACGACGTCGTGGGCGGCTAGCGGTGGCGGGGTTCGGCAGCCGGCTGGCCGCCGCGATGGCAGCCCGCGGGCCGCTGTGCTGCGGCATCGACCCGCACCCGGAGCTGCTGCGGGCCTGGGGGCTGACCGTCGACGCCGACGGGCTGCGTCGGTTCGCCGAGATCTGCGTGGCGGCGTTCGCCGGCCTGGCGGTGGTCAAGCCGCAGGTGGCGTTCTTCGAGGCGTACGGCTCGGCCGGGCTGGCGGTGCTCGAGGACACCATCGCCGCGCTGCGCGCATCCGGGGTGGTGGTGCTGGCCGACGCCAAGCGCGGTGACATCGGCTCCACCATGGCGGCCTATGCGCAGGCCTGGGCCGGCGACTCGCCGCTGGCCGCCGACGCCGTCACCGCCTCGCCGTACCTGGGCTTCGGCTCGCTGCGCCCACTGCTGGACACCGCGCTGGCCAACGGCCGCGGGGTGTTCGTGCTGGCGGCCACGTCCAACCCGGAGGGGGCGAGCGTGCAGCGTGCGGTGCTGCCCGACGGGCGCACCGTGGCGCAGTCGATCGTCGACGCCGCCGCCGCGGTCAACCGGGAGGCCGGCCGGGCCGCGGGGGAGCCGCTCGGCCCGGTCGGGGTGGTGGTCGGCGCGACGCTGTCCGATCCGCCCGATGTGAGCGCGCTGGGCGGCCCGGTGCTCGTCCCCGGGGTGGGAGCCCAGGGTGGGCGTCCCGAGGCGCTCGGCGGGCTCGGTGGGGCCGCGCGCGGGCAGCTGCTGCCCGCGGTGTCCCGGGAGGTGCTGCGCGCCGGGCCGGACCCGGCGGCGGTGCGGGCCGCCGCCGAGCGGCTCCGCGACGAAGTCGCGTATCTGGCCTGAGCGACGAAGTCGCGTATCTGGCCTGAGCGACGAAGTCGCGTATCTGGCCTGAGCG
>ERZ777010.329-NODE-329-length-54273-cov-10.830942_pt1 | contig 54273 bp, 49 predicted proteins | sample MGYA00374963_ERZ777010 | MGnify/ENA primary metagenome ERZ777010 (study PRJEB29309, sample SAMN06268256) | bioreactor metagenome | isolation source: Joint BioEnergy Institute, California, USA | place: USA:Joint BioEnergy Institute, California, USA | collected...
CCGATCTGGGCCCCGGATCCGCTGATCGCCCCCCGAGCAGAACGCCCACACGCCGTCCTTGGGGGAGGGCCCGTTGCCGGTGAGGAGAACGCAGCCGACATCGGGTGTCTGGCGGGCGTGATCGAGGGCGGTGTAGAGCTCGTCGACGGTGCGCGGCCGGAAGGCGTTGCGGACCTCGGGTCGGTCGAAGGCCACCCTCACGGCTCCGACGTCCTTGGCGCGGTGATAGGTGATGTCGGTGAAGTCGAATCCCGGCACCTCTTCCCAGGCGTCGGGATCGAAGATCTCGGAGACCATGCGGCGAGGTTAGATACGTCGGGCGGCGGTGATGGATCAGTTGGCTTGTCGCCGTAAAGTAACGAACATGTCGGCGGGCGGTCATCTGGCCGCCTGGCGAGCAACCGCGAAGGGAAATCCCAGATGATCTTTGCCTATCTCGACCCCGGTTCTGGAAGTCTGATCCTGCAAGCAGTGCTGGGCGGGGTGGCCGGGCTGGGTGTGGCCGCTAAGGCCATGCGCAGCCGCTGGAAAGCGCGCAAGGGCGAGCCGGCGACCGAGGATTCGGCCGAAGAGACCGAGCAGCCGGTGCCGGCCGAGGAAGCCCAGGAAGGCTGATCGCCTTTGGATCGGGCTGATCCCGGGTCGTTCCGGGACCCGGCATCTCGTGTCGTCCTGGGCGACTCCACGGCCACCCGGATCCTCGACGAGCGCGGGCTGGCCGACTGGCGCGCCCTGAAGGAGACGGGCTTCTTCCGTCGGGCCACCGCCGACGGGCGCCTCATCGCGACCACCGAGGTCGACCCTCCCGAGGGTGCGGCCGGGGCCCTCGAGCATCCGCGCCTCGGGGTCATCACCTACCCGTTCGAGTGGACCTTTTCGATGCTCCGCGACGCCGCCCTCCTCCAGCTCGACCTCATGTTGGAGGCGTTGGCCGAGGGGCTGATCCTGAAGGACGCCACGCCCTACAACATCCAGTTCGTCGGCGGCCGCCCCCAGTTCATCGACGTCGGATCGTTCGAGAAGTACCGCAAGGGCGAGCCCTGGATCGGCTACCGCCAGTTCTGCCGCCAGTTCCTCCACCCCCTCCTGATGGAGGCGTGGTGCGGGGTTCCGTTCCAGCCGTGGCTGCGGGGCGATCCCGAAGGCCCCACCAGCGCCCAGATGTGGCGTCTGCTGCCCGCCCGCCGCAAGGCGACCCCGGCTGCCATCCTCCACATCGGCCTCCAGGCCCGGGCCGAGGCGCGGCTCGCCGGACAGGAGGTCCGCCGCTCCCTGGCGGAGGCAGGGTTCTCCGCCGAGCTGATCAGGGCCAACGTCGAGAAGCTGCGGGATCTGGTCCAGTCCCTCGAGTGGGAGGGGAGCGAAGGCACCTGGGCGACGTACCACGGCTGTGACCACGTCGCCCGCGACCGCGACAAGAAGACGGAGTTCCTGGTCCAGGCGCTGGAAGAGGTCTCCCCGGCCACGGTCCTCGACCTCGGCTGCAACGACGGCCACTTCAGCCAGGTGGCCGTCTCCCGCGGGGCCGACGCCGTCGCCGTCGACGGCGACGAGGTGGTCCTCGACCGCCTCTACCGGTCGCTGGTGCCCGGCACCCCGATCAACCCCGTCCTCGTCGACCTGCAGAACCCGTCGCCCTCGCAGGGATGGGCGGGAGTGGAGCGGCCGGCGCTGTTCCAGCGGGTCCGGCCCGACCTCGTGGTCGCCTACGGCCTCATCCACCATCTGATCTACACGGCATCCATCCCTCCCCGTCGGGTGGTGGAATGGCTGGCGTCGTTCGGGGCCCCCGTCGTGGTGGAGTTCGTGGATCCCGCCGACCCGATGGTCGATCGCCTCACCGCCAACAAGCGGCCCGAAGAGCTGCATCCCGACCGCGACCGGGAGTCGTTCGAGCGGATCGTCTCCGAGCACTTCCGCGTGGTCCGCGAGGCCGATCTCCCCGGTGGGACCCGGCGTCTTTACCATCTGGATAGATGAGATCGACTTTCGAGGGGGTCGGAGAGATCCGCCCGCTGGCCGTGTTGGCGTCGATCGTCGGTCTCGGCACCTTCGCCGTTGCCCAACCCCTCCTGGATCTGCTCGGCCGGAACCCCGAGTTCTTCGTCGCCCGGCGGTTCCCCGCTCCCGACATCTGGCTGCTCGCCGCCGGTCTCCTCCTCGTCCCGCTGGTGGTGGCGTGCCTGGTCCTCGCCTTGCGCGCCGTGCACCGGCCCCTCGGCGCCGCGGCGCACCTGCTGGTGCTGGCGGTCTTCGGGACGCTGGCGGTGGCCACGATCCTCGTCAATGCCGGCTTCGGCTCCTGGCCCACGGTCCTGTTCTGCGTCGTCGCCGCCGGGGTGGCGGTGGGCCTCGTCTACCTGTACGCCCGGTTCGTCCCGGTGCGCACCGGCATGTCGTACCTGGGGCTGGCGCCGTTCGTGGTGGCGGGCTGGTTCGCGTTCGCCACCCCCACTTCGGACGTGCTCTTCGCTGCTCGGGCCGACGTTCCCGAAGCGGTCGACGTGGGCAATCCGGTGCCGGTGGTGATGGTCGTCTACGACGAGTTCCCCCTGGCGTCGATGGTCCGTCCCGATGGATCCCTCGACACGGAGCACTTCCCGTCGTTCGGTCGTCTCGCCGCCGACGGCGTCTGGTACCGCAACGCCGTCGGCGTCCACCAGCAGACCGAAGAGGCGGTCCCGTCCCTCCTCACCGGCCGGGTGGTCCCGGAGGGGAGCATCCCGACCACCGCCCATCACCCGTTCACGATCTTCTCCCTGCTGTCCGGCGACTACGACGTCGAAGCCGTCGAGAACGTCACCGAGCTCTGCCCTCCCTACATCTGCGGCAACGTCAGCCGGCCGGTGGCCCCGGCGCAGGAGAGATGGGGTTCGGTGCTCGGCGACCTGGCGGTCGTCTACGGGCACCTCGTCACCCCCGACGCGATCTCGGAATCCCTGCCCCCGATCGACCAGGGCTGGGGTGGATTCGTCGACCAGGACGCCGGCGAGTTCGACATCATCGACCGGTTCCTGACCCAGGTCACCAACGACCGGCGCCGCGACCTCGACCGGTTCCTCGAGTCCATCGAGGGGATCCAGCACCCGGCGTCGTTCAGGTACGCCCACTTCCTGTATCCGCACCATCCGTGGGATCTGACCGAGGACGGCCGGATCCACGGCGCTCCCCGGCCCCCGGGGAGGGACAACGTCGGCTGGGGAGACGACGCCTTCCTCGTCGCCCAGGGGTGGCAGCGCCATCTCATCCAGGCGCATTGGGCGGACACGATGCTCGGGAGGGTGCTCGACCAGCTACAGAGCCAGGGCCTCTACGACGAGGCGATGATCGTGGTCGCCGCCGACCACGGGATCACGATCCGGCCCGGGACGGAACACCAGCGGGTCGTCACCGACGGCACCACCGGGACGATCTCTTTCGTGCCTCTGTTCGTGAAGTACCCCCGCGGCTTCGACGCTGCCCCCGCTCCCGGCACGATCGACGACCTGCGGGCGGAGACCGTCGACGTGGTGCCCACCATCGGGGACGTGCTCGACGTGTCGATCCCCTGGAACACCGACGGGGTGTCCCTCCTCGACGAGCAGCGGCGCGCCGAGAGGACCGCTTCTGTCATGCACGGCTCCAACGGCGACGTCGAGATCTCTCTCGACATCGCCCCGCTGCTCGAGGTGGCAACAGAACAGGACCGGTGGTTCCCCGGCGGAGACCCCTACCTGCTGGCGCCGCCCGGCTGGGAAGGCCTGCTGGGCGTGAGGGTGCCGGAAGGGGTGGATCAGGCGGGCGTGGACGTTACCCTCGCCCAGAGAGAGGATCTGGCGGCCCACCAGCCCGGAGCCGAGCCGATCCCGTCGTACCTGTCCGGCACGGTGACCGTGTCCGACGGAGCCACCGGGACGGAGATCCTGGCGGTCACCGCCGACGGAGTCGTCGTGGCCGTCACCCGCTCCTACGAGCCGGAAGGCAACTCGGCACGGTGGGAGGCGATGGTTCCTCCGGAGCTCGTCGACGGCGGGGCGGAGTTCGAGGTGTGGCTGGTTCGGGGCTCTGCCTCTCGGCCCTCGTTCGTGCGGTGACGGGGATGCTCGACGACTGGGTCCGTGCTCACCCGCCGAAAAAGCCTTTCGTCGTCAGCGAAGAGGGTGTCCTCACCTACGGCGACCTCGCGTCGGCCCCGACGCCCGGCGGCCCCGGCCAGTATCCCGTCGAGCCCGACGGCACGCTCCGGTCGGTGATCCAACTGATGACGATCCCCGGGCCGGGCCGACAGCTGGTGTTGGTCGATCCTTCCTGTCCGCCCGAAGAGAGGCGCCGACGGATCGAGGTGGCCGCAGCCGCGGTATCCCAGCCGGCCGCGACGATCCTCTTCACATCCGGCACCACCGGGCCGGCGAAAGGGGTCCGCCTCACCGAGCGCAACTGGTCCGCCGCCGTGCGGGCCTCCGCCTCCCATCTCGGCCACACGGCCGACGACGTGTGGCTGGCCGCCATGCCCTTACACCACGTCGGGGGCCTCTCGATCCTGTATCGCACGGCCTACGTCGGGGCGACGGTGCGCTGGCTGCCCCGCTTCGACGTCGCCGCCGTGGCCGAGGCGATGAGAGAGAACGTGACGATCGTCTCTCTGGTCCCGACGATGCTGCGCCGCCTCCTCGACCACGACGACCGCTCCTACCGCGGCCTGAAGGCGGTGCTGGTGGGAGGCGGGCCGATCCCTCCCGGGTTGCTGGAGGAAGCTCATGCCCGGGGCCTGCCGGCCCTGCCTACCTACGGAATGACCGAGACCTGCGCCCAGGTGGCAACCCTCCTGCCGGGCTCCGGGCCCAGGTACGCCGCCCATCCGCTTCCGGGGATCGAGGTGCGGGTGGTGGACGGGCGGATCCACCTGCGGGGAGAGCAGATCTCCCCCGGTTACGTGGGAGAGCCGGACCGTCCCCCGGACCAGTGGTTCGTCACTCCCGACCGGGGAGCCCTGGACGAAGACGGCGCCCTGCGCGTCCTCGGGCGCGCCGATCGCGTCGTGGTGACGGGCGGGGAGAACGTCGATCCGGGGAGGGTCGAGTCGGTCCTCGCCTCCCACCCCGACGTCACCGCCGTGGCGGCGGTCGGTGTCCCCGACGCCGAATGGGGCGAGAGGCTCGTCGCCGTCTACGTGGGCGAGGTCGACGAAGCGTCGCTGCGCACCTGGGCCGCCGACCGGCTCGCCCCCTACGAGGTGCCGCGGCAGCTGCGGAAGGTGACGGAGATGCCGCTCACCGGGGGCAGCAAGCCCGACCTGGACGCGGTGCGGGCGCTGTTCTGAGGATCAGGGCTCAGGGGGACGGCGCAGGCGCTTCTTCTCCGCCAGACGTCGCTTCTCCTCGAGTCGGCGACGTCGGGCCGCAGCCGACGGGCGCGTGGGGCGGCGGGGCTCCTCCCTCCGCAACGCTTCCTCCAGGCGGGCGGCGAGGAGCCGCCGTGCCGCCGCCCGGTTCTGCCACTGCGACCGGGACTCGGAGGAGGTGACCTTCACGACCGGCCCCAGCCGGGAGACGATCCGGTCCCGGACCTCGGGAGGAAAGGCCCGGGTGGCCGCGACTTCGAAGCGCAGCTCCACGGCAGTCCGGGAGCGGTTGGCGTGCTGGCCACCCGGGCCGCCCCAGGTCGTGAACGTCTCGTGGATCTCCTCTTCGGGGATCTCGAACGAACCGACCTGGAGGCCGCCTCCCATCCCCCTACTTCTCGTAGTCGTAGTACTCGGTGCCCAGGTGGGTGATCAGCTCCTCACCCATCATCTGGCGGAGGTTGTTCTTCAGCTTGGCGAGCTGGATGAACAGGTCGTTCTCCGGATACACCTCGGGAGCGTGCTGCGGCGTCTTGTAGTAGAACGACAGCCACTCCTGGATGCCCTTGCGGCCCGCCCGATGGGCGAGGTCCATGAACAGGGCGAGGTCGAGCGCCAGCGGGGCCGCCAAGATCGAATCCCGGCACAGGAAGTCGATCTTGATCTGCATGGGATAACCGAGCCATCCGAAGATGTCGATGTTGTCCCAGCCTTCCTTCTCGTCGCCCCGCGGCGGGTAGTAGTTGATCCGCACCTTGTGGTACAGCTCGCCGTAGAGCTCCGGATACAGCTCCGGCTGGAGGATCTGCTCGAGGACCCCGAGCTTCGAGACCTCCTTCGACTTGAAGGAATCGGGGTCGTCGAGGACTTCGCCGTCGCGGTTGCCGAGGATGTTGGTCGAGAACCAGCCCCGCACCCCCAGCATCCGCGCCTTGAGGCCCGGCGCCACGATGGTCTTCATCAGGGTCTGGCCGGTCTTGAAGTCCTTGCCGGAGATCGGCACCCCGCGCTCTTCGGCGAGCTGGACCATCGCCGGGATGTCCACCGTCAGGTTGGGTGCCCCGTTGGCGAACGGCACGTCGGACTGGAGGGCGGCGTAGGCGTAGATCTGGGAAGGAGCGATGTCCGGATGCGACTCCTTGAGCCCCTTCTCGAACGACTCCAGGTCCATGTGGACCTCGGACAGGTCCTTGTAGGTCTCGGTCGAGCCGCACCAGACCATCACGACCCGCTCCACTCCGTGCTCGGAGCGAAAACGGTCGATGTCGGCCATCAGGGCTTCGGCCTGGTCCATCTTCGTCCCCTCGGCCGGCTTGACGTTGTCCACGCCGTTGAGGTTGCGGACCCACTTCGGGTCGAAGACGGCAGGCATCGGCTCGATCAGCCGCAGCTCGTCACCGACGGCCTCGATGTGATGGGGCTCCAACACGCCGGCCTTCATCGCCGCGGCGTAGGCGTCGTCGGAGTAGGCGTCCCAGCCGCCGAAGACGAGGTCGTCGAGCGAGGCGAGAGGGACGAAGTCCTTGATGAGCGGGTTGCGGGCGTCGTCGCGGCGACCCAGGCGGATGTGGCCGATCTGGGTCAGCGAGCCATACGGCTGGGCCAGGCCCTTGCGCGCCGCCAGAACCCCGGCATAGAGCGTCGTGGCGACGGCGCCCATTCCCGGGGTGAGCACCCCGAGCTTGCCAGTGGCGGGTGCTATGTCGACGGGTTTGGACACGACATCACCTCCTGGAAAGAACTTCGTTTCCTAACGATACGGGCAAGTGGCCGTCTCCCGCGAACTCCGGTGGCGACCTGAGGCCCGGTAGGGTGGATCCGTGGACTTCGGAGGCGGGACCCTAGAGCCTTCAGTGGACATCGCTCTCCTCGCCGACGCGGTGCAGGCGAGCCAGGGCAAGCTCTACGTCCTCGGCGGGGGATGGGACGTGCTCACCGTCCGTTCGCTGCCTGCCCGCCACCCCAGCATGGGGATAGGCCTGCGGGTACGGGTGCCGTGGGGCTGGCCCGGCGAGTCGGTCGTGTTGGAGGTCGAGCTCCAGGACGAGGACGGCCGGTCGGTGCTGCCCGGCAGCCTGAAGGCGCCGGTCCCCGTCCGCCGGCCGCCGCATCTGCCCGAAGGCCAGGACCTCACCGTCGTGCGGGCGCTGACGTTCACCAACATCGTGTTCCGGGAGGCAGGGGCCTACTCGTTCGTCATCTCCATCGACGGGGACGTGAAAGAGCGGCTTCGCTTCATGGTCCGGATCCGGGAGGCGCCGGCGTGACGACCCGGATGCCGATGTTCCCGCTCAACTCGGTCGTCTTCCCCTACACCGCTCTGCCCCTGCGGGTGTTCGAGTCCCGCTACCAGCACCTGATCGACGACGTCGCCTCGGGCGACGGGACTTTCGGGACGGTGCTCATAGAGAAGGGCTTCGAGGTCGGGGGAGGCGACGAACGTTTCGACGTCGGCACCACCCTCCGGATCGCTTCCATCAGCCGCCTCCCCGAGGCGGACCATCGCCGGGTGATCGCCGCCGCCGTGGGGCGTCTGCGCATCACCCGATGGATCGCCGAGGAGCCCTACCCGCTGGCGGAGGTCGTCCCCTGGCCGGACGAGCCGGAGGAGGTGCCGGATTCGCTGCTCGACGAGGCGGCGGCGGCGATCCGGCGGGTGCTGGCACTGGCGAGCGAACTGGGGGCGGACACCTCGGCGATCCAGGTGGACCTCGCGTCCGATCCCGTGACCGCCAGCTACCAGATCGCGGCGTTGGCCCCCGTCGACCCCCTCGACGGCCTGGCCATGCTGTCGTCGGCGGGGCCGGCGAGCCGGTTGCGGTTGTGTCTCGAGCTCCTGGACGACGTCGCCGAGGACCTCCGGGAACAGCTCGGCGGCTGATCGAAAAACCTCTCAAAACCGATCGGCCGGGCGCCGATAGAAGGTGAGCAACCATCCTGTAGCCAGGGAGTGAGCTGCTGTGATGGCACGATGTGAGGCCGGGTTCGAGCGACCCGGCCTCACACTGGTTCCGGGGCTTTGCTCGCCCTCCATGGTCCCGACGCGTTTGTGAAATAGATCACGAGCGGTCTAGGGTCCTCTCCTTCCAACGGTCGATTTCCACCAGTCCCCGTTCTGGAGTTCCCCATGATTCCCAAGAGCCTCGCCGCGCGCGTCGTGGCGATCACGTTTGCGATCTCCGCCCTCGCCCTCCCCGCCTCGGCGGCCCCCGACTTCGAGCTGACCTTCCCCCAGGAGGCGGAGGTGACCGAGTTCACCTCCAGCTGGGGAGCGGCTCGAGCCGGCCACAGCCACAAGGGCAACGACCTGATGGCCCCGAAGGGCACCGAGGTGTACGCCGCCGCCGACGGGGTGGTGGTGTTCGTGCGCGACCGGGGCTCCGCCGGCCGCTACGTCGCCATCGACCACGGCGACGGCTGGGAGACCTGGTACATGCACCTCAACAACGACAACCCCGGCACCGATGACGGGGCCGCGCCGATGGAGCTCGGCGTGGCTGTCGAAGTCGGCGACCGGGTGGAGAAGGGCCAGGTCATCGGCTGGGTCGGCGACTCCGGCAATGCCGAAGGGTCCTCGCCCCACACCCACTTCGAGCTCCACTACGACGGGAGCCCGATCGACCCCTACCCGTACCTCATCAAGGCCTATCAGCGGGCCCTGCGGAAGATCGACCCGGCCGCCACCGCCTTCAGCCCGATCTGAGAATCAGATGCTCGCCGCCTGGTCGAGGGCGTAGACGGCCTCGGCGAGGTCGGGGCGTCTGCGGTCGACGGTGGCCACCTCGGCAACCGACACCTCCGGGATCGGATCGTCGCCGGCCACCCAGATGACACGGCGGACCGAAGCCGACTGGACCGCCCTTCCCCAACCGGCGAGCACCGACTCGACGGTGGCGGCGAAAGATCGTTGCCGGGCGTCGGCCGCTGCCTCCGTCACCAGCACCGCCGAGAAGCAGTTGAGGCACGCCCCGGCGACGTGGGAGTCGTCCGACACGTCACCCAGCGCCACCTTCACGCCCAGGCCACGCAGGGACTCGGCGGCACCCGCATCGGTGACGAAGGCGCGGACTTCCCGGTCGGGCGAGACCAGTCGCTCGACGATGCTCCGCCCGGAGGCGGTGTCCGCTCCGACCACGATCACCGGCATGGGCGCAACCTAGCGTCGTTCCCGACCAGAGGCGTTATGCGCATATGCGTATCGCAGCAGGCTTGGCCTGTTGTACACTCACCTCCCTTTTCCTGACAGATTGGAGGCCCCGCCCCGTGAATGCCGTCCCTCCCCTCTACGACCCCAGGTTCGAGCACGACGCATGCGGCGTGGGCTTCATCGCCGCCCGCGACGGCTCCGCCTCGCATCGCCTGACGCGGCTGGCGGTGGAGTGTCTGCGGCGACTCGACCACAGGGGAGCGAAGGCGGCGGACGGGACCGGTGACGGCGCCGGGCTGTTGACCCAGATCCCGCTGCGGCTGATCCACCGTGACCTCGCCGCCGCCGGGGTCACGATCGACCCGTCCCGGGAGCTGGGCGTCGTCGTCTGCTTCTTCCCGCCGGACCGGGCCGAAGAGCTGCGCAGCCTGGTGGAGGAGGCGGTGGCCGCCGAGCGCGCCTCGGTCGCTTTCTGGCGGACCGTTCCCATCGACCCTTCGGTGCTGTCGACCCGCGCCCGGGAGTCTCTCCCCGTCATCGAGCAGGCAGTGGTGGTCGCCCCGCCGGGGGTCCAGGGCGACGAGTTCGAGAGGCTGCTGTTCCTCGCCCGCAAGCGGATCGAGAGGGAGGCCACGTCGGAGGACTTCTCCATCCCGTCGGCGTCGTCGCGCACGGTCGTGTACAAGGGCCTCTTCACCGCCGCCGACATCGCTGCCTTCTACTGGGACCTGGCCGACCCCGACTACGAGACGGCGTTCGCCATCTTCCACCAGCGGTACTCGACCAACACGTTCCCGTCGTGGCACATCGCCCAGCCCTTCCGGGCCCTGGCCCACAACGGCGAGATCAACACCATCTCTTCGAACCGTTCCTGGACACGTGCCCGCGAGAACGCCGCCATGCGTCCCGGCCGGCGGCCCACGGTGTGGGGGGAGCGAATCGAGGACCTGCGGCCGTTCCTCCAGCCGGGCCTGTCCGATTCGGGCAGCCTCGACAACATGTTCGAGCTCCTGATCCGCTCGGGGCGCGACCTGCCCCATGTGAAGGAGATCCTGATCCCGGCGGCGTGGGAGAACGTCGCCGACCTGACGCCGCCGCTGCGGGCGTTCCACGAGTACCAGGCTTTCCTCACCGAACCGTGGGACGGGCCCGCCGCCGTCGCCGTCACCGACGGCGTCGACCTTCTCGCCGCCGTCGACCGCAACGGGCTGCGCCCGGCCCGGTGGGCGATCACCCCCAACGTCGTGCTGGTCGCCTCGGAGGCCGGTGTCTGCCCCGAAGAGGAAGCCCAGGCAGAACGCACCGGGCAGCTCGGTCCCGGCGACATGCTGTTGTTCGAGCGGCGCACCGGCCAGATCAGCTTCGGCGACGAGCTGCGATCCCGGATGGCGTCGCGGGCGCCCTACGAGGACTGGATCTCCAACGAGACGCTGTATGTGCAGCACCCGTTCGACCGCACGGCCGACGACCGCTTCGACGCCGCCGCCCTGTGCCGTGTGTTCGGCTACACCCCCGAGGAGCGGCGTCTGATCCTCGCCGAGATGGCCGAAGGCAAGACGCCGATCGGGTCGATGGGCAACGACACCGCCCTCGCCGCACTCTCCGACTACCCCCGTCGATCGTCGCACTACTGCCATCAGCTGTTCGCCCAGGTGACGAACCCGCCGATCGACCCGATCCGCGAACAGCTGGTGATGTCTCTGCGCACGTACCTCGGGTCGCGGGGGTCGCTCCTGGACGAGACGGCGTCCACCGCCCACCTCATCGAGCTGTCCTCTCCGATCCTCTCCGACGCCGAGCTGGAGGCGATCGTCTTCTCCGGCGACCCCGGCTTCTTCTCCCACTGGATCCCGGCGATGTGGCCGGCCGCGGAGGGGCCGGGCGGGATGCGACGGCGGATAGAGGCGATCTGCGACGAGGCTGAGGAGGCGGTCCGCGCCGGGGCGACCATCGTCGTCCTCTCGGATCGGGAACTGGACGCGGGCCACGCTCCCGTCCCCATGACCATCCTGGTGGGGGCGGTCCACCATCGGCTGATCGACGCCGGCATCCGCATGCAGGCCTCGATCGTGGTGGTGTCGGGCGAGCCCCGCGACTCCCACGACCTGGCGATGCTGATCGCGGCGGGGGCTTCGGCCGTCAACCCTTACCTGGCCATCGACCAGGTGAGGGCCCTCGCCGAGGAGGGGGTGGTCAACGTCGACCCGGTCGTCGCCCAGGAGAACTACCGCTCTGCGCTGCAGTCGGGCCTGCTCAAGGTGATGTCGAAGATGGGGATCTCCACCGTGTCGGCCTACCGCGGCTCGGAGCTCTTCGAGGTGATCGGCCTCGACGCCGAGATCGCCGATCTCGCCTTTCGCAACGCCCCGCGCCGCACCGGCGGTCTCGGGTTCGAGGACCTCGCCGAGCGGGTGCTGCAGCTGCACGCCGGCTACGAGGACGGCGAGGAGTTCCCGGGCGGCTTCTACAAGCAGCGGCGGGGCGGCACCTACCACGTCACCAGCCCTGCCACCGTCCTCGCCCTGCAGCGGGCCGTCCGCTCCGGGGAGCAGGCCGACTGGGACGCCTACCTGGAGAAGATCGAAGACCGCCCGCCCATGCAGCTGCGCGACCTGCTGCGCTTCGCCGAGCGGCGACCCGTCCCGTTGTCGGAGGTCGAGCCGGCGGAGCGGATCATGCGCCGGTTCGTCACCGCGGCGATGAGCATGGGGGCGCTGTCGGCCGAGGTCCACGAGGCGCTCGCCGAGGCGATGAACCAGATCGGGGCCATGTCGAACTCCGGTGAGGGCGGCGAGGCGCCGGAGCGGTATGGCACCTCCAAGAACTCCGCCATCAAGCAGGTGGCTTCGGGTCGTTTCGGCGTCACCCCCGGCTATCTCGCCTCGGCCGAGGAGCTCCAGATCAAGATGGCCCAGGGATCCAAGCCCGGCGAGGGCGGTCAGCTTCCCGGCCACAAGGTGTCCGTCGAGATCGCCCGCCTGCGCCACACCGAGCCCGGCGTCGGGCTGATCTCGCCGCCGCCGCACCACGACATCTACTCGATCGAGGATCTCGCCCAGCTCATCTACGACCTGAAGGCGTTCAAGCCCTCGGCCCGGGTGTCGGTCAAGCTCGTCTCCGAGCCCGGGGTCGGCACCGTGGCGGTGGGAGTGGCCAAGGCGCTCGCCGACGCCATCCTCATCTCCGGCGCCGACGGCGGGACCGGCGCCTCTCCGTTGGAGTCGATCAAGCACGCCGGCTCGCCGTGGGAGCTGGGGCTGGCCGAGGCGCACCAGGTGCTCGTCGCCAACGGCCTCCGGTCGGCGGTGGCGCTCGAGACCGACGGGGGCCTACGCACCGGCCGGGACGTGGTCATCGCCGCCCTCCTCGGGGCGGAGCGGTTCGGGTTCGGGACCCTGCCGCTCTTGGCGCTCGGCTGCAAGATGGTGCGGCAGTGCCACCTAAACACGTGCCCGGTCGGCATCGCCACCCAGCAGGAGGACCTGCGGGCCAAGTTCACCGGGGCGGCCGAGCAGGTGGTGACGCTCTTCCGGCTCCTGGCCGAAGAGGTGAGGCGGCACCTGGCCGCGCTCGGCGCCCGCACCCTGGGTGAGATCATCGGCCGGGCCGACCTGCTGGAGCCGGTGGACCATCCCATGGCCGAGGGGCTCGCCTCGTTGCTGGTCAGGGCCGAGGGCCACCTCCAGCACCCCGGGTTCCGCCGTCCGCCGATCTCGCGCCTGGCGCAGCGGCTGACGGAGGAGGCCAAGCACGCCATCGACACCGCCACCCCGGTCGAGCTTTCGTTCCCGGTGTCCAACGAGGACCGGACGGTCGGGGCCGGCCTGGCCGGGGCGATCGCCACGCGCTACGGCGACGCCGGGCTTCCCGACGGCACCGTGACCGTGCGGCTCTCCGGTACCGCCGGCCAGAGCCTCGGCGCTTGGCTGCCCCGCGGGGTGGACCTGCGCCTGTCGGGGACCGCCAACGACTACGTCGGCAAGGGCATGGGTGGTGGGCGCATCGTCGTGCGTCCGCGGCGCAGCGGCGACCATGTCCCCCACGCCGGCGGCAACGCCGTCCTCTACGGCGCCACGGGAGGCGAGGCCTTCCTGGCCGGGTCGGTGGGCCAGCGGTTCGCGGTGCGCAACTCCGGCGCCCACGCCGTCGTGGAAGGCTGCTCCGACCACGGGTGCGAGTACATGACCGGCGGCGTGGTCGTCGTCCTCGGTCCGGTCGGGCGCAACTTCGCCGCCGGGATGACCGGTGGCGTCGCCTACGTCTGGGATCCGGAAGCCCAGCTCAACCGCTTCGTCGCCGACACGTCGCCGGCGATGCGGCGGCCCGTCGAGATCGAAGAGCTCGAGATCAAGACGATGATCGAACGGCACCTCGAGTTCACGGGCTCGCCGGTGGCGAAGAGGATCCTCACGGAATGGGAGTCCGCCCGCGAGCGTTTCTGGGTGCTGCGGGCGTCACGCCCTCAGCCGCTCCCCGCCGAGCTGGAGTTGGCGGACATTCGGGGCGGCTGACGGTCCGGAACATCCGCCTTGGGCAAGGGTGGCGCCCGGCCTACAATTGCACTATCAGCATGGTGGAAAAACCGATGGCGGAAACCGCGGTGCCGGCATCGCGGGGCTGATCCTTCAGGGTTCGGCGCCATTCCCTCGATTTCCTCCGGAGAGGTGAGTTGACCAATGGCCACAGTCGATATCGATCTCGGTGCGTACAAGCTCGGATGGCGTGACGAGGAGGACTACGTCTTCAAGCCCCAGAAGGGGCTTAACGAGGACATCATCCGCCAGATGTCGGCCATGAAGGGCGAGCCCGAGTGGATGCTCGATTTCCGGCTGAAGGCCTACCAGCGCTTCCTCCGCAAGCCGATTCCGCAGTGGGGTGGTGGCGGCCTGCTCGACACCATCGACTTCGACGACATCTACTACTACATCAAGCCCACCGAGGAGCAGGCCAAGGACTGGGACATGGTTCCCGAGTCCATCAAGCAGACCTACGAGAAGCTGGGCATCCCCGAGGCGGAGCGCAAGTACCTGGCCGGGGTGACCGCCCAGTACGAGTCGGAGGTGGTCTACCACCGCAACCGCGAGGAACTCGAGAAGATGGGCGTCCTTTTCATGGACATGGACTCGGCGTTGCGGGAGCACCCCGATCTCGTCCGTGAGTACTTCGGCACCGTCGTCCCGCCCAACGACAACAAGTTCGCTGCCCTCAACTCCGCCGTGTGGTCGGGCGGATCGTTCATCTACGTGCCGCCGGGCGTGCGGGTCGAGCAGCCGCTCCAGGCCTACTTCCGGATCAACTCCGAGAACATGGGCCAGTTCGAGCGGACCCTGATCATCGTCGACGAAGACGCCTACGTGCACTACGTCGAGGGTTGCTCGGCGCCGATCTACTCCACCGACTCCCTCCATGCCGCCGTCGTGGAGATCATCGTCAAGGCCGGCGGGCGGTGCCGTTACACGACCATCCAGAACTGGTCCAACAACGTGTTCAATCTCGTGACCAAGCGGGCGGTCGCCTACCGAAACGCCACCATGGAGTGGGTCGACGGCAACCTGGGGTCCCGCCTGACCATGAAGTACCCAGCCGTGTACCTGATGGAGCCGGGTGCGCACGGCGAGGTGCTCTCCATCGCCTTCGCCGGCGAGGGCCAGCACCAGGACGCCGGCGCCAAGATGGTCCACGCCGCCCCCAACACCTCGTCGACGATCGTGTCGAAGTCGATCTCGAAGGGCGGGGGCCGGGCCGGCTATCGCGGGCTGGTGAGGGTCGAGCCGGGCGCCGAGAACGCCAGGAGCATGGTCCGCTGCGACGCCCTCATCCTCGACGAGGAGTCCCGCTCCGACACCTACCCGTACATGGAGATCGAGGAGAACGACGCCGAGATCGGTCACGAGGCGACCGTCTCCAAGGTGGGCGAGGAGCAGCTCTTCTACCTGATGAGCCGGGGCCTGACCGAGGACGAAGCGACGTCGATGATCGTCGCCGGCTTCATCGAGCCGATCGTCAAGGAGCTGCCGATGGAGTACGCGGTCGAGATGAACCGGCTCATCGAGCTCAACATGGCCGAAGCCGGCGCCATCGGCTGACCTCCCCCCAGTGGGATACGGCGGGCGAGTCGCAGCGCTGGTCTCCGCCGAGCTGGCCCGGCGAGCCGATCCCGCCAAGGCGGTGGCGATGGCCGCCTACATGAAGACCGACATGCCGTTCTACGGCGTGCAGAAGCCGGGTCGCGCCCAGATACTCCGCCGGGTTGCCGCCGAGCTGGCGCCGTCCGACGCAGGCGAGTACCGCGCCGGGATCGAGGCGCTGTGGGAGCTGGCTCACCGGGAGGAGAAGTACCTGGCCATCGCATATGCCCGCCGCTTTCGCCCCTACATCGACCTGCCCCAGCTCGACCTGTACGAGCGGATGGTGGTCGAGGGGGCTTGGTGGGACCTCGTCGACGACGTCGCCGCCAACCTGGTCGGCGCCCTGCTGTTGGGCCACAGGGCTGCGATGCGGCCGGTGATGGAAGCCTGGGTGGACGACGACGACATGTGGCGTCGCCGCACGGCGATCCTCAGCCAGCTCCGCCACCGAGACCAGACCGACGCCGAGATGCTGTTCGACTTCTGCCGGCGCCGGGCCCACGAGACCGAGTTCTTCATCCGCAAGGCCATCGGCTGGGCGCTGCGCGAGTACTCGAAGACGGACCCCGGCGCGGTGGCGGCGTTCCTGCGCCGACACGGCGACGAGCTGTCGGGTCTGAGCCGCCGCGAAGCGGCAAAGCACCTCTGAGGCTCAGGCGGGGCGGTCGCTGCGGCCGACGACGTACGAGAGCAGCAAGCCCCCACCTGCCCCGTAGACGTACGAGAAGCCGATCCCCACCCCGTAGATCGGGGGAGCGCCCGCCATGCGGGCGACGGCTGCGACGGCGATGGCGCCGATCACTCCCATCAGCGCCGTGCCGATCAAGCTGCGGGCGCCGGCGAGGAAACCTCCCACCAGCCCGGCGATCGCACCGACCGCGCCGATCACGGCGAGCCCGGCGAACGCGGCGTTGGAGAACATGGCGACAGGATATCCGCGCACCCCGCCGCCGGGAATGGCCCGGATCTGGGTCTATAGGACTGTGGTGACGAGCTCCGAGCGAAACGACGGATGGCGCAACTTCGCCAGGGCCCGGCCCTCGATCTGGCGGACTCGCTCCCGTGTCGTGTGCATGAGCTTTCCCACGTCGGTGAGCGTCCACGGCTCGGAGCCGTCGAGCCCGAAGCGCAACCACAGAACCTGCCGCTCCTCCTCGTCGAGCAGCTCGAGTGCTTTGATCAGCCGTTCTCGGGCGATCGACTCCACCGCCCGGGAGTAGGGGTCGACGCCGTCGTCGACCACGAAGTCCTGCAGCTCGGCGTCGCCGTCGTCTCCGACGGGCCGGTCCAGCGAGACCGTGTCACTGGGCGCTTCGATCGCCAGCATCACCCGCTCCCGGTCCACGCCGGAGGCCTCGGCCAGCTCGTCGATCGTCGGCGCCCGCTGGAGGCGGTCGTGGAGCAGCTGGCGCGTGTCGGAGACGGTGCGGACCACGTCGATGAGATGGACGGGCAGGCGGATGGTGCGGCCGGCGTTGCCGATGCCCCGGGTGATGGCCTGGCGTATCCACCAGGTGGCGTAGGTGGAGAACTTGAAGCCCTTCCGCCAGTCGAACTTCTCGACCGCCCGGATCAGACCCAGGTTCCCTTCCTGGATCAGGTCGAGGAGATCGAGCCCCCGGCCGGTGTAGCGTTTGGCGATGGAGATGACGAGGCGCAGGTTGCAGCTGATGAACAGGGCACGGGCCTCTTCGCCTTCTTCCACCTGCCGCTGGAGACGGCGCCGTTCGACGTCGTCGAGGTCTGGTTCCGACTCGAGGCGGGCGGCCGCCCGGCGGCCTTGCTCGATGGCGCGGGCGAGGCGGATCTCGTCTTCGGCGGTCAGGAGGCGGTGGTCGGCGACATCGTCGAGGTAGAGGCCGACTGTGTCGGCGGTAGCAGAGCGCTTTCGCTTCGTTCCCGCCATCGCTCCCCGACTGCTTGCGTGACTGGAAACTATCAGACGCGACCCAGCGTGACAATTGGTTTTCCACAGACCTGTGGAGAACTCGAGGCCCGGGTCGGCAACTCCCGGGCCTCGGTAGGCTGATTCGGCCCGTGTCCCGCAGAACCCAGTTCCGGCTCCTGGTCTTGGTGACGATCGGCTGGCTGACGTGGGCCGGCTGGTCGCTGATGGACGAGCCCGAGCCCTTCACCCTTCGGGTGGTCGACGACGAAGGCCGGCCCGTCGCCAACGCCGTCGTCGCCGCCGAGGGTCGCCAGCTCGGTCTCACCGGCGAATCCGGGCTCTTAGAGGTGGCGCCGTCGGGCGGCCTGGTGGAGGTGTCGGCGGCCGGCCACTTCTCGTCGACGTTCACGATCACGCCGCCCGACGACGGGGTGTTCGACGTCGTGCTCAAAGCGCTGCTGCTGCGGGGCCGGGTGGTCGACCCCGACGGAACCCCCGTCGCCGACGTCAGCGTCCGGGCGGGATCGGCCGAGGGCCACTCCGACGACGAAGGGCGGTTCGTCGTCCGCGGTGCCGAGCCGGGCACGGTGCGCGTGGCGCGCCCGGCGTGGCGGGAGACGACGTTCGAGTGGTCGGGAGGTCCCGGCGAGCAGCTCGTCCAGATCGAGCCGGTGATCGTCAAGGCCGTCCACATGACCGGGGAGGCGGTGGAAGAGCGGCTCGACGAGTTCCTGGAGCTGGCCGAGACCACCGAGCTCAACGGGCTGATGATCGACCTCAAGGCCGAAGAAGGGGTCGTCTACTACGAGTCGCGGGTCCCGACCGTCGCCGAGGTGGGCGCCGATCAGCCGCGCTACGACCTCGCCGAAGTGGTCGCCGCCGCCGAGGAACGGGACCTGTACATGATCGGCCGGATCGTGGCGTTCCAGGATCCGGTGGCAGCCCGGGCCGTGCCCGACATGGCGGTGTGGGACAGCCAGACCGGAGCGCCGTTCTCGTCCAACGGCCAGTACTTCCTCGACCCGACCGACCCGCAAGCCCGCCGATACGCCCTCGACCTGGCCGAAGAGGCCTGCTCGATGGGCCTCCACGAGATCCAGTTCGACTACGTGCGGTTCCCCGACGTCCGCCCCGAGTCGGTGCACTTCGACGCCGGTGTATCCCTCGACGTCCGCGCCGAGGCGATCCGCAGCTTCATCCGAGAAGCCACCGAGGTCCTCCACCCGCTCGGGTGTGCGGTGGGAGTCGATGTGTTCGGGTTCGTCACCACGTCGGTCGACGACGGTGGCATCGGCCAGCGTTGGGAGGACATCACCTCGGTCGGCGATGTCGTGTCGCCGATGATCTACCCCAGCCACTACGACTCCGGCTGGTACGGCCTGGAGGACCCCAGCGCCAGGCCGGACGTGGTGGTCGACCGGGCCCTGACCGATGCCGTCTCCCGATCCTCGGGCCGGGTCGTCATCCGGCCCTGGTTGCAGGACTTCGGCTACGACGCCGCCCAGGTGAGGCGCCAGATAGAGGTCGCCGAGTCCCACGGCATGGGCTGGATGCTGTGGAACGCCACGTCGCAGGTGACGGTCGCCGCCCTGGAGCGGGAATGACCGTGCACGCCGGGCTCACGGAGTGCCGGCTGTGCCCGCGGCTCGTCGAGTGGCGCGAGCGCAAGGCCACGACCGAGAAACGGGCCGCCTTCGCCTCCGAGGAGTACTGGGGCCGCCCGGTGCCCTCGTTCGGGCCGATCGACGCCCCGATCCTCGTCGTGGGTCTCGCCCCGGCGGCCCACGGGGGAAACCGCACGGGGAGGATGTTCACCGGCGACCGCTCCGGCGATTGGCTGTACCGGGCGTTGCACCGGGCCGGACTGGCCACCTCCCCCGACGACGAGGACCCCGACCTGCGGCTGGTCGGAGTGAGGATCACCGCAGTGTGCCACTGCGCCCCGCCCGACAACAGGCCCACCCCGGCGGAGGTGGACACATGCGTCAGGACGTGGCTCGTCCCGGAGGTGGCGGCGATGAGACCCCGGGTTGTGGTGGCCCTCGGCCAGCTCGCCTGGACCCAGGTGCTGCGCAGGGGCGCCGAGTGGGGTTGGGCAGTCCCTCGGCCCCGTCCGAGGTTCGGCCACGGCGCCGAGGTCGATCTCGAGCCGGGGCCGGTGCTGTTGGGGTCGTACCACCCCAGCCAGCAGAACACCTTCACGGGGCGCCTGACCGAGGAGATGTTCGACGCCATCTGGCGGAGAGCGAAGGCACTCGCCGGGACCTGAAAGCCGGTTTCGCACTATCGAGATAGTGCCAATACCATCGGATCTCCCGTTCCCGCGTCCCGGAGAAGTGGATTGACCGCGCTGGATCAAATTTCTGTCGAGACCATCCAAGCGGGCCAGCCCGACTGGCGGGCGGCCCAGATCGCCGAAGCCCTCGCCGCCTTCCACGCCCAGGAAGTCCCCAGCGGTGCCGAGGAGGAATGGCGCTACGTCGAGCTGGATTTCGACCTCGACGTCCTCACGCTGGCAGCCGACCCGGGCCCGGCGATGGCCCCCGGGCCCTTCCTCAAGACCGCGCTGGACGGTGCCGCCGGTCGCGTCCAGATCATCGACGGCCGCGTCGTCGACGTGGCACTGGAGTCGGCAGACGTCACTGTGAAGCGGCTGGCCGAGGTCGACCGGATCGAGACCGCCGCGCCCGTCGACCGGGACAAGTTCGCCGCCGCCCATCTCGCATTCGCCACCGACGGAGCGGTCGTCACCGTCAGGCCCGGGGCGGTGGTGGAGGCGCCGATCGTGGTCGACGTCCAAGCGACGCAGGCGGGGACCATCACCTTTCCCCATCTCGAGTTCTCGGTGGGCGCCAATGCTCAGGCCGGTCTGATCGTCGTCTACCGCAGCCCCGAAGGCCTCGAGGCGGTGGTGGTGCCCGACATCGTCCTCACCGCCCAGGACGGCGCCCAGCTCCGCTTCATGTCCGTTCAGGGATGGGCCGAGGCCACGACAGGCCTCGCCCACCAGCGGCTCCAGCTGGGACGTGACGCCACCGGCCGGATCGGCGAGGTGGGCCTGGGCGGAAAGGTCGCCCGCTTGGACCTGAAAGTCGACCTGGAAGGCGCCGGCTCCTCCGCCGAGGTCGTCGGCGTGTACTTCGGCGAGGACAACCAGACGCTCGACTACCGGATGACGATCAACCACATCGGGCGCAACACCACCTCCGACGTCTTCATGAAGGGGGCGGTGGAGGACCACGCCCAGTCGGTGTTCACCGGCCTGCTCCGCATCGAGAAGGACGCAGTGCGGTCGTCAGCGTTCGAGACCAACCGCAACCTCGTCCTCTCCGAGAACGCAAAAGCCCACTCGGTGCCCAACCTCGAGATCCTCTGCAACGACGTGATGTGCGGACACGGGTCCTCGGTGGGCCCGCTGGAAGAGGAGTACATCTACTACCTGCAGTCGCGGGGCATCTCCCGGGAGCGGGCCGAGAGGATGCTCGTCCGCGGCTTCTTCTCGGAGGTGATCGAGCGCCTGCCCATCGACACGCTCGCCGAGCCGATCGAGGAGGCCGTGTTCAGCCGCTTCACCCAGGCGCAGGAGGAGGGCCGCCTGTCGTGAGCTGGATCCAGGTCGTGGAGGCCAAGCGGATTCCACACGGCCGCGGGCTGCGAGTCGACATCGGCGAGCACCGCATCGCTCTCTTCCGGGTCGAAGGCGAGGTCTACGCGATCGGTGACCGCTGCAGCCACGCCGAGGCGTCGCTGGCGGAAGGCGACGTGTTCGGCCTGGAAGTGGAGTGCCCCCGCCATGGAAGCGCCTTCGACCTCCGCACTGGGGAGCCCCACGCCCTCCCAGCCACCCAGCCGGTTCCCGTGTACGACGTCAAGGTCGAAGACGGGATGGTCTTTTTGAGGATTGGAGAAGACTGATGACGTTGGCCCTCCAGATCGAAAACCTGAAGGCTTCCGTGGACGGGACCGAGATCCTCCGCGGCGTCGACCTCCAGGTCCCCTTCGGTGAGATCCACGTCGTGATGGGCCCCAACGGGTCCGGCAAGTCCACGCTGAGCCACGTGCTCACCGGGAACCCCGAGTACCGGGTGGAAGGCTCCGCCAAGCTCGCCGGCACCGAGATCCTGGGCATGGACGTCGACGAGCGGAGCCGCCTGGGCCTGCTGCAGGCGTTCCAGTACCCGACCGAGATCCCCGGCGTGAAGCTGGGCGACTTCGTCCGCGAGGCTGCCGAAGAGCGTGGGCTGGATCTCGACGAGGTGGACAAGCGCATCGCCGAAGCCGCCGAGCGGTTCGGGATGACCGACTTCCTCGACCGGTCCGTCAACGACGACCTGTCCGGTGGGGAGAAGAAGCGGTCGGAGATATTCCAGCTGGCGGTGCTGGGCCCGAAGGTCGCCATCCTCGACGAGATCGACTCCGGCCTCGACATCGACGCGGTGCGTCAGGTGGCCGAGGCGGTCGAGGCGATGCGGAGCCCGGACATGGCGGTGATCATGATCACCCACTACGCCCGGATCCTGCGCTACCTGTCGCCCGACCGCGTCCATGTGATGCTGGACGGCCGGATCGTGGAGTCGGGCGGGCCCGAACTGGCCGAGCAGCTGGAGCAGGGTGGCTACGAGGCGGTGCGCGCCCGGCTCGGCATCGAAGCTCCCAAGACGCCCGAGCCCGAGCTGCCGAAGGCATCCGACTTCTTCACGGACACGCCCTTCGACCGCTGAGCCTTTGCGCCATCGCAGCCGGTCTGGGAACCTCCCGGCGATGGCAGACCGCAACTCCGAGCGTCGTTGGCTCGAGCAACTGACGGCCATCCCCACCGCCCCCGGTGTCGAGGGGCGGGTGCTCGAGTGGGTCGAGGCGTGGGTGGGGAGACGCCCGGACCTGACGCGGCGCCGCGACCGCCACGGCAACCTCTTCATCGCTCAGCGAGGCCGCAAACGGGCCGCTCCCGTGGTGGCGGTCGCCCACACCGACCATCCCGGCTTCGTCGTCACCGGCTCTGACGGCCGCCGCGCCGACGTGGAGTTCCGAGGGGGGATGCGCGGCGAGTACTTCGCCGGCCGGCCCCGCCTGGAGTTCTTCGGTTCCGACGGCACGCGCCATGCGGCCACCCTCGTCGACTTCGACCCCGACGCCTCCCGGGGAACGGTCGAGGTGGCAGCAGGCGGACGTCTGGAGGCAGGCGACATCGGGCGCTGGGCGCACAGGCAGCGCCTGGGCATCCACGGCGGGCGATGCCACGCCCCGGCATGCGACGACCTGGCCGGGGTGGCGGCGGCACTGGGCGCGTTGGATCGCGCCCGCAATGAGCCGGCGCTGAGGCACTTCGCCGTCCTGCTCACCCGCGCCGAGGAGCTCGGGTTCGTGGGGGCGATCGGCGCCGCCCGCGACGGCACGCTCCCGGCCGGGGCGCGGATCCTGTCGATCGAGTGCAGCCGCTCCTTCGCCGATTCGCCGCTGGGGGCCGGGCCCATCGTCAGGGTGGGGGACGCGTCGAGCGTGTTCGACCATCGCCTCACCAATCTCGTGTCGTCGGCGGCGAAAGAGAGCGGGATCGCCCACCAGCGGAAGCTGATGGACGGCGGGTCGTGCGAAGCCACCGCTTTCGTGGCCTACGGGTATCCCGCAACCGGGCTCTGCCTGCCGCTCGCCAACTACCACAACATGGGGAACCTGGACGAAGTGGAGGCAGGCGGCGGCCCGGCGCGGCCCGCACCGGAGGCTGTCAGCGTCGACGACTACCACGGCCTCGTCGACCTCCTGCTGGTGGCTGCCCGGGCAGTGGACGGCGACTGGGACCTCAGCCGCCGCCTCGACGGCCTCTTCGACGAAGGGAAAGGAGTCCTGTGAGCCTTCCGGTCGGCCCGTCACTGCCCGGATGGGAGCCTCCGCCGCGTCTTCGGCCCACGGTGCTCGAGGGGAGGCACGTCACGGTCAGGCCACTGGCCGAGGACGACTTCGGGCCGTTGTGGGAATCGTTCGCCGCCGCCGGCGACGAGCTGTGGACGTACATGTCCTATGGGCCGTTCGTCGTCGTGGCCGACCTGGAGCGGACCGCCTCCGCCTGGATCGGGTCCGAGGACCCGCTGTTCTTCACCTTCGCAGTGGACGGTGTCGCTCGAGGTTGGGGCGCCTACCTGCGGATCGAGCCGGCCCACGGGGTGGCGGAGGTCGGCCATCTCGTCTTCGCGCCCCATCTGCAGCGGACACCTGCGGCGACCGAGGCGATGTACCTGATGATGCGCCACGTCTTCGAGCTCGGATACCGGCGCTACGAGTGGAAGTGCGACGCTCTCAACGCCGCTTCCCGCCGGGCCGCCGAGCGTCTCGGCTTCACCTACGAAGGGACCTTCCGTCAGCACATGGTCTACAAGGGCCGCAGCCGTGACACCGCCTGGTACTCGATCACCGACGCCGAATGGCCGAGGCTGCGGGATGCCTTCGAGGCGTGGCTGGCCCCATCCAACTTCGACGATCAGGGCCGCCAGCTGCGTCGTCTCGCCGACTTCCGTCGATCAGTCGACTGAGCGAAGGACCAGCTCCAGCCCATCGTCGAGGGTGAGCTCGGCACCCGCGGCGATCAGCTGGTCGGTTCGTTCCTCCCCGATCTCGGTGGCGATCTCCTTGCGCAGCTCGTCGTGGATCGCCGTGCGGCTGAGACCCATCGCCTGCGACAGGTCGATCGACCGGGCGAGCCCCAGCACCATGGCCGAGTTGGCCACCTTGCCGCTCTCGAGGAGGACGCGGGTGGAGGCGTCCAGCAGGCGGGCGACGTGTAACTCACGCATCGGAAGGGAGGGGAGAGCGTCGATCACGGTTCGGACGTGGGCCCGTGCCTCGTCCACCAGGCCCAGCTGGGCATCGATGGCGGCGAGGTACCGATGGCCGGAGGCCCAGCACGAGATGTCGCCGCAGTCGCGCAGGTAGCCGATCGCCTCCGACCAGTACCTCTTGGCGGACTCGTGGCTGGCATAGTGGGTCGTCAGCAGGGCGCCGAGGAAGGCGGCGGCGTGCCCTCTCCAGAACGGAAGCTCGAGGTTCTCGGTGATCTCCAAGGCACGCAGCAGGTTGTCGCGCGCCCAGTCGACGTCGGGATCCTCGAACGACTCGCTGAGCGAGGCGACGAGCAGCGCCTCGTCGCCCAGCGATTCGAAGATGGCGATGGCCGCTTCCAGATGCTCCCTGGTCCGAGGGTCGGAGGCGGGCATGTATGCGCCGAGGAGGAAGTCGACGATGCCCTTCTCCCATTCGGGATCCCACCAGTACGGCTCGGGGTTCGCGGCCAACAGCCGGCGCGCCTCCTCCAGGTGCTGCAGGTAATCCGGGTCCGTGGTGGAATGCCGAATCGCGGCTCCCAAAACGAGCTCCATCTTCCCGATGAGGCGGGGGTCACCCAGTCGGCGGGCGACATCGAGGCCGGAGCGAGCGTGGTCGACCGAAGCGGGCCGCGTGATCTCCGCCCCGAGGAAGGCAGTGGTCCACCATGCCTTCACCGCCACGACAGGGTCGACGTCTCCCAGGTCGCGTTCCAGGACCGCCAACGCGGTGTCGATCGCCTCTACCTGCTTGCCCGACTGCATCCAGTACAGGAACAGATCGAACACCATGCGCAGGTAGCGCTCGTTGTCGCCCGCTTCCGACAGCGTCTGCAGCGCCTGCAGCAGGTTGGCGTGGTCTTCGTCGAGGGCGCGGCGGGTCGGGATCTGGCCCTGCCCGCCCAGACGCGGCGCCGCGTCGGAGGCGCGGCGGGCATAGTGGTCGGCGTGGGCGGCGTAGGCCGCCGGGGCGGCGCCGGTCGCAGCCAGTTTCTCCTGGGCGTACTGGCGGACCGGCTCGAGCAGCCGATAACGGGAACCGTCGGGCGTGGGCGTGGCCACCACCAGCGACTTGTCGACGAGCGAGTCGAGGAGGTCCACGACGTCCTCGCGGAGGATGCCGTCACCCGAGGAGACGTCCTCGGCGGCGGCGAGGTCGAAGCCTCCGGAGAACACCGACAGGCGGGCGAAGACCGCCTTCTCGGCGTCGGTCAAGAGATCGTGGGACCAGTCGATGGTGGCCTGCAGCGTCCGCTGGCGGGGGAGGGCGGTCTTGGCGGAGCCCGAGAGGATCCGGAACGAGTCGTCGAGACGGTCGGCGAGCTCGGAGAGCGACAGGCTCCGCAGCCGGGCCGCCGCCAGCTCCAGCCCAAGCGGGATCCCGTCGATGCGGCGGCATATCCTCGCCACGGTGGCGATCTCTTCGGGGCCGGGGGAGAAGTCGGGCCGGACCGCCCGTGCCCTCTCCATGAACAGCCGCGTCGACTCGGCGGCTTCCGGCTCGTCGTCGGAGGGGAGATCGAGCGAGGGGACGGGCACGATCGTCTCGCCGATTCCCAGGGACTCGCGGGAGGTGGCGACGACTCTCACCGCTGGCGACGCCTGCAACAGGTGGCGGATCGCCCTCACTGCCCCTTCCAGGACGTGCTCGCAGTTGTCGACCACCACCAGGAGGTCCCTGTCGGCCAGATAGCGGGCGACGACCTCTTCGATGGGGCTGCGGTCGCCGGGTCGCAGGCCCCACACCGCGCCCACGGCCGTCATGATCATCGCCGGATCGGTCACCGGTGCCAGCTCGACCAACCAGGCTCCGTCGGGGCGACGGTCGACCTGGCGGCGGGCCGCTTCGACGGCGAGACGAGTCTTGCCGGTGCCCCCCACGCCCGTGAGCACGACGAGTCGATGGCGGTCCACGAGCTCGCCCAGCTCCGCCAACTCCACTTCGCGGCCGACGAACGAGCTGAGGTACTCGGGCAGATGGTGGTTGGGCCCGATCGTCCGCACCGGGGCGGTCACCGCGGGCAGCGAAGGATGGCGCAGCTCGTACAGGTGCTCGGGCTCGGCGAGGTCCTTCAATCGATGGACGCCGAGGTCGTCGAGGAACGCCGGCTCGATCGCGAAGAGCGCGTGGGCCGTGACCGCCGACAGGAGGATCTGGCCGCCGTTGCCGGCCGCCATGATCCGCGCCGCCCGGTTCACGGCCGGCCCGAAGTAGTCGCCACCGCGTTCTTCGGCCCAACCGGAATGGATTCCCATCCTCACCTTCAGGGCCGGGCCCGACCAATCCGACTCCGTCAGGCCGAGCTGGATGGCGAGCGCCGCCGCTACCGCGGCCGGCGGCGAGGGGAACGCCACCCCGAAGCCGTCCCCGGCGGTGGAGAAGACGTGGCCGCCATGGGCAGCCGCGGCCTCTCTCACCAGAGAATCGTGGTGGGCGATGGCGGTCGTCATCCCGGCCGGGTCGGATTCCCACAGCCGGGTCGACCCCTCGACATCCGTGAACAGGAACGTGACCGACCCGGTGGGCGGTGTCATGGAGAGAGCGTACCGAGCCGGTTTGCCCCGTTGTCGGTCGCAGCGGGCACTTTGCAAACCACCTTCTCAGGGTGGCTACCGTCGTGCCGGAAAGGAGACCAGAGTGACGTACCGTATCGAGAAGGATTCGATGGGCGAGGTGCAGGTCCCCGCCGACGCTCTCTACGGGGCCTCCACCCAGCGAGCCAAGGACAACTTCCCCATCTCGGGGATCCGCTTCTCCCGCCGCTTCATCTGGGCGCTGGGCCTGCTCAAAGGCTCGGCGGCCACCGTCGCCGCCCAGGGCGGCCACATCGACCAACAGATCGCCGACGCCATTCGGGCCGCCGCCGACGAAGTCATGTCCGGCGACCTCGACGACCACTTCCCGCTCGACATCTTCCAGACGGGGTCCGGCACGTCGACCAACACCAACGCCAACGAGGTGATCGCCAACCGGGCGACGATCAGCCTCGGTGGTGAGCCCGGGTCGAAGCTGGTCCACCCCAACGACCACGTCAACTTCGGCCAGTCCTCCAACGACGTGATCCCGAGTGTCATCCACATCGCCGCGGTCGCCGCCCTGAGGGAAGACCTCATCCCGGCGCTCGAGGCGATGGAGTCGGCCCTCGCCGCCAAAGCGGAGCAGTTCGCCGACGTCGTCAAGTCGGGCCGCACCCATCTGATGGACGCAACCCCTGTGACCCTCGGGCAGGAGTTCGGCGGCTACGCCACCCAGGTCCGCAAGGGGATCGAACGGCTCCAGTCCGTCCTGCCCGGGCTCGAGGAGCTGGCGCTGGGAGGAACCGCCGTCGGGACCGGCCTCAACGCCCCCGAGGGCTTCGCCGCCGCCACGATCGCCCTCATCGCCGAGCGCACGGGCTATCCGTTCCGGGAGGCCGACGACCACTTCGAGGCGCAAGCCGCCAAGGACGCCGTGGTGATGGCCTCCGGGGCGCTGAAGACGGTGGCCGTGTCGCTGTTCAAGATCGCCAACGACATCCGCTTCCTGGGTTCCGGCCCCACCTCGGGCATCGCCGAGCTGCGCATCCCCGACCTCCAGCCCGGCTCGTCGATCATGCCGGGGAAGGTCAACCCGGTCATGTCCGAGATGCTCATGCAGGTCGCAGCCCAGGTGATCGGGAACGACGCCACCATCACCTGGTGCGGGGCCAACGGGAACTTCGAGCTGAACGTGATGATGCCGGTCATGGCCCACGCCCTGCTCCAGTCGATCGAGATCCTCGCCAACGCGGTCGACACGTTCCGCCGGCGGTGCGTCGAAGGGCTCGAAGCGAACGTCGAGAGGGCTCGCGAGCTGGTGGAGAAGAACGCCATCATCGTCACCGCCCTCAACCCGTACATCGGCTACGACGCCGGTGCCCGCATCGCCAAGGAAGCCGTGACCTCGGGTCGCTCGGTCCGTGAGCTGGTGCTGGAGCAGGGCCTGATGACCGAAGAGGAGCTGGATGCGGCTCTCGACATCAAGCGGATGACTCAGGGCGGCGTGATGTGACGAACACCGCGCCCCGGTCGTCCGCCGAGACCACGCTGACCGTGGCCGAGCTCCACGCTCGGCTGGTCACCGCGGTTACCGGGGCGTTCCCCGCCCCCGTGTGGGTGCGGGGCGAGGTGTCGGGCCTGCGCCGCACGTCCCGTGGCGCTGTCTTCTTCCGGCTCGTCGACCCTGGAGGCGGAGGGCAAGCCGTGGAGGTGGCGGCACGGGGCCGGGTGATGCACGACATCGACCGGACCCTCGAGGCGTCCGGGGTGGGGGCGATCCGGGACGGCGTGGAGATGCGGGTGCGGGCGGTGGTGGGGCTGGATCCGGCCCGCTCCGTGGTGAGGCTCACCCTCCTCGGGATCGACCCGGAGTTCATCGCCGGGCGACTGGCGCTCGACCGCCAGCGGGTGCTGGCCCGCCTGGAGGCCGACGGTTCGCTGCACGCCAACCGCCGCCATCCCCTGCCGCTGGTGCCCCTGCGGATCGGGCTCGTGACGAGCCGAGGATCGGCGGCCCACGCCGACTTCATCGACCACCTCCGCCGCTCCGGGTTCCGGTTCGGGGTGCGGACGGTCCACGCCGCCACCCAAGGGGAGAAGGCGGCGGGATCGGTGGCTCGGGCACTGCGCCGGCTCGCTTCCGAGCCGATCGATGTGGCCGTGGTGGTCCGGGGCGGCGGCTCCCGGCTGGACCTGGTTCCCTTCGACTCCGAAGAGGTGGCCCGGGCGGTGGCGGAGATGCCGGTGCCGGTGATCGTCGGGGTCGGCCACGAGACCGACCGCTGCGTGGTCGACGAGGTGGCGGCGGTGTCGGTCAAGACCCCGACGGCAGCCGCCGAATGGCTCGTCGCCCGGGTCGGCGACTACGCCGGCCGCATCGAGGTCGCTCGCCGTCTGATCCGGGAGGAGGCGAGGTCCGTCTGTGCCCGCGCCCAGCGGCACCTCGACCACTCCGCCGCCGTCCTGGGCACCGCCCGGGCGAGCCTGGCCCGCCACGCCGAGATGCTGGCCGAGCTGCGGTCGTCGATCGGCGCCGAGGCGCGGCGCGCTGTCGCCCGCCAGCGGGAGATGCTCGAGGGGTTGGCGGAGATGATGGACGCGCTGGGCGTCGAGTCGACGCTGCGACGGGGATTCGCCATCGTCACGGCCGGTGATGGCAGCGTGGTCCGCTCGGCAGCCGACGTGAGGCCGGGCCAGCGGCTGTCGATCCGCTTCGCAGACGGAACGGTGGGAGTGGAGGTCGAGCGAGGTGCCTGAGCTCAGCTATCGGGAAGCGCTGGAGGAGTTGAGGGAGATCCACCGCCGGCTCCGCAGTGACGACGTCGACATCGACCGGGTGCTGGAGGACGTCCAGCGGGCCGCCGAGCTGCTGGCCTTCTGTCGGAGCCGTCTGGCGGCGGTCAGCGACCGCCTGGAAGAGGTGCTGGAGGACTTCGAGGAGTCCTGACTCAACCGGCGGTCCCGAGAGCCTCCTCCAGGGTGGTCCAGGGCAAAGCGGCGCACTTGATCCGGACCGGATACCGACGGACGCCCTGGAGTGCTTCGAGGTCTCCCAGCACGGCCCCCGGTCGGGACGGGTCCAGGCCGGCCGCGGTCTCGTCCTCGGCGGTCATCATCGAGTGGAACTTGGCGGCGATGGCCTCGATCTCGGCTCTGGTCTTGCCCTTGATCGCCTCCGACATCATGGAGCCCGAGGACTGGCTGATCGAGCATCCCTGCCCGTGCACGGCCACGTCGACCACCCTGTCGCCGTCCATCTTCAACTCGACCGTCACCTCGTCGCCGCACAACGGGTTGACGCCTTCGGCTCGCCGGTCCGGCGCTTCCAGCGGCTGGCGATGCCGGGGGTTCCGGTAGTGGTCGAGGATCACGTCCCGGTAGAGCTCTTCCAAGGCCATCAGATCACTCCGAAGATCTCGCCTGCGTCTCTCAACGCCTCGACCAGCGCGTCTATGTCCTCGGTGGTGTTGTACAGGTAGAAAGACGCCCGTGCGGTGGCCGGGACCTCCAGGATCTCCAGAAGAGGCTTGGCGCAGTGGTGGCCGGCTCGCACCGCCACTCCGTGCTGGTCGAGGATCGTGGCCAGGTCGTGGGGGTGGATGTCGGCCATCGTGAAGCTGATCACGCCGCCCCGGGATTCGGTGTCGACCGGGCCGTGGATCCTCAGCTCCGGCACGTCCCCGAGCGCGTCGAGGGCGTACCGGGTGAGCTCGGTGTCGTGGTCGGCGATCGCCTGCCGCCCGATCTTCTCGACGTAGTCGATCGCCGCCCCCAGGCCTATCGCTTCGATGATCGGGGGAGTGCCGGCTTCGAAGCGTTGAGGTATCGGGGCCCACGTCGCCGTGTAGCGGGTGACGGTGCTGATCATGTCACCGCCGTACTCGATCGGCTCCAGCTCCTCGAGGCGTTCCGGCCGGGCCCACAGCACACCGATGCCGGTGGGGCCGCACATCTTGTGAGCGGAGAACACGAGGGCGTCGGCGCCGAGGGTGGAGACGTCGACGGGCTGGTGGGGCACGAGCTGGGCGCCGTCGACGATCGAGAAGGCCCCGACCTCCCGGGCGGCCGCCAGGATCACGTCCAGCGGAGGGATGGTCCCCAAGACGTTCGACATCCCCGTGACCGCCACGATCTTCGTGTCCTCGTCGATGAGCCGGTCGAGCCCGCTCAGGTCGAGTCGGTGGTCCTCTCCCAGGGGGATGAACTCGAGGCGGGCGCCGGTTCGGCGGGCCAGCATCTGCCAGGGCACCAGGTTGGCGTGGTGCTCCATCTCGGTGACGACGATCCGGTCGTCGGGACGGAGCCGCAGCGACCCCCAACCGTGGGCGAGGAGGTTGATCCCGGTCGTGGCCCCCCGCACGAACACGATCTCGTCACTCGATCCGGCACCCAAGAACGCCGCCACCTTGTCGCGTACCGCCTCGTAGCGTTCGGTGGCCGACACCGACAGCCGGTACGCCCCCCGGTTCACGTTGGCGTAGCCATGGGCGGCGAAGTCGGCCATCGCCTCGATCACCTGCCTCGGCTTCTGGGAACTGGCGGCCGAGTCGAGGAAGTGCAGCCCTCGGTCCTCGAACACCGGGAAGTCTGCCCGGATGGCGGTGGTGTCGAGGAGGGGCATGCGGCCTACCTGGGTTCTGGGGTGTCAGTTGGAATCATGCCGTGGCGGCACGGCGGAAGGCGTCGTAACCCTCCTCTTCGAGCCGCTGGGCGAGCTCGAGGCCACCGGTCGTCACGATGCGGCCGTCCATGAAGACGTGGACGGTGTTCGGGGTGATGTAGTCGAGGAGGCGCTGGTAGTGGGTGATGATCAAGAAACCGCGATCGGGGCTGGTCAGCTTGTTGACGCCGTCGGCCACGATGCGCAACGCGTCGATGTCGAGACCGGAGTCGGTCTCGTCCATGATCACCATCTCCGGCTCGAGAACCGCCATCTGCAGGACCTCGTTGCGCTTCCGCTCACCGCCCGAGAAGCCCTCGTTCAGGTAACGGTCGGCGAAAGACGACTCCATGCCGAGCTCCCGCATCGCCTCCATCACCTTGAGGCGTAGCTCGAGCACCGTGTAGTCGACGCCGGTGCGGTTGGAGAGCGCCTGGCGGAGGAACTGGACGACGGACACCCCGGGGATCTCCTCGGGATACTGGAACGCCAGGAACATGCCCATTTGGGCTCGCTTGGTGGGGGCCTCCTCGGTTATGTCCTCGCCCTTGTAGAGGATGCGGCCCTCGGTGACTTCGTAGGAGGGGTGGCCCATGAGCACATTCGCCAGCGTCGACTTGCCCGAGCCGTTGGGGCCCATCAAGGCGACGATCTCGCCCTTTTCCACGGTCAGGTCGACACCCTTGAGGATCGGCGTGCCGTCGGCTTCGGCGTGGAGGTTTTCGATCTGAAGCAGCGGAGCATTCACGGCACCCATGGTACGGGGAAGGGGCGCGGGACCGAAAACCCCCGACCGGCGATGGGGCGGACCGGGCCACAGAAAAAGGCCCGCTGTAGCGGGCCTTCCGGGGACCGACGCCGGGAGGCGTCGGGTTCCGGCGAAACTCACGCCGTGGCTACTTCCTTCTCCTCCGCAGCCTCGGCAGCCTCAGTCTCCGTCGAAGTCGTGAGGCTTTTGGTCTCCCCCCTGGCGATGGGGATCCGACGAGCCTTCGTCTCCTCGGCGTCGGGGCGGGGCACCTCCACCGTCAGCACGCCAGCCTCGTAGGTGGCGGTCACGGTGTCGGGGTCGATCTCGAAGCCGAGATCCCAACGCCGGCGGAACCGAGAGCTCGTCACCCGTCCATCGCGGCTCTCCTCACGACCGCCTTCCACGGTCAGCACCGTGCCGTCGACCTGGACCGTCAGGTCCTCATCGGCGTCGAGCCCGGGGGCCACCACCTCGAAGCGGTACTTGCCGTTCTCGGTGTGCACCCTGGCCTCGGGCATGACCGTCGTGAAGGTCTCGGGTGTGAGCGCCTCGAGCCGCCTCAGCAGCGGAGTCAGACCCCACTCGAACAGGTCATCGAAGACAGGCCACGGAGCCAGGTCGAACAACCGACGTGTCAGCATCCACATCCCTCCTTTCGCCCTTCATTTCTGAGTCTCATCGACTCAGATCCTCTCATGGCACCTATAGCAACTGAGGGCGAGGCGGCTTTATTCCCGACTCGACCCGGCGAGGTGCGGCGATCGCCTAGCCTCTCGGGGCATGGAGCTCCCCAAGGCATCACAGAAGGTGGTGGCCGCCGCGGCCGAGGCGGGACTGGCCATCGACGTCACCGAGTTCCCCGAAGGCACGAAGACCGCGGCCGACGCCGCCGCCGCCATCGGCTGCGAAGTGGCCGCCATCGTCAAATCGCTCGTCTTCGTCGTCGACGAGGAGCCGGTCGTGGCCCTGGTCCCCGGAGACCGGCGCCTGGACACCGACCGCCTCGCCGAGGTCGCCGGGGGCAGCGCCGCCAGACGCGCCAGCCTGGAAGAGGTGCGCGACGCCACCGGTTTCGCTGCCGGGGGCACGCCACCGTTCGGCCACGCCCGGGCGCTGCGGGTGTTCGCCGACAACGCCCTCAAGCGTCACGACCCGGTGTGGGCCGCCGCCGGGACTCCCACCACCGTGTTCCCGATCTCCATAGCCGATCTCGAGCGCCTCTCCCGACCCGCCTGGGCCGACCTGAGCCTGCAGGGTTGAGGAACCAGGGGGACTGTGACGACGTCAGAGGGGTGATGAGGCGCCTTTCGATCGCATTCCTGGTCGCCGTGATGGCGGCATGTGGCGGAGGTGCCGCCTCCGAGTCGACGCCCGCCACCACCGCCCCCATGATCTGCACCGAGATCGGCTGCAACAGCGGACTGCGGGTGGAACTCTCCGGGGTGGACCTCGTGGCCGACTCCACCTACCTCGTCGACGTGTGCATCGGAGACGAATGCGTCGAAGTGGAGGTCGGCCCGGGCCACGACGGCCAGATCACGCCCGGGGCCGACCCCGACACCCTCGAAGGCGGCTCCCTGCTGGTCGACTACGAGGGCGACGCCATCGACCTGATGGTCGGCTTCGCCGAGTTCGATCCCATAGAGACCGTCTCGTTCTCCATCACCGACGTCGCCACCGGCGAGGTGCTCGCCTCGGCCGATGGCCGCGAGGTGCCTTTCGAACGCAACCAGCCCAACGGACCGGGATGCCCTCCGGTGTGTTTCTTCGGGCGCCTCAGTCTCTAGCCCGCAGCGCCTCGATCGTGCGGGCGAAACCGTCCAGGTCGGATATGTCGAACCACTGCACGTAGTAGCGCTCGACGCCCGCCTCCTCCCACGCGGCCAGGGTCTCGGCGGCGCGGGAGGGGGTCCCGACGGGTACGCCACGGTCGACCAGGCGCTCCTCCAGCTCCTCGGGTGACACCCCGCGGGAGGCGGCCTCGGCGGCGAGACGCTCGGCGTACTCGGCGTCGGTCCTGCCCACCACGGCCGTTCCCATCACCGTCACCGTCACCCGGCGGTCACCGGCGGCCCGGCGCATCACCTCCACGCGGGAGCGGATCTCGTCGGGAGCGTCGAGGAGGGTGTTGTACTCGTCCGCCTTCTCCCCGGCCAAGCGCGGCGTGCGCTTGGCGCCGCGGCCGCCGAGGATGAGGCGGACGTCGGTCGGCGTCGGCTTCACTTCGGCGTCCAGTCGGTAGAACTCGCCCTCGAATCGGGCGTGGCCGGGGGAGAGGGCTGCCCTGACGTAGTCGACTGCCTCTTCGAGGCGCCGGTAGCGCTCGTCCCAGTCCGGGAACGGCAGCCCGAAGGCTGCGTGCTCCTCTTCCATCCAACCGGTTCCCAGGCCGAGGTCGAACCGCCCACCCGACATCTGGTCGATGGTGGCGGCGTTCTTCACGATCACCGCCGGGTGCCGGAACGTGAGCGGGGTGACGAGCACCGCCAGCCGGATCCGCTCGGTCTCCCGGGCGAGACCGGCCAGGGTGGCGAAGGCGTCGGTGGCCTCGGCGGGTGGGGACCCGTTCCAGTAGTAGTGGTCGGAGCGGGCGAAGGAGTACAGGCCGTTCTCTTCGGACCAGCGGGCGAGAGCGAGCAGCTGCTCATAGGTCCCGCCGAGCTGAGGCTCGGTCATGCACGAGAGTTCCATTCGGCGGAGGCTACCGGCGCCCGCTCAGTTCACGAGGAGGCCCACCAGCCGGCGCACCTCGTCGGGGGAGTCGAAGGCGACCTGGATGTACACCCGGGATATTCCGATCTCCTCCAACCGGGAAAGCTCCTCGAGGTACTGGTCGCGGGTGGCGACCGGGATGCCCGACTGTGGCCATCTCTCCCGGATCCGCTCCGGCTCGACGCCCCGCGCCGCCGCCACCTCCTCGACACGCCGGTCGAGGTCGGCCCGGTCCTCGCCGACCATCAGCGGGAAGGCGGTGGAGAAGAGGATCGTGTCGGGGTCGCGGACCGCGTCCACCGCGGCGCGGCGGGCGGCGGCGATGCGAGCTTCCATGGGGTGGCGGGAGGGGAACACGTTGAACTCGTCGGCGTAGGTGCCGGCCAGTTCGGGGGTGCGGGCCGGGCCCGAGCCTCCGACGGCCAGCCGCATCCGCTCTCCCCTCGGCTGCGGCGCCGGTCCCGGCGCCAGGTGGTACCAGCGGCCGTGGAAACCTTGCTCGTTCCCGTCACGGGCCGCGGTGATGTACCCGAGCGCTTCTTCGAGGCGGTCGAGACGCTCCCGGGTCGGCGGGAAGTCGAAGCCGAACACGTCGTGCTCCTTTTCCATCCAGCCGGCGCCGAGGCCGAGCGTGAACCGCCCACCGGAGATCTCGTCGATGGTCACACCGGCTTTGAGGAGCACGGCGGGGTGGCGGAAGGTGATCGGGCTGACCAATGTCGCGAGCTGGATGGATTCGGTCCGGGCGGCGACCGCCGCCAACACGGTCATCTGGTCGAGGGCCCGGAAGTCCTCCTCGGTCCGCAGGTAGTGGTCGGCGACGGCGAACGCGGCGAGTCCCTGCGATTCCGCCCATTGCGCCAACTCGATGGACTGGGCGACGTCGGTCATGGTCTGGATGGCGAGCTCCACGGTCACCATCCTCGCGCTCGCCACTCACCGAGGTGCGGTCGCTCGTTTCCGATCGTGGTGGACGGCCCGTGCCCGGGGTGGACGATGGCGTCGTCGGGCAGGCGAGGGAAGAGCCTCTTCTCCAGGCTGTCCATGATCTGGCCGAAGTCCGAGTAGTCCCAACGTGTCGCCCCGGGGCCGCCAGGGAACAAGGTGTCGCCCGAGAAAAGGACGTAGATGTCTCCCTCGTCGGCGGGCTCGAAGACGAACGACACGGACCCGGGGGTGTGGCCGGGGGTGTGGATGGCGTGGAGGGCGACCCGGCCGAACTCGATCACCTGGCCGTCCTCCAGCGTCTCGTCGGGCCGGCGCCCGGCGATCTCGATGTCCGCCGGGTGGAGCCGCCAGGGGATGTCGAGAGCGGACTTCACCTCGTCGAGGGCACCGAGATGGTCCTGGTGGCCGTGGGTGGTGAGGATCGAGCCCACCGCCAGCCCATCACACGCTCGGATGATGCGGGACGCCTCGGCGGCGGCGTCGATGATCACCGCCCGTTTCGTCTCCGAACACGAGACCACGTAGCAGTCGTTGTCGTAGGGCCCGACGCTCAGCTTTTCGATCTCGATCACGGCTGCGCCTCCTCGCCTGTCGGCGCACACGGTACCGACGGAAAGGAACTTGCTCACCAACCGGTGTCTGGCAGACTGCGCCGAATGCGTCGAGTCCTACTGACATTCGTTCTTCTCGTTCTGGCCGCCTCGCCGGCCGCTGCTCAGGAGGACCTGCCGCCAGGGGGAACCTTCTACGACGACCAGGGGAGCGTCCACGAGCCCGACATCGAGGCGCTGGCCGCCTCCGGAATCACCCGGGGGTGCCACGACACCAAACCGATCTTCTGTCCCGACCAGCCGATCACCCGTGGGCAGATGGCCGCTTTCCTCGTCCGTGCCGTCGGCTTCCCCGCGGCGGAGGGGGGACACTTCCGTGACACCGAAGACTCGATCTACCGGGACGAGATCGAAGCGCTGGCCGCGGCGGGAGTCACCAAGGGCTGCAACCCGCCCGCCAACGACCGGTTCTGCCCGGAGCGGACGATCACCCGCGGCGAGATGGCGACCTTCCTCGTCAGGGCCTTCGAGTTGGCGCCGGCCGAGGAGCCATCGGGGTTCCGGGACCTCGGGGACACCGTCCACGCCGAGGACATCGAGGCCCTCGCCGCCGCCGGGATCACCAAGGGATGCAACCCCCCCGCCAACGACCGGTACTGCCCGCACAGCAAGGTGACCCGGGCGGAGATGGCCACCTTCCTGGTGCGGGCCCTGCCCGACCTGGAGCCGATAACGCCGCCGCCGCTTCCCGAGATCCAGCGGGTGTCGCGGTTCACCACCTATCACAAGTGCTGCGAGCCGCGGGTCCACAACATCCAGCTGATCGCCCGCACCCTCGACGGCTACGTCGTCTACCCCGGGGAGACCTTCTCGATCAACAAGGTGGTCGGCCCCCGCACCCGGGCCAAGGGCTACGTCCCCGCCCCGGTGCTGTGCGGCGGCGCGTACTGCGAAGGGATCGGCGGGGGGATCAGCCAGTTCGCCACCACGATGTTCAACGCCATCTTCTGGGGTGGCTACGAGGAAGTCACCCACCGGCCCCACAGCATCTGGATCGACCGTTATCCGCGGGGGATCGAAGCGACCCTGGGCTATCCCAACCTCGACGTGGCCTTCCGCAACGACACTGTGACCCCGGTCACGATCCGCACCCGTTACACCGACACGTCCATCACCGTGGAGCTGTGGGGCAACGCCGGCGGATGGCAGGTGTCCGGCTACCACCCGATCGGAGCCACCAAGTCGGTGATCGAAGTGATCGACGACGGCGGATCCGATGGCCGCAAGGTGTCGGGCAAGGCCACCGGGTTCCCGTCGGTGAGGATCGAACGGACCATCACCCAGCACGGCAAGTCGAGGACCGAAACCTGGTTCTGGACGTATCGGAACTGACGCAGCCGGAAGGCGGTGGCGACAGCGGTCGCCGCCACCGCCACGACGAGGAGCCGGCCGGCGGCGCTTCCTCGACGGTGGCGGCGATCCCGGGAGCGTGCCGCTCGGGTGGGGGGAGGGAGTGGCGGCGGTCGAAGAGATCGGCGGGTGGATCTCCGGCTCGCTGGCCGACTGAGCCGTGTCAGGCGCCGATCTGGAGCAGGGCCCGGGCGTAGCTTCGGAAGTCGAAGGACGGGTCCAGCAGACGGTGGAAGGCCATGCCGTTCAGGGCGGCGAGGAGGCCCTCGACGCGTTGGCGCACCTCCTCTTCCGGCATGTCGGGGCGGGCGGTCCGCAGGGCCCGTCCGAACAACTCGATCCGGCGCTCGTGGTGGCGCAGCATACGCGCCCGGATTCCCTCGTCGGTCAGGCCGCCGCTGACGGCCACCATCAGGTACACGCGTGCTGTCGTCTCCGACTTCTCGACGAAATCCACGTAGGCGTCGACGAGCTCGTGGAGAGTCGCCTCTTCGTCCTCCGGTCCCACCGCCCGGATGGCGTCGGCCACCACGGTGAGGATCGCCTCCTCCTTGGACTCGAACAGGTTGTAGAAGCTCCCGACGAGGATCCCGGCCTTCTCGCAGATGGCCTTGATGGTCGTCTTCTCCAGGCCCTGGGCGGCGACCAGGTCGCGGGTGGCCTCCAGGATCCGGGTGCGGGTCTCGAGTCCTACGCGGTAGCGCATCGGCGTCACGCTAGTGGGGTTCCTTTGAGTGCATGATCAAATTAGAATGATCACTCAAAGTCGCCGGGGAAAGGCAGCGCATTGGGTCACTATCGCTCGAACCTGAGAGATCTGGAGTTCAACCTCTTCGAGGTGCACCGGATCCAGGATCATCTCGACGCCTGGCCGGACTTCGACGTCGACACCCTGAAAGACATCCTCCACGAGCTCGACCGCTTCGTCCAGGGCGAGTGGTCGGAGTCCTTCGTAGACGCCGACCGCAACCCGCCCGAGCTGGTCGACGGTGAGGTGCGGCTCCCCGAGAGCCTCAAGCGCAGCCTCGCCGCCGCCGAGGAGGCGGGATGGACGAAGCTGGGCCTGACCGCCGAGCTCGGCGGCATGGAGGTGCCTCCCACCCTGTTCTGGGCGGCCCAGGAGCTGCTGTTGGGTTCCAACCCCACCGCCGCCTTCTACGCCAGCGGATCCTTGTTCGCCCGCATCGTCTACGAAGAGGGCACCCCCGAACAACGCGAGTTCGCCAAGCTCATGGTCGAGCGGAACTGGGCCGGCACCATGGTGCTGACCGAGCCCGATGCCGGCTCCGACGTGGGCGCGGGAACGACCAAGGCCATCCACGTCGAAGGCGACACGTACCACATCGAAGGCGTCAAGCGCTTCATCACCGGCGGCGAGCACGACGCCGCCGAGAACATCGTCCATCTGGTGCTGGCCCGACCCGAGGGTGCCGGACCGGGGACCAAGGGCCTGTCGCTGTTCATCGTCCCCAAGTACCTGGTCAACCCCGACGGGACCCTGGGCGAGCGGAACGGGGTGGTGGCCACCAACCTCGAGCACAAGATGGGGCTCAAGGGCTCCACGACCTGCGAGCTGACCTTCGGGACGGGCAAGCCCGCCGTCGGTTACCTCGTCGGGGGAGTCCACGACGGGATCCGCCAGATGTTCCGGGTGATCGAACACGCCCGGATGACGATCGGCACCAAGTCGGCGGCGACGCTGTCCACCGGCTACCTGAACGCCCTGGAGTACGCCAAGGAGCGGATCCAGGGCGCCGACATGACCCAGATGACCGACAAGACGGCGCCGCGGGTGCCGATCATCCGCCATCCCGACGTCCGTCGGATGCTGCTCATGCAGAAGGCCTACGCCGAGGGGCTGAGGGCCCTGTGGATGTACGCCGCCTACTGCCAGCACATGGACGCGCTCGATCCCGAGGGCGGCTGGGACCGCCGCTCCGACCTGCTATTGCCGCTGGTCAAGGGCTACTCGTCCGAGAAGGCGTACGTCCTCCTCGCCCAGTCGCTCCAGGTCTTGGGCGGGTCGGGCTACATCCAGGACTACCCGATCGAGCAGTACATCCGGGATTCGAAGATCGACACCGTCTACGAGGGCACGACCGGCATCCAGGCGATGGATCTGTTCTTCCGCAAGATCGCCCGGGACCAGGGCCAGACCCTGGCCGCCCTCGCCGCCGAGATCGGCGAGTTCGTCAAGGCCGGAGGCGACGGGGACCCCCTTGGAGCCGAACGCGGCATCCTCGGCAAGATGCTCGACGACGTCCAGGGCCAGATCGGGGCGATGGTCGAGGACCTGATGGCGTCGATGGGCGGCGAGGCGGAGCGGATCTACGAAGTGGGCCTGCACGCCAACTCCCTGCTCGAGTCGATGGCCGAGGTGGTCATCGCCTGGCAGCTCCTCCGTCACGCCGAGGTCGCCCATCCCCAGGCGGACAGCGACCCCTTCTACCTGGGCAAGGTGGAGTCGGCGCGCTGGTTCGTCCGCGACGTCGCTCCCAAGATCGCCGCACGTCGGGCCGCCGCCGAGGCCGAGGACGGCCGGCTGATGGCACTGGACGACGCCGCCTTCTGAGGATCTTCGCGGCCGCGGTGGACGCTCACCCGTCGCCCCGGGTACCGTGCCGGTCGACATGAGCGGCGTCTTCACCGAAGAGCAGGAGGAGCTCCGTCGCTACGCCCGCCAGTGGCTCGACGAGAACGCTCCGTTGGAAGCGGTCAGGAAGATCGCTGAGACGCCGGAGGGGTTCGATGCGGCCCAGTGGTCCGAGCTCGGCTCGCTGGGATGGCTGGGCATCGCCGTGGGCGAGGCCTACGGCGGATCCGGCTTCGGGTTCATGGAACTGGCGGTGCTCGCCGAAGAGATGGGTCGCACCCTGTACCCGTCGCCGTTCCTGTCGACGGTCGTGCTGGGAACGTGGCTGGTCGAACGGCTGGGCACCGACGACCAGAAGGCCGAGATCCTCCCCGCCGTCGTCAGAGGAGACCATCGGCTGGCCGTCGCCGCCGGCAGAGCCGCCGTCCACGATCTCGTCGCCCGTCGGCAGGGCACGGACTGGGTGGTGTCGGGCCGGGCCCGCTTCGTGCTCGACGGCCACACCGCCCACACGCTGATCGTGGAGGCGGCGGCCGATGACGGCACCCGGCTCTTCCTGGTCGACGGGGACGCTGGAGGTCTCGAGCGCAACCCCCTGAGCGTCATGGACCTCACCCGTCCCCAGGCGGAGGTGACCGCCACCGACGTGGTGGCCTCGCCGTTGGGGGATGGGCGGGCAGGCGACGCCGTCGACCACGCCCTCGATCGGGCGGTCGCCGCCCTGGCGATGGAACAGGTCGGCGGAGCCCAGGCCTGCCTCGACATGTCGGTCGAGTACGCCAAGGTCCGCCACCAGTTCGGGCGCCCCATCGGCTCGTTCCAAGCCATCAAGCACATGTGCGCCGACATGCTGGTGGGAGTGGAATCGGCTCGCTCCGCCGCCTATCACCTCGCGTCGGTCATCGATCACGACCCCGAGGAAGCGGCCATCGCGGCGCCCGTGGCCAAGTCCTTCTGCTCGGAGGCCTACGAGAAGGCGGCCGGCGACACCATCCAGATCCACGGCGGCATCGGCTTCACCTGGGAGCACGATGCCCACCTCTACCTGAAGCGGGCGAAGTCGTCGGCGCTTCTCTTCGGCGATCCCCGCTATCACCGGGCGGTCCTGGCGTCCCGACTCGGTATCGAATGAGCGGCGCCGGCCCTGTCCTGGTGGGCGCGGTCCTGTTCGCCCTCTTCTGTCTGATAGTCGGGCTGATGGTCTGGCAGGAAGCGCGGCGCCGGCCGGGGCCCCAGGAGGTCGCCTACGTCATCGACGACGCCGTCCGCTTCATCGTCGACCGGCTCGACCCGGAGGTGAGGAAACGTCTCGGGGCCGCCGGGGTCAAGCGAGTGATCGAATGGGAGGTCCACTACCTCCAGGGGCTCGCCCAGAAGTCGCGCCGCAACCCGGTCGAGACCGTGGCCGGAGGCACCGACGCTTCGATCGACTACATACAGACCCAAATCGCGGAAGTGAACGGAGCGATTTACGATCGGGAGGACGTAGCTGAGGTCCTCCGTCTCGAGGCCGAGTATCTCGTGTCGATCGGTGCGGTCGGCGAGCCGGTGGACCCCGACGAGTTGGATCAAGGAGGCAACCAGGCGTGATCGTCCGATGCGGCGCATGCCGAACCCAGTTCGACGTTCCCGGTGAGGGCCGGTTCGCCTGTCCCGTGTGTGGCTCCATCAACATGGTGCGCAGCCGACCCGGCGCACCCGGGCCGGGCGGGGCGCCTCCTCCGGGCTCGATGCCTCCCACCGGCGCTCCCGGCATGCCCGGCACCGAGCCGACGATCACGGAGCAGCCGTCGCCGAGGATCGAGTGCCCCGAGTGCGGCTTCAAGTTCATCGTCGGGGACATCGCCGTCGCCATCTGCCCGATGTGCTCGGCCGAGGTGCCGACCGGGCGGGGCCAGCCCGAAGAGAAGGCGGAGGAGTGATGGCCCGCCTGAAGCGATTCGAGGACTTCCGCTACGTGGGGGTGCGTGACACGATGCGGGTCTACGACTGCGACGATCCCGAGCAGTTCGCCCGCCTCGAGCGCCGGGTAGAGGCCGACGACCTGCTGAGACGGAACCTCCTGATGGGCTTCGCCCCCGACACGATCCCCGAGGCGGCCAACCGAGGCTTCCGCCCCGCCACCACCGGCCGGCGCTGACCCCGTTTTGTGGGTCGGAATCGGCGCCTTCGGCGCCGATTCCGGACCACAGAACCGTTCAGAACCCGATCGCCTCCAGCCAGTCGATCAGCAAGGCGGTCAGGCGCGCCGGCGAGTCCTCGGTGAGGAAGTGGAGGCCCGGCACCGATGCCACCTCGGTCTTCTTCCACCGAGCCGCCGTGCCCAGCACCGCCGGGGGGACCAGGTGCCCGGGCACGCCTCCCACCACGAACTTGGGGATCGGAGACTGGGAGCACCACAGGCGGTTGGCTTCGACGAGGCCATCGATCGGTCCCGGCGTCGACTGGATGGGGAGTTGGCGGATCAGCGACAGCAGGGCGCGGCGCGGCTCGCCCGGCTTGGGGAAGGGACGCCGGTAGCTGTCGATCTCGGCGGCGCTCAGCACCCGCAGGGTGAGCCGGGGCAGGTAGCGGTCGATCAGGACGTTCTCCTCCATCACGAGATGCTCGCCTTCTTCGCTCCGCGCCGCCAGCAGCAGGTCCCGGAGGTCGGGGTCGAAGAGGGTGTCGTTGGTGACCCGGAACACGCCCTCGATCAGGACCAGCGACGCCACCCGATCGGGGTTGCGGCGGGCGTACTCGATGGCGGTGGCGGCACCCAGTTCGTGGCCGACCAGCACGATCGGCCGCTCCGGTTCGGTGAGCTCCACCAACAGTTCCAGGCTCTCGACTCCGTCGTCGAACCGGTACGAGCCGCTGCCGGAAGGGAACTCGAGCTCCGAGTCGCCCATCCCGATCCGGTCCGGGGCTATGCAGCGGTAGCGCAGGGACACGAAGGGGATGATGTTGCGCCACGTGTACGAATAGGTGACGTTGCCGTGGAGGAAGTACACCGGCGGCCCCTCGCCGACGTCGACGAGCGACATCGAATGGCCGGCCACCTGGATCTGGCGGCGGGGCAGCTTGTCGGCTTCGTTGATCATGCGCCTCCCAGCGCAGGCACGTTAGACCGCGGCCCACGGCGCCGCAGGCCGCCCGCTCCCGAGGTTCGCCGATCCCACTAGTCTCGATTCGCAGCGTTGAGAAAGGTATAGGAGCGTGCACGACATCGTCGTACTGGGTGGTGGGCCAGGCGGATACGCCTCAGCGCTCTACGCCCACAACTTCGGCCTCGACGTGGCCCTGGTGGTGAACGAACGGCCCGGCGGCACCTGTCTGCACCGGGGCTGTATCCCCGCCAAGCAGTGGCTCCAGGTGGCGGAGGTGTACTCGACAGTCCGGCACGCCTCCGACTTCGGAGTGGTGACCAGCGCCCCCGATCTCGACTGGCAGGCGGCGCTCGAGCGCAAGGGCAAGACCGTCGAAGGTCTGGTACGCGGCCTCGAGGGGCTGCTCAAGAAGCGCAGCGTCACGATCGTCAACGGCCACGGCCGCCTCGACGGGCCCAACGCGGTGGTGGTCTCCGCCGACGAGGGTGAGCAGAGGGTCGAGGGCCGCCACGTCATTTTCGCCACCGGGTCACACGCCCGGTCGATCCCCGGATACGAAGTCGACGGTGAGAGGATCGTGACCTCCGACCACGCCCTCGACTGGCCGAGCCGGCCCGGACGGGTGGCGATCATCGGCGCCGGCGTCATCGGCTGCGAGTTCGCCTCGATGCTGGCGGACTTCGGCTCCGAGGTCCACGTCTTCGAGGTCATGGACCAGGTGCTGCCGGGCACGGACCCGACCATCGCCCGTCAGCTCGAACGGCAGCTCAACCGCCGGGGTGTCCGATTCCACCTCGGCACCAGCGTGGAGCCGCCCAAGATCGGGGCTTCCACCGTGGTGGTGCCGTTCGGCGGCGAGTCGGTGGAGGTCGACGTGGTCCTGGTGGCCGTCGGCCGCGGCCCCAACACCGAAGGCGTCGGCTTGGAGACCACCAAGGCCGAGCTCGACCGGGGGTACGTGGTCGTCGACCGGTCGACCATGCAGACCGCCGACCCCAGCCTGTACGCCGTCGGCGATGTCGTCGCCGGGACCCCGCAGCTGGCCCACGTGGGCTTCGCCGAGGGAATCGCCGCCGTGACCCACATCGCCACAGGCCGGCCCGCACCGGTCGACTACCGGGCGATCCCCCGCATCACCTACACGCATCCCGAGGTCGCCGAGGTCGGCTTCAACGAGCAGCAAGCCGCCGAGATGGGCATGGAGGTGGAGACCTACACGCACGGCTTCGCCGGAGTCGGCCGGGCGATCATCATCGGGCAGAACCAGGGAACGGTGAAGATCGTGGTGGAAAAGGACGGGCCGATCGTGGGTGCGTCGGTGGTCGGGCCCCAGGCCGGCGAGATGATCCACGAATTGATGTACGCCGTCGGATGGGAGGCGTTGCCGGCGGAGGCGGCAGCCTTCATCCACGGACACCCGACGTTGTCCGAAGCGGTTGGAGAGACCTTGCTGACGGCCGCCGGCCGCAGCTTGCACTGAGAGAGGTAGAGCACCAAATGGCGACGCAGGTAACCATGCCCCAGCTGGGAGAGACGGTCACCGAAGGGACGATCCTTCGGTGGGCGAAGAACGTCGGGGACACCATTGCCGAAGACGAGGTCCTTCTCGAGATCTCGACCGACAAGGTGGACACCGAGGTGCCTTCGCCCGTTTCGGGCGTGGTCCTCGAGATCCTGGTTCCGGAAGGCGAGACGGTCGAGGTGGGGACGCCTCTGGCCGTGATCGGCGAGCCGGACGAAGCCACCGGCGGCCAAGCCCCGCCCGCCGCCGAAGCCGCCCCCGCCGAAGCCCCGGCGGCGGCCGAAGAACCCGCCCAGCCCGAACCGGCTCCCGCACCCGAACCTGCGGAGCCCGCTGCCCCGGCGCCCGCGCCGGAGCCTGCCGCACCGGCCGCCGCTCCGGAGCCCGCGGCCGAGCCTGCACCGGCGGCGGCCGCTCCGTCGGCCGAGGCGCCCAGCGACGGCGCGTCTGCCGAGCCGCGGCTGCTGTCGCCGGTGGTTCGAAAGCTCATCCGCGAACACGGCATCGACATCTCCCAGATCGAGGGGACGGGCCAGGGCGGACGCATCACCCGCCGGGACGTAGAGGCGTACATCGAGGCGACGAAGGCCGGCGAGGTTCCCGCCGCGGCCCCGGCCGCCGAGGCCCCCGCTCCCGCCGCGGCACCGGCCGCCGAGGAGGCACCTGCCGCGCCCGAGCCTGTTCCCGCCCCGGAGCCGGCGCCGGCACCCGCACCAGCGCCCGCCGCCGAGGCGCCCCGCCGGCCCGCCCCACCCGCGCCGGCAGTCGGGGAGGGCGACGAGGAGGTCGAGCTCGACCGCCTGCGGGTGCGCATCGCCGAGAACATGCGCATGTCGAAGGACACCGCCGCCCACGTGTGGACGGTGGTGGAAGTCGACTTCGAGCGGGTCGAGCGGGTCCGCCAGCTCCACCGCGAGGCGTTCAAGCAGCGGGAGGGGTTCTCCCTCACCTACCTGCCGTTCATCGCCCGGGCGACCATCGACGCCCTCAAGGAGTTCCCGGTCGTCAACTCGTCGTTCTACCTGGAAGAGCGCAAGGCGGTGTTCCACCGGACCGTGAACCTGGGCATCGCCATCGACCTCGACCAGAAGGGCCTGATCGTCGCCACGATCCGCGAGGCCGACGGCCTCCGTCTCGTCGGGCTGGCACGGCAGATCTCCGAGCTCGCAGGCCGGGCCCGGTCGAACAAGCTGACGCCCGACGACGTCACCGGAGCCACCTTCACCATCACCAACCCCGGCCCGTTCGGGTCGCTGATGTCGGCGCCGATCATCAACGTCCCCAACGTCGCGATCCTGTCGACCGACACGATCACGAAGCGGCCGGCGGTGGTCACCGGCCCCGACGGCGAGGACATGATCGCCATCCGTCACATCGGCCATCTCGGTCTCAGCTGGGACCATCGCGCCTTCGACGGCTCGACGGCGGTGCTGTTCCTCAACCGGATCAAGCACAACATCGAGAACTGGGACTGGGAGCAGGAGCTCACTTGATAGATGCGCTCCGCTGATAGGTTGACCTCGTGAGCGCCACACCTCTCCTCCGGGTTCGCTGGCTCGGCCGGCTTCCGTACGCCGAGGCATGGGACCTGCAGAGGGCGATCCACGAAGGGCGTGCCCGGGGGCGCACCGGCGACGACTACCTGCTGCTCGTCGAGCACCCGCCGGTGTTCACGATCGGCCGCAACGGCGACCCGGCCAACCTGCTCGTCGACCGCGCCGCGGTGGAGGCGGCGGGCGCCGAGGTCTACGACGTGGACCGGGGCGGTGACATCACGTTCCACGGTCCCGGCCAGCTGGTCGGGTACCCGATCATCCGCCTGCCGGACCCCAAGCGGATCGTTCCCTACGTCCGCACGCTGGAACGGGCTCTGATCAGGGCGCTGGCGACCTTCGGTGTGGAAGCCTGGACCGAGGAAGGGCTGACCGGGGTGTGGACCGCCAAGGGGAAGGTGGCGGCGATCGGAGTGCGGGTCTCCCAGCAGGTGACCATGCACGGGTTCGCCCTCAACCTCGACCCCGACATGCGGTTCTTCCAGATGATGAACCCGTGCGGGATCACCGACCGGCCCGTCACGACCCTGTCCGATCTCGTGGGACGCCGGGTCACTCTGGAGGAGGCGGTCGAGGCGGTCATTCCCGCCTTCGCCGCCGAGTTCGGCTACGACCGCCGGGAGGTCCAGTTGGCGGCGTTCACCCGCCGCCAGGCCAAGAAAGCCCCCGAGCACGAAGTGGACCGGCTGCTGGCGTCAGGGACGTTCTCGCCGAACCGAGGGCCCGAGCCGGTGCTCATCAACGGGCGCCTGCCCGGGGAGCCTCCCCGTCCGGAGTGGATGAAGGTGAAGGCCCGCATGGACGGCGACTACATCCAGCTGAAGAAGATGATGCGGGAGATGTCGCTCCACACGGTGTGCGAGGAGGCGAACTGCCCCAACATCTACGAATGCTGGGGGATGGGCACCGCCACGCTGATGATCCTGGGCGACGTCTGCACCCGGGCCTGCTCGTTCTGCAACGTCACCACCGGAAAGCCCACGGAGCTCGACGTCCTCGAGCCGTTCCGCGCCGCCGAGGCGATCGCCAAGATGGGCCTGTCCCACGCCGTCATAACGAGCGTCAACCGAGACGACCTCGACGACGGGGGAGCGGGCATCTTCGCCCAGACGATCATCGAGAGCCGGCGGCGCTCACCGGGCACCGACATCGAGGTGCTGATCCCCGACTTCAAAGGCGACATCGAAGCGCTGCGCACGCTGATGGACGCCCGCCCCGACGTGCTCAACCACAACACCGAGACGGTGCTCCGCCTCCAGCGCGACATCCGCACGTCCGCCAACTACGGGCGTTCGCTGGCGCTGCTGTGGCGAGCCAAGCAGATGCATCCCGAAGGGCTCACCAAGTCGGGTCTCATCGTCGGGATGGGCGAAACCGAAGAGGAGGTGCTCGGGGCCCTCTCCGACCTGCGGGCCGTCGGCGTCGACATCGTCACCATCGGCCAGTACCTGCGGCCCACGGCCCGGCACCGTCCCATCCACCGCTACGTGCACCCCGACGAGTTCGCCCGCTACAAGGAGTACGGGGAGTCCATCGGGATCCCCCACGTCGAATCCGGCCCGCTGGTCCGCTCCAGCTACCACGCCAAGGAAGCGACCCGCCAGGCCGTTCCGGTGTCGATCTCGACGTCGCGCTGAGCCCTCAAAGGGCGTCGGCGTGGGCGTGGATCTTGGCCAGCGCCTCGGCCACCCCGTCGACCTGGTCGAGGGTCATGTCCGACCAGATCGGGAGGGCGATCACCCGGTCGGCCAGCCAGTCGGTGACGGGCAGCGCGCCGGTCTCGACATGGGCATACGCCTGCTGCCGATGCACGGGCGGGGCGTAGTAGGGGCGGGTGGGGACGCCCTCGGCGTGCAGAGCCGGCACCACGTCGTCGCGGTGGGCGCCGAACTGCTCGGCGTCGACGGTGATGATGAAGTCCTTGTAGGAGCTGCGTGACCCCTCGGGCACGTGTTGCCAGCCGATGCCCGGGATCTCCCCCAGGCGCTCCCGGTACCGCTCGGCGATCCGGGTCCGTCGCTGTACCCGGTCTTCCAGATGCCCGAGGGCGACGAGCACCAGCGCGGCGTGCAGTTCGGAGAGGCGGGCGTTGAGCCCGGCGAACCGGGTGTCGTAGTCGCCGGGGTTGCCGTAGTCGCGGGCGAGGCGGATCCGGTCTGCGAGCTCGTCGTCGTCGGTGGTGACGAGACCCCCTTCGGCGCCGCTCAGCACCTTGGTGGGGGTGAGGCTGAACACCTCGGCGTCGCCGAACCGGCCCAGCGGCACCGTCGCGTCTCCCACGGTGACCGTCGAACCGGCACCGTGCGCAGCGTCGAAGATCAGCCTGGCGCCGATCTCTCGAGCCCGCCGTTCCAGGCCCTCGACGTCGCAGGGCACGCCCGAGACGTGGGTCGCCATGATCAACGAGACGCCCTCCGGCACGTCCTCGGGACGCACCAGCCAGGTGTCGGGAGCGCAGTCCATGAAGCGGATCGGCTTGTGGTTCCACTCGACGGCGTGGGCCGTGGCCGAGAACGTGAACGACGGCACCGCCACGGGGCCGTCGGCGGCCAGGGCCTGGACGGTGAGCATCAGCCCGATGGTGCACGACGACACCGCCACGCAGTTGCGCACGCCGAAGTAGTCGGCCACCCGCTCCTCGAGCTGGGCTACGAGGCCGGCGTTCGTCAGCATGCCCGACTCGAGAGCGCCCCGGATCAGCTCGGTGACCTTGTCGGGTTCCTCGAGCGAGGGACGGGCGAACGGTATCGGCTCGGCGAACACGGGGTCTCCGCCCAGGACTGCGGGCTTGTCAGTCATCGGATGCGCTCCTCAGCAACGAACGATCGATCACAGTAACTCCAGATCTCCGATTGTCAGGTCCCAAGCTGCGAGATCGGTCACCGGGCCTATGTCGGCCAACGGCCGGGCGACGAGCGTCATCGCCTGCACCCGAGGCACGGGGATCAAACCGGCTCGAAGGGCTGCCCGCCGTTCCGGTGTGCCGGGACGGAAAGACCCGATCAGGTAGGCAGCCCGGGATGCGCGTCGGGCGCTGCGCAGTGGTGTTTCGGGGCGGGGGCCCAACAGCTCCGACACCACCAGCTCGGGGCGGCCGAATCGGTGGTTTTCTCGCAGCACCGCCCAGGAGCCGTCGGCTTCCACCGTCCGGTAGCGGGCGGTGGGGTGGGAGCCGAACCGCCAGCTCAGGTACTCCGGCGTCCGGGGCGTGCGCAGACCCATCGGCTCCCGCTCCGGCACCGGACCGGATGGGCCGCCGGCCGCAGCGTCGAGGAGCGGAGCGTCCGACTCGGGCCGGGGGCGGATCGCCCGCAGCGACGGGGCCACCATCACCCGCACCGGGCCCACCAGCGACCATCCCATCTTCAGGTATCCGGCGCCCGACTTGGCGTTCGGGGTGTTGAACACCAGGTGCACGCCTTCGGCGGCGGCCGCCTCGAGCGCGGACAGGGTGAGCGTGCGGAAGATGCCTCGCCGGTGGAAGTCGGGGTGGGTGGCGGTGTCGACAGCTCGCACGCACCGCAGCGTCTCCCCACGGGGCGTGACCAGCTCCCAGCGCATGAACGCCCGCACCCCGGCGATCCGGCCGCCGCTCTCGGCGACGAGCACGATCGAGCGGCCGAAGGGGTTGTCGAAGTGCTTCCAGTTCCACAGCGCCTCGGTGCGCTGCAGGCCCGGGGGCTCGCCCAGCGCCGCCCTCAGCACATCCAGGATCTCGGGAACGTCCGCGGGCGTCGCCTCGCGGATCGCGATCGTCGAAGTCATCCAGCCTCCCAGCCGACACGATGAGTATGGGCCGGGGCCGCCGGGTGTCAAGGGGGGTCTCATCCCCTCCGATAGGCCTAGAGGTGCGTTCCCGCACCGCAGATAGACTCGCCCAACCGAGGGGTTTCTTTCTTTGAGCGATCTGCACCAATCTCCGCCTCGAGTCGATGTGCTCGTGACCTCCGACGCCCGCCGCGGCGCCGAGGTCTTCGGCCGCCTGCTCGTCGACCGGTTGGCGGCACAAGGTTGGGACATAGAGCTGCTCTCTCTGACGGGTAGCTCCCGTCCCGGCCTCGAGACCGTCCCGCTGAGCGTCGGGACGCCGGTCGGGGGCGTGCAGCCGGCGATAGTCCGCGCACTCAGGCGCCGGCTCGCCGAGAGACGCCCCGACGTCGTCCTCGCCAACGGCGGCGCCACACTGCGGTACGCCACCATCACCTCCCGCCTCGTCGTGCCGCGGCCGCGCCTCGTCTACAGGTCCATCGGGGAGCCGTCGTACTGGCTGCGGAGCTCCCTCCACCGGATGTTCCAGAGGGCGCTGCTGGCTGGGTGCGACCACATCGCTGCCGTTTCCGAGGCGACTCGGAGCCAGTTGGAGGCCCACGGCACACCGGCATCGAAGCTGTCGGTGATCTATCGGGGGGTCGAGGAGCACTGGTTCGAGCTGCCGATCGTGGAGCGGTCGGAGCGGCCGCTGCACGTGCTGTTCGCCGGAAGCCTCTCCCACGAGAAGGACCCCTTGACCGCCGTCGACGCCGTGGCGGCGCTGGGGGACGGGGCGGTCCTGCGGATGGCAGGGGACGGCCCGCTGCGGGGGGAGATCGAACGTCGCGGCGGGAACGTCGAGTTGCTCGGCTCCGTCGCGGACATGACTCCGCAACTCCGCTGGGCCGATGTGCTGCTCCTGACATCGCGGACGGAAGGCCTGCCCGGGGTCGTGATCGAGGCCGCGGCGGCCGGTGTGCCCGCGGTGGCGTCGAACGTCGGGGGAACGGCCGAGGCGGTGATCCACGAGAAGAGCGGATACGTGATCCCACCGGGCGACCTCGACGGATTCGTCGGCGCCCTCGAGAAGCTGGCGGCCGACGAGCCCCAGCGCCTCGAGATGGCGAGGAACGCCAGGGCCTTCGCTTCCGAGAGGTTCTCGATGTCCGGAAGCGTGGAAGGCTACGGCCGGCTCCTGAAGGAGGTGGCGGGACGATGACCGACCGGCGCCCCAAGATCGCCCACCTCACCACGGTCGACCTGAGCCTCCGCTACCTCATCATGCCGCAGCTGCTGGCCCCGAGCGACCACGGCATCGACTCGGTCGGCATCTCGGCGCCCGGCCCATGGGTAGCCGAGCTCGAGTCGCGGGGCATCCGGCACGTACCTCTCGCCTCCTCGACCAGAGGCGTCGACCCCCTGGCCGATCTGAAGGCCATGTGGGAGCTGGTGAAGGTCATTCGCCGGGAGCGTCCCGACATCCTCCACACCCACAATCCGAAGCCAGGCATCTACGGACGGATCATCGGCCGGCTCATGGGCGTCCCGATCGTGGTCAACACCGTGCACGGCATCTACGCCGCCCCCGACGACCCGCTGCTGAAGCGAGCGGTGGTCTACACCCTGGAGGCCGTGGCTAGCCGCTTCTCCGACGCCGAGCTCGTCCAGAGCGCCGAGGACGCGGCGTTGATGAGACGGCTGCGGATCGCCCACCCCGACAAGATCCAGCATCTCGGCAACGGAGTGGATCTCGACCGGTTCGACCCGCGCCGTGCCGGGCCCGACGTCCGCGCCGAGGTGCGGGCCGAGCTGGGTGTCGGCCCCGACGACGTCGTCGTGGGCTGCGTAGGGCGGCTCGTGCTGGAGAAGGGGTTCGCCGAGCTGTTCCAGGCAGCGGAGGGCCTCGACGACCGTTTCGTGGTGGTCTGCATCGGTCCTCAGGATCCCGACAAACCGGACGCCGTGCCCCCGGAGCTGATCGAACGGGCAGCGGCCAACGGGGTGCGCTTCCTCGGCATGCGCACCGACATGGAGCGGCTGTACGCCGCAATGGACGTGTTCGTGCTCCCGTCGCATCGCGAAGGGTTCCCCCGGGCGGCGATGGAGGCATCGGCGATGGGCCTGCCGGTGGTGGCGACGGACATCAGAGGTTGCAGGGAAGTCGTCGATCCCGGTCGCAACGGACTGCTCGTGCCGGTAGGAGATCCCCGGGCGCTCCGCGAGGCGATCGAGGAGCTGGCCGACCCGCAGGTCCGGCGACGCCTTTCCGCGGGGGCGAGAACGAAGGCAGAGGAGGCCTTCGACGAACGCCGCGTCGTGGAGAAGGTCATGGCCACGTACCTCCGACTCGCCCGTCAGCGAGGGCTGTCGGCGATGGCCGAGGCGCTCTCGGGCCGATGGGAAGGGGCGGTCTCGCTCCGCCCGGCCGAGAAGACGGACGCCTCCTTCATGGCCGCCATGCACCAGCGGTCGATCACCACGGGGTTTCTGTCCACGCTCGGCACGCCTTTCCTGCGTCTGCTTTACCGGGCCTTGGTCACCGACCCCGATGGGGTGGCCGTCATCGCCGAGGACGACAGCGGCCCGGTCGGTTTCGTCGCCGGCACCCGGTCCACCTCGGCGTTCTACCGTCGGTTCGCCGTCAAGCACGGATGGCGCGCCGGCCTGGTCGTCCTGCCTCGGCTGGTTCGCCCCGGGGCGATTCGCCGGTTGTGGGAGTCGTTCCGGTACGGCACGGGTGAGGAGACGTCGGGAGCGGAGCTGCTCGCCATGGCGGTCGCAGCCGACAGGCGCGGGCGCGGCATAGGGGTGTCTCTGGGGAGAGAGCTGCTCAGTCGCCTGGAGACGCCAACCGTCCGCGTCGTCGTCGGCTCCGACAACCACGTGGCCATCGCTGCCTACAAGCGTATGGGTTTCGTCCCGCACTCCCGCATCGAAGTCCACAAGGGCGAGTCGTCCGAGGTGCTCGAGTGGTCGCAGTCCTGACCGCGATCGCGCTGTCGTGGCTCTGGTGCAAGGTCCTGCCGGTCATCGGGCCGCCGCTCGGGTATGTCGACGAGCCAGGGATGGACGAACTCAAGACCCACGTGGTCCCTGCCATTCCCCTCGCCGGTCCGGGGCTCTTGCTCGCCACGCTCGTGCCTTTCACCTGGGTCGGCGGCCTGCGCCCCTCCCTCGCTGCCGGGCTGGTGATCCTGACCCTCCTCGGAGCGATCGACGACCGGTTCAGCCTCTCACCCGGTGTCCGCCTCGGTGTCGAGGCGGTGGCGGCCGCCATCCTGTGCGCAGACCTGCTCGATGTCTCCGTCGCCCACTATTCCCTGTCGGTCCTGATCGTCGTCGCCGCGGTCAACGCGGTGAACCTCTACGACGGAATCGACGGGCTCGCCGGATCGACGGGGCTGGTCAGTCTCGTCGGGCTGGGGGCGTTGGCCGCTCTCCAGGGTCGGTCGGCGTGGCTGCCGCTGCTCCTGGCCGCGGCGCTCGTGGGGTTCCTGCCGTTCAACTGGCATCCCGGCCGGGTCTTCCTGGGCGACGGAGGCGCCTATCTGGTCGGTGCCGTCATCGCCACAGGAGTCACCGTCTTACGCGCAGAAGACGGGATCATCGGGAGCCTGGCCGCCGGCGGCTTCATGGGCATGTTCGTCGTGGACCTGATCGTCACGGTCGGAAGGCGCTTCCAACGAGGCAGCCGGCTGTTCGAAGGGGACCGCGGCCACGTCTACGACCGCCTGGTCTTCTCCGGCAGGTCGGTGCCTTCGGTGACGCTGCTCCTCGTCGGATGCCATGCGGCGATCGTCGCCGCCACCCTCCTGGTGTCGTGGCTGCTCCCCGGGCCGGCGGCGCTCGTGGTCGTCGGGGCCGTGGGGATGATCGCCATCACAATGACATGGCGGGGGGGCCCCCCGCCCCCCCCCCC
>ERZ777010.335-NODE-335-length-53640-cov-144.710385_pt1 | contig 53640 bp, 56 predicted proteins | sample MGYA00374963_ERZ777010 | MGnify/ENA primary metagenome ERZ777010 (study PRJEB29309, sample SAMN06268256) | bioreactor metagenome | isolation source: Joint BioEnergy Institute, California, USA | place: USA:Joint BioEnergy Institute, California, USA | collected...
GTTGTTCTGATTGTTTTCCGTCGATTGATTGGTCGGCGCCACCGGTACTAATGGATTGCTTTTCCCTGAAGGATCCGGAGTCGAGATACTTGGCGGCGTTAGTTTTAACTTTTTGGCAATCGTTGAATCATAATAAACGGAAATCGTCATATTAACCGTTAAGGCATTCGCTTCATTCTCTGTTGAAACAGGTTCGTTGTTTCCTGCAAATTGGATCGATTCCACTCGATTGACACGATCCATTTGCTCCAATTTTTTTAAAAACTGATAAATCTCAGGATACGTTGACGCTTGTACGACTAAATTGACTTTTTCTTGTTTTACCCCCGACGGCAATGAAGTTTTGGCCGTTTTGGATGGTTTCGTATCGTTATTTTGTGCAGTTGTACTCGTCGTTTCACCCGTATTGAAACTAGTCGCATTGGAGTTTGAGTTTGTTCCAGTCATTTGATCCATTTGATCCGCTTGATTCGTACCATCATCAGCATCAGTTGATGAGTCAGAGTCTTCCGCAAGAGCGTATTGAATAATGGTACAGCCTGATGATGCTTCAGCCTTTTGCAAATCCAAAATAAATTGGTCGACAGAATCGTTCCAAGGAAGCGCTGTCTGCCATTGATAGACCTTTTTCAAATCGTCTGCTGATAATTGTTTTTCAGATTGAACCTTTTCCGATGAATCATTGACATGAGCCATTTGCGAAGAAAGGGCAGCAATCTGTTTTTTGGCAGGGACGATTGCTTTCCAATAATAAAAAATGTCTAAAAAACAGAAAAGGATCACAAGAATTAACGGGATCAACATTTTCACTCGTTTGCTCATGCCTACTCATCCTTTTCTGTATCGATCTTTAATTTACTCGTTTCAAGCTGTAAAACATACTCCGCTTGATAGCGCGGCAACGTTGTTGGATCAATAGCGGTGTTGTCTGTTGCATTATCGGTTGTATAACCGTTCACGCTGCCGGTTGTATCATTTGTTTGAGGCGGAACGCCAAAACTCTTTAACGTCGCTTTCTTGATCCATGATATTTCATTGAGTCGTTTCAAATAATAAGCAATCTCGCTTTTTGTATCAAATTGAACGATCATATCCGCTTCTTGATCATCTGTCAGTGAAAATAGCAACAAATATCCTCTTTCCGGCAGCTTTTCCGTGAGTTCTTTCAATATTTTCGTCGTTTCAATGGGTTGATTTTGTGCCCATTTCACAGCCGTTTCGTATTGATGGAAGGACTCGACTTCAGGATTTTGATGGTTCGCTTTCATTTTCGCAGCTTGCAGCTTTGTGGCAAAATCCACTTTCTCTTGCAGCTCGGCTTCTTGTTTTTGCAATGAATGGCCATAGATGAGAAGAAAAACAAGCAAAAAAATAAAAAGAACGAGCAAGATAAAAAGGCCAATCAAGAGATAAGAAGGTTTTTTCTTTTTTTCAATGAAATTGATTTCTACTAACATATACTCACCTTCTGATGCTCATTCTGCAGGGTGGAGGGCTAGTCCAATACAGTCAGAAAAAGCAGGCGGAATATTGATATTTTCTTTATTTTGAAATAACGGCACAGTCAATGCATCATCGATCTCTATTTCAATTTGCTCTTGCAAAACTTCGGAAATGGTTTGTAAATAAGGATGGTCCCCCGCTACGACGATTTTATTCAATCGCTTTTCCCCTTGCATGATGGTGAATTCGTAAAAGTTTTGCAATCGGCTTATTTCCTGAACGATCGTGCGAATATATTCACCGAGCAAATCTTCAATTCCTTCCGGCATATAATATTCATAATCCATATGTGAGCGGTTGATATACGCTTCTCTATTTGCAGGCAAGTTTACATAGTGAACATAAATCGGCTGATGTTGTTCAAAAATCGATACTTGAATATACGAATAATGGATTTGCAGCAATAAAATACGGTCATCCGGACGAACCCGATTCAAATGGTAATACAGACGATACAACGATAAAAGCGATAAATCCATAACTCTCGGCTTTAATTTTAGTTTTTCCAATAAACCGACATACTGGTTCACAATCGCCTCCCGCGCTGCAATCATCAATGCTTCTCGGCCATTTTCACTCTCATCTTGCCATTCTACCGTTTCAATAATAGGATCTTCAAAAGGAAGCGGAATGGAATCATTGGCAGCCATATAAAGATATCCTTTCATTTCATCACTCGGAACATCTTCAGGAATGGCCACTTTCCGCAAAAAAGTATGCCCGTCTGGAAGGCAAAGAAAGGCAGGCAGCTTTTTGGCGCCGTATTCTATGAGCTGTTCCTCGATCATATCAAGCAAGTAATCTTCATTCTCAATAAATCCGCCTGAAATGATTCCGTCCGGCAATGCTTTTTGATTGAATGAGAGAATGGTATTTTTTTTTGTCACCAGTAAACGCAAATAATCATCCGTTATGATCATTTGTAATTTCTTTCGTTTGCCATATGTATAGGACTTCATTTCCTGATCTCCTTAACTCCACATGGTTCTTATGTAGAAATCTATCATATCTTGTCCATAAAAAAAGGCAAGAATGGCACCGGCAGCTATAAACGGGCCAAAAGGAACCGGTTTTCCTTTCTTAAATTTTCCTTTGAACAGGAGAATCAATCCGAATAACGATCCAAACAAGCAAGCCAGAAAAAATGACAATAGAGTCTTTTCTAATCCTAAAATCAACCCGATGACAAAGTACAGCTTAATATCTCCTCCGCCCATTGCCCCGTTTGTCACAACCGCGATGAGAAAAAGAAGTCCAAATCCAATCACGGCACCCGCCCATGAACTCCACCACGGTACGGTTGGCGAAAGGAGTCGGATGACGATAAAAAGAATCATAAACGGCAGCAAAATCTTATCAGGAATCACCATATAAGCTAAATCCGAAACGGTAATGATGACGAGCAAGGATGTAAACAAACAAGCCATCACCAGATTCATACTCCAGCCAAATTGATAAAAAGAAAAAGCAAAGAGCACACCCGTGACAGCTTCAAAAATAGGATAGATCCATGAAATTTTTCTTTTGCACGACCGGCATTTGCCTTTGAGAAAGAAAAAAGAAAACAAAGGAATATTTTCAAACCAACGCAGTTTATGATGGCAATGAGGACAATGTGAGCTTGGAAAAACGATCGATTCATGGTTTGGCACGCGAAGCCCCACAACATTAAAAAACGAACCGAACACAAGACCTATTACGGCAAAATAAACAGTCCAAAAAGCATTCATTCTCGATCCTCTCATTCCTTGTTATAGCAAATACTCACTTAAGCGAAAAACGCCATGATCATTGCTAAACTATCATTACTTAAGAGAGAAGCTGTTTCTTTCCATTGTGTCACAATACAGAAAGTAAATGAAAATAAGGATACGGTCTGGATAGTAATCCAGACCTTAAAACGATCATCCCTTATTAATTGGATTAAAAATTGCCTGAGTTGATTTCTTTTTCATAGCCTTTAAATGTACCTTTACTAGTTACTAATTGAACGTAATAACCTGTATCATCCTTTTTTACATAACTACCGCTCGCATAAGTTTTTGACTTATCATATGGATCTTTTGGAACCGCATCTAAATAGCCGGCATCCACTAAATCTTGAAGAGTGGCGCCATTTGCACTTTTTATTTTCGACGATACTGTACTGTTTTCATCATCGGCAATCGCCAGTTTAGCTGAATTAATAATTAACAAGGCATTGGATCGATTCGAATCGGCTCTGCTGTTATCGATAATTTTTCCGACGCTTGGTACAGCCACCGCTGCGATAATGGCAAGAATGACAACAACAGCCAATAATTCAATCAGCGTCATACCTTTTTGATTTTTCACGACAGTTTGCAATTTTTTCATGACACTCCCTCTTTCTTTCCTAATAATTCTTCCAACGATCAATGAAAAATAGAAACTTGAGCCATCATTTCATGTTTAAACGATCGCCCCAACTCCTCTCAAATACTATTTTTATTAGGAAAACAGAAAATGGGAGGTTGCACTACTCGCTCCAAGTCATTCAAGTGCCCAGATACAAATGACTCTTCATCACTCCAAATTCCGAAAGTTTACAACTCTATTATACTTTTTTTAGGTAGAAAGTCACTAAATTTTTCCGTGAAAAAAGTATGAATTTTCTATTAATAGTCTCTCTATCCATTACTCTTTTAAAAACCTTGATAAATGCGAAAAATCGGGACGTAAATGGATAAAATGATGATGCCAACCGCGACCGCCAAAAACACAATGAGCATCGGCTCGATTAATGTTTTCACTTGTTCAGTTGCTTGTTCAACTTCCGATTCATAAAAATCCGCCACTTTTTCCAACATAAAATCTAACGTCCCGGAGCTTTCCCCTAAAATAATCATTCTTGTAACAAAAGGCGGAAAAGCCCAATGTCCAATCATCGGCTCAGCCATTGATTTTCCTTCTTCCAATGATTCTTTCGATTGATTGAGCACATTGATGATGACTTGATTGTCCACTATACGTTCAACAATGGTTAATGAATCAAGAATCGGGACTGAAGCGGAAAACAATGAACTTAATGTTCTCGCCATCCGAGCAAGCGCCGATTTTTGAATGATTTTACCGAACACAGGAATTTTAAGTTTCATATAATCAAGCAAATAATTGCCTCTCGGTGAACGCATCCATAGCCAGAATAAAAGCGAGCACGCCATCACAATCAATACAATAAGCCAACCGTAAGACGTTAAAACGTGACTGATCATAAGCATCAATCTAGTTATCAACGGCAGATTGGCACCAAGAGAAGCAAACATTTCTTCAAACATGGGCACAACATAAATAAACATAAAAAAGACTACCATAATAGCAACGAAAAGAATCACCAGCGGATACACCATGGCCGATTTCACTTTTTGCCTGATTTCGTATTGTTTTTCGAAATAAGTCGCCAGCCGGTCCAAAATTTCATCCAACTGTCCGCCGACTTCTCCGGCTTTTACCATATTTATATAAATGGACGGGAAAATATTCGGAAATTTTCGGGCAGCCTCAGAATAAGCAATCCCCGAACGAATTTCTTCTTCGACTTCGACAAGCGCATCTTTCAACAGACGATTATCTGTTTGTTCAGATAATATTTTTGTCGCTTCCACAACGCTGATTCCGGCTTTTATGAGCGTTGCAAATTGCCGAATATAAATCACTAAATCTTTGTATTTGACCTTTTTGGGGAGAATATTGACTTCACGGTAAAGCAGGCCGGTCATCTCTTCCAGTGCGGCAACGGCAATGCCATTTTCTTTCAACTTTTGCACCGCTTTGCTGCGAGTATCTGCTTTCACCGTTCCTTTCACTCTTTCCCCTTTGCGATTACGGCCGCTGTACTGAAAAACTGCCATCAATAACCACCATCTGTCATATAAGGTTTGGCATCTTCCAATGAAATGAGATTTTGATTCAGCAAAGATTGAACAGACATTTGCATCGTCTGCATGCCGATATGTTTGCTTGTCTGCATCACGCTTCTTATCTGATGAATTTTCTCATTGCGAATTAAATTACGTACAGCCGGATTATTAATTAAAATTTCAAAGGCGGCAATTCTTCCATTGCTTTTTTGATTTCGAAATAAGCGCTGAGAAATAATGGCTTTCAGCTCTGAAGCCAGTTGAATTCTCACTTGTCCTTGTTGGCCCGGCGGAAAAACGTCAATGATTCGATCGATCGTCGTCGGCGCATCTGTCGTATGCAGCGTGGCCAATACTAAATGGCCCGTTTCAGCTGCGGTGATCGCAGTCGAAATCGTTTCAAGATCGCGCATTTCTCCTACCAATATCACATCGGGATCTTGGCGGAGACAAGCTCGCAATGCGTTGGCAAAAGATCCGGTGTCAAAGCCGATTTCTCTTTGATTAATAATGCATGTCCCGTGTTTATGCAAATATTCGATTGGATCTTCCAACGTGATAATATGTTTTTTTACCGTACGATTCATCTCATCAATCATGGCCGCCAAAGTAGTCGATTTACCGCTTCCGGTTGGACCGGTCACCAGTACCAGTCCTTGAGGCAATAAGGCAAAATCGCGAAATACAGCCGGAAGTCTCAGCTCTTCAAATGTCGGAATGTCTCTGGGAATGATGCGAATGGCTAAACCAACACAGGAACGTTGGTGGTAAGCGTTGACACGAAAACGGGATACCCCCGGAATTCCATAGGAAAAATCCAACTCTCCTTGCTTTTTAAACTTTTCCCACATCGAATCCGGAATAATCGATTTGACCATATTTTCCGTATCCTCCGGTTTGAGAGTTGTCTCACCGTGTTTTTTAAGTTCGCCATTGATTCTCATAACAGGCGGAACACCAACGGTTAAATGAATATCGGAAGCACCTAGCTCGAAAGCAGATCTTAATAAATTTTCCAGTTGTTGTTTCAAATTCCTTCCCCTTTCCTGCCATGTTGCTCTTCATCAGCTCATGGTCGCTTGCAAAACTTCACGAACAGTCGTCAGACCTGATTTCGCTTTTAACAGACCGTCATCCAGCAAGAAGAGCATCCCTTTTTTCAAGCAAGCTTTCTCCACTTCTTGCATGCTCTTTTGGTTATAAAGCAATTGTCTAATCTCTTCATCTAAGATGAACAATTCATGAATGGCCAGCCGACCCTTATAGCCCGTTTGGCGACAATGGATGCAGCCTTTGCCGTAAAAAAGCTTGTCAATTTGAAGTCCGCGCTTTTGAAAGAGCTCTTTTTCCATTTCACTAGGTTCATAAGCTTCGCGGCAATCCGGACAAATTTTACGGACAAGTCTTTGGGATAAAACTCCTTGTAAAGCGGAGACGACCAAATAGGATTCCACACCCATATCATTCAGACGCGGGATGGTGGCGATGGAACTGTTCGTGTGCATCGTGCTGAAAACAAGATGTCCCGTTAACGCAGAACGTATAGCAATTTCGACCGTCTCTTTATCCCGCATTTCCCCCACCATGATAATATTCGGATCCTGTCTTAAAATCGCACGCAATCCTGTTGAAAAATCAAGACCGATCGATGGATTGACTTGCACTTGATTAATGCCTTCCAATTCGTACTCAACCGGGTCTTCGATCGTGACAATGTTCACTTCTTCGGTGTTTAAGTGGTTTAAAGCCGCATATAATGTCGATGTTTTGCCTGAACCGGTCGGTCCCGTAATAATCACAAGTCCAGACGGTTTTTCAATCAACTTTTGAAATCGTTGCAAGTTGACTTTATTAAAGCCGACCTCTGAAATATCTTTGCGAATATTTTGCAAATCCAGTAAACGAATCACCACTTTTTCTCCATAAATGGTTGGCAAAATGGAAATGCGCATATCGATCGTTTTGTACTTCGAGAGTTTCATTCTTCCGTCTTGCGGCAGTCGGTTCTCCGTAATATCCATATTGCCCAATATTTTCATCCTTGCGATTAAGGCAGAATGAACGGACTTGGATAAAATCCTTTCCGTCCTTAATAGGCCATCGATCCGGAAACGAACGATCAATTTCGATTCTTGCACATCGATATGAATATCGCTCGCTTTTAATTGAATGCCCGCTTCCAGAATGTCATTGACTAAAGCAACGACGGATTCCTCCGCCGCCTCTGATACATTGGTGCTCGCCGCAGCGGTTTCATTCAACTGATCCTTTCCATTGTAATATTTATAAATCGATGAAATAATATCTTCTCTCGTGGCAATCACGGTTCGAATTTGCAATCCAGTGGACAGCGTTAAATCATCAATCGTGTAAAAGTCTAATGGATCATACATCGCCACCGTCAGTTCACGGTCTTTTTTCTCAATTGGAAAGACTAAATTTTTCAAAGCAAATTCTTTCGGAATGAATTTTAACAGAGTGGTATCAATGGGGATGGATGGCAATTTTACGTGCGGAATCCCCAGCTGGAACTCCAATACTTCGATTAATTGCTGTTCGTTTAAATAGCCTAAACTAACGAGTACATCGCCTAATTTTTGTCGATTTTTCTTCTTTTTGAGTGCTTCTTGCAATTGGTCTTCCGTAATAACGCCCGCTTCCACCAGTAAATCGCCCAGTCGTTTCCGTTCCATTTCAAAACCCTACTTTCAAACAATTATAGTAGTTTTTTCCCATTCATTATAAAATAGAATAAGAACTTTTAATACCATATTGCGAAAAGGAATGTGGCAAATGTTTCAATGTCGACAAAATGATGAACAAGGATTTACTTTAATTGAGGTGCTGGCGGCCACGACATTACTGTTGATTGTGTTTACTTGCTTGTTCGGGATTTACGTTCAATCTACTGCCTATAATACGTCAAATCGCGAAAAATTACAGGCCGTTTATCTGGCCAAAAAAGCGGTTTCTACATTACGTTCCGATCAAGCAACCGTTCCAAAAAATGCGAAAGAAGGAGATGAAGTCAATATCAGCGCTTACAATCTCAATCAATCTCATTTTGAAGTCAAAGCAACCGTGATGAAAAGAACGGCAGAGGCCGATCAAGCGCAGTTGCTTCCCGTTCAAATCTCTGTTATCGAAACAAACAGCCAAAAAATCCTTGCGAAAACATTTGTTTATTTGGAAGAGGCATCGTCATGAAAAGAAAGCAATGGAATGAACAAAAAGGAGTCACATTAATCGAATTGCTGGCAGCCATTACGCTAAGCACAATCGTGATTGCGATTGCTTTTTCAGCCTTGTTTTCGGCGATAAAAATATATAAAGATAATCAGGCACAGGCGAGGCTTCAGCAAGAGGCCGACATCATTTTATCCCATTTAAATCAAATAAGCGAAAAACAAAATGAAATAACGATTCGTCTAGGTCCCGACAGCCGGACATTAACCATTGCAGCGAACGATGACACATACACATACGATCAAAACTATTATGAAATCTCCATAAATTCTAATCAACTTCAGCCGGGAGATTCCGTCACTTTGAAAACAAATACACCCATTCCCATTCTTTTGTATGTAAAAGACCGAAATCTTTCCAATCAACAAGTGAAAGTGTCGACAACGCTTGAACGCATTCATTAGGAGGTCCTTCCTTTGATGAAGAAAAACGATGGTCAAGTTCTCATCATTGTCTTGCTCGTTCTTACATTAACGATGATTTTTGTGATCACACTTTTTCCGTTGATCATTCAATCAGCGAAACAAGCCTCTTTATCAGAACAAAAAATGCAAACAAAACATGCAGCTGAAATGGGAATGACCTTATTTGAAAAACTGTTTGATCAAATCATAGACAAAAAAGAGTTTCATTCAGCAGATGAGCTTCAAAATGAAGTGCAAAACAGCACACCGGCGAATCCCGTTTCCCTCAATGACCATGTTGCCTATCAACTGAATGTCGATACAGCGGCTGTCACGAAGAATAACGACAGCATCATTACGATAACCGTTGACAGCTACGGCCTTTATGACGGCAAACAAAAGAAAGATTTGCAAAAGACTTATACCGTCACAATGGGTTCCGTCGACGGTTCAGGATCCAATCAAATTTTTACAAATATAAGTGATTTTGACGTACTGAAAAATCCAAGTTTTTTGAATTTCGGCGACGAAAAATTCGAAGACTTTTATGATAATATCAATTCCAGAACTCACTACGAAGGAAGTTTTAATTTCATCTCTTATAACGAATTAAATCAAAGCGTTGATGTATCACGTTATGCAAAATTTCAAAATACTCTTCGAATGAATCCAAATTCGGCTTTGCAAATTCAGAAGAGTACATTGTTTAATAACTATGTTTCTTTAACTAAAACAAATCTGTTCATTGGCAATGATGTGTACTTCCAAAATTATTTAGACCTCTCTTCACAGTCAAACTTAACAGTCGGAGGGAATGCCAGCTTTAAAGGATTCCATGCGGATCAATCGAGCTTATGGTTCGGTTCCAATGTATACTCTAGCAATAACATCCAATTGACGAATCATTCGAATATGGTTGCCAGCGGAAGCATGTTCATACCGACGGCAAACATTGATCAATCAACTCTTCAAGTGAAAGGGCATTTCTTTGCCAATAACGACATTCAGCTGCATAACAATGCGAAGATGGATATCGACGGAAATGCCTCTTTGTCGACAATAACCATTGACAGCAGCTCCACCCTGACTGTTAAAGGCAATCTCACTGCCAATAATTGGCTGACCATCAATGGGAAAGCATGTGTATATGGAAAGGCAGACAATATCAGAACAAATGCCACTATTCTTCATGCAAGCAGCTGCGACAATCAACCGAATGGCACCGTCTTTGTTCTAAACCAGCCCGTGGCCCCTCCAAGCGGCGGCAGCGGTGACAACAAAAACATAACGGTTGAAGAAGGAGATGTTATCTATAAATAAGGAAAAACCATCCATTAGACTTTCATCGTCCAAATGGATGGTTTTTTTGATCGCTTCTTTTATGGATTACGATCAGTTGAATGGACATGGCTCTGATTCGTATTTTGTGTTGAAGAAGACGGTTTCTCTTGATTGGAGGAACTGCCATTCTGACTGGTTTGAGATGGGTTGGCCGCTTCGTTGTTCGGCGTATTCCCCGTTGTTGTATTTTGTGAAGCAGGATCGGTTTTTTCGTTCGCTGTATGCTCTGTTGCATCATTCTCCGTGCCGGAATTTCCATCGGCCGTTGCGTCACTTTCTGGTTGTTTCAAGTTTTCCACAACAATTTTTGGAATCGGCAAATAAAAATCTTTTGATACAAGAGATTCATAAAATACTTTATGATTCAATGCCACTTGTTTATACAGTTCCGCCGAATACCCGTATTTGCCGTTTTGATTGGCCGCCGTTTCTGCCAACGGTCGGTATTGTATGACTTTTCTTGGCGCATACGTTTTTACGTTTTTCTTCACCAATTGATAAGTAAAAGGATCGCTAGGGCCGATTAAACTGAGCTTTAATACATGATCTGATATTTTCTCGCTTTTAATGACAAACGCCGTATGATTGGGATTATAAATTTTTAAATCAGCTTTGGAACCGTCCACCCTTGCCTCATAACCTAATTCTATCCCCTCTGGCAAAGTATCACTAATATGTCTTTCTACGATTTGTAAATTGGTTGGCAATGTTAATTGATAGATGGCAGAAGCGCATTGGATGAAAAATCCTTTGTCATCATTGTCCAGATTTTGGATATAATCATTCAACGAAAAGATTTTCTCCGGCTTCAGCGTCATGGTGGAATTGCTCGACAACCAGTCCTCCATGTCAGCCGGATCATTTACGAAAATCCTTTTGGAATCGATTATTTTCGGTTTGTTTTCAGACGCTTTCAAATATTGGACTAAATCCTCCGTTTGCTGTGAAGAATCTAAACGACCCGCTTTTTCCTTCAGCAGCTGCTTTACCTTTTCCAAATCTATTAAATTGACTAATTCAGGATTTTCTAATTTCTTGAACAAAATCGTTTTAAGAGATTGTTCATCCACATCTGTATACAGAATATTTTTCTCGCCATCCAGACAGGCATTCAAAGAAGATGCAACTTTAAAATGCACGACACTCATCGGTACGGAAATCGTTTTATTAAAAAAAGTAAAAGATACTGTCGATTTTTTTTGCCAATCCAACACATTTTCTGATATTTTCGATTCCGCTTCTGCTTTATTCAAAGAGGATATATTAATAGGCCCAATATATGTACCTTCTGCAAATACAGGTTCTTTTTTTGAAAAAGAAGCCATCGCCAAAGAGGTGATCTTCGAAAGAGCCATCAGAACAATTGTCGAAATCAGCAAAATAGCGAAAAAGCGAAACATGTTTGTTCTGTTCATGACAGATCACCTTTTTCATCCGTTTTATTGTTGCGCTGAGCCAGTATATCTTCAAATGAAGACTCATTTTGTTGTAAAGGATCCGCTTCCTCTTTCAATGCTTCAAACCGTTTTTGATACATTTCTTGCATGCTTTCATCTTCATTTAAGTCCGGAATCATTGAAAGATCATATTCCGTGTCAAGGGGAGGAGCCGTTAATTCATCACGCAAAGAATCGGGACGATCTTCTTTCAATCCGCCATTAGGTTGGATCGGGATGTCAAGATTATCTGCCATCGCTGCTTTTTCTCTCAATTCATCGTAGTCAAACTTCGGCTCTGCAAGTTCAAACGGATCCACTCCCGGATTGTCTTCAAACCACGGTTCTCTTGGATATAAAAGAATGGTTAAACATAGAATAAATAAGAAAGCGATCGCCACGGCAACGGCATTCGGAAAAATCAAAAACGCTACCTTCGCAATCAAAAAGCAAAAAATACTTGCTATGATCAAATAACGTTTATGGCGTTTACTCATAGATAAAGGAATCATATAAAACAAACAAGAAAATACGATGATCGGAACGACGAAAGATAAAATGGTTTTCATAATGCCCCCAAAAATGAAATTCACTTCTCTCTTCTTGAATCTATTATACTAATAAATAATACCTATTCTATGGAAAAATTTTTATATTTTTAAGCGGCGATCCAATCAGAGGTTAACATAAATAAGCTAATCCCTCTGACGGCCGCTTATCTGCCGACCCTCGGTTTCAAATTTTGTCACACAACTTTTTTCATCCAGAAGCTGCTGATCCGTCTTCTCAGATGAAAAGGAATTTTCCTTTACGAACAACTTCATTTTTTCTTAGAAAACTCTTATGCACGTCTTCCTGCCTCTGATTGAAGCGGCTGATCATGATTTAAGAGACCTCTATTTTAGCCATTCGGAAGAATCACAGATTTCAAAAAAGAGCTCTGTCAGAAGGCAAAAATTGTCTCTACTACTTTATTCTTAGCGGTCTTTCTATTATCATTGGTGGAGTAAAGAACATTGACATTTTACTCGAAAAAGTACGAATGAAAAGGCGGGTCTGCATTGATGAAAACCATTTTTGGCTACTTCTTCACTGCCGTTCTGATGGCGCTTGCGATTTACTTTTTTTATTTTGCCAATCAGGAAGCGCAGCATGTCGAAAGTTTTGACAAAGTTGTAGAAAAGAAGATTCCGATACATTCGGTGGATCTTTCTCAAGAAAGCAAATTTTTGGACCAGAACGGCCGTACGTTTCTGGAAATTCGCAATCCTTATCGAATTGTCGTGAGCAACAAAGACATTCCCGATTTCATGAAGGAATTATTTTTGCAGTCTGAGGACCGGCAATTTTACGAACATGGCGGCATAGACGCTTTCGCCGTATTGAGGGCGATGATCGTCAATTCTCATTCTCATCAAATCGAGCAAGGCGGAAGCACCATCACCCAGCAGCTGGCCCGAAACTTATACTTGAATTACAACAAAACGTTTAGTCGAAAATTATCCGAAGTGTTTTATGCCTATGAACTGGAAAAAAAATTAACGAAAGATCAAATTCTCAATCTTTATTTAAACACCATTTATTTTCAAAACGGAGTATACGGGGTGGAAGCCGCTTCCCAGTTTTACTTTCAAAAAAGCGTAAAGGATTTAACGAAAGCACAGATGGCTTTTCTGGCGGCGATACCTAATAATCCAAGCTTATATAATCCTCTTACTCACTTTGCGAATACGAAAAAACGACAGGAACGATTGATTGATTTAATGAAGAAAAACGGCTTTCTTACAGCTGAAGAAGCTGAAGCAGCCAAAAAAGAACCCATTACATTAAAATTGAAAAAGCGAATAGATGAATTTCCCAATTATTCCACTTATGTTCAAGAAGAATTGAAAGAACTGATTGCGGAAAAAGAAGGGTATAAAGAAAAACTGGCCAATGCAAATCCTAAGGAAAAAGAACAAATCGAAAAACAGTTGGAAAACCGCTTAAATAAAGTGCTATCATCCGGAATTATGATTTATACCTCTTTAAATCCAATCATACAGCAAAAAGCGGAACACGCTGTTTCTTCCGTTTTGTCTTATACCAATGTGGAAGGTGCTGCTGCGGTCATCGACAATCAACACCGAAACATAATCGCATTAGTGGGAGGAAAAGATTTTCACCATACGGATTTCAACCGGGCATACCTTGCTTACCGGCAGCCGGGATCATCGATTAAACCGCTGCTCGACTACGGGCCGTATATCGATCGTTTTCATGTTTCTTTATCCAGTCTTGTCAATGCCAACAACGTCTGCATCGGCAATTACTGTCCGACAAACTACAGCAAAAAAGAATATGGATACGTCACTCTGAAAAAAGCGTTTGCGAATTCGTATAATACTCCTGCCGTCCGGATTTTCATGCAAACCGGGATCAAAAACTCTTTTTCCTATTTGAACAAATTTGGTTTTGAAAAAGTATCAGAAAGGGACGAGAATCCGTCAGCAGCTATCGGAGGCTTTACTTACGGGATGACTCCGCTGGAAATGACATCCGCCTACACCTCATTTATTGATGGCAGCTATAAAAAGCCTAGAGCCATCCAAAAGGTGACGGATTTAAAAGGACACGTTTTATATCAGTGGAAAGATGAACCTGTAAAAATTTGGTCGCCGGATACCGTATATAAAGTCCGGGAATTAATGGCAGAAGTCGTAAAAAACGGTACTGGTAAAAAAGCGAAAATCGCCCGCCCTTATGTGGGAGGGAAAACCGGAACGACCAACAATTACCACGACTTCTGGTTTGTCGGGCTGACGGATCAATATACAGCAGGTGTCTGGGTAGGAAGGGATACACCGTCAAGCATCGAATCATTGGAACATTACGGACCACAGCTGCTCATTTGGCGGAAGATCATGCAATAATCCAATATTCTTCGTTTTTGAAACAGAAAAATCATTGAAGCAAAAAAGGTCAGCTCCTCCGTCACCCGAATGGGATCGGAAGGAACTGACCTTTTTTCGGCATTTCTCATTTTTGATTTAAATAGGCAATCCGGCCATCGCAGTGTTATAGATTTTCAGAATCATATAGAGCAGAGCGGACGTAATAAAGCCCCAAACGACAATTTGGAAGCAAATAAAACCGACGAGTTTAAACGATGTTGTCAACGAAGGGCTGATTTTATAAACAAAATAAATAAAATAGATTAAAACGGTTAAAAGAAATATGGCGATAATCCCAATGATGGATGCATAACTGCACAACGAAACCAACCCGCCGGCCAAAAAAATAAGTGAACCATTTCGGACGTTTTTTAAAATGTCTCCGTCCGTATCCGTGGAAAAAAAGAGCAAAGCCAGTTCATTGATGGTTTCAGCGACTACTTTTAAAGCCGACAGCGCCATGAAAAACACTGCGATCAGTCCAATTATGACAGCCAGCTTCAATTCTGTTTCCGAAATGATTCCCAGCATTCCTTGATAAATGCCAATCTGTTTCAAAAAATTCATGATGGTGTCTTCCACATAAATCGCCAGTGACAGGCTGAATAATAAAATGGTCAAAAAAGGAAAATAACCTGTTAAATAAGTATTTTTCATGATCAGTCGCTCCTGTTTTTCTCGAATCAACTTTCATTATGCAAGAGCCTTTCTGCATTTACAAGAGCTTTATAGAAAAACATTGATTTTTCGTTTATTTATAGAATGGCAGTCAAAAAATCCCTTCTCCATTTTCAATCGTCCAAAAATCTTTTCTCCATCTCCCAACTGCCTGCCATTCTTGAGAGCTTCTAAAACCACTGTACAATAAACGGTCTACGTTTACTTTGCTTTCTTATGTATCATCATTTATTGACAATGGCAACCGTACATCTCGATAAACAAATAAGACGGTCGTTTTCGTCGACGATCCGGATCTCCCATACACACGTAGACCTTCCAATATGCACTGCTTCTGCACGGGCTGTCACCATTCCCTCTGTTTTAGAACGGATATGATTAGCGTTTATTTCAAGTCCAAAGCAGATCTGTGTTTCCGGATCAATAAGTTGTGCTGTTCCTAAGCTTGCAGCGGTTTCAGCCAATGCAACAGAAGCCCCTCCATGAAGAAACCCCATTGGCTGCCGAGTGCGGTCATCTACGGGCATGGTCATGACCACTTTCCCTTTTTTCATTTCGATTATTTTCATGCCAAGACTGGCTATCAACCCTTGTTCATAATTTTCTTCCATATACTATCCCCCATTTTTTATTTTTCGGAAAATACATTGTTTTTTAAATATTTTCTCTTATTTTATCATAATCACCCCCTGTGCTACATATCTTTTCCACAGAATGACATTTATGAATCAGGAAGGAGAATCTATAAATGCACCAGCCTCCTTTCCCGCCTCATAACGATCCAAATTCTATTCCTTATGGTCCAAATCATCCAACATACATTCCTCCCAACAACCGACAATTTCCAGTCGTCCAGATCAACCAGTTCACTCAATCCGCCAGAAAATCATTGGAACTGTTAAGAGACGCACAACTGTTTTTGAATACGGTCTCCACAAACAGTGCCTATGCAAGAGAGCTGATGGACGCCGCTCAACGTTCGCAAACAACGAAAGTGATACAAATGATTCAATCGATTGGCATTAGAATTCGGCCGGAAATTTATTTTAATCCGGATGGGCTTTTAGTTCGCTTTGCCCGTATGGATGAAGATCAAAAAAAAGAATGCTGCCGATTACTGTTGGAACTTCGTTGGAAGAAATAATATAGGTTTTTAACTTTTCACTGCATTTTTTTGATAGAAAACCTGCTTAGTATGCAAGAGAATAGCCATCCCTTTCAAAGAGGCTGTTGATAACTAGGAAGCCGATCCATGTTTCATAGAGCGGCTTCCTTTGCTCCATTCATCAGCCTCTTTCCTTGTTTAAAAATACGGATATGGATAAAACGGACGCGGACCGTAAAAAGGATATGGCGGTCTAAACAATGATGCCGCTATCGCCGTTCCTAGCAAGCCGCCCAGCAGTCCACCGATAAACGGTTCCCCCGGAAAAAAGCGATGCGGATAATACATATAGGGTAACCTCCTTTTCCTATGCTACCCTATCCTTATGCAAAGACGGAAATCTTTGTATAGGCCCGCAAAAAAATTTAGCTTTGAAAAGCAGCGGTACGAAAATCAAACGCCGTATCCTTACTCTTTATCAAATCGATCGACAAATAAAGCAAGCGTTCTCGTCATGACGCCCGTTGCACCTGCAGGCCCCAAGTCGTAGTCCTTATCGGTATCAGCCGTTCCGGCAATATCCAAATGCACCCAAGGAGCTCCTTCCACGAATTCTCCAATAAAAGCAGCTCCCATGATCGCATGGCCTTCTCTGCCGGGAGAATTATTTAAATCGGCTATTCGGCTATTTCGAACCCGTTTTTTATCTTCTTCCGTATAAGGCAGCCGCCAAATATATTCTCCAGCTTCAAAAGAAGCCTCTAAAATTTGTTCAAAAAGCCATTCATCATTGGTGACCGCTCCTGTTTTATCTGTCCCGAGCGCAACGATTACTCCGCCTGTCAATGTGGCCACATCGACTAAATATTCGGCGCCATGATGTTTCGCATAAGTGACGGCATCCGCCAATACTAAACGCCCTTCAGCATCCGTATTCAATACTTCGATCGTTTTTCCGTTCATGGATGTTATCACATCATCAGGCCGAAATGCCGACGCGCTCACGACATTGTCTGTAGCCGGAATGACTGCCACCACATTTTGTTTAGGTTTCCATTCGGCGATCGCCTCCATTGCCCCAAGTACAGCTGCAGCCCCCGCCATATCGGTTTTCATGCCGACAAGTCCGTTTTTCGTTTTGAGCGAGTAGCCGCCCGAATCATATGTAATGCCTTTTCCGATGAGCCCGATGACATCTTCCCACTTTTCTTTTCCTTGAAATTTTAGCGTAATCATTTTTGGTTCTTCTTTGGAACCTTGATTGACGGCCAAAAAAGCGCCCATTCCCAGTTTTTCGATTTCGCTTTTCCCAAGAATCTCTACTTCCAATCCATATTTTTCTGCCAATTGGCTTGCGTACGTAGCAAGATAGGACGGAGTCAGCAAGTTGCTTGGCATATTGACGAGCGTACGGGCGGAATTCGTCGCTTTTCCAAGTATGTATCCTGCTTTGGCTGCTTGTTCGATTTCTCCGATCGTATGGCTGCTGTAAACAGTCATTTCCTCAATCCGCGGTTCCGGCAAATTGGGTTTTTGCTTATAATCACGGAATTCATATGTAGAAAGCGGAACCGCTTCGCCTAATGCCGCTGCAGCTTGAACGGCATCCCATTTATCCGTTATAAACGTATCAAGCGCAATGGCGGCCTTTTGAACCGGCGTATTTTTTATATATTTGGCGGCTTTTCCAAAAGCCATTTTTAATTTCTGAATCGTGAGTTCTTTTTCTTTTCCCAAACCGACAAATAAGATTCTTTTGGCAGGTACAAAACCAAATGTATGGATCAGTTGCACGCTTTTATATTTGGCGGAAAGATCCCCGGTCTTTACAAGTTCCGTCAACTGACCTTGAAACGCCTCATCCAATTCGCCGAGAACTCCTTCAAACTTAAGGGGTTTATCCAACAAACCGACGATCAAGCAAGGCAATTCTATTTGAAATGGATTTTCATGACTAAATTGAAACATCTTTTAACACCTCCAACACCATTATAACCCTGGCAGAAAATAAACCACCAGTAATGATCATGGATATTTGGAGTTGTTCACTTCCAACTGTTATTTACTGGAAAGAAAAGAACAAGACAAAAGGACCCCCTTCCATACTGCTCTTTCTGTACAGGCTCAATATGGAAAGGGGATCCTATTTGACTCTCGAAATTTTTATTCATTGCGGGTTTTTATATATTGCTGCCGGTATACTTGCAAAGCCTTATTTTGGTTTAAAGAAGCCAGCGTTTCTTCTGTCAAAGTTCCTTTTCCCATTTTGACAATATAAACGGCCAGTTTTTTCTTCCCCCACTCTTTATAAACATCATCAACTGTCTCGTAATATAGGTCAATCCGATTTCCTTTGATTGCGCTCCCGGTATCCGCTACCACTCCATAGCCATATCCGGGAATGAACAAAATCGTTCCAATCGGAAAGATCGTTGTATCAGCGGCAATAGTCGAATAAAGATCTCTTTTTACCTTGACGCCTGAATATGTAATACCATAACTGGGATGGCTGGGAGACTTCCCCGTTGATTCTTTTCCGGCTGTATAACCTGTCGCAATCACCGTTTTTTGGGGGTATTTCGACCAATCAACATCTTGTTCCAATATACGGGGCTGCTTCTCCCTCTCCGGTTGGGCATTCGCTTGCACAGGTTTCATAAGCAGCTGATCGATCCTTTTTTCGGATAATCCTTCAAGCTTTCGCTCACTCGTTTCCATCTTTGATAAAATCGTATGTTTAAGAGCCCAATTTCCAATCATAGCCGCATCTACTCCGGAAATCGTTTCAAAAGTGGCCATAAGTGCGATTAAAAATAAGATGGTCATAAAAACTCTTTTGGACGTCCGTTTTATTAGTCCCATCCTTTCACTCCCCTCACCCTATTGGTCTCCAAATGATGGCCACATTATTCAAAAATGGAGAAAAAACTTGGTAAAGGTTGGAGTGAACAAAAAAGGCTTCATGAAGAAAATCCATGATGAGAATGAGAAGAACCCGTTTTATACAAATCACCCATGATGAGATGACCTAAAAAGAAAAAAGCCGGCTTTTCTTCGATTAGTCCATCAGTGCCTTATTAGAAGCTTTTGCGAAGGCATTCCCTCATTTTTTTGTTTCAAATTGTGCTACAATAATGCCAAAAATGATCTGGAGGCATGTATATGTCGGAACATCACTTTCGTTTAAAAGCAAACTGGCCCGGCCTGCGAAATGATGTTGGGGAAATAAAAGCTGGGAATTTACGGACAAAGGTTTCGATTCCGGCGGAAATGGACGGCCCAGGCGTCGGGACAAATCCGGATGAAATGCTTTTAGGGGCGGCAGCCACTTGTTATATCATTACATTGGCCGCCATGTTGGAACGAAGCAGGCTGGAGAAGAAACAGTTAACGTTGGAATCAGAAGGGATCGTTGAAGTAACCAATGGCGTATTGACTTATAAAAAAATCATCCATCGTCCGAAAATAGTCCTTCATCGTGATGCAACCGCCAAAGAAATCAGCCGAGCACAACGTCTTGCTGAAAGAGCAGAATCGTCCTGCATGATTTCACGAGCCGTCAAAGGAAATGTGGAGATAGAACTGGAAATAGACATTCAAGTTGCTTCCGAATAACCGTGAACATAAAACTTTTAACGATTTTGGAGCAAAAAAGAGACTGAATCCAAAAGAGTGATTTCCTTTTGGATTCAGCCCTTCAAAACATTCGATATCCTTTTTTTCTTAATTCCTTTATGACAATTCCCGATAAAACGGCCCCGGCTAAGCCGCTTAACAAAATCAACATATCGGCCGGTTTCAGTCCTATCAATCTTTCTCCTAACGTAGTGAAAGCCTCTCTAGTATGCGTTATATAAGAAAGCGTACTAATCCCATCTACAATGATCAACACAACGAGAGGATATAAAATCGACATGATCCATGTCATTCGAAGCAGCATATTTAAAATAAATCCGATTCCGAAAAAAAGCACAAAAAACAGCAGCATCGATATAAATAAAACAGCAATATGCACTAGGAAACACCCCACAGGACTAAAAAGTATACTGAATATTCTTATATACGCCAATCTTCCCGATTATTCCTCCATTCCAATCTCATTATTCTCTCATTTTTTCAGTCCCTTTTGATTTCTAGCAGCGTTTCCCATTTTAAAAGGATAAATGTGAACAGGTAGTCCTTGCTGTTGATTTTTGTTTCAACGATCACACAAAAAAACAGAACGGCTTATTACGCCGTTCTGTCGTTGTAATACCTTTTTATTTGTTGTACAATCAGCCGTTTTGTTATCTGTAAAAGGCTTAGCTGACTGTCTTAGAAAAATTTGAACTTTCCTTTTTTCAGTACCAAGGACAAACCGCCAATCATAAACAAAGCACGGTTGTCAATCACTTTTTTCATAAAGGAAGCTTTTGTACCTTTCAGCTTTCTGCCGAACACAATTCCGATTGCGTCGTCATCTCCAAGAGAACATACCGTTCCTTTATTATCAAATACAAATTTTTGAGTTTCTTGTCCTTTTAATAAGGCTACGATATTTTTCGCACACACCACACCTTGCTGCATGGCAATTTGGGCAGTCGGCGGATATGGACGATTCGTTTCTTCATTAATGACAAGCGAACAGTCTCCTACAATAAACACATTATTGTAGCCAGGAGCTCGCAAATCTTCTTCTACTTTTACACGGGCACGATTGTTTTCAAAACCGGCTTTTTCAATGACAGAGTTTCCTCTAACTCCCGCAGCCCAAACAACAGTTCCTGCCTTAATTTCTTCGGTTTCATTTTCGCCTTTCGCTACGATAATACCGTCAGGAGTCGCTTCTTTAATGGCCGTGCCGATTCGGAATTCAACGCCTTTCTTTTGCAGCTGTTCCATTGCATATTGAACAAGTTCCGGATCAAATCCAGGAAGAACAGTTGGCGCTGCTTCTACGCAGATGATACGCACTTTTTGGAAATCAACGTCGTATTCGCGGCAAAGTTCAGGAACACGATTGGTCAATTCCCCTAAAAATTCGATGCCAGTAAATCCGGCACCGCCGACAACGATCGTTAAACGTTCTTCTTTTTTATCTTTTTCAGTGTTGTAAGTAGCAAATTGAGTTTCGATATGCTCGCGGATACGGCGGGCAGCATTCACGCTCGTGATCGCAAAAGCATACTCTTTCAAGCCTTTAATTCCGAATGTTTCCGATTCAGGTCCTAAAGCGACAACGAGATAATCGTAGTCCAATTCCCCGTTATTAAGAACTACTTTATTTTCGTTTGGTTTAATGTTTTCAACAGTAGCTTGAACAAATTTGACTTTGCTGCGGTTAATTACATTGCTGATCGCATAGCGCACCCGGTCGTGATGAAGGGTTCCAGCAGAGGCTTCGTGAAGCCAAGTCGTTTCATAGTGATAGTCATGTTTGTTCACTAAAACAATTTCCGCTTCGTTTTGGCTTAACATCTTTTGGAGGCGCGTTACAGTCATCAATCCACCATAACCCGCGCCAAGTACAACGATTTTTGGCTTAGTCACTGTTATCACTTCCACCTTTTTCTTTTAGTATGAGTGAATTCGAAAAAGTTTATTTCCTTTTTGCAATTAAAAATATCACATGTGATATTTTTCACGAACGAGGGCATACAACAACTTTTTCGAAATTTGTCATAAAATCTTAACATTATTCCCTTATAAATAATATTCCTTTTACATATACTTTTCAACCCATTTCCTACAATTAAAAGGAAGTTTTCAAAATTATATCCCTTATAAAGAAAATGATGAATTTTGGTATTTTTTGAAATGTTTTTCTCTTGTTGTATTGAAAAATGGAAACACTGAATTGGAGTATGATAAAATGGTGTTTAATAAAACTTCCATTGGTCAATAAAGCGATGAATGCAAAGCTATCTGCTAGTATATCGAAATGGGGGAGATTGTTTTGAAAGAAGACTCGAACATGTACGATATGACGATTATCGGCGGTGGACCAACCGGCTTGTTTGCAGCTTTTTACGGAGGGTTAAGACAAGCGTCCGTAAAATTAATTGAGAGCTTGCCCCAACTTGGCGGCCAGCTGGCTACTCTTTATCCGGAAAAATACATTTACGATGTTGCCGGCTTTCCCAAAATTAAAGCACGCGATTTAGTCGAACAACTCAAAGAACAATTATCGCTGTTTAAGCCCACCATTTGCCTGGAACAAACGGTCACTGATCTTCAAAAATTGGATGACGGAACATTTCGATTAACGACAGATAAAGAAATACACTATACAAAATCTGTTATTATCACTGCAGGGATTGGAGCATTCCAACCTCGAAAACTGGAGCTTGAAGAAGCGGAGCAGTATGAAGGAAATCACCTTCATTACTTCGTAAACGATCTGGATACATTTAAAGGAAAAAATGTAGCGATATGCGGCGGGGGAGATTCAGCGGTCGATTGGGCATTGATGCTGGAACCAATCGCTAAAAAAGTAACGATCATTCACCGCCGAGATAAGTTCCGCGCCCACGAACACAGCGTCGAACAACTGAAAGCTTCTACCGTGGAGATCAAAACGCCGTTCGTTCCGTCGAAAATACTCGGTGACGGACGTACAATCCATGGACTTGTTCTTAATGAAGTACGCGGAGACCGGGAAGAAACGATTGAAGTGGATGAATTGATCGTCAACTATGGATTTGTTTCTTCACTTGGTCCCATCAAAGATTGGGGAATCGAAATCGCCAAAAACTCCATTGTTGTCAATTCCAAAATGGAAACCAATATTCCCGGGGTTTATGCGGCCGGAGACGTTTGTACATATGAAGGAAAAGTGAATTTGATCGCAAGCGGATTCGGCGAAGCCCCTACGGCCGTCAGCAATGCAAAAGCTTTTATTGATCCAAAGTCCCGCATTCAGCCAATGCACAGTACGTCTTTATTTGAACAATAGCAAGCTTTCAGGACAAAAGATTGAGCGGATGTTCAACCAGAACAGTTCCATATTGGACCGGCTCGTCAAAACAAGAACGAACGACTTCTTCATCGTGCAGATAGCTCATAAACATACAATCCGCCGATATATCCTTTGCCCAAAATCGCTGAAAGACGGTTCGTTTTTGATTTTAAAACCATGGAACAGGCGCCGGGGAATCAGTACTCTAAAATAGCAGGAAATAGTTTCGTCCAAAACCAAAAGGCATGCCGTGAATGATGCATGCCTTTTGGTTTTGCCGCAATTTCTAGTCATGGAATGAAAATCCGGCTTATTGGATGACTGTAAAAAAGTTATTTTATGCATATAAGTACGACTTTACATTTTTGCCTACAAAAGCTTTCCAAACGATGAGATTATATGGATTACTCCAATCGATTTCGTCTTGATTTCGTTCAAACATCTGATGAAGACGGTTGCTGTTAAAAATAATGGACCCCTTTTGATCAAATGCCACCCCGTCTACCCACAGCATCCGATCATCAGAGACGAAGCGATGGAACCGATTGTTCTTAGGAGAATAGACCCCGATTCCTTTCTCCTCCAGCATCGTATAAAAAACATTTCCTCTGTTGTCTGCGTGCATCCCGTCGGTGGTCGTCCCTTTGCTTCCAATCGCTTTAACCGCTCGACTGATTTCATCTAAGGGTGTTTGAAAGTTTCTCAAAAGCGCTGTATCGATCGCATATAAATTTCGACCTGTAACCGGGCAATAATACAAAGTGGAACGATCTGCGGACAACGCAATACCATCGCTCCCTATTTTAATCGGTCTGTCTTTAAAGACCGGTTTCGAGTCAATCTCAAAAACAAATCCCGGAAAATCTTGTGTGCTGTAATGACGGTCAAGCACACGTCTGAAAGTTTTCTTCCTCATATTGTATACGATGATTCCACCGACATTGGGGTGGTCGGGCCAACCATTTCCGGAATCGGTGATGTAGATAAAACCATGTTTATTGTCTACAACCAAATCATTTAAAAAGGAAGTTCGATACGAAGCAATCTCATTCGGTATTTTGATCGAATCAATCAATTGATTCGTATTTAAATCCCATATAACCAATTTTTGTGAACCTTCCCGCGAAGGCGCATAGGCGATTTTCCCTTGATCTAACATCCACATCCGGTTGTTTTCATCAATTTCATATCCCAGGACAGATTGCAGCACTCCAGGGTTGCCCGCCTTATTCCATTCCCAGCTTGGAAAAGCTTCTAACAGCGGTTTGCCGTTTTTTATGACAATGCGATTCATAGTAGAAGGGATGCCTTCTGCCCAGCGGGGAACAGATACATAATAGTTTCCTTGCTGATCAACCTTAATACCGGCAGGCATGGCATGTCTCCAATATCGATTTGCCTCAAATACCTGCTTCATCCTTAAATTTGGAAAATTCCAATCCAAATGGTTCCAATGGAAGAGGATTTGATAGCGACCGATTTTCCCTTTCTCGTCTTGAAAAAAATACCGCAGCCGATAAGGATCTCGTTGGTATGGATGAGGATGTTGATAAGCATGTTGCAGATAAGGATACATTGGATAAGGGGAGAGCTGCGAAGAATAATACTGTCGCTCATCATTTCTCGGACAGTCACCGGTCCCGTTGTATTTGGAATCCTGCATGTCATCCAACCTCCTCTTAAGGTTTCTCGTGGTCATTCCCTTTGATCAATATATGTCTGCTGTTCAAAAAGGCATGGGCTCAAGCCGGGCGTCATCATAGAATAGTAAGGCGGTGGCATAGTTGCATCCAAGACAAGAGGGAAAAAGAAATAACCGATTCCAAAGATAAAAGATCTGTCTTTTAACATCAAAAAAACGACCTCCTTTAACGATTTAACATAAACCGTTAAAAGAGGTCGTAATTAACAACCCTAAATCGCAAATTTTGGGGTTGTTTTTATTCAAAAATACAAGCACGGACTGCGGATTTTTTACTGGAATTAACAACCCTTACCGATTATGTTGCCGTTTCAAAACGTGCCGGAAAACTTAGCACTCTTCCGGCGTTCCAACGTTTTGCGCCGTACGGAATGATGAACCGCAACCGCATGTGGCAATAGCGTTTGGATTATCGATTGTGAAACCCCCGCCCATTAACGATTGTTTATAATCAATTTTGGTTCCTTGCAAGATCGGTGCGCTTGCTTTATCCACTAATACTTGAATGCCATGTTGTTCAAATTGGATATCGTCTTCACTTGCTTCATGGTCGAATCCCATTCCGTAAGATAATCCGCTGCAGCCGCCGCCTCTGACAGCCACGCGCAAAAAAGCGCCTTCTTCTTCATTTTCTTTCATCATATCTTTTATTTGAAAAGCTGCAGCTTCCGTAAGGCTAATGACTCCCTCCATCACAAAAAACCTCCTTTTGTATTGGATTTCCATTCTTTTGGAGTACAAACCGTCCCGATTAAAAACAGCGGATTCCGATGTTATTTGTAGTATAATCCGTTTTTCTTTTTTCCTCAATAGATCCGTTTGAAAACACACGAATAAGTCCCTGAATGATTTGACAATAAAATCCGTTTATGGGGTCATCTTTTCATTTTCCATTCAGATAATACATTCTCATAATAAAAAAGGCCTATTTAAATTTTTTTACAACGAATAAAGACCTATTTTAAAAATTTTTGTATAATGAAAAAGACCTATCAAATAAAATAATAAAACATCTCAGGAAGTGAACAAATTTGGCGGAAATCACACCATTTTACGAAAAAACTGAAGAATGCCCTCTTTGCAAAAAAATTTTCACCACCACTAAAATACGTTCCCGCTTTATAAAAGTGGCTTCTTATGATACAGATTTTTCCCCTGTCTATCAAGATTCTGAAATCAACCCGATCATTTACTTTGTAAACGTGTGCCCCCATTGCGGCTATTCTTACACAGAGGAATTTTCCCGATATTTCCCCCCGGCCGTTTTAAATGAAATCAAAGAGAAAGTTTGCTCGCGCTGGGTGTACCAGGACTACGGCAAACACCGCAGCATAAAAGATGGGATTAACAGCTACAAACTAGCTTATTATTGCGCCACCTTAAAGCATGAAAAAAATATCACAACGGGCGGGCTGGCATTGCGTACGGCTTGGTTATACCGTCTCTTGAAAATTCAAGAAGAAGAAAATCGTTTTTTAGAAATGGCCGTCAAACAATACGAAGATTCCTATTCAAAAGGAGACTTTTCACGAACAAAAATGTCTGAAATAAAACTTTTATATTTGATCGGGGAATTAAAAAGACGGCTGGGACACTACAAAGAAGCGACCTTTTATTTTTCCAAAGTAATCGAACGGCAAAAATTCGCTACAGAACCAAAGATTTTGGAAATGGCAAAAAATCAGTGGCAAATGATCAGACAAACAATGGAATAGAAAGGCGGCAAAGCCCGGTTCTTCTGTCAAAATTTGTTTTCTAAACAGCCTCTATATTCTATTTGTACGATGATTTTTGCCGTTTTCTCTCGCCCCTTTTCACACCAAGCCTCCCATCTTTAGCTCTCTCTTTTAAAACATCGGGTTTTCTTCGATATGTTTATATATATTCTTCACCAACTCTTCCGGAGAGTCCCCTCTTACAGGATCGCCGTTGACAAGGGCGAAAAGGGATTCTCCACAAAGAGTGCAATAATTAAGACAGCCATATTCGACAATGTCCAGATTAGGATCTTCTTCCAATATTTCAAGCGCTTTTTGCGCACCGCTTGCTAAATTGCTGACGCAGAATTCAATAATTGGATTCATATCATCACCCCAGGATTGATTGTACTATTGTTCCGCCGGTCAGAAAAGAAATGTATCTTGCCAATAGACATATGATGGAAACCCCTTAATAAGCTGTTGTGAAAAACATGAACTTTCGTTATACTCTTGTATGGGGTATTTTTATAGATAATTTTTCTTATTGCATTTTTCATATTGAAAGGGTTTTAAAACTGACTTAGCAGAACAAAAGGGGAAATTTTTTATGAGAAACTTGGTTTTACTTGGCGGAGGATATGGGAATATGCGAATATTGCTCCGGCTGTTGCCAAATCTTCCGGAGGATGTCGCCGTTACACTTGTGGACAAGGTTCCCTACCATTGTTTAAAGACTGAATATTATGCCTTGGCAGCCGGAACAACTTCCGACCAGCATGTACGGGTTCCCTTTCCTACTCATCCACAGCTTTCGCATGTTTTTGCAGAAATTACTGAAATCGATTTGGAGAACAAAACCATCCATTTGAGAGAACAAGATCCGATTATGTACGATGAGCTGGTAATAGGTTTGGGGTGCGAAGACAAATATCATGGAGTTCCGGGGGCGGCTGAGTACACACATAGTATTCAGTCGATTGAAAAAGCGAGAAATACATATCAGTGCTTAAACAATATGCCCGCTGGTTCAACCGTCGGCATCGTGGGAGCAGGTCTAAGCGGAATTGAACTGGCAAGCGAACTTCGAGAAAGCCGTCCTGATTTAAAAGTGAAATTATTTGATCGAGGACCAAGAATTTTATCCACTTTTCCTGAACGATTGAGCAACTATGTACAAAATTGGTTTACGGAACACGGAGTAGAAGTGATCAATGGCGCCAATGTGACGAAAGTGGAGCCAAATACATTATACAACCATGATGAAAAAATTGCTTGTGATGCGATTGTCTGGACTGCCGGCATTCAAGCAAACAGACTGGTCAGGCAATTGGATGTGGAAAAAGATGCTTCCGGCCGTGTGAAGTTAACCCAATACCACAATATTCCGAACAATGAACATGTTTATGTAGTAGGCGATTGTGCAAGCCTTCCTTATGCACCGAGCGCCCAATTGGCGGAAGAACAAGCAGAGCAAATCGTTCAAGTCTTATTGAAACGCTGGAAAAATGAACCCCTTCCGGAAAAAATGCCTGAAATTAAACTGAAAGGAATTTTGGGATCTTTAGGAAAAAAAGAAGGATTTGGTTTCTTGGCCGAACGTGCCATTACCGGCCGCGTCGCCCGTTTCTTAAAGTCCGGGGTTCTATGGCTGTACAAATATCACAACGGTTAATCGAAACAATCCCGGCTAACAGACGAACGGCCGGGAAAACCAGACTTTTCAAAATCAAAAGTTTGTATTGTAAAGGCCGTCCCTCCGTAACTGCAGCAATGAAAATATTCGGGCATCTTTTAATACGAAGGAGGTTCCCGGCCCCTTAAGTGGATCGGCTTTCTTTCAGCTCATTCATTGTTTTATGGAGCTTTGTATCCGTATTTTTCCATTTCTTCGCAAATGACTTTTAATCGCAGATTTCCTTCCCCGACCATTTTTCCTTCAACTAACACCACAGGATAAAAAAGATCTTCCTCAATCACTCGGGATGCGAAGCTTTTTTTCTCCTTGTCTTCAGGTGGATCATAAATATCCACATACGTCATCTTGAAAGGCTGATGTGGAAACTTTCTTTCCAAAGCTGCCGTCAACCACTCAAACGTATCTTTCGATGAAGGCAAATGAACACAGCTTGCACAAATCTGTTCTGCACCATATACGACAATTTCAATCGGCTTCTGCACCGCTCTCCCCCCACCCAAACCTTTGTCCGTTTCTCATCTTCATTTTATCCAAAATCTTTCAAAAACGAAACAAAGACGATAGATTTTTTTCATGATAGTCATTATAATAAACGTAGGAAAGGAGTCGATACAAATGTCCGATCAGGCAATGAAAGAACAAGTGCAAGAAGTGTTGGATAAATTGCGTCCGTTTTTACTTCGCGACGGCGGCGACTGTCAATTGATGGACGTTGAAGATGGAATCGTAAAGCTTCGGTTATTGGGCGCCTGCGGCAGTTGTCCAAGCTCGACTATTACATTAAAAGCAGGTATCGAACGTGCTTTGTTGGAAGAAGTCCCTGGAATCGTGGAAGTCGAACAAGTATTTTAAAAACGATGGAATTTGAAGCTGATCAGGAGAAAGATGATCCCTTGACTAAGCAGAACAAGACATAAAAAACGCTTGTCCTTATCCATATGTCCGAAGGGAGAAATTCTTTTCCTTGAATCAGCTTTTTTTTGAATTGCAGTCTTGATTGATTTCATCACCATTGTTTTCACAAAAGCAAAAATAATACGCAGAGTAAAAAGACCAACTTTCACATTCCGGAAGTTGGTCTTTTTTAGGCATAGTGTTTTTTTCGTTACCGTAAGAGCCACGGCACCACCGGAATTTGAATTCTTTTTACAGGCACTTCCGCCAGCTGATAAAACGAAGCCAAAAAATGTTCGTATTCTTTGGTATCTCGGATATATCGTGTTAATTGTTCTTCCAGTTCCTTTTTTCTTTGGGGAGAAGGCGTCATAAAATAATCTTCTACACATTCAAAAAAGTGAAGCGGAAACATGAGCCTTGCAAAAATCAATCTCCAGGAAAACACCGTCAGCGGCTGAATCGATTGATACCCCTTTATAAATTGTTTAATCTCCGCCTTATATCTCGTTTGTTGATGCCAAAATTGATATCGAATCCACTCGGAAATATCCCTTGCCGCATGATCAAAAACCCAATCAAAAGGATTTTTGATGATATCCGTTTTTCCCCAAGTATCAGGTCGAAAACGTTCATGGCATATGGTCCCCGCGTCAGATTCCATTGGATCTTCATCTAACTCTGTATCGGCTACATACTGAATGGCATTTTCCGCCATTCCCATATAATACGGGAAAATATCCACGAATAAAATGTCAAACGGGTCGCTTGGAGATTGTTGAAGCAATCGGTGATAAAAGCCTTCAAGCTGCTCCAGCCTCTTTTCCCATAAAAACCGCCAAGTACCCATTCGATTCGTTTGAACCATCTTTTCTTGGATAAAACGGCCTCTGTAATGAAATTTGGCTAGCTTTCTGCCCATGTTGCTGTAGCTTCTCCCTTTTTTAACGGGATTACGCAAAACAATGAAGTCCTGCCCTTCCACCGTTTCTAAAAATTTTCCGTTTTTGGACAAACAAAAAGAAGATACTCCTCTTTCACCGAACTTTTGAAGATGCAGAGACATTTGGCGAAATTCGATGAGCATTTCTTGTGTCAATTTCGTAGCATTTATAATAGTATATAGATAACCCTTTGCTTTATATCGGATGGGTTGGTTAGAATAGAGGGCTTCTGTCTGGATGCCGTAATATTGCTCTAACAATTGAGAGTAATCCATTTCCATCCTCCTTTAGCCACTGGCCCGTTTCGTTCCCTTCCGTGCCAAAAGCTTTCATGTTTCACCTGTGTAAATAAACCACAAAAGCATGCAGTTTGAACATACTAGTAATATATATGTATCTGGCTCCCATAATTGCGTCTATTGATTGAATTTATGATCCCGCTTTTCATCTGGCAAATCAATGAAAACGGGCTTTCAAGATTGATTTCTTTCGTCTTCTTACAAAAGATGAATAAACCGATCGAATTCTTTATATTCCATCTTTTTTAATGGAGTATATTAAAATAGAAACAGCAACCTCGTAAGACAAAGAATATACTTTCCAAATATTACAGAAAAAAGGTGATGGTATGACAATGAAAAAAAGAGATGCATTAAACATGACAGAAAAAATGGCGCGCGAATGGCTGACAAAACGAGGAGTAACGATTGAGGATATCGCAAAACTGGTATTGTTTTTACAAAAAAAATACCATCCCAATTTGCAGCTGGAAGAATGCATTCAAAATGTAGAGGCAGTTCTCGGAAAGCGTGAAGTTCAAAACGCCATATTAACAGGCATACAATTAGATGTTCTGGCAGAGCAAGGCAAGCTCGAAGAACCATTACAATCGATTATTCAAACAGATGAAGGACTATATGGAGTCGATGAAATATTAGCTTTTTCCATCGTAAACGTATACGGTTCGATAGGATTTACAAACTATGGCTATATCGACAAAATCAAACCGGGTATTTTAGAATATTTAAACGATAAGTCTTCCGGAAAAGTAAACACATTTTTAGACGACATTGTCGGCGCCATTGCTGCGGCGGCTTCAAGCCGACTTGCCCACCGAGCCGGCAATGGCGATGAAACAATTGACTCATGAAAGGTAGTGTAAAAAGCGGACAGCCGGGCTCCCCCTTCCCATTGTACGTCCGAAGGAGAACCCGGCTGTTTGTTTTCATACTTCCCACTCGCTAAGAGAATCAACAGTATAGGTCGGTTTTACTTCATAACGCTCCAAATGCTCTTTTAAAGTAACTCCAGTATGGACGAGGAGCGTATCCAAACCGGCATTAATACCTGCACGAATATCTGTATCATAATTGTCTCCCACCATTATGGTCTCTTCTTTGGAAGTTCCTAATGCTTCAAGAGCTTGTTCCATAATGATCGGTGACGGCTTCCCGATAAAAATAGGTTCCGTTTGAGTCGACACAGAAATAACGGATGTTAGTGCTCCGTTGCCCGGAAGAAAACCCCTCTCCGTTACAAGGGCAATATCGCTGTTAGTGGAAATAAACGTTGCCCCGTTGCGGACGCCAAGGCAGGCAAGAGTCAATTTTTCGTAGTTGATCGATCTATCTATTCCGATTACGACGAAATCAGGATTCTCGTCTACAAACCGAAATCCTTTTTCCGTCAATGCCTCTCGGAGTCCTTCTTCCCCAATCACATAAACAGAAGCACCTGGTTTTTTCTCATACATAAAATTGGCAGTCGCCATCGCTGTCGTATAGACTTGCTCCTTGGTGGCCGGAATATCAAAATCCCTCAATTTTGCTGCCACCTGTTCCGGTGTTCTAGACGAATTATTGGTTACAAACAAATAAGGAATATTTTTTTTCTTCAATCGATGAACGAATTCACCGGCGGCTTCGATTTTTTCCGTTCCTTTATACACCGTTCCATCCAAGTCTATTAAATAACCCTTATATGCTTTCATATGAACTCCTTCCAAATCGTCAGTCATATTCATAAAAAAACGCTCCCATAAAGAAAGCGCTGATCATTGATTTTTAAAAGCAGAAACCGGACCTAATTCATTGTTCAGATACGAACGAACTTTGATTGGAAATTCTTTTAATAATTCAAGATTTTTTTTGAATACTTGGTCCACTTTCTGATGATCAATGGTGGTATATTCCTGAACAAGCATTTTTCGGAGGCTGATGATCTCTTTTAAAGAGGCAGCCAATTCTTCTGTTATCACTTTTTCATCCAATAATATATCCACAATATCGTCATAACTTCCCGGATCTCTCATAATAAATCCATCGATAATATCATTTCCGGTATCAATGACCGCTTCAATGATCGAATGCGCCACACGCTCTAAAGCGGCCTTTTCTATACCTGTCTTCCAGTCAGTCTGTGTTTCCAATAAGCTTAAACGAACTTCCAAATACGTCAGCCTGTCTTCGACTTTGTTTCGATCTACAAAGTACACGGTACAACACCTGCCCTTATCTCTTCTCAGCCACTTTCATTGTACCATACTTCGCTGTCTCATGGTAAAATCAAAATACTGAGTTGAAGGGGAGGAATCTGGTTAATGGAACGCTTTTTTTTATATGACGAAACAGAAAAAACAAACATACGCTATATCAGTTTTATGGGAGAAAATCAGCGATTTGATCTAGCGATTATTCAAACAGATAAATACTACGGAAAAAAACTGGTGCTGGATTTGCTCGGAAACCGCTTTGCCATTATCGGTACGGATGATTTGGAAGAGCCCGGATATTTAGAAGAAGTGTACCGTCTTAGTGAAGCAGATGCTCAAGAACTCCGTGAACTTTTATATGAAATGATTTAAGCGAATGATCACCCCGATTTCGTCCATACTAACCGTATAGACCAAATACGGAGGTGCCGCCATGTCTCGTCGAGTTGGAAAAGTGGACAAAGAAGATCAAGCCTATTCAGATTTTTCTGTTGTCGAAACCATGAAAAATTTCCTAATACCTGAAGAAGTGCCGGAAGGACCTTATGGATCTCCAAGAGGGCAAGATACCCCTGTTGAAAATAAATCGACCCCTTGGGAAGAAGGCCAACGGCATCACAGTGCGTTCAATTATGAATTTAAATCGCTTCACGAAGGGCTTCCAAGGCAATATCCCGACGCCCACCTTCCTCATGATGACCCTGATCGCACTGAAGAACCGCCATACACTACAAACCGCAACGCCGACCCTTTAGATCCTGAGGGATAAGGTCCACTAACCATCTAAGGTCACTAGGGGTTAGTGGAACCAATCGGGCTTTTAGGGGCAGTTCCCTGTTCTCGGACTGCTCTTGTCTCTCTTCCCTTGAAGTGGGGGTTACAGCCCCTTAATGCGGGATAAGGTTCAACTACCCGGTTGAACCAATCGGGCATTCAGAGGCAGTTGAACCCTTCTTGGACTTTTTTTGAGAAGGAGACTTACTGCCATGCGGGACAAAATAAAACTTCCATCCGTGGTACACGGATGGATAGTTGAACTTATCATCCAGGAGGATAAAAGAAAATTCCCGCTGAAAAGGGCAGTCTTTTTCACAGGATCACTTTTCCTCTAAAAAAGGCATTTGAAAAGTACAGCCGATTAGCAAAAAAAGGACGGCAGCAACCGTTTTATTTTTTTACTTTTTTCAAGACAAAATAAGCGCATCCAAAATTGCAGTATTCATATAAATATTCTTTCAAAGTGCTAATTTTCGTATCAAAAGTTGCCTTTTGGCTTTGATCATCAAAGAAGCCTTTCAGCCGCAGCTGGCCATATCCCCAATCACCGACAATATAATCATACTTGCCTAATATCTCACTATAGCGATGGCGAAAAGCCTCTTCTTGAAAGCCGTTTTTGTAATCCTCTATTACTTCATAGCAATGATTATTGACGCAAATCATGCTTTTCACCTCATTCTGAAACCTTTCCTCACTGCCAAAAAATTTATTTGTTCCATTATAACATAACGAATCCCCCACAAATTACTAAAGGGAATTTAAAAAAAGATGGTTATCCTATGCACAGGGGGGATAAAAAGATGAAAAAAAACATCTTTGCAGGATGCTTATTAAGTTTGGCGGTTTTGTCCGGCTGCAATAATGAAGCCGCTGACCGCGATCGTTCGGGAATTTACGACCGGAACGGAAACACACTCAATGTCAATAACGATCAAGATCTTTTTGATAAAAATCGAAAACCATACAATATCATGACAGATGACCGTGATGAGGCATTTGGCTATGTACGTCATCAAAAAAGCCCGATTCAAGGAAAAACCATTTCTTATCGAGACATGTACACTATGGACAGAGAGCAGGTGGCTGATACGATCAGCCGACTGAGCGTCGGACTTCCGGACGTAAAAGACTGCGCCACGCTTGTAACAGATGAGGAAGTGCTCGTAGCCTATGACCGTCGGCAAAACGCCCATACTTCCCGTTCTGAGACGGCAGATCAAGTGAAAAGAACGGCCATGAGCGTAGTCCCTCGCTGGTACCATGTTTATGTCACGGACGATCCAAATTTGAGAAGAGACGTTGAAAACCTTGCCTCCATGGATGCCAATACGAGAAATTCTGAAACAAACATCAATCGGACCATCAACCTCATGTTGGATCGTTCACCGCAAGGACGCTCCATAGTGGACGGCGAAAATCCGAATGGCGAACGCATTCACGACCCGCTCGAAGATGATAATCATGCACAAAAAAGAAAACATCAATGATCATGAAAATCCGGTTTTGCGAATCCATTCTCCTGGCAACAGGACATTCGCACGGATCCTGTCTAGCGGGAATCATCAGAATCTCCAAAAAACGGCAGAATCCGTTGGAAGCGGATGAAAGGAAAAACTTCCATACAGCTATTTTTGTTTTTCTCACTCGCTCTGGTTTGGACGGCTATATGCCCCCTGACACCTTATTTCAACATGTTTTATTTAGCGGAAAAAGTGAGTTCAGCAAACAATGCTGAACTCACTTTTTCTATTTCGTCATCATTTCAAACTTTAGGCGTTTTGCGCTTCAATCCGATCCATAATTTCTTTTGCTTTAGAAGCTAAGTTGACTTGTTCATCCGCATGATAGGAAGAGCGAACAAGCGGTCCCGCTTCACAGTGGCTGAAACCTTTGCTTAAAGCAATTTCTTTTAATTCCGCAAATTCATCCGGATGATAGTACTTTTTAACAGGCAAATGCTTTTTCGTCGGCTGCAAGTATTGGCCGATCGTCATAATATCCACATGATTGGCCCTGAGATCATCCATCGTTTCGATAATTTCTTCTTTTGTTTCTCCAAGTCCGATCATAATGCTCGACTTTGTCGGAATATCAGGCTGCATTTCTTTGGCACGGCGCAAAAACTCCAATGACCGTTCATAAGTGGCCCGCGCCCGCACTCTTGGTGTCAGTCGTTTCACCGTTTCCACATTATGATTTAAAATATCCGGACGGGAATCCATTAAAATTTTCAAATTTTCTTCCACTCCGCCTAAATCAGAAGGCAGAACTTCTACAGTTGTAAACGGATTTTTTCTGCGAATGGCGCGTACTGTTTCCGCCATTACGGCAGCTCCTCCATCTTTTAAATCATCTCTTGCCACCATCGTCACAACCACATGTTTTAAGTTCATTTGTTGAACGGAATCAGCTACCCGTTCCGGTTCTTGCCAGTCAAGTTCCGATGGCAAACCAGTCTTGACTGCACAGAACCGGCAAGCCCGCGTACATACTTCCCCTAAAATCATGAATGTTGCCGTTCTTCTCACTCCCCAACATTCATGGATATTGGGACAGCGCGCTTCTTCACAGACCGTATGAAGGCTTTTCTCTCTCATCATTTTCTTTAAGCCTTTGTAATTTTCGTTTGTATTTAGTTTTATTTTTAACCAATCGGGTTTTCTTAAATATTCCTCCGTTTTGCTCATTTTTAACATCTCCATTTCTTTAGTAGCTTCCAAAGAGCCGAAAACAATGGCAATGTAATAAACTTCTCTCTTTGTTGCCACTTTACCATAGTTTCCAGTGGAAACACAAGCATTCAGAATTCATGATTGCCAATATTTTAACTCATAAAGAATCCTTTTTCTTCAAATAGTATAGTTATCGATTACTTTATTTGAAAGGGAGGCTTTCATTTGAAAAAAATGGTTTTCCTGCTATTATTGCTGATCCTCTTCCCTTCTTATTCCTTGGCGGCAGAGAATCAGACAATGAAGGAAAAGCAGATTTTCAAACAACGGATAGAGTTATATAAAAAAATGCAAGCTGCAACGAACATTCCTTGGTATTACTATGCAGGGCTGGACCAATATGAACGAAACTTACGCCTCTTCCGAAAAGACTTGCCTAAGCCTAAAGGAGCTATTTCGATTTGGATCCCCCCCGAAAAATGGTCTGGTTTGGTAAACCCGAATCGCGAAGACACCAATCCGAAAACGATCGCCTTTTTTAACGGCTACGGGGTGGATGGAAATGGTGATGGAAAGGCGGACAGAAATAACGATGAAGATTTGTTGGCAGCCATCGGCCAGCATTTTCTGAAGTACGGAACCGATGAAGATAATATCCGCATCGCATTATGGGCTTATTATAAAAGAGATAAAGCGGTAAGCATCATTATGGAACAGGCTAAAATCTACAAAGTTTTCAATCGTCTTGATCTTTATGACAGAGCGTTCCCGATTCCATTAAATTACAATTATTCATATAAAAGTACTTGGGGAGACAGAAGAGGATGGGGCGGCCGCCGTATACATGAAGGAACCGATATTTTCGCTGATTACGGTGTTCCTGTCCGTTCTACCTGCTACGGCATTGTCGAGATGAAAGGATGGAATCGATACGGCGGATGGAGAATCGGCATTCGCGATGTCAATAATACGTACCATTATTTTGCCCATTTAAGCGGTTTTTCCAAAAATCTAAAAGTTGGGAAAGTCGTAAAACCCGGCACGGTCATTGGCGGAGTCGGCAGCACTGGATACGGTCCGCCGGGAACGGCAGGAAAATTCCCACCTCATCTTCATTACGGTATGTATAAAGATACGGGCACGACCGATTATTCTTTTGATCCGTATCCTCACTTAAAACAATGGGAACGAATGGAACGATTAGAACGTAAAAAGAATAACTCTTAACAGTTGCCCCTTCTTCAAAAATCCCGTTCAAAAAAGCTTCCTTAAAATATGCGCACCATAAAAAGAAATCAGGGCGTTCCCGATTCCTTAATACAAACGGGAGCGCCCAGGTTTTTTATTTCGCCGGAATTTCAACAGAAGAATGGCCATTTCCGCCAAAAAATTGAGGCACGTCTCCTTGAATAATTCCCATTGCCACCGGAATATCCTGTTCCACTTTGGTTGTTTTGGTCGAAAAAGGAATAATGATTTGCACATTAACTTGAACATGGATGGCCACTTCTACATAAGCATTGTTTATGCCATAAGGTCTTACCGTCGATTTTACATCAGAACGAACATCGCCGACCGCATGAAAACGGACAGGGACATTCGGGCCCAAATTGCCGAGAATGGCGTTATTCGTTGCCTGGCCTAACGGAACGGAAAATACGATCCCTTCCAGTTTTTTTGATTGCTGAGGATCTAATTTGACATCCGCATAGTCCAACGGTTCGAGTTTCCCTTTTTCCGCTTCCCGCAAATTGTTTTGAACTTGATTCGTTACCTCTCCCAAAATCCGATTAATAATTTCCGTATTCAGCCTAGTCGTAGAAGACTTGCTTTGATCGCGATTCGGAACGGTTTCGATAATGTCGTTAATATCCATGACGTTGGCCACTTTTTGGTTAATAGCATTATTAATGACCATGGAAGCAATTTTTTTCGTTTCTGATTCCGCATAGCTCATTAAAGTAGGCTTAATCCCTGCATTAATCAGCCATAAGCTTAATGCAGTAAAGCAGGCAAAAAGAATGAACGTGATGACAAAAACATACCGTAAAGGCAAAGGTCCTCTCCGGGGTTTGTACTTTCGCAATGCAGGCAAAAAAATCCCCCCTTACAAGCTATATGTATGCTCGTAAAGGGGGAATTCATTAATCATTTTTATTTTGCACCTTCACATGTAAATGTACTTTCTTGCCCCGAATGCATTTAAGAGCCAAGCGTCGTGAAGCCTATTCTTGCTCACTTTCACACGGCTAAAACACTGGATATCCTTAATGAATCGCTTTCCTATTTGAAATCGGTCTATTGGGCATAAGAGGTGAGAGCCAATCAAATGGGCAATGCCAGCAACCGCACTGTCCGTCTATCAATTCCAAATATCTTCGATAATATTGTACTTACCCAAATACACGCACTAATTTCCATTCCATCAGATCACGCAAAAATTCCGGCATATAATATTGCTTTTCTTGAGCACGAACTAATTCCGGGAAAAAAGCGCCGTATGTAAACAGATCCGGTACGGCTAGACGATATTGTTTGTCCAAGTTCAGCTCTTGTCCATTTATTTTAACGGAACCATTATCTCTGTCGATATCGATCCGATCATATACAAATTCACCCCATATTTTCCCCCTGAATCCAAATCCTTTTACCTCCATATGAGGCCATTTTTCATCCAAAGTTTGATCGATGATCTTTTTCAGTACTCCTCCGTTGAGAGTAATGGCACAAGGATTAATCGGATGAGGCAATAGTTGATGAAGATCAAATTTTGTAATCGTTCCTTTTCGAAGCGAGCGAAGAAGAAGACCGGCATTTATAATGGCGCAATCAGCATCGCACCATTCTCTTAAGCCTTCGCACAGCCATTCCGCTAACGGTGATGCCTTAAACCAATCAATCGAGAGCTCGCGATCTAATTTTACGACAGGCTGGCTTAACAAACGCTTTCCCTCGCTTTGATAACGGGCCGTTTCTTCTTCCTCGCCAATAGCAGGCTTCAATTCATGGACATCATAAAGCAGCGCTTTTTTCTCTATCCCTTTCTTCGATACAGGTTCGATCTCCACTACAATATGTCCGACGTAATTCCCGAATTTTCCGGCCGCTGCTAATAGTGTGTCGTTGACCCATTTCCCTTGATGGTAAATATGATGGGTATGAGCTCCCATCACTATATCTACCTCTTCCATTTCCTGTGCAATTTTGTCATCTTCATGCATGCCTAAATGGGAAAGAACGACTACTAAATCTGTTTCTTGCGCCAAATATTCCACCTGCGCTTTTAATTCATCAAGAGGCAGCGTTATTTTCCATCCGAGAAGATGATAAGATTCAGGTAAATAGGCAGTGACGCCCGTAACGCCTACTTTCCAGCCGTTTTTCAGCTCATAAATATGATAAGGACGACACCAAGAAGGTCTCTTTCCATTTTCATCATATAAATTGGCGCAAATGACGGGGAATGCGGCCTCCCCATATAAATGATTCAATCCTTCTTTAGGCAACGTCATTCCTTCATTATTCCCGATCGTTGCCCCATCATATCCCGCTTTATTTAACAGCTTGACATTGCCTTTTCCTAGAGTAGCCTCTGTATAAGGATGGGAACGATCAATATGGTCCCCGATATCAAAAATCAGCACGCTTTCCCCCGCTTCTTCATGCCATTTTTTTCTTTCCTGTAGAAAACGGCGGATTCGCGGCCAATTTTCAAAATGGCTGTGAAAATCATTTGTGTGGTAAATATGAATCGTTTCGCTCACCGTCTTACCTGATGACTAAAAAAACTGAAATGCCAACCGCAAGGATACGAAACATAACATCGCCGACCTTTTCGGCATATTCACCGGCCGTCAGGCGGCATGTGAGTCCAGAAACAGGAAAACTTTGTTTCCTTTCCGTTCATGATGCGATCATGACATTATACATTGGCAGCCACCAGGTTTCCACCTCCTTTCCTGAAACGGTCGCCTGTCGGATATGTGGAAGGAGTAAGAAAACTCTATCATTATTCACTTTTTCTTAAAGTGATTTTTTTCAATACTTCCATCTTACACATTTCTGACAGCTTGGTCCAAAAATCTAATTCTGGTGTTAAAATAAATTTAATTGCCTAGGTGCCAGTCCTTCATATTCTAACCCTAATAAATCCATCATTTGTTTGGCATTATCAGCTGCATCCCCGCCGGAATTGTTATTAAAAACGACATAGATTTCTTTGCTTTGCTTCTCTAAATCGAGTAATTTTTCTTTCCATGAAAGCAATTCTTCTTTATTATAACGATATAAATATCGAACCTCTCGCCAATTGCCTTGATTGGGCTTTCGCCAGCCATGGATATTCCGACCGTGAAAACGGACAAGCGTCTTTTGAGGGTCCGTTGCTTCGATAACAGCCGGTATGGAACCACTGCCCGCTTGTGGTTCGTCGCAAACGCTATGAATCCATCCTTCTCGTCGCATAAAATCTAACGTCTTATCTTTCCATGCTTTCGAAAACCATGATTGGTGGCGAAATTCAAGAGCCGTTGGAACATCCTTCATCCACTCTTTGCAATATCTTAAATAATCGACATTCTTCTTTTGGCAATCAAACCACGGTGGAAATTGAAAAAGAACCATGGCTAATTTTCCGGCTTGTTGATAAGGCTGTATAAAATCCAAAAAAGCTGCAAACATTTCCTTTTTAGACGAAAAAGGCAGCTTTCCACGTTCATGTCCGGTCATTCCTTGATAGGCTTTTACGATAAACTGAAACTTTTCAGGCGTGTCTTGCACCCATTTTTCCGCATTTTTTAAAGGTTGAATGGCATAAAACGAAGCGTCGACTTCGACAATCGGAAAATGCGCCGCATATTCTTTTAGCTTATCACGTGGGGAAATGCCATCAGGATAAAGGGAATGATGATCTCCCCAGCCTGTTACCCCGATCCAAATCACATTTTATACCTCGCTATCTTCAAGTATAGTGTGTTTTTTCTGTATAACCCTTTTGAAACGAAATAAATCCAGACAAAAAGAAAAGGCCTAACTTCCTCAGACATAATAATGGAAGAAAATTTTTCCATTGATTATGCTCATAAGGAATCTGGCCCGGATGACGAACCTGATGAACAGGTCTTAACCGATGGATCCTTCCATTTCGATTATAACAGAACGAAACCTAAACTTGAAAGTGCATAAAATGGTTTCGCAAAGTGGAATTTTTGAGCAATGTTGGTATCAAAAGTAGTATCACAATTTTTATTTTCGGTGGGCAATCAATAGGCAAGTCCATCATTTTTATGGAACAATACATCGGGAAAGTGCGTTTAGGATGTCAGATGTCAAAAACAAAAAAGGAAGATCATAGAAAAACGATATTTGATTTGAGCAATATTTTTTGCTCTCCGCTTCTTTAGCTCCTGTTTGCAAAGTTCTCATCCGCTCACTTTCCCTTTGGATCCATTTAAGTTTCAATATTATTTTTTTAGATCACTTGATTTTTTAAATCAAAGTGTTTGCTGATGATCATGGCTCTCTAATTCTATTTTATGTTTCGGCTTATACTCAGATAAATAAATAGCGACTAAAATGAAGAAAGCTCCTAACCACTCTAACCCTTGAACAAATTCTTTAAGAAGGATAAATGCAAATATAGTAGCAAATACAGGTTCTGTCAGTTCAAAAAACTGAACTTTATTAGCTTCAAGATAATTTAGTGCCTTTGTGGTACAGTAAAAGCCTCCTATCGTTGGAAGAATCGCTAGCCCCATAAGCGATGGAACGGATCCAAGGCTAGGCCATACGAATCCTTCTTTATAAAACGGAAGAAACAGATAAAAACTCCCAAACAGCATTAAATACCAGATGAGCGCTAGATCTCCGTCTAGTGCAAATTTTTTGGTAAACACTAGGAACAAACCATATCCTATTCCTGCAATCGCGGCCAAAGCCGTGCCAATTGATCCTCCGTGAATGTCCCCTTCCGAAAAATGCATGATGAATAATCCTATTAGAAGCAAAACTAATCCAATATACTGATACTTTCTTTTTATTTCCTTCAGAAGGATGGAGCTAAATATGAAGGTTGTTAGGACGGAAGATCCTAACAAAATAAATACTACAAAGGATACGGATTCATATTTATACGCTGTCGTTTCAAAAAAATACAAAACAAAGATTCCCAGGAATGAACACAACAAAATATGCTTTATTTTACTTTTCAAACGAATGATATTAGTCCGGAGTGTTTTATTGCCTAACGCCAGTATGGAAATAAAAACAAAAGCTATCAAACATTTATAAAAAGAAACTCCCGCTGGTGTCAGGTTACTTTGAAAGGATCCCTTACTAAAAATTCCAACTGTTCCATTCAAGATGGCTGCAGATAACGCAAAGACGGCTCCCATTATATATGTTTTTTTCATTAAGCATTATTCACCTTCTGTTTTAATATTGGAAGTTTATGATTCTTGAGTAAATCTTGAATTAATGGAGGGTTGGAATTAGCCGAGAAGAAAACCCCTCCCATTTGTAAATTCCATTCTCGATACGTTTCATCCTCCATCATGATTTTGTGAGCTTTCCCAATATTCCAATAAGGAATGCTAGCCTGTAAATGATGTGTTAAATGATAATTTTCCGCATGAATACTAAGGAAGAACGCTTCTATCCAATGGCTGAATCGATTACGGGTCATGTATATACTTTTTTTATTCGTTAGAACTAACGGGTAATGTTCTGCTAGTTCAATAAACCAGCCGATTACCATAAATGAAGTAAAATATGGGACTAACCAGTACAATAAAAAGTAATTCAATACTCCGAAATAAAACAAAGTACCAAGAATAAGCAGCCAATATATAACCATAGCTAAGTATTGCTTGGGATATTTTCTAAATTGTAACATTCTATACTTAAAAACATAATAGGCGTAACTAAGGATATTAAGTAAAAATAATGGCTTCAATACATATTTGAATAAAAATTGATGATTGTTTTGTAATTGATATAATCCAACGTCTATATGGTATTGATAATCCGGGTCTTTTTCCGGATCACCTAGATGAATATGGTGGCCTTTCACATGTGATTCCTTGTAAATATTAAATTCTTGTCCAATAAGATATCCAGAAAAATATGTTCCTAAAATATAATTTAACTTTCTGTTTTTAGCTAAGCATAAATGGGAAGCATCATGTAATATAGTTGCTAATGCTCTTTGTCTAGCTCCTATCACCAGTACAGATAAAGGGTATAAAATGATGCTGATTTTTCCTAAGTAAATGGCTAGAGCAATCACTAAATAATCATATAACAGCCCTATTGCCCCCCGATAATTATTAGATTGATATAACGGTCTTAGTTTATCTCTTATATCCTTTGAAAAATGATAATACTCACAAGCTGCCAAAAAAATCACTAGTTGTTATTTTTTGGTAAATATAATATGAATTGTATATCAACCCCAACAAATCTGTCCATTATTTTTTGTAAATTAATCCTTCTTGCCATTACTTATAAAGGAAAGTCCTCCCACCCTTTCGTCGCCATTCGAAAAAATTGATAATGGTTTTAAGAAATTAAGATAATGGCCATCATTTAAGTTTCAAGATTACGCAGCAATATAACTCTTTATTTTTCAGAATAGTTCGGCACAAAAGTGTAAAATCCTCTTTTTTGGTTATTTTTTGTATCCACTGCCCTGACATTGACAACACTTTCAAATCTCACCCGCTTCATGTTTTCATGGCCTTTGATGCGGATTTCCTTGTGAACTGGATCTAGATTCGTGAAAGGAACCAGTTACCTGTTCCGTAATTTACTTATATCAAACTTTGAATATGACAAGAAAATATAATTCTATCGCGTAGTGAATCTTTCCTCCCAAAATCCTGTGTCTGATATGGGTTTAGGTTTGGGCATTTTGTTGCTATGTCTTTCGCAACATTCCAACATGCTCTGGCAGCACCATTTCTATGTCCATTGTTATGCCCCACTCTATATCTTGATCGAAATAAGTGATACGTTGAAGAAACGTTCAATGTCAACAAAAGAAGAATCAAGGTAAGGCGTTCGTTCTTTATCCAAAAAATTTATTGGAGATATCTTAGAAGAAAAAAAGAATCCGCAGAAAATACTACGGATTCCATGAGGGCTATTTTGTATTCAACGGTATCGCCGCATAATCACTATTCAAATGATCACAAAAAGTTTCAAGAAGTCTCCCTGAGTTGCAGATTCACGATTTGCGGCATAGTCGTGCTTCATATAGTAGAAGCCAGGATAATATTAAATATGTATCCGAACGGCTTGGCCACGCAAGTATAAAAACAACCGCTGACACATATCTGCACATTGAAGATGATGCGCTCGAATTGTATCAGCGGTGTAACAAAGGGTTATAAAATGGTGGATGGATTGTGGAAGCTCCTACTATAAATTGATAAATCGTTGATCATATCAACGTTATCCGATGCTTCCTTCCATTTCAAATTTGATTAATCGGTTCATTTCTACCGCGTATTCCATTGGAAGTTCCTTCGTAAACGGTTCGATAAAGCCCATTACGATCATTTCTGTAGCTTCTTCTTCGGAAATTCCGCGGCTCATCAAATAAAATAATTGTTCTTCCGACACTTTAGATACTTTTGCCTCATGTTCAAGCGAAATATTGTCATTTAAAATTTCGTTTGCCGGGATGGTATCCGATGTCGATTGATTATCCATAATCAGCGTATCGCATTCAATATTGGAGCGAGCTCCGTCCGCTTTCCGTCCAAAATGAACAAGACCGCGATAGTTTACTTTACCGCCATGTTTAGAAATGGATTTAGACACGATAGTGGAAGAAGTGTTTGGAGCAAGGTGAATCATTTTCGCTCCGGCATCTTGTACTTGCCCTTTTCCTGCGATTGCGATGGAAAGGGTCATTCCTCGAGCCCCTTCTCCTTTCAGGATAACAGCCGGATATTTCATCGTTAATTTGGACCCGATGTTGCCGTCAATCCATTCCATCGTGGCATTTTCTTCACACACGGCGCGTTTTGTAACCAAATTATAAACGTTGTTTGCCCAGTTTTGAATGGTTGTATAGCGGCAATAAGCACCTTTTTTCACGAAAATTTCTACCACTGCACTATGAAGCGAATTCGTTGTATAGACCGGTGCTGTACAGCCTTCTACATAATGAACGCTTGCTCCTTCATCCACAATGATAAGCGTTCGTTCAAATTGTCCCATATTTTCAGAATTGATGCGGAAGTAAGCTTGAAGGGGAGTATCCACTTTTACACCCGGCGGAACATAAATGAATGATCCCCCCGACCATACTGCAGAGTTTAACGCAGCAAACTTATTGTCTGAAGGCGGGACAACTTTTGCAAAATGCTCACGGAATATATCTTCGTTTTCTTTTAAAGCAGAATCAGTATCTTTAAAGATAATCCCAAGTTTTTCTAAATCTTGTTTCATATTATGGTAAACAACTTCTGATTCGTATTGAGCAGAAACTCCGGCAAGATATTTTTGCTCTGCTTCCGGAATTCCCAATTTATCAAACGTTTTCTTGATTTCCTCCGGCACTTCATCCCAAGAACGACCTTGATGCTCCGTTGGTTTTACGTAATACGTAATTTCATCAAAGTCTAGTGCAGAAAGATCGCCTCCCCATTGCGGCATAGGCTTCGCATAAAATTGTTCCAAGGATTTCAGCCGAAATTCCAGCATCCATTGTGGTTCTTCTTTCATTCGAGAGATTTCTTCCACAACTTCCCGAGTCAATCCGCGTTGTGTACGGAAAATCGAGATGTCTTTATCCCTAAAACCGTATTTATAATCACCGATTTCCGGCATTTTTTTTGCCATATTCATTTCCCTCCTTTGGAGATTATGCCCCATCAAAAACTTTCTTTTTCAACCTCCCCTTCTTACAGGAAGAGGTTGAACCCAAACACTAAATGATGATTGCATTTTCAAAAGGTTTAATGAGCTACTTGATCTTTTAAACCTTTTTCCATGGCCTTCCAAGCTAATGTAGCGCATTTAATGCGGGCCGGAAATTTAGAAACGCCTTGAAGTGCTTCCACGTCGCCAAGATCTAGATCATCAGGATAATCTTTTCCCTGCATCATGTCAGAAAAAATCTTAGACAGCTTTAAAGCAGTCTCGATATTTTTCCCCTTAATCGTTTCGGTCATCATGGAAGCGGAAGCCATTGAAATGGAACAGCCTTCTCCTTCGAATTTAGCATCTGTCACTTTACCGTCTTCTACATTCATGGTCAAATGAATGCGATCCCCGCAAGTCGGATTATTCATATCGATCGTCAAGTTCCCGTTTTCTAAACTGCCTTTGTTTCTTGGATTCTTATAATGATCCATGATCACGTTTCGATACAACTGGTCTAAATTATTAAAAGACATTGTTGAAATACTCCTTTGTTTTCAAGATACCCGAAACAAAGCGGTCAATATCCTCTTCCGTATTGTATAAATAGAAGCTGGCTCTTGCTGTTGCCGAAACATCGAGCCATTTCATCAACGGCTGCGCGCAGTGATGTCCGGCGCGAATGGCAATTCCTTCCGCATCCAGCACTGTCGCTACATCGTGCGGATGGACGCCTTTTATATTAAAAGTCACTAATCCTGCTCGTTTCATAGGATCTTTCGGACCGTAAACTTCGATTCCTTCCACTTCACTCAATTTGTCCAATGCATAAGCAGCGAGATGATGCTCATGTTTTAAAATCTCATCCAAGCCAACTTCTTCAAGAAACTCAATAGCCTTGCCTAAACCGATAGCTCCGGCGATAATCGGAGTTCCTCCTTCGAATTTCCAAGGAAGCTCTTTCCATGTCGAATCATACAAACCGACAAAATCGATCATCTCACCGCCAAACTCTACCGGTTCCATCTTTTCCAGAAGCTCTTTCTTACCATAAAGAACACCGATTCCGGTAGGACCACACATTTTATGTCCGGAAAAAGAGAGAAAATCGCAATCGAGATCTTGAACGTCTACTTTCATATGAGGAACGCCTTGGGCGCCATCCACCGCCAAGACAGCTCCATTTTCATGAGCAATGTTCGCTATTTCTTTGATCGGATTGATCGTTCCAAGTACATTAGAAACAAGGGTGACAGCCACAATTTTCGTCTTCGGGGTAACGGTTTCCCTTACTTTTTCAAGCGTAATAGTGCCGTCTTCCTCCAACGGAATGTATTTCAATTCCGCTTTCTTTCTTTTGGCAAGCTGCTGCCATGGAATTAAATTGCTGTGATGTTCCATATAGGTAATGACGATTTCATCGCCTTCTTTCACATTTTCCTCACCGTAGCTGGCCGCAAGCAAATTAATGGAAGCAGTCGTTCCTCTTGTAAACACTACTTCTTCCACTGATTTGGCGTGGATAAACTTGCGAACTTTTTCCCTTGCCCCTTCATAAGCGTCGGTTGCCTTCGTGCCAAGCGTATGAACACCTCTGTGAACATTCGAATTATAGCCTTTGTAATATTGTTCGATTGCCTCAATAACGGATAACGGCTTTTGCGAAGTAGCTGCGTTGTCTAAATAAACTAAAGGATGGCCATTGACTTCTTGATTCAATATCGGAAAATAGTTTCGAATATCATTCACATTCATTTTACCGAACTTTCCTTTCAATGACTTGAATAAGCTGTTCTTTTACCCCTTCAATCGGCAATTGGTTGACAACCGGAGCCAGGAAGCCATGTATGATCAATCGTTCAGCTTCTTTTCGCGGTATTCCGCGGCTCATTAAATAATAAAGCTGAATGGGATCCATACGACCGACCGAAGCAGCGTGACCGGCCATTACATCGTCTTCATCAATCAACAAAATAGGATTGGCATCCCCGCGGGCATTTTTGCTTAACATCAGCACTCTGGATTCTTGTTCAGCATCCGATTTGGAAGCGCCATGCTCGATTTTACCGACGCCGTTAAAGATCGAAGTCGCTTCATCTTTCACAACACCGTGCTTTAAAATAAATCCTTGCGTATTCTTTCCAAAGTGTACAACCTTTGTCGTAAAGTTTTGCACTTGCTTGCCTCGGCCTACGGTTACGGTTTTGGTATCTCCATAAGAACCGTCGCCTTCCAAATAAGTTGTATTTTCAGAAACCGTATTGCCGTTATTCATAAGCCCGAGAGCCCATTCAATCCGTGCATCTCTTCCGGCTTTGCCTCGGCGATTGACATACGACGTCACGCCGCTGGAAAGGGTGTCTACAGCCCCGTAAGTTACTTTTGCACCTGCTTCAGCAACGACTTCTGTCACGATATTCGCAATTCCTTCCGGTACTTCTACAGTGGAAATATAGTTTTCCACATAGGTGACGGAACTGTTTTCATCTGCAACAATTAACACATGGTTAAACAAAGGAACTTGGTTGTCGTCTTGAAGGAAAACGGCTTGAATAGGATCCTTCAACTCCACGTTTTTGGGGATATAAAGGAATACTCCGCCGTTTAACAAAGCTGCATGCAGAGACGTTAATTTATTTTCGTCTGCTTTCACATGTTTCATAAAATATTTTTGCACTAAATCCCCATGTTCTCTTAACGCTGTCAAAATGTCGGTAAAAATGACGCCTTTTTCTTTCAGTTCATCCGTTAACTGCAGATAAGCCGGAGTCTGGTTTCGTTGAATATACAGATTTTTCTCGGTTTCCAAACGAATCAATGCTTTTGCGTCTTCAGGCAGCTGTTCAAGAGATTCAAATGTATCGCTTTTTACATAGTGCGTTTGAAATGACGTAAAGTTCCATTTATCTATTTTCGTTTTGTCCGCCTTTGGCAACGGAAGGGTTTCAGCCTTCTCTAATGATTCGATTCGAAGAGCTGCAAACCATTCCGGCTCGCCGTTTTCTTTTGAAAACGACTGGATATACTCCCGATTGACTGGTAATTTTGTTTCCACCGTCATGTTCATCCTCCTAACTGTTACGCTTCTTGACCGACTGTTTCGTCTTCAATGCCCAGTTCTTTTTTGATCCAATCATAGCCGTTTTCTTCAAGTTGTTTAGCCAATTCAGGTCCGCCGGATTTTACGATCCGTCCTTGCATCATGACATGAACATAATCAGGAGTAATATAATTCAACAAACGTTGATAGTGGGTAATCATAATGCATCCAAAATCGCTGCTGCGCATGGAGTTGATTCCTTTGGCAACGACTTTCAAAGCATCGATATCAAGTCCTGAGTCGATTTCATCCAAAATGGCGAATTTCGGTTGAATCATCATTAATTGAAGTATTTCATTGCGTTTTTTCTCACCGCCGGAAAAACCTTCGTTTAAATAGCGTTGCGCCATATTTGGATCCATTTCCAAAAACTCCATTTTTTCATCCATTTGGCGAATGAATTTCATCAACGAAATTTCATTGCCTTCACCACGGCGAGCGTTAATGGCGGAACGCAAAAAGTCCGCATTCGTTACCCCGCTGATTTCGCTTGGATATTGCATCGCCAAGAACAATCCGGCACGAGCCCGTTCATCGACTTCCATTTCAAGAACATCTTGTCCGTCAAGCGTAATGCTGCCTTTTGTTACTTCGTATTTTGGATGTCCCATAATCGCGGATGATAACGTTGATTTACCTGTTCCGTTCGGTCCCATGATTGCGTGGAACTCTCCAGTTTTTACTTCAAGATTCACTCCTTTTAAAATCTCTTTTCCCTCTATCTCAACGTGTAAATCTTTAATTGTTAGAGTTGAACCTGCCATTCTTTTCTACCTCCGTCAATATCGATATATGCTGAATACCCATTTCATTCTCAATTTATTATCATTACAATCTTATAACAAATGAAAACTAATATCAACTTTTCCAATAGTTCTTTTCCGTATTTTTTTGAATAATTTCGACTTTAGTTATAAAATTCACAAATTGTTTTCTATGCAGAACGGCGGTGGTAGCCGATATTCACTATTTTAACGCAATTTATTATTGAAAAGAACAAACCAGCGTGGGGCTCACACTGGTTTTCCCAAATGATCAAGCTTTCGACAGTACAGCTTTCCGTTCATTTCAACGACAATTTGTTTGGATTGGCAATGATCCTTTTCTCTTCGCTTTTCCACTTTCATCCTCACTTCATGATTGCTCCCGTAAACTTTATACCCTACACCATGAGCACAGTACATGGCCTTTTCCATGCTCTCCGTATATTGAAGTGTTAAAGAACAAATAACGAACCAGTCCTCTCTAAGTTTAAAGTTCTTCTCAACCAACGACAGAATCAAATAATAAACCTATATGAAAGAGTCATGTTCGTTATGAATGTTCTTATCGGCCGTCTATAGTTATTTAACCTCTCTTCACCATTTTAAACCTTCATTGAAACATCCAAACTTATTCTTTCCTTGAGCGATTGGGACTATGCGAATAATACAAGTAAGCCAAGAGGACGCTGCGAAATAAAAAGCTCCTCCACAAAAAAGGAGGAGCGATACATCTTACTTTTCTTATTTGTTGACAGGCACTACAGCGCCGCCCCATTTTTTCAAGATAAAGTCTTGAATTTCTTTAGAATGAAGGACGTCGACAAGAGCTTTAATTTTCGCTTTCTTTTCATCGCCTTTGCGGACAGCTATGATATTAACATACGGAGAATCTTTGTCTTCCAAAGCAATCGCATCTTTTAACGGATTTAATCCCGCGTCAAGAGCATAGTTGGAATTGATTAACACGGCATCGCCTTCGCCGTTTTTATATACTTGTGGAAGCATGGACGCTTCAACATCGTATTTAAATTTGAAATGCTTTGGATTTTCAGCAATATCTTGAACCGTTGCGTTTTCTTTATTCACGCCTTTTTTCAGCTTAATCAAGCCTTTTTTTTCAAGCATCGTTAAAATCCGACCGTGGTCAGCTACAGAGCTGGACATAATGATTTCAGCACCTTTTGGCAGCTGATCTAAGCTTTTATATTTTTTCGAATATAAGCCGATTGGTTCAATATGGATGCCGCCGGCGTTGGCAAACTTATAGCCGTTTTCTTTGATTTGTTGTTTGAAATAAGGAATGTGCTGGAAATAGTTCGCATCCAATTTTCCTTCAGCCAATGCTTTGTTAGGCATAATATAATCTTGGAATTTGACAATTTTTAAATTATAGCCTTTCTTTTTCAAGATAGGTTTTGCTTTTTCCAAAATGACAGCATGTGGAACATTAGATGCTCCCACAATGATGGTTTTGTCATTGGATCCTGTTGTTTCTTTTGGTTCGCTGGAAGATTTTCCGCATGCAGCAAGACTCAATACAAATACAGATGCAATAATGGCTATAAAGAACTTTTTCACCAAATTTTCCCCCTTTATCTTTTATCTATTTTTGAAGTGATAAAATCACCAATAAACTGAATAACAAACACAATAATCAACACAATGATCGTAGCTACTAAAGTTACGTCATTATGGTTGCGTTGGAACCCATCCAAATAAGCAAGATTTCCAAGACCACCCGCACCGATTACTCCGGCCATTGCCGTGTAACTGACAAGCGAGATCGCTGTCACTGTGATGCCTGAGACCAAAGCGGGAAGCGATTCAGGAATAAGCACTTTCCAAATAATCGTGCTTGTTTTGGCCCCCATCGCTTTAGCTGCTTCAATAACTCCTTTGTCAATTTCCCGAAGTCCGATTTCCACCATCCGTGCATAGAATGGGCCTGCGCCAATAATCAACGCCGGAAAGGCGGCATTCGCACCGATTATCGTGCCGACAAGCGCTTTTGTAAAAGGAATGAGCAGCACGATAAGAATGATGAAAGGAATCGAACGGAAAATATTCACAACTGCGGCAACGATGGAATATATAAATTTATTTTCCCATAAGTTCCCTTTCGATGTTAAAAAAAGCAAAAGTCCAAGGATTAAACCAAGAATAAAGGTGGCAACTACCGATACTCCCGTCATGTATAGGGTTTCCTCTGTTGCCTGCCACATCATTGCCCAATCCACATTTGGAAACCATTTTTCAAGCATGGGTAATGACCTCCGACTCTACTTGTTGTGTTTGTAAATAAGCGATCACTTTTTGTACGTCTTGTTCCGATCCTTGAATCTGGATAAACAGTGTGCCGTATGCACCATTTTGAGTTTGGGACACTTTCCCCTGAACAATATTTACCTCAACCGGAAAATCTCTGATTAAGTTGGCTATGATCGGCTGTTCAGCGGAATCGCCAATAAAGGTAAGTTTGACAATTTTACCGTTTTTATAGCGTTTGAGAAGATGAGCAATCGTTTCCTTCGATTCTTCCGGTTCGGTAACTTGTTGAACAAAACGCTTCGTTACCGGCTGTTTTGGATTTTTAAACACTTCCAGCACCGGACCGATTTCAACGATTTGCCCATTTTCCATAACTGCCACGCGATGACAAATTTTTCTGATTACATGCATTTCATGTGTAATTAACACGATCGTCAAACCGAGCCGTTTATTAATATCGACAAGTAGATCAAGGATCGAATCGGTCGTCTGTGGATCCAATGCAGAAGTGGCTTCGTCGCAAAGCAATACTTTCGGTTCGTTGGCGAGAGCTCTGGCAATGCCTACTCTTTGTTTTTGACCGCCGCTTAATTGAGAAGGATAGCTGTCTTCTCTTCCTTCGAGTCCTACTAATTGAATCAGTTCATCTACACGTTTCATCCGTTTTTCTTTCGGCACTCCGGCGATTTCCAGCGGGAAAGCAATATTTTCCCGTACTGTGCGCGACCATAATAGATTAAAATGTTGAAAGATCATGCCGATTTCTTGGCGTGCTTTTCGTAAAGAAGCGCCTTGAATTTTCGAAATTTCTTGCCCCGCAACCGTCACTTGGCCTTCTGTCGGAATTTCCAAACCGTTCAGCATGCGGATCAGAGTGCTTTTTCCGGCTCCACTGTAGCCAATAATACCGAAAATTTCTCCCTCTTGAATCTGCAAATCTATATTATTAACGGCTGTCACATTTCCGTTTTTTGTACGAAAAACTTTCTTCACCCGCGATAAAGAGATCAGTTCGCTCATTGATTCATTCACCTGCTTTCTTTTTTGAAATGAAAAAAACCTTTCCGCCAATGAGCAGAAAGGTTACGTATTCTTCGTCCTTTCTCTCATCTCTCAAAGCAAACTGCTTTGTGTGAATTGGCACCATGTCAACTGAACGATTGACGGTTGCCGGGTTTCATTGGGCACATCCCTCCACCTCTCTTGATAAGAGCAAGTGTTTATGAAATTGTTCGGAAATTGGTTTCTCGAAAATTATACATTTTCCTGCGAATAATGTCAAATAAAATTGATAGAAA
>ERZ777010.340-NODE-340-length-53184-cov-6.319863_pt1 | contig 53184 bp, 52 predicted proteins | sample MGYA00374963_ERZ777010 | MGnify/ENA primary metagenome ERZ777010 (study PRJEB29309, sample SAMN06268256) | bioreactor metagenome | isolation source: Joint BioEnergy Institute, California, USA | place: USA:Joint BioEnergy Institute, California, USA | collected...
TCGAACGCCGCTTCTCCATGTCAACGGGCGTGGCCATGCGGCTGCGCCGGCTGCCCGCAGACACGATCCGTCCCGGCATGATTGCCGACGGGCCCGTGCTGCTTCACGCGGACATGGGCTACCAGATCGACAATATGGAGGCGCTGGACGTGTGGGAGCGCGCCGATGGAGCAACGATGGTCTCCATCATGTCGGACGACAACCATTCGCTCCTGCAACGGAATCTCTATCTGGAGTTCCGGCTGGCCGAAGAGTAGCGCCGTTTTACGACGGCTATGGCCGTGCTTCGGCGGGCCGCAGCAGCGAATTTATCGCGCCATAGGGCGCCAGCATCGCAAAGCCCATGACAAGCTTCACGCAGAAATCGCCTACGGCGAGCGAAACCCACAGCGGCATCTCGGCACCGAAACCGAAGAAGGGAACCGGGAAGGCGAGCGAACCGTCCTCGAGCCCCAGCGCCGTGTCGAGATAAGAGAAGGCCGCCGAGAAAGCGATCGAGAAAAACAGCACGGTGTCCAGGGCCGAGCTGATGAGGGTGGAAAAGAGCGGCGGCCGCCACCACGCCTGCCGGCGCAGACGGTCGAATACCACCACGTCCAGCAGCTGGGCCACCAGAAAGGCCGTGCCCGACGCAATGGCGATGCGCGGGGTCGCAAGCCATATGGAAAGAGCGACGGCGACAACAAAGCCGACCAGAACCACCAGCCGCGCAGTCCGCGCGCCGAAGCGGCGGTTGGTCAGGTCGGTGACGAGGAAAGCCACAGGGTAGGTAAAAGCGCCCCAGGTGAGAATCTCGCCCAGGCCGAAATGCTCGAAGGGAAACTGGACGAGAAAATTGGACGCAAGGACCGTAGCCGCCATGGCGGCCACGTGCGGCCACGCTGAAAGAGGATGGGTCATTTTTTTATCCTGGGTGATGGAACCAGTGGGCGGGGAAGGCCCCGCCCCGAAAAGCAAATCAGTCCCCAGCCTGCTGCTCAGCCAGCTTCTTCTGTATCTGCTTCTTCAGAAGCCGCGCGCGCTGGGAAAGATCGTTCGATTTGGCCTTCAGCAGAAAGGCGTCAAGCCCGCCGCGATGTTCCACCGTGCGCAGGGCGTTTGCCGAAATCCGCAGCCGGAAGCTCTGGCCGAGCACCTCCGACATCAGCGTAACTTCGCACAGATTGGGCAGAAAGCGGCGCCTCGTCTTGTTGTTGGCGTGGCTCACATTGTTGCCGCTCATCACGGCCTTGCCGGTCAGTTCGCAAGCGCGGGACATTTTTATTACCTTTATCTTTCGGGCCGCACCCACTCGCCGCACCCGGACGGGCGCGCGGGCGTTTCGGCGGCCTCGTGGAAATTGCCGCCTGCCATAGAGATTTTTCCTTTCCGGGTCAAGCTTAACGTCTTGGCAGTAGCATTCCGGTCCAAATCAGTTTCACCAAAGACGATCGGGAAACGGCTCATTGCAACAGTCCAGGCGGCTGTGTCAGCGCACATCCACCCGATGGCTTCTACGATTTCAGCATGCACCTTTTCCAAGTTCCTGTCGAAGATAGGCTCATGGTGCGCCGCGTGGTTTCCAAAGCGGCGGATCGCGTTACCGTTTATGGATAAACGAGCGTTTCAGCCTGCTGTCGGTCCTGAAGCCAGATACAGCGTCTTGCGCCAGAGGCTATGGTCGTACCTTGGCCCCAGCATTCCCACCCAGAATGCGAACTTCAGCTCCGCAACGATGGTGTTCATACAACTGCCCAATTTGCTTACTTTGGCTTCTATCGAGGGGCGGTAAATAGGGAGTGCGGGATGAGAATCTTTCGCTTAGGACTGGTGTTTCTTCCAGCAGTGCTGGTGGTGCTGGCGGCGCCACCCCTCGCGGCCGCCGAACAATCGTTTCGAACCCGATATGACGCCAGCCTGTTTGGTCTTCCCATCGGCCGGGCGGAGTTTGAAAGCAGGTTCAACGGCCGCTCCTTCTCTATCGCGGGGCGCTTCAGGAGCGCCGGGTTTGCCCGCATCTTCGACCGCACGGACGGCACGGTCCAGGCATCCGGCCGCATCGGGACAAGGGCGAGTCAGCCTAGCCACTATGCGCTCGATTACCGCAGCGGGAAAAAGCAGAAGAAAACCACCATCCGCTTTTCCGGTGGTGCGGTGAAGGAAGCGACGAACCAGCCGGAACGCAGCCACCGTGGGGCGGATTGGGTCCCTGTCAGCCCTGACCAGCTTGCCGCGGTTTCCGATCCCTTGAGCGCCATGCTTCTGCCCGCGGCAAGCACATCCGAAATCTGCAACCGTACCATCCGGATGTTCGACGGGGAGATCCGGGCTGACCTGGTGCTGGAGCCAGCCGGGTCCCGCGAAAGCTTCCGCAACGCCGCCGTCACCTGCCGGGCGCGGTTCGTGCCGGTCGGAGGATATCGCAAGGGCCACTCGTCCATAGCCTATCTGCGGGACCGCGCCCGCATACTGATCGGCTTCCAGCCGGTGCCCGAGCAGAACCTCTACTCACCGGTCGAGGCAACGGTTACAACAAAGATCGGAACGGTGCGCATCAAAGCGCGCACGATCTGAACCCAAAGACAGGAACAAATGGATGGAGCGTGCCACGTTGATCGGCTTTTCCGCGGTTGCCATGTGGGCGCTGCTTGCGCTGCTAACCGCGGCCTCGGGCAATGTGCCACCCTTTCAGCTTTCCGCGATAACCTTCTCCATCGGCACCGGCGTGGGCCTCGTCGCGCAGGCGCTTTCTCCGGACTTCCGTAAGCGCGAGAAAGTGCCGGGAGCCGTGTGGCTCATCGGGATCGGCGGCCTCTTCGGCTATCACTTCCTCTATTTCACGGCGATCAGAAACGCCCCGGCGGTCGAGGCAAGCCTCATCGCCTATCTGTGGCCGCTGCTGATCGTGCTGGGCTCCGCCCTCATGCCGGGAGAGCGCCTTGGCTGGCATCATGTCGCGGGCGCCCTTTTCGGCCTCTCCGGCGCGGCGCTGATCGTCACGAAGGGCGGCAGCTTCACTTTTGAGAGCCGTTATGCGCTGGGCTACGCAACGGCGGCGGCCTGCGCGCTCTTCTGGTCGGGATACTCCCTTCTGTCGCGGCGCTACCAGTCAGTGCCGACAAGCACAGTCACATGGTTCTGCGCCGCCACCGCTGTGCTTTCTGCCTTCTGCCACCTCGTGCTTGAAGACACCGTATGGCCGGCGGGTATAAGCGAATGGCTTGCCGTCCTGGGGCTTGGCCTATTGCCGGTGGGCGCCGCCTTCTACGCCTGGGACTTTGGGGTGAAACACGGCAATATCCAGGTTCTCGGCGCGGCGAGCTATGCGGCGCCGCTTCTGTCCACTCTGATCCTGATTGCCGCCGGCCGCTCCGAGCCAACTATTTCGACGCTCGCGGCCTGTCTTCTCATTACCGGCGGTGCCGCGCTAGCAGCCAAGAACATGATCCTGCGGCGGAAGGAGCCGGCTGCCGAAGCGGTACCTTCCTGAACCTCAGGCATCAACGAAACGCCGGGGTTGAACAGAACCCGGCGCCTTCCTAGAATACGTCCTTGCGCTTGCGGATTTCTGCGAAGACCTCCTCGTCGGAGGCGTTTTCCATGTCCAGATTGCGGCGGATGGCCGGGTCGTGCCAGCGGAGGAACGGGTTCGTGGCCAACTCCTCGGCAAGCGTGGTGGGCAATGTCGGCTTGCCCTCGCGTCTCATCGCCTCGACCTTTCTCGCCCGCTCCTTCAGCGCGGAGTTGGTCGGATCGACGGTAAGCGCGAATCGCGCATTGCTCTCCGTGTATTCGTGGCCGCAATAGATCACCGTCTCAGGCGGCAGGGCGGCGATCTTCTTTAGCGATTCCAGCATCACGGGCGGCTTGCATTCCAGAAGCCTTCCGCAGCCGAGGGCGAAAAGCGTATCGGCGGTAAAGGCGATGCCCGCATCCGCGAAGTGATAGGTTATGTGGCCGGCCGTGTGGCCCGGCGTCTCGATGACACGCGCGCTCTGCCTACCGATCGATACGGTATCGCCTTCCTTCACGCGCCGGTCGATCCCGGGGATTCTGTCGGCCTCCTTTTCCGGGCCTATGACGGTCAGGCCGAAGCGCTCCTTCAGCACCGGAATGGCCTCGACATGATCGAGGTGATGATGCGTGACCAGGATGGACGATGGCGTCCATCCTGTGCGGTTGATCGCCTCCAGAATGGTACGCTCCTCCGGCGCATCAATCAGCGCCGTCTCTCCGGTCTCAGGGTCCCGGGCGAGGACGCCGAAATTGTCGCTGCGGCAGATGAACTGTTCGATCTCAAGCGTCATGGGTTCCTCCATTCTCTGAGACATAGGCCCCGAACGGCGTCTTGTCACCCACTCGATGGCGCTTGCGGCGATGGTGAAGGCCGCTTACCGTTTGGCCATGAGCGCGGATATCGTCAACCTGCGAGCCTTCTATAGCAGCCTGCTTGGGCGGCTGGCGGAGCGCTCCATCGCCTCCGCACTGGCCGCGATCTGGACCAAGCTGCCGGACGAGCGGCTCGTCGGCCTCGGCTATGCGCTACCGTGGCTCGAGCGGCTGGGGAGCGATGCCGAGCGGGTGCTCGCCTTCATGCCGGCGCGGCTTGGCGCCCTTCGCTGGCCTGCCGGCAAACCGACGGCATCTGCGCTCGTATTCGAGGAAGAGCTGCCGCTTGCCGATTCGTCCGTGGATCGCATCCTGCTCGTGCATGCCCTGGAGCACGCGGAGGACCCGCGCCGCATGCTCATGGAAATCTGGCGGGTGCTTGCGCCCGGAGGCAGGCTGGTTGTCGTGGTGCCCAACCGGCGAGGCCTTTGGGCGCGTTTCGAGCACACGCCCTTCGGCACCGGCCGGCCCTATTCGCGCGCCCAGCTTGTCGAAATCCTGCGCGAGACGAATTTCACGCCGGGGGTGTGGGCGGATACGCTGCATTTTCCGCCCGCACAGCAGCGGTGGATCATGCGGCTGCATCGCGTGCTGGACCGCATGGGCGACCGCTTCTGGCCGCTTTTTGCCGGCGTTCTTGTGGTGGAAGCGGAAAAGCGGCTTCTGCAGGGCGTTCCGGTGACCGCCCGGAAGGTGAAGCGGGCGCTGGTTCCGGTGCTGACACCGCAGGGCGTGACGCACAGGGAAGGCGCAAACGCACGGCGGTATACGCCCTGCAAGGGGTCGTCGCCAAACTCGGCCTGAACCAGCCCGAGAGACTATTGCTCCTGGATCGCGTAGCCTGCGCCTCTGATGGTGCGGATCACATCCGGCAGGCGCCCCTGGTTCACAGCTTTGCGCAGACGGCCCACATGCACGTCCACCGTGCGCTCGTCGATATAGATCGTCTCACCCCAGACATTGTCCAGAAGCTGGGCGCGCGAGAACACGCGGCCTGGATGCCGCATCAGGAACTCCAGCAGGCGGAACTCCGTCGGCCCCAGCCGGATTTCCTGCTTGCGCCTGAAAACGCGATGCGACTCACGGTCGAGCACGATATCCCCCACCTTTAGCACGGTGGAGAGCACTTCCGGCTTCGCCCTTCTAAGAAGCGCCCGCACCCGGGCGATGAATTCGGGCGTTGAGAACGGCTTCACCAGATAATCGTCCGCGCCGGTGGAAAGCCCGCGCACACGGTCGCTCTCCTCCCCGCGCGCCGTCAACATGATGATCGGCAGACGCTCCGTCTCCGGGCGCAAGCGCAGGCGGCGGCAAAGCTCTATTCCCGAGACGACCGGCACCATCCAGTCGAGCACCAGAAGGTCCGGCACGTTTTCCTGCAGGCGCAGTTCCGCCTCGTCGCCGCGCGTGATCACTTCGACCTGATAGCCTTCGGCCTCGAGATTGTAGCGAAGGAGCACGCAAAGCGGCTCGTCATCCTCCACCACCATGATCTTCGGCGCGATCATTCCGTTGCCTCCGCGCTCACGAGTCAACAGTCATCTGCGTTTCGTCCAGCTTCGGCCGCTGGACGGGAAGCTGGCTGCCGGTCAGGACATAATAGGCGTTTTCGGCGATGTTCGTCACATGGTCGCCAATACGCTCCAGGTTCTTTGCGCAAAAGAGCAGGTGCGTGCAGGCGGTGATGTTGCGTGGGTCCTCCATCATGTAGGTGAGGAGCTCACGGAAGACGGCGGTGTAGTGGACGTCGATCTTCTCGTCCCGATCGCGAAGCTCTACCAACGCATTGGGCTGTCGCTCCACATAGTGGCGGACGACCGCCTGCACCTGATCAAGCACCATGCCGGCCATGGTGTCGATGGAATGGGTGAGGCTGTGCGGCGTAGCGCTTTTGCCGACGGCGCCCACCCTTTTGGCGATGTTCTTGGCAAGATCCCCTATGCGCTCCAGGTCGGCTGCCATGCGGATAGCGCCGACAACGGCGCGCAGATCCTGCGCCATGGGCTGGCGCTTGGCGATCAGGGTCACGGCGCTTTTGTCAAGCTCCGTTTGCCGGGCATCCATGACGACATCGTTGGACACGACGCGCTGGGCTAGCGCGTTGTCGGCGTGAAGCAGCGCGCGCTTGGCGGCTTTGGTCATCGCCGCGGCAAGGTCGCCCATGTCGCGGATGAGGCGGTCAAGATGCTCCAGATCCTCGTCGAAGGAGGTGACGATGTGCTGGGCCATGGGATCCATCCTTTTGAGATGCGCCTGCCTCAGCCGAAACGGCCGGTGACGTAGTCCTGCGTGCGCTTGTCCTCGGGGTTCGTGAACATCTTGCCGGTCGGCCCCTCCTCCACCAGCCTGCCCAGGTGGAACATTGCCGTGCGCTGGGAAACGCGAGCGGCCTGCTGCATGGAGTGGGTGACGATCACGATGGTGTAGTTCTCGCGCAATTCGTCGATCAGCTCTTCCACCCGAGCGGTAGCGATGGGATCGAGCGCCGAGCAGGGCTCGTCCATCAGGATCACCTCCGGCGAAACCGCAATGGCGCGGGCGATGCACAGCCGCTGCTGCTGGCCGCCCGAAAGGCCGGTGCCCGGCTCGTTCAGGCGGTCCTTCACCTCGTTCCACAGTCCCGCCTTCTGAAGGCTCGTCTCGATAATGGCATCGAGCTCGCTTCGGGAGCTTGCCAGTCCGTGGATACGCGGGCCGTAGGCAACATTCTCATAGATCGATTTTGGGAACGGGTTGGGCTTCTGGAACACCATGCCCACGCGCGCCCTGAGCTCCACCACGTCGATCTTCGGGTCGTAGATGTCCTCGCCGTCTAGCGTGATGGAACCTGTGACACGGCAGATGTCGATCGTGTCGTTCATGCGGTTCAGGCAGCGCAGAAAGGTGGACTTGCCGCAGCCCGATGGGCCGATCAGCGCCGTCACCTGGTTCTTGCGGACGGCCAGATCCACGTCGAAGAGCGCCTGCTTCTCGCCGTAGAACACATTCACCCCCGATGCCTGCATCTTCACCGTTTCGGTGCGAGCGGAATCTCTGTTGATGGCGTCTTCCACGGCAGCTTCGGCCAGCATGTTCATCTCCCAGCTCCTTACCAGCGACGTTCGAACCGTTGCCGCAGATGGATGGCGATAGCATTCATGACGATCAGAAAGCCCAGCAGCACGAGGATGGCCGCCGAGGTGCGCGAGACGAAGCCGCGCTCGGGGCTGTCGGCCCAGATGAAGATTTGCGTGGGTAATGCGGTGGCCGGGTCCATCACGCCGCCGGGCGGCGTTGTTAGAAAGGCGTTCATGCCGATGAGAAGCAGCGGGGCGGTCTCGCCCAGCGCCTGGGCAAGCCCGATGATCGTGCCTGTCAGGATGCCCGGCAGCGCAAGCGGGAGCACATGGTGCAGGATGACCTCGTGCCGGGAGGCGCCGATGCCGAGTGCCGCCTCGCGGACCGAAGGCGGAATGGACTTCAGTGCCGCGCGCGTGACGATAATCATGGTGGGCAGCGTCATCAGTGACAGTACGAGGCCGCCGACCAGAGGTGCCGAGCGCGGCAGGCCGAAAAGCTGGATGAAGACGGCAAGCCCCAGAAGACCGAACACGATGGACGGAACGGCGGCCAGATTGTTGATGTTGACCTCCACAAGGTCGGTCCAGCGGTTCTTCGGCGCGAACTCCTCCAGATAGATGGCCGCGGCAATCCCGACCGGGAAGGAGACAAGGAAGCAGACAAGCAGCGCGTAGAAGGATCCGACCAGCGCACCGGCAAGACCGGCAAGCTCCGGAAACCGGCTGTCGGAATTGAAGAACAGGGCCCAGTTGAAGAGGGTGGAGACGAGCCCCCTCGCCTCGAGGCTTTCGAACAGCCCGATCTCGAAATCGGAAACGCGACGGCGGTCCTCCGGCAGATTGCGGTCGATCACGCCCTTGTTGAGCTGGTCGAAGGGATCGGACGCCGGAACCTCAAGGGTGAAGCTGCGGCCGACCAGTTCTGGATTGGCCACAACATGGTTGCGGACCATATTGGCCGTTCCCTTGGAGAGAATGTCACCAGCCGTCCGCAGTTCACTTCTGCTTTCAAGCTCCGGAAAGAGCTGCTGCACGGCATTCGTGATCACTGCCCGGTAGTTGCCCGAGGTGGGGTCGCCCGCCGGCACATTTTCCGGATCCGCCGTGAACTCCACCGCGATATGGGTCTGGACAAAGGCGCTGTAGCCCCCGACCACCAGCGAGGCGATCAGGATGCCGAGCAGACCGACCGCAACGAGGACGGAGACGAGCCCGTAAATCCGAAGCCGACGATCGGCGGCATAGCGCCGCCTGCGTCTTGCCGCAGCCTGCGGCGAAGACCAGTCGAACGGTTCGGGCACGGTTGGCGCGGCGCCGGACATGGCTTCTACTCGTATTTCTCGCGATAACGCCGCACGATCCTGAGCGCCGCGACGTTCAGGTACAGCGTCACGACGAATAGCACGAGGCCGAGGGCGAAGGCTGAGAGCGTCTTGGGGTTGTCGAAGGCCGTATCGCCGATCAGCATGGTCACGATCTGCACGGTCACGGTCGTCACGCTGTCGAGCGGATTGGCTGTCAGTGTCGCCGTGAGCCCGGCCGCCATGACGACGATCATGGTCTCGCCGATGGCCCGGCTTGCCGCCAGCAGAATGCCGCCCACAATTCCGGGAAGTGCCGCCGGAAGAAGCACGCGCGTGATCGTCTCGGCGCGCGTGGCGCCCAAGGCAAGCGAGCCATCGCGCATCGACTGCGGCACGGCGCGGAGCGCATCGTCGGAAAGCGAGGAAATAAAGGGAATGATCATGATTCCCATCACGCCGCCTGCGGCAAGGGCGGAGTTGGGCGAGATAGCGATCCCCATCATGGAGCCCGCCTGGCGGATTGCCGGCGCGACGACGAGAACCGCGAAGAAACCGTAGACGACGGTCGGCACGCCGGCGAGGATTTCGAGAACTGGCTTGACGATGCCGCGCACGCACTCGCCCGCAAACTCCACCAGATAGATGGCGGAAAGCAGGCCGATGGGGATCGCCACCAGAAGCGCAATGGCGCTGATGAGCAGCGTGCCCGTGAAGACGGGAACGGCACCGAATGCTCCGGTTCCTGCCACCTGGTCCTCACGGATGGCGATCTGCGGCTCCCAGTTGAGCCCGAAGAAAAACTCCTGCAGCGGCACGAGACGGAAGAACTGCATCGCCTCGAATGTGAGCGAGACGATAATGCCTCCCGTCACGAAGATCGCCACGGCGGCCGAGGCGATCATGACGATGTCGAGCGTACGTTCGAAGCTCTGGCGCGCACGGAAGCCGGGTGCCATGCGGGCGCGCGCGAGATAAAGGGCGAGCACCATCATGGCGACTGTCACCACCACCATCGCCCACCGGGCGATGGCTTGCCAGCTCTGCAGCCTCTCTGCGGCGGTACGGATTTCCGGCGAGGGTTCGGTGAAGATGCGGCCGGAAGCCACATTCCTGATCTCGCTTATGTAGAGCGAAAGGCGCGAGGCGGAGGCGCCTTCGGTCATGCTCGCCGGAAGTGAGGCAAGCACCAGATGATCAATGATGGTGTCCTGGAACAATAGCCAGAGGACAACGAGAACAGATGCAGGCAGGCCGACCCAAACGGCGGCAAAGGCGCCGTGATAGACCGGCCGGGAATGAAGCTGCGCGCCCTGCGCGGAAACGAAACTCTTCGCCGTCGTTCGGCCCACATGAAATGCAGCGAGCGACAGGGCCAGAATGACGAGAAACAGATATCCGGTCACGGGCGGAAGCCTGGTTCTGAGGTTCCAGTCCGCCGCGCGGACTTTCCCGCGCGGCAGGCAAGCGGTCGAAAGCCTTACTGGGTGAAGCGCGTGAAGTTTTTGCCTTCGATCGCGGCCTTCCGGACCTCCTCGCGGCGCTGATCGTCGAGCGGGATAAGGCCGCGCTCCTCAAGGTAGCCGCCAGGGCCCATGGCCTCCTCGGAGACATATTCCTCGACGAACTCCTGCAAGCCCGGGATCACGCCGCGATGTACGTTCTTGACGTAGAAGAACAGCGGGCGGGCGACCGTGTAGCTCTCGTCGGCGATCGTCTCGGGCGTAGGCTTCACGCCTTCCACGGCAACCGCCTTCAGCGTGTCCTGGTTTTCATAGAGGAAGGAGTAGCCGAAGATGCCGAGCGCGTTATGGTCGGCCTGAAGGCGCTGGACGATGAGATTGTCGTTCTCACCCGCCTCAATGAAGGGGCCGTCCGTGCGCATGCGCTGGCAGACCTCCTCCTTGCGGGAAGCCTCTAGCGCCTGAATGGCGGGGAACGCCGCGCAGCCCTCGATCATGACCAGCTCGACAAAGGCATCGCGCGTGCCGGAGGTAGGCGGCGGGCCGAACACGGTGATTTCGGCGTCGGGCAGGGACGGGTCGATCTCGTTCCAGCGAGTGTAGGGATTCGGCACCACCTTGCCATCAACCTCAACTTCGGCCGCCAGCGCCTGGAAAATCTGCGCCTTGGTCAGATCCATCTCCGGGCCGTCGACCGAATGCGCGATGGAAAGGCCGTCCGAGCCGATCTGCACCTCGGTGATGCTGTCAACGCCGTTCTGGACGCACAGCTCGTATTCGCTCTGCTTCATCGCGCGCGAGGCGCCAGTGATGTCGGGATGGTCCACGCCCACGCCGCCACAGAAGATCTGCATGCCGCCGCCCGTGCCGGTCGATTCGGTGACGGGCGCCGCGAAATCGGTGATGTTGCCGAACTCCTCGGCAACGGCCTGCGTATAGGGAAAGACGGTGGACGAGCCGACGATGCGGATCTGGTCGCGCGCCTCGGCGGCGCCGACGCTCACCGTCACGGCCATCGCCGAGACAGATGCCGCAAACACGATGCGTTTCATAGGGGCTACTCCCTGTCCATTTTCCGAGCGACGCCAGTACAAGGCGACGGGAGAGCCCATAGCGATCTTGTGTAACAGTTAGATGACAGTCCGATGTCAGACGGATGAAGCCGATCGGCCCGTACAGGCCGCGGGCGGCGTCAGGCCCAGACCGGGTGTTCACCGTCGGGGCGGCCGGACCAGCGTTCGATCTTCTCCAGCAGGGTTCGCGGGCTGATGGGTTTGGAAAGGTAGTCGTCCATGCCGGCCTCCAGACAGCGCTCGCGATCGCCGTTCAGCGCATGGGCCGTCACACCGATGATGGGCACGTGGCAGCCCCCGCCCCTCTCCTCTTCGATGGAGCGGATCGTCTGCGCCGCCTCCAGCCCGTTCATCTCGGGCATAGACACATCCATCAGCACGAGGTCGGGCTTCATCGTGCGGTAAGCCTCCACCGCCTCGCGCCCGTTATTGACGATCGAGTAGCCAAGCCCGCTTTCACCGAGAATCTGGCTGAAGACAAGCTGGTTAACTTCATTGTCCTCGGCAACGAGGACTGTCAGCTTGCCCGCCGTTTTTTTCGCCGGCAAGGCCGCTGACTCCGGTTCAGGCCCGCTGCTCTCCCGGGGCAGCGCTGGCTCGATGCTCTCCGGCGCGCCGGCCTCACCGCAGCGATGCCGCTGAATCGCATGCACCACAGCCTCGAGCAGACTCGCCGCACGCGCCGGCTTGATGAGATGCCCGTCGATCGCAAGGTCGTGCACGCCCCCCGTCACCAGTGACTGGTCAACCGAACTCAGCAGGATGATGGGTATGTTGCCGAACCGCCGGCTGGCGCGCATGGCCCGCGCCGTCTCGATGCCGCTCATGCCCGGCATCTGATAGTCTATGACGACGCAATCCACCGCGATTCCCAGATCGGCCGCCGCTTCGAGCACCTGGAGGCCCTCCGCTCCACTTTCGGCGGCACAGGCGTCAAAGCCCCAATGCGCCATCTGCTCAAGCAGGATGGTGCGGTTGATCGAATTGTCGTCGACGACGAGGACGCGCGCGCCCGTGACATCGCTGGGGACGACACGGGCCTCCGCTGCCCGCTCGGCAACGGGCAAGCTTAGCGTAAACCAGAAGGTAGAGCCCTCTCCCTCTTTGCTCTCCACACCCATTTCGCCGCCCATCAGCGCCACCAGGCGCGAGCTTATGGCAAGGCCGAGACCAGTTCCCTCATGCCGTCTCGTGGACGAGGCATCGACCTGACTGAACTTGTCGAAGATGATGGACAGCTTGTCCTCGGGGATGCCGATTCCGCTGTCGGTCACGCGAACGGTGAGCCGGGTGGTGCCGTCCTGCGTTTCGCCCGTAACGTCCACCAGCACATGGCCGCGATCGGTGAACTTGACGGCATTACCCAGAAGGTTTGTGACGATTTGGCGGATGCGCCCGACATCCCCGATGAATATCTCGGGCAGTGCCGGATCAATGCGCACGATCATCTCCAGCTCCTTCTCCTTGGCGCGCGAGGAGACGAGCGTAGCGACATCCTCCACCGCTTCGGCGAGATTGAAGGGCTGCGGATCGAGCACGAGCTGGCCCGCATCGATCTTCGAAAAATCGAGGATGTCATTGATGATGGTGAGCAGCGCGTTGCCCGACTTGACAATGATGTCGGTAAAGGTCTTCTGCTTGGGTGAAAGCTCCGTCTTGGCCAGTAGCTCCGCCATGCCGAGAATACCGTTCATCGGAGTGCGGATTTCGTGGCTCATATTGGCCAAGAACTCGGATTTGGCGCGGTCGGCGGCGACGGCCTTCTCCTGAGCGATGCTCAGCTCCTCCTGACGCCGCTTCAGCTCGGTCACGTCCATGGTGGAACCGATCAGGTAGAGGGAACCGTCGGAGGCCACCAGCGCATCCTTGTGGGCGATCTGGTAGCGCGTGTTGCCCTCCGCGTCCGTCACGCTCTCCTCGATCTCCCGCCGCTTGCCGGAGCGCAGCACGGCCAGGTCGCTTTCCATGAACTGTTCGCCGAGCTCTCCGAACAGCTCCACATCGGTCTTGCCGATGGCGTCTTCCCGGGCGACACCCAACAGATCGCTCCAGCCCTTGTTGACATACATCAGCCGAAGGTCCGCACGCTTGGCGTAGATGGCGACGGGCACGTTGTCGACGAGGTTCCGGAAAACCTCGTTCTCGCGCATGCTCTCCTTCAGCTCCTGTTCGTGGGTCTTCAGTTCGGTGATATCGACGCGCACGCCGACAAAGGTGCCGTCCTCGCCGCGCGTGTCGATCACCTTGAACCACCGGCCGTCCGGATTGCGGCGCTCATAAATATTCTGGCGCCGGTGGTACAGCCTGGCAAAGCCCTCGATCCATGCTTCGCGGTCGCTGTCGTAGAGCCGGTCGAGCTGCGGCTCGCCTACATCGCGGAAGTAGCCGGCGTCGTGAGCAAGCTCGAGCGCCTCCCGCAGCGGCTTGCCGGGCTGCATGGCAGGTGCCAGCGCCGGAAGCGCGTCATGGATCTGCCGGTTGCCAAGAACGAAACGGTCGTCCCTGTCGTAGATGATGACGCCGGCGGGGAGCGTGTCGAGCACGGCGGCAAGATGCGCACGTGCCTCCTGCGCATCGCGCTCGCGGCGCTTCAAGTCGGTGATATCGAAGATAGTGCAGGTGACATAGACCCTGCCGCTTCCGGTCCGCACACGGTTCTTGCAGACAAGTCGGCTGCGGCCGATGCCCTGAAACTCGAAGTCCTCCTCCACACGGTATTCTTCGCCGGTCTCAAGGACTCGCCGCTCGCTCTCCTCGAAGAAGCGCGCCTGTTCTTCCGGAAGGAAGTCAGCGGCCTTCCTGCCGATCATCTCGCCGGGTTCGGCATCGAACAATGCGGAAAAAGTCCTGTTGACCAGCACGAACCTGAGAGCGGTATCCTTGACGAAGATTGGCGAGGGCAAGCCGTCGAGGATCGCCTGCGCGAGCTTCGAGCGTTCGAGCGCCGAGCCGATTTCCATCTCGCGCTCGCTTCTCGAATCGGCGTCGCCGGGATCGACTGGCTGCAGCGTCGCTTCAGGCTGCCTGAGTGCCGTGACGTCCGTGCAGATTACGATGGTGCAGCCGTCATCCGTGGGCTGCTCGCGCTGCAGGACGGAACGGCCGTCGCCGAACGCCATAAGAGTCCGGCCACCGCGCCGGGCGCACCTTTGGGCAAGAAGCCTGTCGCACCACGCACGGGCGCTTTCTCCTTCAGGCGCCCAGAGGCCGCGCTCCAGACCCGCCTCAAGGAACGCGCGATACGTGGTGCCGGGCTGCAGCACATCCTCAAGCCCGGGATGAATGGCCCGCATAGCCTCGTTGCAGCTGACCAGCCGGTCCTCGCGGTCATAGCGGGCGACCCCCTCGCCCATCTCATCGAGCAGCTCCGCCAGGCGGTCGAACTCATCCGCCACGGCACAGCCATCCCGATGCGCAGACCCGAAGGGGAACCGGTTATATTCGCCCCCAAACCCCAATTCAAACCTCTCCAGTCTCTTCGGGAGCGAACAGAATGGACGCCAAGGATTAACGTTTCGCTAAGCTTAACAGAGCGTAAGCGTCTGTCACTTGCGTGCCCCGCAAGGCATGCCGCCGCCCGCTCCCCGGTTAAGGGTTTTGGAGCTAAGCCATTACAAACGTGTAATGTTTTTGCCGAATTGTTGCCACAATCGGGTCAATTCTCCCGGGCACGCACTACATCGCACCCGATCGGGGCATTCACATGGATCACCAAGCGGGGAGGTAGCCATGGCGTCTGCGCATTTATTCTCTGCGCGTAAAACGATCATAACAACATCCCTCGTCACGATGGTCATTGCAGCCGGCCTTGCGCCGACATCGCCCGCCTGGGCGCAGACGGCCGGGGAAGAGCCGCGTGCGGCCAGCGAGGAGCAGGTGAGAGGCCTGTGGCTGACGACGCCCTATCCGGTCTTCTTCGCCCAGACCGACGAGGAGGTGGAAATCGACCTCGCGCTGACCAACAAGGGCCTGCCGCCGCAGCGGGTTGAGTTCGATGTCTCCGGCCTGCCCGAAGGCTGGCAATGGGAGATCGAAGGCGGCAGCAAGCGCGTGGGCGCCGCCATCGCCGCCTCGGACGGAACGGTCGATCTGTCGCTGAAGCTCAAGCTGGCCGGCGGCGAGACCGGGCAAACCTATCAATTCACCATCACTGGCCGGACGGGCAGCGAAACCTTGGAACTGCCAGTCGCCCTCACCCTGACCGAGACCGAGCCCGCACGGCTGACGCTGGAACCCGAACTGCCAGCGCTGCGCGGCACCGTCCGTTCGAACTTCGACTATCAGGTTAAGATTGCCAATGAGGGCCAGGAGGACACGGTCGTCAATCTCGTGGCCGAGGCCCCGAGCGGTTTCCAGGTCACCTTCAAAGAACGCTATGGCTCCCAGGAGCTGACCAGCCTGCCGCTGGCGGCCGGCGAGACCAAGAACCTATCCGTCTCCGTCGATCCGCCCGAAAACGCCCAGGCCGGCCAGTATCCGGTTCTGGTCCGCGCGGCGGGCGACGATGCGTCGGCTGAAACGCAACTCGTCCTTGACGTTACGGGGCGGGCCGAGCTTTCGCTTTCGGGACCCGGCGGACGGCTTTCGGGCGATGCGACCGCGGGTGAGGAGCGCAGTTTCACCTTCACGCTCGAGAACCGCGGCACTGCCCCGGCGCGCGCGATCAGCTTCTCCTCCAGTCCGCCGTCAGACTGGACCGTAGAGTTCAGCCCGAAAGAGATTGCTGAGCTGCCGGCCGGCGAAACCGCGGAAGTGTCCGTTACCATGACGCCGTCGGAACAGGCGATCGCGGGTGACTATGTGGTTACTGTGCGAGCCAATGGCGACGGCGTCTCCGACAGCGCCAATTTCCGCGTCACCGTGCGCACCTCGACCGTGTGGGGCGTTGCGGGACTGGGCGTGATCGCCGCGGCGGTTGTCGTGCTCGGCTTTGCGGTAACGCGGTATGGCCGGCGATGAGCACGGTGATCGAGACGAAGGGCCTCGTCAAGCGCTACGGACGCATCGCCGCTGTCGACGGGGTCGACCTTACGGTGGAGAAGGGCGAGGTCTTCGGCCTTCTCGGACCCAACGGCTCGGGCAAGACCACAACCATCCTGCTCCTGCTTGGCCTGACCGAGCCCACGGCCGGTACCGTGCGCGTGCTGGGGCTTGATCCGCTGCGCAATCCGCTCGCGGTCAAGCGGCGGGTCGGCTACATGCCGGACCAGATCGGTTTCTACGACAATCTTACAGGCCGGGAGAACCTGCTTTACACGGCACGGCTCCTGGGGCTTTCAGGTGCCGAGGCTTCGAAGCGTATCGACGAGGCGCTTGAGCGCGTGCGCCTTGTCGAGGCGGGCGAGCGGCGCGTGAGCACCTATTCGCGCGGCATGCGCCAGCGGTTGGGGCTTGCCGAAGTGCTGATCAAGCAGGCGGAAATCGCCATTCTCGACGAGCCAACCTCCGGCCTCGATCCCCAGTCCACGCAAGAGCTTCTGGATCTGATTTTGGCGCTTTCGCGCGAAGGCATGACGATCGTGCTCTCTTCCCACCTGCTTGCAATGGTGCAGAGCGTGTGCGACCGCGTCGCGCTTTTCAGCCGCGGCCGCATCGGCCTTTCCGGCAGGGTGGAGGATCTGACGAGCGACGTGCTGGGCGGAACGCATGTGGTGGAAGTGGAAGCCCAGGACGTCGACCTTGCACAGGCGCTCGCGGACGCGCCCCACATCACGGGGGTCACGCAGCAGCGCCCAGGCCTGTGGCGCGTCGACGCCGACGAAGACGCCCGCCCCGAGATCGCCCGGCGCGTGGTAATGGCCGGCGGGCGGCTGACGGCGATGTCGATCCGCCATACGACGCTGGACGAGGTCTATGTCCGGTTCTTTGAGGAGGACAGGCACCATGCGGCAGCAGCGTGAGGGATCGCCCTTTACGGGCCTTGCGACGGTGGCGCTGAAGGAAGCCGCTGACCACATGACGAGCGCGCGCATCCATCTCGTGATGCTGCTCGTGCTGCTCACCGCGGTGGGCGCCGTCTATGCGGCGATCGGCCAGATCACCGAAACGGTGAGCCAGGACCAGTTCCTGTTCCTGCGCCTTTTCACCACCGCGCGCGAGCCCCTACCCTCCTTCGTCGCCTTCCTCGGCTTCCTTCTGCCGCTGGTGGCGATCGCCTTGGGCTTCGACTCCATCAACGGCGAATACAACCGCCGGACGATGTCGCGCATCCTATCACAGCCGATCTACCGGGATGCGCTTCTGACCGGCAAGTTCCTTGGCGGCCTTCTGGTGATCGCCATCTGCTTGCTTGTGCTGTGGCTGCTTGTAACCGGTCTCGGCATCCTGCTCGTGGGCCTGCCGCCCAGCGGCGAGGAGGTGCTGCGCGGCCTTGCCTTCCTGCTTGCATCCTTCGTCTATGCGGGCGTGTGGCTGGCGGTAGCCCTGGTTTTCTCGACGTTGTTCCGCTCGCCCGCGACCTCGGCGCTCGCCACGCTCACCGTATGGCTGCTCTTCACCATTTTCTGGCCAATGCTGGCGCCCCTGATCGCGGGCGCGCTCGTGCCCGTCGATCCGCTCAACCCGATGACGGCGGTGGATCTCGTGGAGGTGGAGCGCGCAATCTCGCGCATCTCTCCCAACACGCTGTTCGGGGAAATGACGCTCGCGCTGCTCAACCCGGAGACGCGCTCGCTCGGCATTGTCTTCTCCAATCAGCTAAGCCGTGCGCTGATCGGCGCACCGCTGCCGGTCTCGCAAAGCCTCATGCTTATCTGGCCGCAGCTTGCGGCGATGATCGCCGCGCTCCTGGTGCTCTTCACGGCGGCTTATGTCTCGTTCCAGAGGCAGGAGATCAGGGCCTAAGCGGAGACAACAATTGCACCAGCCAAAGCACGAAACGGCAGCCGGGGAGCCGCCGTTTCGTTTACGGGCCGCCGGCCAGAGAGCCGATGACCACCATGGCCAGATCGTCGAGATCGATCTCGCCCTCGACCAAAAGCTTGCCGTTCCTGCGCCTGACGGTGAGCGTGCCGGGCCGGTTTTCCGCCTGGCGCTCCAGCTCGCCAGCAATGGCGTCCTTCACCTTCTCTTCGAGGCCCGGACCGACATTCCTGGAGGTCATATTGCGGGCACCCACTTCCAGAAGACGCCTTCTATCCGCTCGGGATAGTATTCGAACTCGCATTCGAAGCGACGGCCATAGCGTTTTGCCGCCTCGATGGCCGCTTCGCTGATCGGGTTCATGCCCGTCCCCGGCGCAAACCATTCCTCGAGCAGGTCACCCGGTACATAGGCACCTATGCGCAGGGGAAGCTTGGCAAGCACAATATCCATTTCCTCGGGTGGCATCGCTTGCTCCGGACCGTTCTGCTGTCCGTCCGCAGGATAACATGAGAAGCCCTGCGTTCACAGCATCCGCCGGCGGCGGTGCATCGCTTGTGCCCAATCCGAGGCAGCAGTTGGCAATTCGCGATTTGCGAGGAAATGGCACTCCCAAGGGGACTCGAACCCCTGTTTCCGCCGTGAGAGGGCGGCGTCCTAGACCGCTAGACGATGGGAGCGTCTTGAGAGCCGCGATATAGTCGTGATTTGCAGCAAATGCAACAGCCCAGCGCAAGACTCATACAGGCTTCTGTACCGGCTCAAGAAGATCCCATAGATTGCCGTAGAGATCGGCGAACACGGTCACCGTGCCGTAGGGTTCCTTTCGCGGCCTCGCGGAACACGACCCCTTGGGCGCGCATGCGGTGATAGTCGCGATCGAAGTCGTCCGTATGAAGAAACAGGAAGACGCGGCCGCCGCTCTGCCTGCCGATTGCGGCTTCCTGCTTGGGCCCTGTGGCCTTGGCTAGAAGCAATGAGGCTCCGGCGGCTTTCTGAGGGTTCATGACCACCCAGCGTTTGGCCGGCCCCAGTGGCGTATCCTCGATGAGATGGAAGCCGAGCTTGTCGCGATACCAGGCGATCGCCTCGTCATAATCGCGCACCAGAAGCGCGGTGAGCGCAATGCGGCGGGCGGCGGTCACCGCCCCTTCCACACCACGGAAAAGCGGCCCACCGGCTTCGCGGCGTCCATGTCGTAGAGGTGGATCGCTTCGCTGCCGTCATTAAGCCTCAGATGCAGCGTGAGCTGGTTCCCGGACACCGCATGGGAGAGGATGCGCGCACCGGCGGGCAGAGCGATTTCGCCCTCAAGCGGTTCTTCCGACGGCACCGGCGAGACCGTCGAGGCAGGCGAAGCCGCGCTGTCCTGCGCCGGTGTCAGCGATTTGTAGACAAGCGCCAGCACCACCGCCATAACGGCGGCAAACAGGATGGTGAGGTTGATGGCCATGAAGCGCACGAGCTTGCGGCGGACACGCTCGGCCGCCGGATCCAGCGGCTGGTCCTCCTCGGTTTCGTGCGGCGCGTTGGGCCCGTCCATCGATCGGTCTTTCACTCGCAAGGGCTTCGGCAATGAGCGACCCTGATAGCGAAGCCGGCGCGGAATGGAAAGAGGTGGAGGTTCAGGCGGCAAGTGCCGGCAGCCGTCTCGACCAGTGGCTCGCGGCCGAACTTGCACCCGATCTTTCGCGCAGCCGCGTTCAGGCGCTCATCCGCGCTGGCCTTGTGCGGCTGGGAGACGAGCCGGTGACAGAGGCCAAGCGCAAGGTCGCAGCAGGAGAACGTTTCGCCGTTGCGCTGCCGGAGCCAGAAGCGCCGGAGCCCGTGGCGGAGCCGATCCCGCTCGACATCCTATACGAGGATGGCGATCTCATCGTCATCAACAAGCCCGCCGGGCTCGTCGTCCATCCTGCGCCGGGAAACCGGACCGGCACGCTGGTGAACGCGCTGCTCCACCATTGCGGCGATGTGCTTTCGAGCATCGGGGGCGCGCATCGGCGCGGTATCGTGCACCGGCTCGACCGGGAGACGAGCGGTGTGATGGTGGCGGCCAAGACCGACGATGCGCACCGTGCGCTGGCTCAAGCCTTTGCCGATCACGGCCGGGAAGGCGAACTTGAGCGCGCCTATGTGGCGCTGGTCTGGGGCGAGCCGAAGCGGCTTGCGGGCACGGTCGACGCGCCGCTCGGCCGCGCGCCCCACGACCGCACGGCGCGCGCCGTGGTGTCAGAAGACCAGCCCGACGCGCGCCACGCCGTCACCCATTACCGCGTCTTGGAAACCTACGGTCCGGGCCTGCCCGAAGAGAAGATTGCCTCGCTTCTGGAATGCCGGCTCGAGACGGGCCGCACGCACCAGATCCGCGTTCACATGGCGCATATCGGCCATCCGGTGGTGGGCGATCCCGCCTATGGCCGTGCCTATCGCAGCAAGGTGCGGCGCCTGCCACCTCCACTGGCCGAGATGGTTGCCGCCTTCCCGCGCCAGGCGCTGCATGCACGTCTGCTCGCCTTCCGCCATCCGCGAACCGGCCAGTTGATGTGCTTCGAAGCTCCCGTCCCGGAAGATATGCGGGAACTCATCGCGGCTTTCGTCCGTTTGAACGGGTGACATCGCCGGTAAAAATTGCATTCCCGTCACGATTTGTTGACTGGGACGGTAAGCTTTTCTTTTTCCTTATTCGTACCTATATGTGAAATGGCGTGGTGCGCGTGCGGCCACGCAATTGCCCGCCTGTGGAGGGGGCTCCAACAAATCAAGGAGGGTGCTACATGGCCCAGACGTTGCCGAGCATTGTTTCGGGGGAGGGTGGCCTCGCCCGTTATCTTGAGGAAATCCGCCGATTTCCCATGTTGCAGCCGGAAGAGGAGTACATGCTTGCGAAACGCTATCGCGAGCATGGCGACACCGAAGCTGCGCACAAGCTTGTAACCAGCCATCTGCGGCTCGTGGCGAAGATCGCCATGGGCTATCGTGGCTATGGCCTGCCCATCGGAGAGGTCATCTCCGAGGGGAATGTCGGGCTCATGCAGGCCGTCAAGAAGTTTGAACCCGAGCGCGGCTTCCGCCTGGCCACCTACGCTATGTGGTGGATCAAGGCCGCGATTCAAGAATACATCCTGCGCTCGTGGAGCCTGGTGAAGATGGGCACCACGGCGAACCAGAAGCGCCTGTTCTTCAACCTGCGCAAGATCAAGGGCAAGATCCAGGCGCTAGACGAAGGCGATCTCAATCCCGAGCAGGTGGCCGAAATTGCCACGCGGCTGGACGTGAGTGAGGAGGAGGTGATCTCCATGAACCGCCGGCTCTCCGGCGACGCCTCGCTCAACGCGCCGATCCGCGCGACGGAAGGTGAGTCCGGCGAATGGCAGGACTGGCTTGTCGACGAGCGCGAGAGCCAGGAGGAAATGCTGGTCGAGCAGGACGAGCTGGAAGCGCGCCGGCGCATGCTGGAAGACGCGATGGGGGTGCTGAACGAGCGCGAGCGGCGCATCTTCGAGGCGCGTCGTCTGGCTGACGAACCGCTCACGCTCGAGGAGCTCTCGGGAGAGTTCGACATTAGTCGCGAGCGCGTGCGTCAGATTGAAGTGCGCGCTTTCGAGAAGGTCCAGCAGGCTGTAAAGGCTTCCGCCAAAAAGCAGGCGGAGGCCACCCGTGCCGCGCAGGAAGAGGCTCGCCGCGCCGCCATGTAGGGCGGCGCGGCTCTCCCGTTCCTATCCGCTGGTTGCGGCGCGCCAGCTCTCCATTGCCTCGCGGAAAATGCGTTCACCCGGCGTGCCCTTCTCCAGGGTGATCAGCGCCCGTCGGCCCGAGGCGTAGACGAGCGGAATATCGATCCAGTTCTCCCGCACCATCAGCGTCGAATTGGTCTGGATGTCGGCCTGCCGGTCGCTCAGCGCCACGAGGAAGAAGCCATCGGCGATCTTTGCCGGAATGCCGAGAAGCGGGCTCCCCGCATCCTGCTCGTTCCGCTTCATGGCGATCCGCGAGACATTGTTAATGCTGCCACCCGGGAAGTCATCGGGCGTAAGGAAGATCAGCTCGATGATGTGGCTTGCCGGCAGCGACTGATCGACATTGCGCCGGATCGTCATCCTCAGCTGCAGGTCACGTCCGGGAATTGTGGCCTCGGCACGGATGACCGGCTCGGGGGGCAGTTCGTTGCCCGGTGATTCCTCGGCGATCGACCACACCACCGAGCCGTCGTTGGCAGAGCCTTCCGAAGTGCTGGTCCGTTCTTCATAGAAAATGGCCCTCTGGCCGACGGGGATACCCTCCTCGGCCTCATTTGCCGCATCGTCCGTTGCGGTATTGCCTTGGGTTGCCGCCGCAATGGAGGTTCCTTCGCCCAGCGTCGGCTCGCCGCCTGCGGGGCCTTCGTCCACTTCCCGGCCGTCCGGCAGAAGGCGTTGAGTGAACTTCCGGGACTGCTCCGCAGGGGCTGCTTCCGGCTGAGGCTGCTGCGGCGGCTCTGCGGCAGCTTCTACGGGCTCGTCTTCACTCGGCGTCTCGGTCGGCGCCTGTTCTGACGGGGCGGTATCGCCACTCAAGGAAGCAAGAATATCGTCAAAGTCTCCAAGGCCCGCGATGCGTGCCAGATCGTCGCGATAAGCCCAAGCTCCGACGCCCGCCCCAACTAGCAGCAGAAGTACCAAAAGCACGGCGACGAGCCTACCTGCCCCGCGGCGCGCAGGCTGCACGACGCCAGGCGGAGGCGGCAGGATCTCCTCAATGGGCTCATCCGGCCTTTCATCGCCCAGCGACTCCGTCTCATCCGAGGAAACCGCTGGGATATCCTCCTCCGACTCGTCGTCCCGTGTAGCCGTCAGGAAGTCCGGCGGCGGGTTATCCGACGGCCTGTCGAAGGTTTCTTCCGGAGGCGTCTCGACCTGCGGGGCGTAAGCGGTATTGACTTCTTCCTCATGCGCCTCGGCCTCAGCCGCATCGGCGCTGACGGGCTCCGGGCTTGCCGCAGCAAGAGAGGAGAGAGGCGAGGCCTGCGGCTCGGGAGTCTTTTGCCAGGTCGCGCTGTTCAGCTCCGCCAGCAGCTCTTCCAACTCATCCCTGGCCTCAGGCGCAGCCGGTGGTGGCGCGTACTCCGCCTCCACCTTGGCAATGGCATCCTCAAGCATCTGCTTCTGGCGGGCTGCGAGCTCGGGTGAAGGGGGCGGCGTTGCGGCAGCTAGCTTGGCCTCGATGGTCGCGCGCGCCTTCGCGTAAATCTTTTCGCGTGCCTCAGGCGTGTTCTCCTTCAGGGCCTCAATGGCCTTCCGCAAAACCGCAGCAAAATCCGCCATTCCTGAACGTCCAATCTACTTTATTCGGGCAGATCAACTTCTCCCGCAACCTGCACGAAATTGTGGTGCGTCGGCAACATATCCCGGCCAATCATACGCTCACTTCGACAGAAACCTCACCGGGACCGCCGTAGACTCCTTCGTCTTGCAGGACAAGGATTCCCTGCACGCTAATCTTGGAACGGGTCTGTTACAAGAATGGCGTCCTCCCGCTCGGGACTGGTGGAGAGGATGGCTACCGGCGCTCCGATCAGCTCTTCGATGTGGCGCACATACTTGACTGCCTGGGCCGGCAGGTCATTCCAAGTGCGCGCGCCGCGGGTTGTTTTATTCCAGCCTTCCAGCGTCTCGTAGACCGGCTCAAGCCGCGCCTGCGCCCCCTGACTTGCCGGCAGATAGTCGATCACGCGGCCGTCTAGACGGTATCCCGTGCACACCTTGATCTCTGAAAGGCCGTCGAGCACGTCGAGCTTGGTCAGCGCAATGCCGTTTATGCCGTTAGCCACCACGGCCTGGCGGACCAGCACCGCATCGAACCAGCCACAGCGCCGCTTGCGGCCCGTGACCGTGCCGAACTCGTTTCCGCGCGTGCCGAGGAATTCGCCGATCTCGCCCGTCTGCTCCGTTGGAAAGGGCCCCTCGCCCACGCGGGTCGTGTAGGCCTTGGTGATGCCGAGCACATAGCCAACGGCGCCCGGCCCGAGGCCCGAGCCGGTCGCTGCCTGTCCGGCAACGGTGTTGGAGGAAGTCACGAAAGGATAGGTGCCGTGGTCGATATCGAGCATCGTGCCCTGCGCCCCCTCGAAGAGGATGCGGCTTCCCGCCCGGCGCGCCTCATCGAGAATCTTCCAGACACGGTCCACGAAGGGCAGCACCTGGTCCGCCACGGAGGAGAGTTCTTCCATGATCGCGACATGGCTGACTTCCGGATGCCCAAGCCCGCGCCGCAGCGCGTTGTGATGGGTAAGCAGCCTGTCCACCTTTGCTGGCAAGGTCTCCATGTCGGCAAGGTCCATCGCGCGGATCGCGCGGCGGCCGACCTTGTCCTCATAGGCAGGTCCGATGCCGCGCCGCGTGGTGCCGATCTTCGTGCCCGTATTGGAGGCCGCGTCCTCCCGGAAGGCGTCGAGCTCGCGGTGCAGCGACAGTATCAGTGCGGTGTTCTCGGCGATCTTCAGGTTTTCGGGCGTGACTTTCACCCCCTGAGCCTCAAGACGCTTGAGCTCCGCCACGAAAGCATGCGGATCAAAGACCACGCCGTTGCCGATCACCGACAGCTTGCCCGGACGCACCACGCCCGAGGGCAACAGCGAAAGCTTGTAGCTTTCCCCATCAATCACCAGCGTATGGCCGGCATTGTGCCCGCCCTGGAAGCGCACCACCACGTCGGCGCGCTCCGAAAGCCAGTCAACGATCTTTCCCTTGCCTTCGTCGCCCCACTGCGAGCCGACGACAACCACATTCGCCATGAAATCCTTCCTTCAGGAAAGCCACCCATACTTATGGTGTCCAAATGTGGCTCTATAGCCCCCCGCGCCGCTGGATGCGACCCTTCTTTCGCGCTCCATGGTCCTGCCGCGGGGATTTCTTGCCGCCACTTCGATTTACGGGCGGCGACGGAGGCGCTATTGCCTTCCGGTCTTCGAGATTGTCCCGGAAACCGCGCATGCACACCAAGGCCTATGTCTTGCTGCTGGCCACCACCCTCTTCTGGGGCGGCAACGCCGTTGCCGGAAAGCTTGCGGTAGGACATGTGTCGCCTTTTGCGCTTACCACGCTGCGCTGGCTTCTAAGCCTTGTCGTCCTGCTGCCCTTCGCTATGGGGCCCCTTCGCCGCGACTGGCCGAAGATCCGCCGGTCCCTGCCGTTCATGGCCATGCTGGGCGTGTTGGGTTTCACCTTCTTCAACGCCGCCATGTACAGCGCGCTGCTCTTCACCTCGGCGGTCAATGTTTCCATCGAGCAGGCGGCGATCCCCATGGTCATCATCGTGCTCAATTTTCTCATCTTCCGGGTGAGAGCAAGTCTGCTGCAGCTTGTCGGCTTCCTGCTTTCGCTGGCCGGCGTTGCCCTGACGGCGAGCCACGGCGATCTTACGCGGCTCGCCGCCCTTGACGTCAACACAGGCGATCTCCTAATGATGCTGGCGGTCGTGTCCTACAGCATCTATACGGTCGCGCTGCGCTTCAAGCCCGATATCCACTGGCTGAGCACGATCACGGTACTGTCCGCGGCCGCCCTGATCAGCTCCCTGCCGTTCCTCGCCTGGGAGTATGGCAGCGCCAGCCTTCTGTTTCCCGACACGCCCGGCTGGCTGATCGCGGCCTATACGGCCATATTCCCTTCGGTCCTGGCGCAGGTCTTCTACATCTGGGGAAACGAAATGATCGGCGCCAACCGCGCGGGGCTCTTCGTCAACCTAGTGCCGATTTTCGGCACGCTGCTTTCGATCCTCATCGTCGGCGAAGCCTTCCAACCCTACCATGCGGTGGCGATGGGGCTGGTCTTCTGCGGCATTTGGCTTGCCGAATACAGCGGGCGGAAGATGACGGGCACCGCACCTCATGTGCGCGCATCCTCTGGAGAAAAGTGACCGGCAAAGCTGGAAGCAGCAACGCCCATGGTAGAAGGCCCCGGTTTTCTTCTGCCGGGGCCTTCGCCGTCGTTATGCGCTCACGTCAAAGTGCAGGCGCTTGGCTGAAAGGATCGAGCCGCTGGCAAGGAGCTCCTGTATCACGTTTTCGGGGAATGGCGCGTCGAGATAAAGCAGCGCGATGGCATCGCCCCCCGGCCGGTTGCGGCCAAGCTGGAAGTTGGCGATGTTCACTCCGTGCTTGGCGCACACCGTGCCCAGAAGACCGATGATGCCGGGCGTGTCGTAGTTGGTCGTATAGACCATGTGCTCGCCCACTTCGGCGTCGAGATTGATGCCCTTGATCTGGATGAAGCGCGGCTTGCCGTCGGAGAACACCGTGCCGGCGATGCTGCGCGTCTTGCTGGCCGTCTTGACCGTCAGCTTGATATAGCCGTCGAACACGCCGGACTTGTCGCGCTTGACCTCCGAGACGATGATGCCGCGCTCCTTGGCCATGATCGGGGCCGACACCATGTTGACGTCGGAAACCTGCGGCCGGATCAGCCCCGCCAGGGCAGCGCTCACGAGCGCGCGCGTGTTCATCGCCGCGGTGGAGCCGTCGAACAGCACCTCGACCTCGCGGATGGAGTCCTCGGTCACCTGGCCCACGAAAGCGCCCAGCACCTCCGCGAGCTTGATGAAGGGTTTCAGGCGCGGCGCCTCCTCTGCGGAGATCGAGGGCATGTTGATGGCGTTGGTGACGGCACCCTTGATCAGGTAGTCCGACATCTGCTCAGCAATCTGCAGCGCCACGTTCTCCTGCGCCTCGGTCGTCGCCGCGCCCAGATGCGGCGTGCAGACCACGTTCGGCAGGTTGAAAAGCGGGTTTTCCGTCGCCGGCTCGACCTCGAAGACGTCAATGCCCGCACCCGCCACCTTGCCGGACTTCAGCGCCTCGACCAGGTCCTTCTCGACGATGAGGCCGCCGCGCGCGCAGTTGATGATGCGCACGCCGTCCTTCATCTTCGCGATCGCCGCCGCATCGATGATGCCGCGCGTCTTGTCGGTGAGCGGCGTGTGGAGCGTGATGAAGTCGGCCCGCGCGAACAGCTCGTCCAGCTCCACCTTCTCCACCCCGAGCTCCTCGGCCCTCGCTTCCGAAAGGAACGGATCATAGGCCACCACATGCATCTTGAGGCCGAGGGCGCGCATGGCGCCCACCGAGCCGATATTGCCGCAGCCGATGATGCCCAGCGTCTTGCCGGTGATCTCCACACCCATGAAGCGGTTCTTCTCCCACTTGCCCGCATGCGTGGAAGCGTTGGCCTCGGGGATCTGCCGCGCCACGGCGAACAGCAGGGCGATCGCGTGTTCGGCTGTCGTGATGGAGTTGCCGAAGGGCGTGTTCATCACAATGATGCCGCGGCGCGAAGCGGCAGGAATATCGACATTGTCAACGCCGATGCCGGCGCGGCCGACCACCTTCAGATTGGTTGCCGCATTGATCAGCTTTTCTGTCACCTTGGTGGCCGAGCGGATGGCGAGGCCGTCATACTTGCCGATGACGGAAAGCAGCTTCTCCTTGTCCTTGCCGAGCTCGGGCTCGTAGTCGACCTCGATCCCGTGATCGCGGAAAATTTCGACGGCTGTGGGAGAAAGCTTGTCCGAAACGAGGACGCGAGGTGCCATTGAGGGCTCCTTTCAGATGTGTGCCTTGAAATTGGGGCGGCCGCACGGGTGCTGCCGATGAAAGCTCAGGCGCGTTGAAGTGCCGCCTTTTGCGTTTGGAAAGCCCAGCCAAGCCATGGCATGAGCGCTTCGAGATCCGAGGTCTCGACCGTGGCGCCGGCCCAGATTCTGAGTCCCGGAGGGGCATCGCGATAGTGGCCGATGTCGTAGGCCACGCCTTCCTTGTCGAGGGCGGATACGATCCCCTTGGCAAAGGCCGCCTTGGCGTCGTCATCGAGCCTTGCCACCTCCTCGTCCACGATGGACAGGCACACGGAGGTGTTGGAGCGCGTGGAAGGATCCTCCGCCAGATGCGCAAGCCAAGCGCTTTCGCCGACATAGCGGTCAATGACGGCGAAATTCGCGTCGGCTCTGGCGATCAGACCGTCGAGCCCGCCGATGGACTTCGCCCATTCAAGAGCGTCTAGGTAGTCCTCCACGCACAGCATGGAGGGCGTGTTGATGGTCTCGCCGCGGAAGATGCCTTCGATCAGCTTTCCGCCCTTGGTGAGGCGGAAGATTTTGGGCAGCGGCCAGGAGGGCGTGTAGGTTTCCAGCCGCTCGACGGCGCGGGGGCTCAGGATCAGCACGCCATGCGCCGCCTCGCCGCCTAGAACCTTCTGCCAGGAGAAGGTGACGACATCCAGCTTGGCAAAATCGAGCCGCTGCGCGAAAGCCGCCGACGTCGCGTCGCAGATCGTCAGCCCCTTGCGATCGGCGGGAATGAAATCCGCGTTCGGCACGCGCACGCCGGATGTGGTTCCGTTCCAGGTGAAGACCACGTCGCGGTCGAAATCCACCGCGCTCAAGTCCGGCAGCTTGCCGTAATCCGCCTCGATGCGGCGCACATCCTCAAGCCTGAGCTGCTTGACGACATCCGTCACCCAGCCCGCGCCGAAGGATTCCCAGGCCAGCATGTCGACGCCGCGCGCGCCGAGAAGAGACCAGAGCGCCATCTCGACGGCGCCCGTATCGGAGGCGGGGACGATGCCGATTCGATAGTCGGCTGGCACCTCGAGCACCTCGCGCGTCAGTTCGATGGCGCGGGAGAGCCTTTCCTTGCCGATTTTCGCCCGGTGAGAACGGCCGACCGCGGCATTCTTCAGCGCCTCCGGCGTCCAGCCGGGGCGCTTTGCGCAAGGTCCAGAGGAGAAATGGGGACGGGCCGGACGGATGTCCGGTTTGGGGAGTGTGCTCATTTTGATCTATCCTTCCAGATAGCACGCCCCTCGGTGGGGAGGGGTGGCCCGCGGACGTCGTTAGCGGAAGCGCCCAAAAACCGCAACCCCAAATGCGATTCGGTCACACCTGCCGTGCAATCGTGCCTCCTCCCATTGCCGTTTCCTCTGAGAAGCAGATAAGTTATGGGCGTGGTTTGCTCCCACGGAAGGACCGGACATGGAAGAAAACTACGATTCGTTTGCGGTCACCATCAGCACCGTCTTTGGCGCGATCATCGTCGGCGGCCTGATGGCTGCGGCGCTTGTCTATGGCGAGCGCGACGCCTTCTTCTTTGCCCTAGGCGCAGCCACGGCGGCATGGCTGGCGGGCTATGCCATCTTTTTCGACCGGCCGCGCACTTTCATGGCTCTGGTCGGGATCGCCGTGCTGATGTCGCTCGGCGCGACGATCATCCTGGCCTTCTGAGACGCCTTCCAGACATTGCGGAATGAAAAAGGCGGGCTATCCGGCCCGCCTCTTGGGGCATTTCTTTATCAGCTCACCACAGCTCAAGCCGCAGGCCGAGACGCACCTCGTGGGTCGAGAAGCCCGGGTCCTGCCCCTGCAGTCCCGTCGCCCCCGCAGTCGCACTGGCAGCGTCCCAGCCGAACATGTCGCCATCGTCGATCTTCATGTAGCGGTAGCCGAGATCGACCTTCATGTTGTCGGAGATGTCGTAGGTCAAACCGGCCATTAAGGCATAGGTGAAGCGCCAGTCCGATTCGCCCGGATGGGTTGCCCCCGGATTTGCGACGCATGGCACCCCGCCGCAGAAATTGCGGCTGCGCAGATCGTCCCAATGCAGATAGGTGTAGCCGAGGCCAGCGCCCACATAGGGCGTAAAACCCACGAAGGTGCCGAGATCGACATAGGCATTGGCCATAACCGCATAGGCCGCGAGATCGGCCTCTCCTTCCGTGCGGCACGCCGGGCCGAGGCTCGCATCGCACGGGCCGGAGCCAGTGAAAGTGGAGCTCAGCCGGTCCACCGTCACGTCCGCTCTCAGCATGTCGGTGAAGGAATAGCCGACGCCCAAGCCGAAAGTGAATTCGTCCGAGAGATTGGCGGAGGCGGCAGTGTGGCTGCTGTAAGTGCCGACGTCAAAGGTCCGGTAGGTGAAGTCGCCTTCCGGCCTTGTGCTTACATTGTAGCCGATGTCGCCGCGCAGATACCACCCAGAGCCGATCTCCACCGGCCTCAGATGCGGCGCATGCTCAAGAACCGGCAGATCGTAGTCTGCGGCCAAGGCAGGGACCGTCAGGCAAAGGGCCACGACCGATGCTGCAGCCGGCAGGCTCAAGGACTTGTGCATGAGATTCCCCACTCCGCGAATCGCGGCAAAGACCCCGCGGGCCTCCGCCGCTTAGAGAGGGATTGTTAACCATGGTGGTTAAGGACGGGTTAAGGATAACGAACCATTGACACGAGCTGCCCGCACAAAGCAAACCGCCCGGCGAGGTACCGGGCGGTTTGAGATAAAAGGGTGATGAAACGCTATTTGTAGATCGGCGGCTCATAAGGAGGCTCGTAGGGTGGCGGATCATAGGCCACCACACGAGGCACCGAGCAATGAAGGCTCGGACCGCCCAGCGCGTAGCGCAGGCCGGCGCGCACCTCATGCACGTTGAACCCGTCGTCGAAGCCGGGCCCCACACCGAGACCGGATTCCTCGAACATGCGTCCGCCCTCGATCCGGGTGAAGCGATAGCCCGCGTCGAGCTGCAGGTTCTCCGTCAGGCAGTAGGAGGCGCCCGCCATCAGCGCCCAGGCGAAGCGCCAGTTCGAGGCACCCTCGTGAACGACAAGGCCGGTTGTCGCGTCGTTTACGAGATCATCCCACTGCACATAGGCGCCGCCGATGCCCGCGCCGACATACGGCGTGACGCCATGATACGTGCCCAGATCCACATAGGCGTTGGCCATCAGGAGCAGAGCGCTGAAAGCGGATGTGTCCACGGAACTGCACGGACCGCCACCGGGGGTACAAGAGACACCCGTCGTGGTACCGCGGAAATCCGCGTCAAACCAATAATCGGCCGTGAAATCCGTGCGCAGATAGCGCGTGATCTGATATCCGACGCCGCCGCCGATCGACAGGGCGCCCTTCAAGTCGGTGCTGTCGAAGTCGTCGGTATCCGGATCGGGCGCGCATCCGGGGCACCCGTAGGTGATGTATTCGGTGCCGCGCAGATCCGCCCAATGATAGTTGATGTCGCCGCGCAAGTACCAGCCGCCGATGGCGACCGGCTTTTCGATGATCTGAGGTGGCGGCGGAACCACCACCGGCGGCTCATAAAGATCCGCAGCTTGAACTGCCGTTGCAAGACCCAGCGCAGCGGCCGCAACAAGCGGTACCATCCCCCATTTCAGCATGTTCCATCCCCCTGATGCCGCTGTGCCCCCACAGTCCGGCCGGTTGAATCATGCTGAAGATTGCAGGAAAAAAGTTAAACTGCGCTTAACCTTAACAAGCGGGCTTGTTTAGCCGGCGGCAGGGTTCAGGCCGCCGACTTCGCCTCCGAAATGGCGCCCACGATTTCATCGACGACCGACTGGACGAGTTCGGGGTTGTCGCCTTCCGCCATCACGCGGATCAGCGGCTCTGTACCGGAAGGCCGGATGACCAGCCTGCCGCTGTCGCCGAGCTTCGCCTGCGCATCGGAGATCGCCGCCTTCACGGGCGCGCTTTCCAGAGGCTTCCCGTTGCCGGTGCGCACATTCCTGAGCACCTGGGGAACCGGCTCAAACTTGCGGCAGACCTCGCTTGCCGGCCGGTTCTCCCGTTTGATGCAGGCAAGCACCTGCAAAGCCGTAACCAGCCCGTCGCCGGAGGTCGAGAAATCGGACAGGATCACGTGACCGGACTGCTCGCCGCCGACATTGAGGCCGTGCGCGCGCATATGCTCCACCACATAGCGATCGCCCACCTTGGTGCGATGAAGGGCCAGGCCGCGGCTAGCCAGGAACCGCTCCAGGCCAAGATTGGACATGACTGTGGCCGCGATGCCGCCGCCCGTAAGCCGTCCCCTCTCATGCCAAGATTGTGCGATCAGCGCCATGATCTGATCGCCGTCGATCACGTTGCCGTTCTCGTCGACCATCACCACTCGGTCGGCATCCCCGTCGAGGGCGATACCGATATCGGCGCGCACCTCGTGCACCTTCTTGACGAGGCTTGCCGGATGGGTGGACCCGCATTCCAGATTGATGTTGAGGCCGTTCGGCTCCACATGGATCGGCACGACCTCCGCGCCGAGCTCCCACAGCGCCGCAGGCGCGACGCGATAGGCCGCACCGTTGGCGCAGTCGATGACAATGCGCAAGCCCGAAAGAGACAGATCGCGCGGAAGCGTGCGCTTGGCCGCCTCGATATAGCGGTCATGCACGCCATCGATGCGCTTGGCGCGGCCAAGCATGTCGGCATCGGCCAGCGCGAGTTCGACATCCTTGTCGAGCATGGCCTCGATGCGCGCTTCGATTTCGTCGGAGAGCTTGTAGCCGTCCGGACCAAACAGCTTGATGCCGTTGTCCTGGAACGGATTGTGCGAGGCCGAGATCATAACGCCGATATCGGCCCTCAGCGAGCGCACCAGCATAGCGACAGCCGGCGTCGGGATGGGCCCCAGCAGAAAGACGTCCATGCCGGCCGCGCAGAAGCCCGACACCAGCGCATTCTCGATCATGTAGCCGGAAAGGCGGGTGTCCTTGCCGAGTACCACCCGGTGCCGATGATTGCCGTTCTGGAAGGTCAGTCCCACGGCCATGCCAACCCGCATCGCCACCTCGGCGGTCATGGGAAATCTGTTGGCGCGGCCACGGATTCCGTCGGTCCCGAAATACTGTTTCGACATGCTTTTGCGTACCAATTTCCTTTGTCGCAAGGCGCCAGTCTCACCTGATATTTGCCACAACCCCGGGCGGAGGGACGCATCAATTTATGTGAGGGGATGTAATTGGTCCAGATGAACGGGCGATTGTCCACTATACTTAAAATTGGGTAATTGTTCGATCATCCGGCTGTAGACAGCGGCTCAGGTGCATGCACATGAGCGGGATTTGCCCGCTCATGTGGAGGTCTCGGGTCTCACGCAGGGATTTCAGGGGGAAGAGAGTTCGAGCCTCAGCCCTGCGGCTGAGGCTCCATTCCGGCATCAGGCTCTTCGCCGCCCTTCTTACCCTCTTTGCGCGCACCGGCCTTGGGCACGGTCGAGCCGCGGGAAGGCGGCGTGTCATCGCCTAGATCGCGGGCGGGCTTCTCGCCCCGGATGATGGCCCGGATCTCCTCGCCCGAAAGGGTCTCATATTCGAGTAGCCCTTCAGCAACGGCGACCCACTCATCCCGCTTGGAGGTGAGTATCTTGCGCGCTGTATCGTAAGCCTCGTCGATCAGGCGGCGCACCTCGGCATCGATCTTCTGCTGCGTTTCCTCCGACATGTTCTGCTGGCGGGTGACGGAATGGCCGAGGAAGACCTCTTCCTGGTTCTCGCCGTAGGCCACCTGTCCGAGCTTGTCGGAGAAGCCCCACCGCGTCACCATGGCGCGGGCGAGCTTCGTCGCCTGCTCGATGTCGGAGGCGGCACCCGAGGTTATGTTCTCCTTGCCGAACTTCAGCTCTTCCGCCACGCGCCCGCCCATCATGATGGCGAGCCGCGAGATCATCCATTTGTAGCTCATGGAATAGCGGTCGCCTTCGGGAAGCTGCATGACCATGCCGAGAGCGCGCCCGCGCGGGATGATGGTTGCCTTGTGGACCGGATCGGCTGCCGGCACGTTGAGCGCCACGACCGCGTGGCCGGCCTCGTGATAGGCCGTCAACTCCTTTTCCTCCTGGGTCATGGCGTGCGAGCGTCGCTCGGCGCCCATCATGACCTTGTCCTTGGCGTCCTCAAACTCCTGCATGGTGACGAGACGCTTGTTGCGCCGCGCAGCCATGAGAGCCGCCTCATTGACGAGGTTGGCGAGGTCCGCACCGGAGAAGCCTGGCGTGCCGCGGGCGATCGTCTTCAGATCGACATTGGGTGCCAGCGGCACGTTCCGCACATGCACCTTGAGAATCTTTTCGCGGCCCGCAATGTCTGGGTTCGGCACCACCACTTGGCGGTCGAAGCGGCCTGGACGCAGCAGTGCGGGGTCGAGCACGTCAGGCCGGTTGGTGGCGGCGATCAGGATGATGCCCTCATTGGCCTCGAAGCCGTCCATCTCGACCAGCAGCTGGTTCAGCGTCTGCTCGCGCTCATCATTCCCGCCGCCGAGACCCGCGCCGCGATGACGGCCGACAGCGTCGATCTCGTCAATGAAGATGATGCAGGGCGCGTTCTTCTTCGCCTGGTCGAACATATCGCGCACACGCGAAGCGCCCACGCCCACGAACATCTCGACGAAGTCGGAGCCGGAGATGGTGAAGAAGGGAACGTTCGCCTCGCCGGCCACAGACCGCGCCAGCAGCGTCTTGCCCGTTCCGGGAGGGCCGACGAGCAGCACGCCGCGCGGGATCTTTCCGCCAAGGCGCTGGAACTTCTGGGGATCACGCAGGAATTCGACGATCTCCTCCAGATCCTGCTTTGCCTCGTCTACGCCAGCCACGTCCTGAAAGGTGACGCGGCCATGCGCCTCCGTCAGCAGCTTGGCCTTGGACTTGCCGAAGCCCATCGCGCGCCCGGAGCCAGACTGCATCTGCCGCATGAAGAAAATCCACACGGCGAGGATGAGGATCATCGGCAGCCAGGAGATGAAATAGCCGAGAATGGAGCTGGAACCGTCGGTTTCCGGCCGCGCAGTGATCGTCACATTCCGCTCTTCCAGCCGCTCGACCAGAGTGGGATCGCCGGGCGAATAGGTCTGGAACGGCGTGCGGTTATCGACGTAAGTGCCCGTTATCCGGTTGCCTGTGATGGTAACACTCTCAACGCGGCCATCGGCCAATTCATCGAGAAACTGGGAATAAGCGATCTCGCGTGTAGCGCCTCGCTGCTGCGGAGCCTGGAAAAGGTTGAACAGCGCGATAAGCAGAACCGCGATAATCGCCCACAGCGCGAAGTTTCTGTAATTTGGATTCATGTGCGTTCCATAGGTGCGCCGAGGCCGGCATCGTCCGTGGCACTGTAGTGCCTAACATAGGGAGCAAGCACAACGTTGCCAAGCGCCGCAGCGGCCTGATTCCGACTCTGAAAAGAGATGGTTATCATCCGACTTCCTTTTTGTGGCTTCGCCAAGGCAGCGGCGGCAGAGAGGGCGCGCCGATGAGCCTGCCTACGGCCTCCGCGGGAGCAAGATCGAAAGAGGGAAGAAGTTCCGACCACGGCCCAAGGATCGGCTCACAGGCGACATGGGGCGAATCCGTTGCACGCGCGAGCCGGGCCCCGCCTTTCCAAAGGCCAGGCTCGGCCGCCAGCGCCGCGCGGACAAGCTCGGCAGGTGCATCGAAGCCCGACACCTCCGCCTCCCGCGCGTAGTCCTGCCCGAGAGCCGCAACGGCAAGATCCTGAGCTGCGTCTCGGGAGCGGAGGCGATACCGTCCGTCCCAGTGGACTTCCTCCGAGAGCGGCACCCGCGGCAGGTTGCGCAGCTCCCGATGGAAATGGAGATATCCATGCCGGCAGGTCACCACCGACCTTGAGAGGGTGGTGCGGCCCCCCTCGCCCGTTTGGGCGAGCAGGTTCGCTGTGCGCTCCTCGTCCGGCAGATGCGGCGTGCCTCCGGCGACGGCGAGCAAAATGCGCAGCACGTAAAGGGCGCTCTCCCTGTCCGCCCCCTTCAGATCAGCGAGCGGGAGACGGAGAAGGCCGGGAGCAACCCCTTCTGCAAGCGCAGCAATGAACGCGGCCGCCCGGCGGCCAGCCTCTTCGCGCGCCGCAGAGGCTTCCCGAGCCCTCGCCAGAAGCGAGGGAACGGCCTCCTCGCCAAGGTCCAGCCGGATGCGGCTTCGTTCGAAGCGCCGGTCACGATTGGACGGGTCCTCAATCCATTCGATTCCGCGCGCCTTCAGGAACATGCGCAGCGCCTGCCGCCTCGTCGCAAGCAAAGGACGTACAAACCAAACGCCACCTCTATAGAGCGTGGCGGGCGCGATGCCCGCGAGCCCCCTGCCCTCACCGCGGGCGAGGCGCATGGTGACGGTTTCGGCCTGATCGTCGACGGTATGCCCAGTCAGCACCAGATCGGTGCCTGCTTCACTGGCCGCGCGGGCAAGCAGAGCCAAGCGCGCCCGGCGGGCCGCTTCGGCAATTCGCGTGGCAGGTTTCGGCCCTTGCCAGGCAAGCACACGATGGGCGATCCCATACTCGCGGACAAGGCAGCCCACAGCATGCGCCTCCTCGGCCGATTCGGCACGCAGACCGTGATCGACCGTGACGGCCAAGAGCGACGGCGCATGCGCCTGCTTTCGCAAATAGTCCTGAAGAAGAAAGAGAAGGGCGAGTGAATCGCCACCGCCCGAAACCGCGACGACCACGGTTTTACGTGCGGAAAAGTCAAAAGGGGAAAAAAGTGCGCCCGGGTCGGGCAAGGGTGACGCGCTCAACAACCCGCGAGCGCCTGTTCCCGTTTGACGCGCTCCTGAAGAGCGGCGGATATGTCGGGATAACGGTGGCCGATCTCGGTATAGGTGGCGCAGGCCACGTCGCGCTGATTGAGGGCCGCGAGGGCGACACCCAGCTTGAGCAGCATCTCCGGCGCCTTCGGGGAGTTCGGATAGTTGCGGTTTGCCTGCAGAAAGATTTCCGCCGCCTCGCGGTAGCGATCCTGGCCGAGCACGGCCTCGCCCAGCCAGAAATTCGCGTCGGCTACCTGCTCACCGTCAGGGAAACGTTCGAGATACTGGCGGAACCCAGCCTCGGCCATGCGGTAGTCGCCCGACAGGATGAACCCATACGCATTTCGATACGCCTCGTCGGGATTGTTCGCGGGGGGGAGCGCGGCGACCACCGTGTCGTCGCTCACGGGCGTGCCTTGCAGCAGATCGATGGGCTGCCCCCCAGGAGCGGTTGCGACTACATTGCCGTTTTCATCGAAGGTGATCGTGCCGAGCGTGCGCGGCGGCTCGCCGCGCCGGACAATTTCCACGCCCGGCAGCGCATCGTCGGGCCCGACGGGCGGCCGGGACGCGGTGGCGGGCGCGGTGTCGGCAGGGCGGGTGGGCCCCGTCAGTTCCGAGCGCCGCTCGGATGGCGGCTCGCCCGAGGCGGTGCCCTCAAGCTGCTGGAAGCGGAACTCGGTATCCTCCTGCATGCGGCGCATCTGGTCCTGCATCTGCAGTATCTGGAAATTGAGTTCCTCCACCAGCCCGTTCAGGCGGCGGATCTCTTCCTCAAGGGCCGTGACGCGCGGATCGGCCTGCGCCAGGATCAAGGGGCTCGCAGGCGCCGGCTGCGCCGAGCGAACAGGGGATGCGGCCGTGAGCGGCATAGCCGCGACCGTCCCCCCCGTGACGGTCATGAAAGCCAAAGCCGCAATTCCGAAAATGAGTCTTCGGGAAAGCATTCCGTTCTCGCTTTCAACAGCAAACGATCGGGCGGATGGTCCACCCGCCCATTCCCTATCAGGTCGCGAGACTTCGGCCAAATTTTGATTTAAACGAGTCACAGGGGCGAGGCGGAATACGGGCCAGCCCGGACAGGCCTAACCCAACTTGCTTTCCGCCGCGTCCTCACCGCCGTTTATGTCAGGTTCCGGCTCCGTTCAGCACCGTGACGGCCCGGCGATTCTGCGACCAGCAGGAGATGTCGTCGCACACGGCCACCGGCCGCTCCTTACCGTAGGAGATGGTGCGGATGCGGTTTGCCGCAACGCCCCGCGAAACGAGGAAGTCCCTCACGGCCGCGGCACGGCGGGCGCCGAGCGCGAGGTTGTATTCGCGCGTGCCGCGCTCGTCGGCATGGCCTTCGATCGTGATCGCATAGGAAGGATACTGGTTCAGCCATTGCGCCTGGCGAATGAGGGTGGCCTGCGCGTCGGCGCGGATGACGGAGGAGTCGGTGTCGAAGAAAACGCGGTCGCCCACGGAGACGGTGAATTCCTGCTGCGATCCGGGCGCGGCCGTACCGCCTAGACCTGCCCCTCCCGCCCCCAGGCCAAGATCAGCGGCCGTGTTTGGAATCTGATTCTGCGTCCGGCATCCGGCAACCGCCAGGGCGGCGACGAACGCAATGACAGCCGGATGTTTCGTCAGGATTGCAATACGGCGCATTGCCGTTAACTCCCTCGCATTGGAAGAAATTCCTTTAGCGCTCAGTAACCATGCAAGGGTTAATGCACGCTCAAGGAACAAGGTTAATGTTTCGTTGCGTCGTCCCCTCGGCCCGATGGAGGAACGTGAATCAGGCCCATTTGCGGACGGTAAGCGCAAATGCGGCTGAAAGGCGGCAGGACTATTTCAGCAATGGCGACCAGGCCGGGTCCGAGGCGAAATTCGGCGTTGGAATAGGCTGTTCGTTGCGTCCCGTCAGGTCAATGGAATAGAGCTTAGGCCCGGCCGATCCAGCATCCTGCCGGAAGAACATGATGACACGGCCATTGGGCGACCAGGTCGGGCCCTCCTGAAGGAAGCCGGTCGAGAGAATCCGCTCGCCCGAACCGTCGGTGCGCATGACACCGATCTGGAATTCGCCGCCACTCTGCTTGGTAAACGCGATCAGGTCGCCGCGCGGCGACCAGACCGGCGTCGAATAGATGCCGTCGCCGAAGGAGATCCGCTGCTGATTGCTGCCGTCAGCGTTCATCACATAGATCTGCGCGCGGCCGCCGCGGTCGGAGGTGAAGACGATGCGGTTGCCGTCGGGCGAATAGGAGGGCGAGGTGTCGATGGCATTGGTGTCAGTGAGCCGCGCGGTGTTGCGGGTGCGCAAATCCATCGTGAAGATGTTGGAATTGCCGTCATCGCGCAGCAGGCTCATGATCACCTTGTCGCCGTTGGGCGAGAAGCGCGGCGCGAAGGTCATGCCAGGGAAATTGCCCACCAGCTCGCGCTGGCCGGTCTCAAGCTGCAGCAGATAGACCTGCGGCTCGCCGCTTTCATAGGACATGTAGGTGATTTCCTGCCGCTCCGGCGAGAAGCGCGGCGTCAGCACGATCGAACGGCCATCGGAAAGATAGCGATGGTTCGCGCCGTCCTGATCCATGATGGCGAGCCGCTTGACGCGGTTGTTGCGGGGCCCCGATTCATCAACATAGACGATGCGGCTGTCGAAATAGCCCTTCTCTCCCGTGAACTGCTCATAGATCGTGTCTGCGATGATGTGCGCGATGCGCCGCCAGTTCTGGGGATCGGCGAAGAACTGCTCGCCCACGAGCTGCTGGCCGGCGAACGTGTCCCACAGCCGGAATTCGGTCCTGAGCCTCCCGTCCGGCTCCCGCGTCACACGGCCAGTGACAACGGCCTGCGCATTAATGACTTTCCAGTCCTCGAAGCGCGGCGCCACATCAGGATTCGATACTTTTTCTATAAAAGCCGCTTTGTCTATGGGCGCGAAGAGGCCGGAGCGCCGGAGGTCCGCCGCCACCACGCCGGAAACATCCGCCCCCATGCCTTCAGCCGAAAGAAACTCAGTAATGGCTATCGGCACGGGTTCGACAACACCCCGGTTGATGTCGATCTCGACCAGAGCGCGCGCCGGAGCGGCGGCCAGCGCTATCATCGCCAGAACCAGGCTTGCGGTGGCGAGGATTGCCTTCAGGGAATTCTGCATCAGCTCGTGCCTCTCGGTTACTCGGAGCGGGAACCGGTTCGGATCAGAACATATCGGTCGGGTCGAAATGCACAATGACGTCCGCCCAAGCGCTGTACTTCTCGGCGGGCAGATCGTAGGGGCCGCATTGCAGGATGGCACGGCGGGCCGATTCTGCTGCCGCGCGCGCGATGCTGGAGCCGTCCCCGCCGGAAATGACTTGCGGGCTGCCCTCCACCGCGCCGCTCGGATCGAGCCGGAACTTCAGGGAGACCCTAAGGTTCTCCGCGTCGAGCGCGCCCACCGGCACGTTCCAGCAGCGCTGGATCTGCGCGCGCAGCGCGTCCATCTCGCTCTGCGTCAGCTTCTCGCCGCCTGTGGTCTCCCGGCCGCCCAGGGCTGCCTCCTGCTGCGACCGTTTGGCACCGCCGCCGGAGGCTTCCTCCTTGTTGAGGAGGGCCGCCACCTGATCGAGCAGCTCCTCATTTTTCTTCGGCTCGCTGCGCGTCTGCGCCTGTGCCGCCTTGGCCGGCTCCTCCGCCCGCTTCTGCTCGGGCGCCTTGGCCGTCTGCGGCCGGGGCGGCTGCGGCCTTGCTTGCGGAACCGGCGCCGTAGGCGGCAGATTAAGGCTCTCTGCCTCGGCGTTCTCGGCCACCAGCGGGTCGGGCACCGGGTCCGGCGTGATTTCCCGGCGCGGCTGCGGCTCCGGCGTCCGCTCGGTCGCCGCAACCTGCGTCTCCCCTGTCGGAGCGGGCGCTTCCTCGGCGGCAGGCTTTTCCTCGGGCCTCGGTTGCGGCCTTTCCGCCGCCTTGGGCTCGGAAGCGCTTTCCACCGGCCTCGGCTTCGCATCGGGTGTAGGCGGCGGCTTCAGATCGGTGTCCGCTTCGCCCACCTTCTGCGCGTTTTCCACCGGGTCCGGCCTGCGGGTCGGGGCGGGCGCCGGGCGCGGAGCGACCGCGGCCTGCTTTTCGCCCTCCTGGATCTGGGTCAGGCTCTCGACCGGAATGATATCGACGGGCAGCGATTCCACATCCGCCACCTCATATGCGCGCGGCGCCGACAGCGAGAAAAGCCCTATGCCGAGGAGCGCAGCGTGAAGCGTAACCGATGTGGCAAGGCCGGCCTTCATGGATATCAGCCGTCCTGTTCCTGCAAGGTGACGAGGCCGAGATTGCGGAAGCCGGCGGCAGAAATGCGCGCCATCACGCGCATCACCGTTCCGTAATCGGCGGAGCGGTCGCCCCGCACGTAAATCCGCTCTTCATAGCCGGCCTGCGCGATGGCCTGGAGCTTGGGCACGACCTCATCCAAGGGGATTTCCGTTTCCTGGAGGAAAATCTGCCCTTCATTGTTGATCGAGACGGTGATCGGCTGCGTATCGGCGTTGAGCGCCTTGGCTTGCGTCTCCGGCAGGTCGATGGGAACCCCTACCGTCAGCAGAGGTGCCGCCACCATGAAGATGATAAGCAGAACGAGCATCACGTCCACGAACGGCGTGACGTTGATCTCCGACATCGGCTGGTGCCGCCGGCCGCGACGCCGGCGCCCGTTCGCGCCGCCACTGGGTGAAGCCACCGACAGGCCCATCAGGCATACTCCTCGGCACGGGTTCGCGGCGCCACCTTCTCATCGATTTGCCGCGACAGTATGGCGGAGAACTCGTCGGCAAAGCCTTCCATCCGCGCGCCGAGACGGCCCGCGTCGGCCGTCAGCTTGTTATAGGCGATGACGGCCGGAATGGCCGCGAGAAGCCCCATAGCCGTCGCCAGCAGTGCCTCGGCGATGCCGGGCGCCACCACGGCAAGATTGGTGGATTTCGAGCCGGCAATGGCCTGGAAGGAGGTCATGATGCCCACCACTGTGCCGAACAGGCCAATGAAGGGCGCGGAGGATCCGACCGAGGCGAGAAAGCCGAGCTTGCCCTCGAGCCGCTCCATCTCGCGCGCCAGCGCGAGGTCCATCGCCTTGTCGATGCGTGTCTGCAGCCCGAGCGGCGAGCGCGCGCCCTTCTCGAAGCTTTTCTTCCATTCGCGCATCGCAGCGACGAAGATCGCGCCCATTCCGGTGGTCTTGCGCTCGGAAAGCGAACGGTATAGCTCCTCCAGCGACTGACCCGACCAGAACACCTGCTCGAAGCGGTTAAGCGCTCGGCGCATGCGCGCATAGGCGAGCGTCTTGTCTACGATGATGGCCCAAGTCCAGATCGAGGCACCGAGAAGCCCGATCATGACCAGCTTCACCACCCATCCTGCCTGCCAGAACAGCGCCCAGATGGACAAATCCCCACCCGGCGCGGCGAGCGCTACACTTTCCATGACTTAACGTCCTTGCAAAAACCGGGCATAGATGCTTGATCCGTCTTTGACCGCCTGCTCCCACCCGACCGAGCTGCGGTGCCCCGGCGGGGCCCCCGTCCGCGCCTTTTTTCGAGAAAATTTGGTCAAAGGAAGGCGCAGGAGCTGCCGTTGGCGCCTTTATTCTGATGGCTGGTTATAGTTAATTAAGCGTTAGCGCCGGAAGGCGTTTTGCCGCATCCGGAGAGCCGCGCGCGGGCGATTATTGCGGTCGCCGCACGAAGAGACCTGCCCATTCTTTCGGAAAACGGCGCGGCCTGCCGTCAGCATCGACGATCGCGGCCTCGACCCGAGCCTTCACGAGAAGCTCGCCCTCGCGCGAAAGCTCCTGGTCCATGAAGATGCGCGCGCCGGAAACCCTCTCCACGCGCGTGTCCACGGTGATGATGTCGTCCATGCGCGCAGGCCTTATGAAGTCGATCTCCATGCGCCGCACCACCCAGGCAAGCCGCTCGCCATGCCTGCCATCGGCAAGCTCCGTATGATGCACGCCGGTAAGGCGCAGGAAATCCGAGCGTCCGCGCTCCAGGAATTCCAGATAACGTGCGTGGTAGACGACGCCGGTGAAGTCTGTATCGGCAAAGTAGATGCGGGCCTTTAGCCGGTGGCCGTCCGGCGTCAGCTTTCCGCTGATTCCCGCGGTCAGGTCGTCATCCTTATCAGCCATAGAGCATTGCCTTTAGATTGACCGTTACGGCGCAAGGCATTTCTCGGCGATCAAAGCCCATCCTCCCCTTCCTCGAACAGGCTGATCTGCGTCTGCGCGAGATCCTTCGGAGGATTGAGCCCAAGATGCCTCCATGCCTTGTCGGCCAGCACGCGTCCGCGCGGAGTGCGCTGGATGAAGCCCTGCTGGATGAGGTAGGGCTCGATGATGTCTTCGATGGCGTCGCGCGGTTCAGACAGCGCGGCGGCAATGGTCTCGATCCCGACAGGCCCGCCGCCGAAATTCTCCACGATCATGGAAAGATAGCGCCGGTCGAGCTGATCGAGCCCAAGCGAATCCACCTCCAGCCGCGAGAGCGCGGAATCGGCGATCTCCCGCGTGACCTTCTGAGCGCCCGCCACGGAGGCGAAGTCGCGCACACGGCGCAGAAGCCGGCCGGCAATGCGCGGCGTGCCGCGGGCCCGCCTTGCGATCTCCTCCGCCCCATCTTCGGTGAGCGGCAGGCCCAGGATGCGCGCGCCGCGCTCCACGACCGCCTTGAGCTCCTCGACGGAATAGAACTCCAGCCGGATCGGAATGCCAAAACGGTCTCGTAGAGGCGTGGTGAGCAAACCCAGACGCGTGGTTGCCGCCACGAGCGTGAACTTCGCAAGGTCGATCTTGACCGAGCGCGCCGCTGGACCTTCACCAATGATCAGGTCGAGCTGATAGTCCTCCATGGCCGGATAGAGAATCTCTTCCACGGCCGGATTGAGACGATGGATCTCGTCGATGAACAGGACGTCACGGTCTTCGAGATTGGTGAGAAGGGCCGCCAGATCGCCCGCCTTGGCGATCACCGGCCCTGAGGTCGCACGGAAGTTCACGCCAAGCTCGCGCGCCATGATCTGCGCCAGCGTTGTCTTCCCCAGGCCAGGCGGGCCGACGAAGAGCACGTGGTCGAGTGCCTCGCCACGCCCGCGCGCCGCCTCGATAAAGACCTTCAGATTGGCGCGCGCCGCCTTCTGGCCCACGAACTCGTCGAGGGTCTGCGGCCGCATGGTCGCGTCCGCATCCTCGCCGCGCTTGGCTGCGGAGATGAGGCGAGCGGCATCGCTCATGACAGAAGCTCCATACCCTCGTTCCGGTTTGCCGCCCCTGCATCCAACGTCACCGCGCGGATGCAGACGGCTTTGATGTTGCACATCGCAATCAGCAGCTCCGGAAGATGATCAGTGCCGTCTTCCTTTGCCGTCTCGACGGCCGCGGCAACCAGTTCCTGCTGTTCGAATACAACATCGTTCACGTCGAGCAACTCGCTGAGCAGTGCCAGAACATCATTACGGGGATAGCCGTAGGTGCGTCCGAACGATCAGACAAGCTCCAAAAAGCATACACCGGCTCGCCGGCCGAACGGCGCGCAAGCAGGCTTTGGGCCTTTGCGAGCTGCCCCCGATCGTCACCGACAAAGAGGCGCAGCAGAACATTCGTATCAACCCCGATCATTCACGTGCGCGCAGTGCCTGCTTGGAAGCGCCGGCAGCAATGCCCTCCTCGACCCCCTGCAATGTCTTCGGCCCGGAGTAAGGATTCATGCGGAAACAAGGGAAGCTCATCGAGCAAGCTCCTTCAGCCCAAGCCGGATCAGGGTTCCCGTATCCGCTCCCTCGCCGGCTGTCTTCAGGGCCGCTGCAATGGCGTTTGCCGCCACGTCGCGCGAATAGCCCAGATTGGCGAGAGCAGAGACGGCGTCCGACACGGGTGCTGGCGCTACGCCCTCGCCCAGCTCCTGCTTGAGGCCAATCGTGACGGCTGCTTCGCCCGCGAAAGCCGGCGCCTTGCTCTTCAGCTCCGTGACGATGCGTTCGGCGACCTTGCGGCCAACGCCCGGCGCGCGAGCCACCATGGCCACATCCTTGAGCGCAATAGCATTGGCGAGCTCGGCAGGCGTGAGGGTCGACAGCACCGAAAGCGCCACCTTGGCACCGACCCCCTGAACATTGCTTTGCAGCAGACGAAACCATTCGCGTTCGAGCGCCGTCTGGAATCCATACAGGCGGATCATGTCCTCGCGCACATAGGTCTCGATGAAGAGCGTGACCGCGGCCCCCACGCCCGGAAGGGAGGAAAGGGTGCGGGCAGGGCAATGAGCGACATATCCCACCCCGCCCACATCGATGACGACGTGATCGTCGCCGATTTCGTCCACAATGCCTTTGAGCTTTCCGATCATGCCTGTGCTTCCAGGGCCAGCCGTGCCGCCGGCGTTTGGCGGTGATGCGCATGGCAGATGGCGATGGCGGTGGCATCGGCTGCGTCGTCCGTGTCGAAGCTGGCCCGGGGCAACAGCACCTTCACCATCATGTGGATCTGGCGCTTGTCGCCGTGGCCGACTCCGATCACTGCCTTCTTGACGGCGTTTGGAGCGTATTCGGCCACGCGCAGGCCCGCGCGCGCCGGAACTAGCATGGCAATTCCGCGCGCCTGGCCGAGCTTCAGCGTCGCCACCGCGTCCTTGTTGACGAAGGTTGCCTCCACCGCCGCTTCGTGCGGGGCGTGCGTGCCGAGCACGTCCATCAAACCGTCGTGAAGCTGGCACAGCCGTGTCGCAAGATCGGATTTGTCGTCCGAGCGCACAGTTCCCGCCGCAACGAAGCGAAGCGAGTTGCCCAACGCTTCGATGACCGCCCAGCCGGTGCGCCTCAGCCCCGGATCAATTCCGATGATGCGAATCGCGTCTGCCATGATGCCACCATAGCCGCGCGCAGCACCCTGCCGCCAGTGAACTTCTAGACGCCGCCACGACGGCGCCGGAGCAACCTTGCAGGCGGCGAGGCGGAGAGGCGTCAGACCCGCCCGAAAGCGGTCTGAAGCAGGGTGATCTGATCGAAGACAGGGTTGACGGAACGGGATCTGTCAGGCGCGGCAGCAGCCCCCTGACCGTAGATTTCCTCGTCCATACGGCGCACCAGCGCCTCAAGCCGCAGGGAGCGCTCCACGAGAGAACGGAACCGTTCGGGCAGTTCCCCCCAGGCCGGCGCGCTCTCATAGGCCGAGGCCGTATCGAGCCGTACTTTCTGCTTTTCGGCGGCCACCTGCTCGCGCGTCATCTCACCGCAATTGGCGGCCCGCTGCAGAAGGAGCCAGGAGGCGAGTTGCATCAGCCGGGTGGTGAGCCGCATCGACTCGGCAGCATAAAGCGCCGCGGCCGCCCGCGACAGCGTCTTTGCCGCCGCCCGGCCTTCTCCGTCGAGATATTCCGCCGTCTCCTCGACCAGGCCCATGCCCTCATTGTAAAGCGGCTTGAAGGACGCGGAGAAAACCCGCCGTTCCGCCAGCCTAACCATGTTGGCGCCGCTCGTACTGCCGATCATCCTGCTCTGCCCACCTCTCGCCGAAGCGTCTATGCGTCCCGTCGGTAGCGGAAAATGCGCCGCGCCGCTGGCGAACGCAAGCCCTTGCTTAACGGAAAGTTAACAGGCCCCACGAGACAAAAAAAGAGCCGCGGATGCGGCTCTCAGGAGTTAAACAGGGAGGCGTCAAACAGAATGGCTCCAGCCACTCGGTAAGAATCCAGATCACTGGATACGCACAGTAAACACACGTAAGGCTTAACGGGCGGTTAATGAACCGCCCGGTCTTCAATTAAAATTTCTGTGGAAACTTTGCACGGACACCCCTTAGAGCGTCTTGGCCAGTTCCCGCAGACGGAATTTCTGGATCTTTCCTGTCGATGTCTTGGGAATCTCGGTGAAGACCACATGCCGGGGGCATTTGAAGGAGGCGAGCAGCCGCCTGCAATGCGCTATGATCTCTTCCGCAGTGGCGTTCGCACCGGGTTTGAGCTCCACGAAGGCGACAGGCGTCTCGCCCCATTTCTCATCGGCACGGGCCACCACGCCACAGGCGGCGACGGCCGCGTGCTTATAGATCGCATCCTCCACCTCGATCGAGGAAATGTTCTCGCCGCCGGAGATGATGATGTCCTTTGAGCGATCCTTGAGCTGGATGTAGCCATCCGGATGCAGCACGCCCAGGTCTCCGGAATGGAACCAGCCTCCGGCGAACGCCTCGTCCGTGGCCTTCTTGTTTTTCAGATACCCTTTCATGACGATGTTGCCGCGGAACATCACCTCGCCGAGAGTTGTGCCGTCGGCGGGCACCCGCTGCATCGTCTCCGGGTTCATCACGGTCAGTTCTTCCAGCGCGGCGTAGCGCACGCCCTGCCGCGCCTTCCGGGACGCCTGGCCCGCACTGTCAAGCTCATTCCACTCCATATGCCACTCATTGACCACCGCAGGGCCGTAGGTCTCCGTGAGGCCGTAGAGATGGTTGACCACGAAGCCGGCCTCCGTCATCGCGGAAAGCACCGCCTCAGGCGGTGGCGCGGCGGCGGTATTGAATATCACCGTCTGGGAGAACGTCCGCTTCTCCGCCTCGCTTGCGCCAAGCAGCGTCGACATGACGATGGGCGCTCCGCACAGATGGGTCACGCCGTGGTCGGCGATGGCGTCATACATGGCCTTGGCCCTGACCCAGCGCAGGCAGACATGGGTTCCGGCCGTGAGCGCCAGCGTCCACGGAAAGCACCAGCCGTTGCAGTGGAACATCGGCAATGTCCACAGATAGACCGGATGCTGGCTCATGTGGGCGTGAATCGTGTTGGCGTAGGCCATCAGCGCCGCGCCGCGATGATGATAGACGACGCCCTTGGGATTGCCCGTCGTGCCTGAGGTGTAGTTGAGCGAGATCGCATCCCACTCGTCATCCGGCATTGCCCAGGAGAAGCCTTCGTCACCCGAGCTTACGAACTCCTCGTAATCGTGGCTGCCGATACGCTCGCCTTTCGGATAGGGTGCGTTCTCGGGATATTCGGGGTCGTCATAGTCGATCACCAGCGGTTTCACCGTCGCCCGCGCCAGAGCATCCCTCATGACGGCGGAGAATTCGCGGTCAATGATGACCACCTTGCTTTCGGCATGGTCGAGCTGAAAGGCGATCACCGCGGCGTCCAGCCGCGTGTTGATGGAGTGCAGCACCGCCTTTGTCATCGGCACGCCGAAATGCGCCTCCAGCATGGCCGGCGTGTTGGACAGCATCACCGAAACCGTGTCGCCCTTCCCGATACCGTGCCGGGAGAGCGCAGACGCGAGCTTGACCGAACGCCGCCAGAAATCGCGATAGCTTGTCCGCTGCCTGCCGTGAATGATGGCCGTATGGTCGGGAAACACCTTGGCCGCACGCTCAAGCAAGGTGAGCGGCGTCAGCGGCTGATAGTTGGCCGGGTTTCTATCGAGGTCCTGCTCATACGGATTTTGGCTCACGGCTTCCCCTCCCAACATAGCGGAGTCGAGACCCTATTTCTAAACCACAAGCGCGCGGACCTCACCAGCCCCAAAGGCCGGTGACGCCGTCATGGATCAGCTTCAGCGAAACGATCAGGATCATGATGTACATGAAGGGATAGAAGATCTCCGGCCGCATGCGCTTCACGATCCAAGCGCCGGCAAGGGTGGCCAACGGCGCAAACGGCATGAGAATGGCCGAGGCCGCGAGATTGGTCGTATCGAACTGGCCGAGCGCAAAATAGGGAATCACCTTCACCGCGTTGACCACGGCGAAGAAGATCACGCTCGTGCCGGTATAAATTTTCGGATCATGCCTGAGCGGCAGCGCATAGATCTGAAAGGGCGGGCCTCCCGCATGCGCCACGAAGCTGGTGAAGCCTGACACCGTGCCCCAGAAAAAGCCTTTCGGGGGGTTGTGTCGGCTCGCCCGCTGGTCGCGCCGCAACTTGCCGATCGCCCAGCGCAGGAAAAAGAGGAAGGTGATGATGCCGACGATGAGGCGCACATGGTCCGCCGTCACGACCGCCGCGGTCAACCAGCCTATCACGATGCCCACAAACGCGCCGGGCAGCATGATGGCAATGAGACGCTTGTCGATGAAGCCCCGCCAGGTCCACAGCGAGACGATGTCCATGACGATAAGCACTGGCAGCAGGATGGCGGCCGCCTGCACCGGCGAAACCACGAGTGCCAGAAGGGGCACGCCCAGAAGAGCCATAGCTCCGCCGAACCCGCCCTTGGACAGGCCGACAAGGATGACCGCCGGAATTCCGACGAGGTAGAAATGCGGATCGGTCAGGAGAGAAATCATGTCGGCATATCTGTTGCCGCAAGGGCATAACCCGGCAATCGCGCTTTGGCGAGAGGGCTGCGCTTGATTTCAGGGCCGCTGCGCAGGAAACCGGAGAGAACGGGCTAAAGCCTCATCCGGCGTTCACCGGTCGGCGTGGCAGGTTCAGGCCCATCAGGGAAGGTGACATGAAAAACCCGCCGAAACGGCGGGCTTTCGTGTCGATCTTCCGGCCGGCACTCAGATGCCCAGGCCCTCGTAGCGCTTCTTGAACTTCGACAACCGGCCGCCGCGGTCCACCAGCGTCTGCTGACCGCCGGTCCATGCCGGATGCGTCGTGGGGTCGATATCGAGGTGCAGCGTGTCGCCCTCCTTGCCCCAGGTCGAGCGCGTCTCGTATTCCGTGCCGTCCGTCATGACGATTTTGATCATGTGGTAGTCGGGATGGATGTCGGCCTTCATCGGTCTGTCCTGATCTGCTTGCACCTTCGGTGCCGCATCTGCGGTTGCGGCAACTTGCCCGTGCGGAAAACTTGAACCGGCGACCTTCGGCCGCTACGGCTTCAAAAAGGTTCGCGTGCCTATACATCACGCGTCCGCTGGAGACAAGGCCGGCCGGGCCGGAAATCTCGAACCAAGCCGGAAGGGCTTCGCAATGGCAATAACGGACGGATCGCGGGAAACGGCAAGGCGCTCGCTCGGGCCCCTGCGCAGGCTGGTACCGTATGTCCTCCGCTATCGCGGCCTGACGGTCGGCGCGATCGTCTTCCTGCTGCTGGCGGCGGCAGCCACGCTGACCCTTCCGATCGCCGTCAGGCGGATGATCGATCACGGCTTTTCCGAGTCAGACAGCGCCTTCATCGCCAGCTACTTCTCCATGCTCATCGGGGTGGCGGCCGTGCTGGCGGTGGCTTCGGCGCTGCGCTACTACTTCGTCGTCATGCTGGGCGAGCGCGTGGTAACGGACCTGCGGCGCGACATCTTCGCCCATGTCATACAGCTTTCTCCCGCCTTTTTTGACCGCGCGCAGTCGGGCGAAATCGTCTCCAGGCTCACGGCGGACGCGACACAGGTGAAGGCGGCGGTCGGCGCCACGGCCTCGGTGGCGCTCCGAAACACCATCATGGGCGTAGGCGCAGTCACCATGATGGTGGTAACCAGCCCGCGCCTCTCACTTCTCGTCGTCGCCGCCATCCCGTTCATCGTCGTGCCAATCGTGGCCTTCGGCCGGTCCGTAAGGCGGCGGACGCGCCGTGCCCAGGATGCGCTGGCCGATGCCGCCGCCTTTGCCGGCGAGCAGATCGGCGCGGTACGCGTGTTGCAGGCCTTCACCAATGAAAGGGCGGCGGCAAAGCGCTTCTCCTCCGCCGTAGAGACGGCCTTTGAGGCAGCCCGCGCCTCCATCCGCGCGCGTGCCGTACTCACTTTCTTCGCCATCTTCGCCACCTCCGCCTCGGTGGTGGCTGTACTGTGGTTAGGCTCCCACGACGTTCTGTCGGGCGCGATGAGCGCGGGCACTTTGGGCCAGTTTCTGCTTTATGCGGTACTCGCGGCGGGCGCCCTGGGCGCACTCTCCGAGGTCTGGGGCGAACTCTCGCAAGCTGCGGGCGCTGCCGAGCGCATGGGCGAGCTTCTGGATGAGGTGCCGACCGTCGCGGCACCGACCAATCCCGTCGCCCTGCCGCCGCCGCAGGGCGAGGTCGAGTTCCGGGACATAAGTTTCTCCTATCCCGCGCGGCCCAATGTTTCGGCACTGCACCGGCTCTCCTTCAGAGTGGCGCCAGGCGAGACCGTCGCGATCGTAGGACCGTCCGGCGCGGGCAAAAGCACGATCTTCTCGCTGCTCCTGCGCTATTACGACCCGGACAGCGGCGAAGTGCTGATCGACGGAACCGACATCAGGCGTGCCGATCCGAGCGCGGTGCGCGAGCGTATCGCCATCGTCCCGCAGGAGGTGACGGTGTTGGCCGCGAGTGCCGCCGAGAACATCGCCTTCGGCAGGCCCGGCGCTTCGCGCGCGGAAGTGGAGGCGGCAGCAAAGGCCGCGCTGGCGCATGATTTCATCATGGCGTTGGAGAACGGGTACGATACGCCGGTAGGAGAGCGCGGCGTGACGCTTTCGGGCGGCCAGCGGCAGCGGCTTGCGATTGCTCGCGCCATTCTGCGCGATGCGCCCATCCTGCTGCTTGACGAGGCGACCTCCGCGCTCGATGCCGAAAGCGAAACGCTCGTGCAAACCGCCCTCGAGAGGCTGATGAAGGGGCGCACCACCATCGTCATCGCGCACCGGCTCGCCACAATCCTGAAGGCCGACCGCATTTTTGTGATGGAGGACGGCCAAATCATCGAGGAAGGCAGCCACGCCGATCTCGTAGCAAAAGGCGGCATCTATGCGCGGCTTGCAAGCCTGCAGTTCGAGGCAGGTGCCGATATGGTCAGGAAAGCGGCGGAGTAGAGTCTCTTACCCTTCCGTCAGCTTCAGCTCGATGCGGCGGTTTCTCGCGCGCGCCTCCGGCGTATCGGCCGGGTCGAGCGGCTGGAACTCGCCAAAGCCCGCGGCCACCAGCCGCTCGGCCGGCACGCCGTTTTCAATGAGGAATTTCACCACGGCGATGGCGCGCGCGGCCGACAGCTCCCAGTTGTCGCGATAACGGCCGGTTCCCGACAGCGGGACGTTGTCCGTATGCCCGTCCACGCGCAGCACCCAGTCGATCTCGGGCGGAATTTCCTCCTGCAGCTCCAGAATGGCGCCCGCCAGCTTCCGCATTTCTTCCTGACCGCTGTCGTTGATCTCCGTCTGGCCGGAGGCAAACAGGACCTCCGACTGGAAGACGAAGCGGTCGCCCACGATGCGGATATTTTCGCGGTCGGAAAGGATTTCGCGTAGGCGGCCGAAGAAGTCGGAACGGTAGCGGTTCAGCTCCTGCACACGCTGGGCGAGCGCGACGTTCAGGCGGCGGCCCAGATCGGCGATCTTGGCCTGGGACTCCCGGTCGCGCTGTTCGGAAACGTCGAGCGCGGCCTCCAGCGCAGCGATCTGCTGGCGCAGGGCGGAAATCTGCTGGTTGAGGAGCTCCACCTGTGAGAGGGCGCGCTGGCTGATCTGGCGCTCCGACTCCAACTCACCGGTGAGCTGGCCGATGCGCTCCTCAGCCGCCTCGCTCTGCCCAGAGCCGCTGGCAAGAAGCTGCTCAAGACGGGACTGCTCCGCCTCCGCCAAGGCTAGGGAGGCGCGCAGGCTGGCAATCTGGTCCTCGGCATCCTGATTGCTGGCGCGTTCCAGAGCGAGAAGCTGCGTCAGTTCGTTGATCTGGGCGTTGAGGCGGTCGAGGACAGCATCTCGGCTGGTGATCTCCCGGCTCAGGAAAAACTGCGCCAGAACGAAAACAGACAAAAGGAACATGATGGCCAGAAGCAGGGTCGACAGCGCGTCGACAAACCCCGGCCAGTAGTCAATTCCCCGATGTTGGCGGCGCGTGCGTGCCAGCGCCATCGCTTATTTTCCCCGTTCTTCCAGCGAAGCGGCAATCCGGTCCAGGGTTTCGCGCAGAGCCTTCTGGTCAGCAGCCTGGGCCTCCACCCAATCGCGCATCATCTGCTGCTCGTGGCGCATGTTTTTCACCAGTCCCGAAATGCCCTCTGCCAGCGAGGCCATGGCGGCGGCCGTGCGCGGATTGCTGCCACCGGTCTCCTGAACCGTGTGCAAGCGCTCGGCCAGTATCTTCAACTCTTCTGACGCACCATTCTTGGAGTCCGCGATGTCGGAGCTCAGATCGGTGACGGTCGAAAGCCAGTTCTCCAGCTCCGTATAGAAGCGGTTCTGCGCACGGCCCGCCTGCAGATCGAGGAAGCCCAAAATCAGCGAGCCGGACAGGCCGAAGAGCGAGGACGAGAACGCGGTGCCCATGCCGCTGAGCGGCGCCGAAAGCCCTGCCTTGAGGGAATCCAGGATATCGTTCACGTTACCCGCGCCGGCATCGAGCGACTGGATCGTGTCCCCGATGGAACCGATGGTCTGAAGCAGGCCCCAGAAAGTGCCAAGCAGGCCGAGGAAAACGAGCAGCCCGATCAGGTAGCGGGATATATCCCGGCTTTCATCGAGCCGCGTGGCGATCGAATCGAGGATCGAGCGCATGGAGGAAGGCGAAAGCGCCATAGTGGAGGAGCGGCTGAGCAACGCCTTCATGGGAGCGAGCAGCACCGGCTCCGTCGCCTCGGTGCCGGCGAGGAAGGAATTCACCCAGCGCACTTCCCGAAAGAGGCGCACGACCTGCGCGAAGGCGAGCAGGATGCCGACCGCCAGCACGCCGAGAATGAGCCCGTTAAGCCCCGGATTACTCTGAAAGGCAGTCGAAATCTGCCGGTAGAGAATGGCCGCCACGAAACCCGAAATCGCCAGGAAGACCACCATGGAATAGAGGAACACGTGAGGGCT